>Ga0214921_10000063_pt1 | contig 190131 bp, 261 predicted proteins | sample LL1505_MetaG_FD_177992 | JGI IMG/M metagenome (GOLD analysis project Ga0214921, IMG submission 177992) | Freshwater microbial communities from Lake Lanier, Atlanta, Georgia, United States - LL-1505 | ecosystem: Environmental > Aquatic > Freshwater > Lake | place: USA: Georgia | collected... | reverse complement strand
AGTGGCTATATCTTCTTTAAAAAAGGGCTGTCTATATGCAGACATTCTTGGTAATTCTAAATAGTTATATAATGTCTTATCGCTTCCGCCAAGAATTTTCTGCATATCTGCATCTAAAATATAAGTATCTATATAACTCCTAGCTTCCAGTATATGAAACTCATACTGTCTTTTAATAAATTTTGTAAGCTGTGTTTGCAACTTTACTTTTTTACTAAAATTATTATCATAGAATGCAGACGCAAACATAAATTCTATGGAGGGCATATAATCTAAATCCGAAAAATCAAATTGTGGAGAATTTTCCCATTCAGATTTCATGATAGCAGATATTCTATAAAATGACGTATTATTATATAGTTTGGATTCCTTATGTGCAAAACAATCTGCATATATGTCAAATCTTTCTTTATCCATGTTAGTAATGGATTTTAACCAAATAGTTAATATTTTAGCATAAGTTTTGATATCAGCAAGTATAATTACCTTTGATTTAAAATTAAAAAGTAATCGAATTAAATGATCGACATCTTTATCTTCGCCCAGAGCATCTTTAAAATTTTTGCCAGATTTTAATACTTTAGGATTTACCGAGGTATCTTTAAGATCGTCCGTGGCATATTCTTCTGATATAATTACTCGATAATCAAAATGCCGAACATACTTATCTAATTGTAAGAATTTATTGTCAAATAAGTGTATCATTAAGTTCTACCTCCTGATTTTCTATTAATTGTATTCCTTCGGATATACCAAAAGTTATTAAAAATAACGGGTTACTTTCGTTGGCCCAATATGAATATAAATTTTTTCCCTTAAACATATACTCATTGAAATATTTTTTATAAAATTTTAAATTTGATTCCTTAATCTTGCTATAGTAAATATAAAAAGAATTATGCTTTAATAAAGATAAAAAATTTATACCTGCTAGTTCTTCATTATTATCTTCAGGAAATCCTTTAGCAAATTCTTGCATCTCAGGTGAATTCACAATATACATATTATATAGTGTCAAACTATCCAATTTGCTTTCCCATTGTTTTATAATTTCTAGATTATCTGTTATAAAATTTTTATAGGGTATCGAATTTTCTGTAATTATTTCTTTATATTCCAACAATAAATTTATTGTTAGAATTTCTAAACTTCGAATAGTACAAAGAACTGACGAATTAAGATACTCTTTTAAAAGTTCTTCTTGTTCATTTTTATCATTAAAGGTAATATCGCATGGTATATCCAAATTGGAAATATACGTTAAAAGTTTTGTACCTTTAATTTTACTATTAGTATAATCTATATTATATGTTATAGATTTATCTAAAAAATATTTTTTTAAATCCTCAATTGCAATGGGTGCAATAGTTTTAATCACATTATTTGGTAAATTCATTATCTTCTTCCTCTAGATGCATGACATGATGTATGGCAAGATGCATGACAAATTATCGGGTTCCACAGATAAGTCTGATTTCTTGCAAAATTATTATACGCCGTTCTACATCTTGATAAAAAATCCTCCATTGAAAATGCAGTTATTTTTTCCCCTGCAGCAACTGTTCCTTGCGCCGGTGCTGCATAATCGGAGACATATCCGGCCTGAGTATTACGAAAGTTTAAATACGCTACTGCAGTAGCATCGTATACGTTGCCCGGAGTAGGTAGTGTGCCTTGATCACCGCCGTCACCAGTAACAGTTAAAACGGCCCTAACACTTCTTATGTAGCAATATTCATATGTAAAATAATTGAGGTAATTGTAAATATTGTATGCATTAATTACCTGTCCCGGATACGCATTATTAATAAATGTGTTTATTCCAGGATCACCATAATTGGGACCGCCCATACTGGCAGCTTGTATAACTTGAACGTCTGCATACCCGTATCCTGGTTGGTACGTAGGTAAATAATTCGAGCCCCAGGTCACACCTGATTGAGCCGTTGCTCTAACGTAGTCGAAGAATCTGCTTATTACATTGTTGGCGTTAACCGGATCACTTAGTGCGGCCATTTTTCTTTCCTTATATTAATAATCTTATTTGATATAATATTTATACCTGCCAGAGATTTCATTAGGCTTTTTGGTGCACCGCATACGTCATCTTGCCATGATAATTGGTGACAATCTCCGCCACAATACTCAAAAACTTCGCAGGAATAACATCGCACATCCATGTTTCTTTCACATGCAATGTTATTAATCCTTGTTGGATTATATAATAGATTTTCTATACTATCCGTAATTTTACCAAAATGCTCCTCGGGTGCACTATTAGGGCATCCGGATATACTACCATCTGCATTAATGGTAAATAATTTTTCCTCACAATCCCTGCAAAAAGTGCCTCCTCTATTAAAACCGGACTCAAATTTAGAATAGATTGTTTCCAAAAATTCATTATCAAACCAGTTTCTAGCACCATATAATTCACTTTGTTCATGCATTCTTAAAAACCAAGCATCCTGTTCTTTGTTTGTAGGAAATATTTCTGGATGTAGATTTGCACTACCATTATGCGTCAAGCGCTCAAAGGATACTTCTTGAACTCCTAACATTTTAATCCAACTCAATAGGTGTATTGGTTCTATGTTAATAGTATCTTGAGTAACACTAATGAATAATTTTACAGTTACACCTTCAGATAACAATGTTTTTACATTTTTTAACCAAAGATCAGATTGTTTGTTGTTTGCAAATCTGATCTTTGGATCCCAACTTGTACCTATTCTATTTCCAAGTTCATTTTTTATAAATTGTATTTGATCCTGTTGTAGTTTGAACGTAAGATTTGACGTTGCTCCCCAGGTAGTATTTTTCCAAAAAGAATTACAGGCACAATATACCTTTTGCATTTCCGAAACAGGTACCAAAAAAGGTTCTCCGCCATGAAATTCAAAATGTATACTATCTAAATTTGGCGTATGTCTATATAATCTGGTTATCCAATCTATAACCAAATTGGTATCCCAATATATTTTTGCACCATTTGTACCATTGGTAAAACAGTGTTTGCAATTTAAATTACAAGTTTCTGTTGTTTTAAGATAAACTAAAATATTATTCATTCATACATTATAATATAAATTTTACATTTTGTCTATTAAAAATTTTTCCAAACCAAAACTTAAAATTAAAGATTCTTCTTTATTAATTGCCTCGTGCATAGTGTTTTTTGGTATGAATAGCTGGTCACCTTCTTTAAGAACAATCTCTTGTTCATTCATAATAATATGTTTTGTGCCATACATAACTCGTAGTACTACGTCATATGGATCTTCGTGTGCTGGAAAACTTTTTGAATTTTTGAATGCCCGAAAGGCATGGCAGGTCACCGGACCAGTATGATTAAATGATAAACAACAATCATATAATTCTTTATTATAATAATCTAGACCTTCTAATTTTATTGAACAATTTTGAGATGCAACTAAAGAATGAAGAGTTCCTAAATCTTTAACAACATGATCTTTCCCTTCGGAATCAATATAATTTAATAATTGTAAATCATATACAATATTATCATGAATAATATAATCAAATTCTTGCAAGGTCAACATATTACATTAAGGCTATTTCTACAATGCCTTCCTCATCTGTAATTTTATCTTCCAATGCAATAAATCTAATCGGTAGATTATTAGTATCTGCTTTTACTGCAATACCGGGATTTGTAGATATTGTTAACAGATCTCCTTTACTACAAGTTCCAATTATTCTAACAGGGACGCGACCTTTAAGAGCAATATAAGTGCCGGCTTCTAATTTACTATTCATCATAAAAGCAGGATTTTTAGAAATAACACCTATTATTCTATCAGGATAATACATTGTTGCAATGGTTACTTCTTTTTCACCACCTATCATAACTATAGTACCAACAGAATATTCTATATCAGTTAAATATTTTTCTGCCAAGTCAGCATAATTTGCAGAAGATGCTCTGCCCTCAAAATAGTGAGAATGCAAAGTAGCCGTGGCGGGATTATAGAAAAGATATCCATATGCATATGGTGTTTGTCCAGCGGCAGTGGTATTAACAAAAACAGGATAGAAATTTTGATTAGCACCCTGTGCTGTTACCGTCAATGTGGTACTGGAACCACCTGTAGCACCTACAAGCCCTTGAATGCCTTGTGGACCTGTTGCGCCAGTAATACCTTGTATACCTTGAGGGCCTGCCGATCCTGTTGCACCCTGAACGCCTGTTGATCCCCTTGGTCCGGTTGCACCTGTTGTACCAATAATACCTGTCGCACCTGTTGTGCCTGTTATGCCAGTTGCGCCGGTTGCGCCTGTTATGCCAGTTGCGCCGGTTGCGCCTGTTGTGCCTGTAGCTCCAGTTGCGCCTATGCCGGTAGCACCTGTCGCGCCGGTTGCGCCTGTTATGCCAGTTGCGCCTATGCCAGTTGCGCCGGTAAGTCCTGTAGCGCCTGTTGCTCCCGTAGTACCAGTTGCACCTATAATGCCGTTACCTGTTAAACCTGTTGCACCTATCGGTCCGGTTGCACCTGTCGTTCCTGATGCTCCCGTAAATCCTGTAGCTCCAGTTGCACCTTGTTGACCAGTTGCTCCTGTGCCGGTTGATCCAGTGGCGCCTCTAATGCCGGTCGCACCTATTTCACCGGTTGCCCCTGTTGCTCCTGTCCCGGTTGCACCTTGTGAGCCGGTTGCACCTGTTGATCCGGTTGCACCTGTTCCGCCAGAAAGACCCGTAGCACCCAACCCCGTTGCACCCGTTGTTCCTTGTAGGCCGGTAGCACCAGTAGTACCAGTAGCACCTCTAACGCCAGTTGCACCCGTTGCTCCTGCAGTAACTAATTGCGCACCTGTTGCACCTGTAGCACCCGTGGGTCCTGTAGCGCCCTGCGGACCTTCAGCTCCACCAATAACGGGCAATATAGAAACAATGTCGCCAGGAAGAGTAGCTTCCACAAGGGTAACAGTATTTGCAGAAACAATATAGTCTGGTGCTTCATTAAATCCGCCCGGAGAAACTAAAACACCATTGATCCAAACCAAAACTGGATCTGTTTGATAATTAAAACTTAAATATTGTCCGGTAATACTGTTACTAAAATTATTAAAGACGTTAGTTGCATTTGCAGTTACATAATCATATCGAACTAATGCTTTGGTATTTGCCTCAACCTTGGTCCAATATCTTCTGCCGTCTGGATCACCTCTTAAATAATAACCTAGATTACCCGGCAAACCTAAATTTGGTTCAGCATCAGACAGAGTTAGAAAACTATATCTATCGGGATGTACATTACCAGCATCAGTAACTCTGATGCGACCTGTTAAACTTTGGAGTGCCATTTTATTGTAACGATGTTTCTAATAAACTTAAGAGTATCTTTAAGTGCGCATTTGCACCCGCCCTTGCAATAATAGCTTGGTCTTCTTCTAAAACAATTTTACCTACAACAACCGATGCTGCATCATTTTTATTTATTTCAAACTTATTTACCAATTCTGTATCTGTTATAACTCTAAATCCTCCAGATAAAACATTTGATCTATGTATTACGGTAACATTCGCAATCCTATCGCTAATGTTACTAACTTGAGCAGTCAATATAATAGTTGCAGTTTCACCCGGCGTAGTATACAAAATAGTATCATTTGTATATAAATTAGACGTAATTGTTTTAAATGTATTTAAGGGAACTAGTGTTGCCATTTTTATCCTTTATTGTAATGCGAGTATATATGGCGTCATTACTGCAAATAAACTCTTATTGAATGTTCTTCCATTAATGGTACCTGTCGCTCTACTAATTAAGAGTTCATCGCCAATTCTAAAATCACCCTTGTGATCTGTACTGGTATAATAAACTGCTCCGCCATTTATAGATACAACTTCATTATCTTGAATAGGTTTTCCGCCATTGTATGGCAATGCTGTGGTCAATGTATCACCTGAGCCAACATATTCAAATGTATGTGTACTTGTTTGAATATAACTTCCTTGATGGAAAGAAACTACACTATTTGCAAGCGGTCTATCTACTGCTAGAATTTTTTCATCGAATGTAACTATGCAAATATTAGACACTAGATTTGTTGTTTCATTAACGGTGTAGAAGTTTCTTGTACCATTACTAATATCTGTCCAATTTTGATCAACATAAGCAAGTACTTCTGCTCTAATAAAATCTCTATTTGCTATCAATATATTTGTTGCTGCTACTATATTTGGATTAGTATTGGCAGTGAGTGATATTGGTAAAATATTATACTGTACATTTTGCCATGTAGGACCATTATTAATAATATCTACAATATCATCAATTCTTGCACGCACATAACTTATTTCGGATGCGGTTACATTGCCTGCTATAGTTGTATTTTGCACATATGCAGTTTGATAAGTATTTGCAATTGCCTGTTTAAACAATACTTCATCTACAAATGTTTTAATAAATGAGAACGCACCTGCAGTCTGAGGTCTTTGATTTTGAATTGTACTTAAATCTGTACTATAATTATAATTTAATATTGCACGAGTTAGAGTCTGTTTATTAGATGTAACTGTACTATTACTATTTAATATATCAAAAGAAATAGAATCTATAAGTTTACCAACATCTGAGAATATAGTTTTACCAGGAATATATGTTGCATATGGATAATTATTTGCAAAATATGTTGCAACTTCTGAGCTAATAAAATTCTTATTAGCAATTAATAAGTTTGCTGCGTTATAGTAACCTGCGGGTATTACAGGCTTATATAAATTTGGTATAATTTTATCAGTAACACCAAAAGTACCATTTGTAAATATATCAATATATGTAGTAAATAAATTGGCAACTTCTCTTGCAGAATCAGAAGAACCAGGTGCTCCGCTAATTATAACTTGCGCGTTAGCTGACTGATATGGAGTTGTTGCATCAACATCCCATGATGTACTGTTTACAACTACATTAGTAGCTAAATTCTTAAAATATGTAACAGCATTTAATACTTCTGTCGTTTGATCTGATACTTGACTTATACCCTGTGCCCAATACTGTAGACCAGAAAATCTTGATTGAGTATTACTTTGGTATGCTAAATCATATGATAATGCATCTACAATAAGTCCAGTATCTCTAAAACATTTTGCCTTATTATAATTTGCCATTATCAATCTATCATTTAGATTGGGCACTTTGGTACCTTCATACTCAATAGTTCTACTTGATAACTGTCGAAGTACTTTCCCTCTGTATAATACTGGACTCACGCCATCAGCATATAATCCATATGTACCAAATGATGTATTGGAATTTGTTATAGAAGCAAAACCGCCTTTTTCAGCTAATACAGAATAATTGCAGCAAATAGTAAACAATGAAACTAATTGCATATATCCTTGATTCAATAAGTGTATACCTATACCGCCCTCATTGAATTGAGTAAATGCATCTAACACCATGGATTTTAATCCACCAACATACGAACCGTCTACCCTTACGCCTGTACCTGTAGTTGTAATTGATGAACAATTTTGAATATATGGGCTGGTTGTAATATTGCCAGCAGAACCATCTGGATTATATGAGAATACTGCAGGCCCTGCTTTAATATTATTTGGGTTAGCTGCTCTATGCCCCCTAAAAGTAAATCCATTTACATAAGCGCCAGTGTTCATATAGAACATATCTGCAGTTGGATTAGCGCCGTATACATCAGTTGTTCTTAAATCGTGCCCCACTAACGATACTCTTCTAGGTATTGTTACTGGGTTATTATATAACGTGTGTCTTCCGGGAAATACGTGCACTGTCATGTATGCGTTAGCTCTTGCCAAAGCCACATGAATGTTTGCAATAGCATTTGCCATTGTAAAACCATCTAATCTATCATCACCATTTACTGCAACATATATTATATTTGCATTTCTTTTTCTTAATTGATTTAAATCCGGTGTTAAAGCAATTACTGCCCTATTATTAGTAAAATAGAGATTTACATTACCTTCTCTCAAATTATCTGTAGTTAACCCTAATAAATTTGCTTGAGCTATTAAATTTGCAATATTTCCTACAGAGATCTTACCATTAGCCTGATCATATATTATTGTTTCATCTTTTGCACTTATTGCTCTTCGTATTCTATCAAAAGAAACATTTGCCTCATCCAATGTTTGATTTGTTTTTACTCCAGGAGAAGTTCCTAAAATTACCCATCCTTTGGTATATGTATTGGATGTATACATTAAGGTAACTGTATCTCCAGTTTTACCTAATGTTACCCATGTATTTGGATAGATATTTGAGTTGTCTGTAGTTATATAGACAGCACCACCAGAAACATTAGCAAGAGTAATAACTTTAACTAATCCGTCTCTGGTGCCATCTGGTAGTGTAGGATTTACAGATCGTGGCCCGATATTAAATTCTGTTCTAGACTTTGTTAAGCTAATAGTTTGATTAGTATCTGTGCCATTAATTAATTGGACCCCGTCCAGTACTATTGCACCTTTTAATATGGGGTCAACTAAATTTTGAGCTAAGATATTGGAACCCAACTTGCGGCTTATTCCGCCCTGAATCGTATAAAAATACGTGTCATCAGTAACGTTATAAGCCGCAGCTAAATCAGATAATTTTAAATCTGCCATTCTGTATTTTCTAGTTTGTAGTTATAGATTCAATTATTGTGCTTGCGATACTAATACTTGTATTGGATCAGATATTAGATTTGCTGCAGCATTTGCTGTAACAATAGCTCTTAGATATATACCTACAGTGCCAGTAGTTGCAAATACGTTAGAGATAACTAAGTTCGCTGTAGTGTTGCCACTGAACTGAGCATTTCCTGAGTATGGTGCGTCAATAATGTCTGTCCAAACTGTAGCGTTTGGAGATTTTTGCCACTTGTAACTTAGTACTGCGCCTGAGTATTGTGTACCTAATGTAGAATTTGCCTCAAAGCTATAGCTTGCACTAAATGTTTGCGCATTAGCAATACGACCATTGACTGCAGGTACTCTTACGAAGAATAATGATAAGTCTGCCAAGATTGCGTCTTCGTTTGCATCTAAACCAATATTAAAGTCTACATTAGAACGGTTAAAGTTCTTAGACATTGCTACCAATACTTCAGCTCTATTTCTTGTTGTACCTTGAGTATTAACCCAAGTTTGATAATGCACCCAACCAGAATGCGAAATACCTTTTGCTTTATTTTGAGCACTCATTGCCTCGTATATGTCTACGCCATATACGTTTCGTGAATTTACAGTATTCGCACCATATAATAAGTTTGCTGCACCGTGTCCGCCCCAACCATATGTTCTTAAATTTTTTGGCGATTGTTGAACAGCTATAAAGGATTGTGCTCCTTGAGTGTTTGCTGATTCATATGCCACATCTAATGTATATGTGGTTGCATTTACAACGTTTGCAACCACATATTCCACATTACCTAAAACTAATGCATACCCAATTTTAATGTTTGCAAGTTGATCTTGTGAAGTAACAACTGTTGTGCTACTTAAATTTGCTATTACTGAGCCAGGGATTACCTGTCTATCTAATTTACCCCATTGAGACATTATTTTCTCCTTTATGTCTTTTCGAACAAGCTAACGACCTTGTACTGTCGATTATAATTTATTTCTTTTCTATTGTTCCGATATGAATGTATTGAATGCGTTCACCATTTTTTTCTAAAACATACTCGACATAAGGGTCACCTGATTCTACCATATAACTTTCACTTACAACTTTAGAACCCGCTTCGCGGAATTGCTTAAATTTATTTTCAAAGATTTGTTTAGTATGCGATTCAATAATCACATCTTCGTATTTTTCGTTAAATGCTTCTGTAGCAATACTAACGATATCTTTTTGTAGTTCTTCGTTGGATTCACCAACCATAGATTGCAATGCTTTTAGATAATCGCCGTATGTAGGATTATCAGTTACTTCTAAAACGAAATCATTATAATTGATAACGGTTTGAGAAATGCCTTCCTTCATTGCTTTCTTTTTTGGAGAATGAGGAACACCGGTATCCTTGGGCTGCTTAGGTGGATTCTTAGTATATTCAACACCGGTTTTAGTTTTCTTAGCAGTGTGACCTGTCAATTCGCCAGGTGCCTTTGGAATTTGGCTTGGCATAGACATATCAAATGCAGTACCTTTAGATCTAGATTCTTTTACAGATGAAGCATCCGATTTAACTTTTTTCTTACCACCCATTTGGTCTTTACCCAAACGACCAGCAATTACATCGCCTCTTGTAACTTTATCATATGGAGGATAGTTATTTGCTAAATTACCATCATTACCTTCTTCTACGGTGTCTGCTTCTTCAATAGTTTCGCCATCTTTAATAGCATGCTCGTGCATTTTAGCTTTTTTAATTTTCATTGCTTCGGTTTGAATTCTGCGATTGCCATCAGGAAATTTAACGTTGTACCAGGAAATGTTTCCATTTTCATCCGGTGCAGCGTGATCTTCGGAGATGCATTCACCTTCCCCATATAAAGAATGTTCTACATGAGTAGCGCAATAGTGTGCACCATCTACTCTACCTTCTTCTACAGAAGTTTCTTCATTCTCAACCAATTGTTGAGGTTCTCCGCGTCTCACTTTATTAATAGCATCAAATAGGCTATTAGAGATTCTGTGGTTTGTTGGGTCTAGTAAGTTCATAATGGTTTCCTTCTATTGTTCTTTTTATTTATTAAGCCTAATATCGGCCTTTTGTTGAGGAGTGGGTTTGGTTGCAGTTACTTTTTTAATATTATTAGATATTAAACTTGCAATGCCTTCTTTAATTTTTTGTTCGGGTTGCGTAGGTTGCTGAGACATTTTTTTTGCAGCTTCTCTTGCTTCACTTGCCTTTTCGTGCGCTTCACGTTTTTCTTTTTCTCTATTCATAGCCATTGTCAATCTATCTCTTGCACTTAACGCCTCGGCGAGTGGCCCGGAAACATTTTCTAAGTTTACATTTTTGCCTCTCACCATTGGAGGATTTCTAAAGTTTCTTCTTTGTTTTCTTGCAAGCGCAACTGCAGGATCTTTTCTTGCTCTGCTATTGATATAGTATGATTTTCTGGATTCGTCTGTTTGGTCTGCTTCATCAATTAAATTATTCTCTTCATTCATCTCAGAGTACATATAGTCGGCTGCAGTTTGAATGTAGTCAGTAGCCAGAGTAATTTTAGATTGAACCCATTCTGGTAAATCAGTATCTGGCTTTAGCATATCTTCAATCATTTCAGCACATCGCACTAATGTTTTCAATTGATTTAGAGCCATGTCGCCTTCATAACCATATTCTTTCTCATCTTTATTTTTTTCATAAATTTGTGTAGAAGCATTTGGTTCATAACTATCGCCCATGTAGCGACCTTGACCGTAACCACGACGTTCGGCTTCGGTAGGTTCTTTTTCTACTCTTGGCTTTTGAGGACCAGAGTTTGCTTTTTTCATATCATCCTGAGTTCGTTTTTCAACGCGTTTCATTCCGGCATTGCGAGCATCAAGTTTTGTCTTTGCCTGTTTATCTGTACCCATACTAGATGCTACTTTAACAGCATTACTCAGTCTACTCTTGGCAGCAGCAGTATAATATCCTTTTGTAGATATTTCATCAATGGATTCAATTTCTTCAGGAATACAATTAGGAACTTGTTTGCCGCCCTTGTCTTTTGTACCTAGCATCTTATAACCTGTCCAGCAAGGATCTTCACCCTTCATTTTTTTGGCTTCGGATACTTCCTGTCTTAAACTACTTAATGTTTTCATTATTTGCCCTTGTTCGCTAATCTTGTTCGTTCTAATTGTCTTACCTTAGGTAACAATTTTGTAGGTAAATTTTTCATCATGGATAATGCTGCAGCTACACGTGTTTCAAGTCTATTCTTTTCGCCTGCAGATAAATGCTTCTTATCTCTGCCCTTTAAAAATTTTCTCATGAGTAATTTGCGAGCATCTGTTACAGATCTTTTTTTCAATATGGGCAAAGCAGCAGATCTTTTTAACTTAATATTTCTAGCCAACGCCAACAAATGTTTTCTTGATCTGGTCTTTGTTGACATCTTTAATCTTTGCGAAGAACTAATATCTTCTAAAATCATATCTTCAGTATCAAACAAATCTATTACATCTTCCCATTCAAGACTTTCTATCAAAGCATCAATATCTTCTTCAGTTATTTCGACCTCAATAAATTCTTTGAATGAAATCATTTTGCTGTTGATTTTAACATCCAGCCATGTTTTTGCTGTGCCATTACTCTATCCTGAATAAAATTAGACACACCAATTTCAGTAACCGCTTCTGCTTCTTTATACGCCATTAATAAAGATGCTAATACTAAATTATTTGCATCTATTAATTTAGAAATATATTCTGCAGCAGTTAAATGCTCAGTGTTTTCCGACACCATAGAATGAGACATTAATTCTGCCAATGATGATGGAGTATAACCATCAAGTTGTCTAATTTTTTCGGCAATATCATCCACTGCTGCCCATAGTTCAGTATAAATATTTTCAAAAAATTCATGATACTGAGGGAAATTAGATCCTTCTACATTCCAATGAGAAGAATGTGCTTTATAATACATTGTAAATGTATTTGATAAAACTTTTTGTAAGGCATCTATTAAATTTTCGTTCATGGTAAACTCGATTGTTGGTATTTTCTCATTAATTTATATGCAGAAGAATGTACTGCTAATTCGGCCTTTGCTCTATGTACATCTTGCATAGCGTCGCCTTTTTCTTTTTCTATTTTACTGGTTTCGGGTGATGCAAGAAAAGATTTAAATGAAACTAAACCAAGAGGTTTACCATCAAAACCTTTTAAATCTATAGTATGATCTATACCATGATAAACTTCTTTACTACCTGATAAATTTACATCTCTATGAGCAGTAGGGGGATCTTCAGGATAATTGCCTGAGTTTGTATATTGGGGCGCAGGAGTCGACACATTATTTGTCATTTCCGCAATTCGTTTTCTTAAATTGGACATTGTTATCGTCTCCTTAACATTAGGAATATAACTTTCGGACGCATCCCCTGAACCGAAAGTTGGTACTGTATTTTCTGTTTCGTTGGCAAATGAACCATCTTTGTGCATAGATAATTTTGCCATATCTTGTATATGCTTAGACATATACATTAAATCTTTATCAGGATAACCTAGCATATTAAGTGTGTCATGAGCAATCGCAAGTTTCATATTAAAGTCGTGAACCATTTGATCGTCTGCAAATCCTTTTTTCTTCGCTTCTTCTTCAATACCTAAATATTGATCTGATGCTTGAACTGCTTGTAGTATATATGTTGGATTTAAATCAGTTCTTTTTATTAATTCTTTTAATTGTGCAGAAGCACCCGGGCACATATGTAAATGGTCTGTTTGATATCCATTATATTCCAGTTCCATTCTATTATTATTCATTTCCTCCAATTGCTTTTTAGACATGAATAATGCAGGTGTTTTATTTTCTATAACTTTTCTTGCAGGTTTAGTAAGAGCAATAGTTTCTTTTGTACTGGACTCTTGTATATCTTTTAACCAATGCTTCACAGACTTACCTTCTTTCAATTGTATAGTAACATACGCCGAACCTCTGAATACTATAGGGCCTTTGTCGCCATTCATTGCTTCAACTATATCATTAAGTTTAAATATTTCGTTTTGTATATAAGCTTCTCTAACAGATACACAGGTACCTAATTTTTCACTCCATACGCCAGTAACGCATTCTATTTTTTGTCCCGGAGTCATCTTTTTCATATACTCCGTGCCTTGAGGAGTGGCATCATCAAAGCGATAAGGATTTTCATAATCCTCTTTTATATCCACACCTTTGACTTTTACTGCACGAATGTGATTAGCAATTTCTTGTGCATGAGCTTTTAATACGTCAGGCAACCCAGTCTTAAATTTATCTATACGATTACCCCTGGCATAATCTCGCATCTTTGTTCCAGACATACCTTCGATGCCTTCTGCATCAGGATCTCTTTGTCCAGCGGAAACAACCTTTATAGATTTAAATTTATACTTGCCATGTGCATGTTCTTTTCCGTCATTATATTTTTCCAATATGTTTCTGTATTCATCCACTCTATCAGAGCCAGCAACCATCACCAAATGTTTATGACCTTGTGCATATAACTTTGCTGCGGCGTGCAAGAAGGTAGGCTTTTCTTTTGTCGAACCATGTACCTGCATACCGCCCGGAACAATACTATGAAGGTAACCAATTTTTGTTTTTTGATCTAAAGGGTCTTTTGCAGTACCCTGGCTATGAGATGTAAATAAATGAGCCTCACCTTTGTGATCAGATGCAACATCATGTAGTTTATTGATAAGTTTTTCATGCCCAACTGTGGGAGGATTCATTCTGCCAAAAGCCATTACCGCCGTGGTTTCCTCCGGTTTCTCAGGCTTTTTAGCCTTTGCTGCGGCTTCTTTGATATAGTCTTTAAAGTTCATGAAATCTATTAGAATTTAGTTGTATCTACTTATTTATATGTTTTGATTGTTTGGTTAATTCTGTATATGTTTGTGTACTGGATTCTCATCGACAATTTCTTTAGCTGATACCCTTTTTTTAGTATCTTTTAGTATCTTCTCCGTTGCAGGACTAATGTGTTTAGGAGAAATCAATTTCTTAGGTTCCTTTAATCTAGGTTTTCTATTATACCAACTCATATACTACTCCAAAGTTATTCAAAATATATTGACTTTCTATTGACTCGATGTTATCATTGTCTATGTACCCCGGTTGATTCTAGCATTAACAATTCCACTTACGCAGAGCTTTATTGATTCTTGAATCAGGATCTCTAGCAGTCTTTGCAGATGTTAAGCGCTTCTTCATTCCGCCCATACGAGCACAAAAGGATTTACGACGATTTGCTGCTTTACTTCCGGGCTTTAGTTTAGATGGTTTAGTAGTAACAGCAGTTTGTAGTTTGCTTCCGGGATGTTCTCTTCTATAAGCCATTACCCCAGATTTGGTCAAACCGCCTTCTGGATTCTTGTATTTGGAGTCTTGCCAATCTTCGGCTAAACCAAATAGAGTATCATCATCTGTATCCTCATAATGTTCCCAAAGGACTTCGGAGTCTATTCCCTGTTCCGCGGATAAAGTTTCTATATAGTCTTCTACTATATCAAACAACTCATCTAAAATTGTTTCTTCTTTGATGTAAGATTTAAAATTTATCATTTGTTTAAGTTCTGTCCGGAGAAGCCTTCTTTGCTTCGGTTAACAATCTTGCGAGGGTTACCATCTTTATAGGATACTACAAATCCCTCTGGCTTAGTTGACACACCATTAATAGTGTGTTTTTGATTCTGTCCACTATTCTCAAGTGTTCTTAAGAATACATTCTTTGCTTTGTCTAAATGTTTATGCGCAGTAAAAAGATGAGTAAAGTCTTCCTTATTATTTTCCACATCTTCTGCCATTGATTCGGCGTGTTCTTTTTTGCGTTTCTTAGTATCTTCTCTAGAAACCTTATCTACTTCCTTCATTAGTTTTTCGTGTAGATGTTTCTTGTAACCGGATGCGGATGGGGCAGTTCCTTCTCTAACGGTTTTATTGATGTATGTTTGTAGATGCTCAGAGTGTCCTTCGACAAGCTCATCGTGATTTTTTATTTTACCTAAACTCTTTTTTGCCTTGTCCATATTGGATTGGTATTCTTTATCATCCTCAGGTGTATAGTGTACATTTTCTTTATTTAATTTATTATTGAATACGTGTACGTCTGGGTGTTCGTGTAATTTTTTAGTATCAATATTATACTCTGGATTTTCTTTATCTATTCTTGTATGCAGGGATACACTTATTTTTGCTTTTTGTAATTCTTTGCCCTCATCCGAATTTGCAGGATAATGATATTTAATTAAATTTTCTTTATGTGTTACTTCGTTACCTTCTTTTTTTATGGTGCCATCTTTTTTGCTCCCCATAAAGTCGCCCTGAATGACACCATGTATAGGTCCTACTATCTTATGTCCATGTTCTAATAGTTGCGACATCTTAGATTTTAGATGCTCATTGTGACCAAACATTCTATTAACGTCTGATTGAGAGAATGCATAACCTTTGGCTGCACCTTTATATGCTACTCCAAATTCTCTTTTATCTGTATGCGGATTTACTACGTGCCCCATTTCAAACGATGGCGAACCGTCTGCCTTAATTCCTACAGTATCTACATTAGATTTTTCGCCTTTAAAATACTTAGACATGTCTTCCATACGAGACATCTCATCATTGGCTCTATCTTTACCATACAAGTGTTCCTCGCCACCTAAGTGTGATAGGTGAGGTATGGCTTTACTTTTAGCTTCAGTTAAATATTGAAAGAAAGATATCATGGTTGTCCTAATATTTTAATTGACGATGCCATTGGCTCATTATTATGTTTCACTTGAATAGAAAATGCTTTCTTTCCATCTGCCATTACTCGCAAATATGATTTACCAGATTTTTCCATTGTTATGTTATTAGCATTTTTAATTGCATGATATACAGGATTGTCGTGAGGTGCTTCTATATGTGCAGATGCATCTTTATCGCCGCCGCCTCTTCCGTGTGCTTTAACATAAGGAATATTTTCTTTACTAGAATCTGCTTTTAAAAATGTATTAAGTAAATGACTCTTTAAATCTTTTTGTTTCATACCAGAATAGTGATCATTTAAATGATTTCTAATATCCTCATGAGTATTATTTGCCGCCTCGGATGCAGCATCATATAAAGAATTATTTCTTTTTTGGTCACCTTCGCCTTTAATTTGTTTGGCTCTCTCACCTACTGCTGTAGATAAGTTATTTTTCTTTCTAAAATTTTCGTGTCGTTCTTTTGCAATAGCCTCAATGTTTGTACCAAGTTCTTTATCCATAGTACCAGCGCCGCCATTGTGAAAACCAATTTTTGCTGCGGTTGAAGATTTTAATGATGCGCCAAAAAATCCATGAGTTGCTTTTGCCGGTTTCTTTTTAAATTTTACAATTATATCTGATGGATTTTCCTGCTGGCTTAATTTTATTCCTGTAGCAGCTTCTATACCACCCGCCTTCGCAGTATTGTGTATTTCATCTACTCCAGAATATCCTAAACTTTTTGCATGATCTAAAAATGCAGACGCTTGTTCTTTCGCTCTGTCATCTTGTATTCTTGCTTCTTGGGGGCCTATAGAATCTAAACTTTTCTTTAACTTCATTGCCTGATTCTTATGATCAGAGTCTGTCCATTTCATACCATTTAAATGATAGGCAAACATATGCTCATTATAAGCACCTCTTGTCTGGTTAGCACCTGCTGCGTCAGATTGCAATGCTCTTTCACTTATGGAATTTAGCATGGTGCCCTTCCTTAAATCCCAATCCTTTTAATGAAGTTACTATTTCTTTTGCAGACATTCCTTTGAATGTGTGTAATACTTCACCGTGGATATCTTTAATATGATGTGATCCATTGCCCTTCGCGTATAAATTATAATTGGTTTTATCGGGATGGTGTAGTTTTTGGACTAGCTTTGGTGTATGTTTTTCTACATAACTTTTGAATGATTCCATGATACGCCCTTATATAAGTACATAATATTTATACCTACAGACATTAGTGTAAACTAAGCAAAAAAAAGGGCGCCGAAGCGCCCTAAAGGGGTTTTTAACTTTAAATTTTGGCAGCCCATGCCTTAATTACCGGATGTAAAATATCGTCGGTGTAGTCCATTTTCATAGTGTTCACAATTGCTAAAACAATTTGAATGTTACCCTTGACATATCCTTTGCTGGAACTGATACGATCCACACTAGGGCGAAACGGATTACGTTTCTTTTTGGTACCTAATTCCATACTGTAATCAATACCTGTTAGTGTGCACTTGCCTTTGCACTCATCAAAAACCTTTTGAATATACTCAGGAGTAAGGTTGAAACCCATTACTCGACCATCCTTGGCCTTTGCTTTAACTCGATTCTTTAGAGCAGTAAATTCAAGCTTACCAAAGTTCTCAGGTAATGCTTTTTTTGCTCTCGCAACTTCTCGTACTTTTTTACGAATAGCTTCTTTTTGTGAGGGAGTCAAATTATCTTTCTTCTTTTGATAGTCCCATTTACCAAAGGCAGTTGCCATGGCATCTTCTTCTTCAGTTAATGGTCTTGCATCAATACGACGAATTAAATGTAAACGCTTTGCTTCTTTACGAATTACTGGGTCTTCAAAATTGTGTGTCATGATGTGTTCAAAGTCAAATTATAAAAAGATTCCGCTTACGCCTTACGGAAGCACTTTTTTATCGTTGCGATAAAAGGTAGGGGGAGTGCTCGTATGTTTGCATTAAGCGCGGCTAAATGCGTCTCCGCCGAACATTGCGTAAGCAGCGGCTACCATTTTACGGCTTGGTGTGCCTAGACGGTAAGCGGTTTTACCATTCTTAGTTTGGTTAGTGTAAACAGCATAACCTTCTGCGCGAAGTTCGCTGATACGGGGACGAATGCTGTCTTCAGAGCTACCTGTAAGACCTGCCAATTGAGCTGGGGTAAACTGACGACCAGACTCTAGTACTTTCAAAACACGTTGTTTCAACATTGTGTCAACTCCATTAAAATATAATCGCTCAGAAAAAATTACAGTAACGGCGATCTTTCATTACTATAACACTATTATAATATATAATGCGAATCTTGTCAAGCACTAAGTTATCCATTTCGATGATGTCTGCTCAAACGGTTTCCTTTGGCATAATGCTTTAAGTATTCGCGACCAATCTTACCATCTTCAATTTCTTCAAGTGCAGTCAAAATGCTACTTCGTGCAGAACCATGTTTTTCTTTTTTAATTTCTCGTGCTCTTGCAGTTGCAACTAAAACCAAATCATATCGATTGCCAATTTTATTGGCAGCATCCTCTGATGTATATCTGCCTCTATCTAAATCTTTCATACCGCCATCCCTTCAAATAGTTTACTATCACCTCTATGTACTAGCGAAATGCCAAGTTGATCACACACCGATGAAACTTCCTCAGGAGATACTGTAGCCACATCTTCTTTTACATGATGCCATTCAACCATAACCTCTGTTACCCTAGATAATGCTTGAGGATGGTCTAGCAATGCGCGCATAATTTCATACTCGCTTCCCTCAGTATCAATATCCAAAACAATAGTATCATCTGAATTAGTATATTTCATAATGAACTCTGGCAAACTAATAATAGATGAAAATACAGAATATCCATTGTCTAAATTAAACACCTCATGATCAGATGCATGCCATGTTTGAAATGAATCCCCCATGTAATCATCTTTTTCTAGGAAGTGCCTAACCTCAGTTTTGCCGCCTATACCAAACGGACATACTGTAATGTCATATTGTGCAGACATACTTTTACACTTGTCCAACAAAACAGCAAAATGCCTAGGGGAAGGTTCAAAAACCCAAAATTTGTGATCTTTATAACTACGATCTAATGTGGCAAGGTAATCAAAAGTTTGTCCGTGATTACCGCCTATGTCGAAAAAATGTTTCATATGTTTTCTTAAATGGTGCGACCCACTGGATTCGAACCAGTCCCGTAAGAATTATGAGTTCTCGGCACTACCGCTATGCTAGAGTCGCTTTATTAAAATTACCTTTTTTTATTTGTAATATTTCTTTTCGTTTAACCACAAATAATTTTTTTGGAAACTGAGACCATTTAGCTTGATCTCTTTCAGTTTCATACCCTTTTATTTCTACATACAAATTTTGCTCAGGCAAAAAGAAATCTGGAAAATATTTTCTTATACCATTCCATTTATATTCAAAAAATTCTTCACATCTTTTAATTTGTATATTCTCAGAAATGCACCATTTATAAAAATCTAATTCCCACCTACCTTGAAATTTTATACCATCATATACTATTTGCTTGGTTCTTCCTCTGTTAGAAGATGTATACGAATTTGGAAATTTTTCTACTGCTAATTTCATAGCATCAGAATGCTTATCTCTATTTTCTTTAGATGAAAAATATTTTAGATTTTTTTCTGTTGCAGCATTGCTAAGTTTTTTTCTAGTAGAATCCTTAATAATGTAGGGTATTCCTGTTTCTTTAGCTTTAGTCCATTGGTTAGGCATATTTACTCCTTTTTATATTTATAAAAAATAAATTTTAAGGAGTCCACTGCTCTAACCAACTGAGCTACAAGCGCGTGTTAGTTATATTGCTTCGTAATCTTCTTTTCCGCAACCGCATTCGGGGCATAGAAAATCTTCTGGAAGAGATTCCCATTTGCCTTCTATTTCTTCATCGTGGACATGGCCACAAACTACGCATACGTGTTCCATTATAATGTCTCCAATACTTGTTGATAAGCTGCGGCGTGACGCTTTTCGATTTTAGTTAAAGCCGAGAAACGCTTTTCTGCTTTAGCAAGAACTGCACGAAATTCTTCAGCGTGAGTTTGTGATTCTGCAATTTGATGGGCTGCTTCACGAACTGCTTCTTGATTATTTTCTAATTCAGCTTGCCTTTTCATTGTAGGATACATTTGTGTAAACTCATATGTCTCGCCATCAATAGCTTTTTGTAGACATTCTTTTGTACTAGGCTTGCCGATTAGCAATTCTAGATGACCCCAGGCATGAAGCAACTCTTGATCTGCAGTATGTTCGAAGTGTTGTGCAACTTCTTCATGACCTTCTTCACGGGCAATCTTTGCGAAATAACGATATTTGATATGTGCTTGGCTCTCGCCTGCCAGCGCATCTTCTAAATTTTTTATTGTAATACTCATTCCAACTCCTTCTTTTTAAATTTCATTCCAAACCATGTCCCAGCAAAGGCACCTATCAAAGCTGGGATCAACATCAAATGATTTTCTGTATAATTAATTACTGCAATACTTGCGGTCGCTGTAACTACAGTAGCCCAAAAACTAGCTTTTAAAGGGCTATTATGTTGTACTGATTTTAAATAAAAAGTATATAGGATGTCTGTAACAAATACTGCAAAAAATGTTATAACATAATCAATCATTTTGTTCCTTAGTTATCTTGGTACCAGAGACGGGACTCGAACCCGTATGCCCTTGCGAGCGGCAGATTTTAAGTCTGCTGTGTATACCATTCCACCACTCTGGCTCAAATAATATTATATAATCTTTTCAATATTCTGTCAACCTTTAGTCATCCAAAACATGATCTGGTTTTGTTTTATGCTTGCTAAGATATTTATCATAGTAATCTTTTCTTGATTTTTCAACATTAAAAGTTTTGCGACCAGTATCACGTATGATTTTGTAAACAGGATTCATAAGTTTATCTATCATGCGAATACTCATTTCTTCAATTATTGTTTCCGAATCTTCGCCCTTGGCAACACGTTGTAGAGCGTATCCATGTTCAAATAAACGAACACGCTCTACCCATGCATTATAGGATTCATTTTCTAATCTGCGCATTGTGAACCGTTGCCATTTTTAAAACCTACAGTACCACCTTCTTCTGTAATTCGTTTGATAACATCCTCAAAAAGAATAGGCCTAAAGTCGGTTTGTTCAACACATACGCAATGGTATCTAGTATCAATCTCTAGTGCGTCGCTAAAAAAGTCTCGGATCATTACTCGATTGGCATGAAGATGTCCATGAATGTTGGTACCAAATCTAGCTAGAGATTCTGAATGAATAGGAATATGCGACAGAATCATTCCGTTCATCACATGATATGCACGAAGCTCTCGGAAGTATTGTCTATATTCATCATCTCGAAAGATATCATGGTTACCACGAATCAATACCTTATCACCGTTCAAACGCTCAAGTGTTTTTAAAGCCTTGCGGTTAATAACAACATCACCAAGATGATAAACTTTGTCATTTGGTCTGACAATTTCATTCCAGCGCTTGACCATTTCTTCATCCATTTCTTCTGGATTATCCCATGGACGAAGTTTAGTAATACCGTCGTTACGCATGAAACGACACACCCCTGCATGACCGAAATGTGTATCACTAACTAAAAATACTGCTGGCATTTGATCTCTCCTATGCCTATATTATAACACCAAAAAGAAACCCTGTCAAGCAGGGTAGGACTGGTTATTTTTGTGTCAGGAAACCAGTAAACCCCGTGAGCGCAGCCCATCCTGTTTTCGCGTCAGCGGATCCAGAGTGCTTTGTAAGCAATTTACAGGTCTGGAAGTTTGGAGCGAGCTACGGGAATCGAACCCGTGCCTTGAGCTTGGAAGGCTCTAATTCTACCATTAAACTAAACTCGCGTTAATTAAAATGCGTGACTAAAGGATACGCCTGTTGTATGATAGTTACTATCACCTTTTTCATTTGCATATTTGACACTGATAGTATCAAGTTTGTTTAACTTATAACCTGCAGTCAAACTATTTTCATATGTACGATATTTACTACCTGCACCAATATGTCCTTCATCAAAGGGTGAGCGAATACGAGATGCAAATTTTAATCCTACAGGACCTAAATTTGTTTTTGCGCCAACCTCCGCAACATAGAATTCAAAATTCTCAGTTGCTTTCATTTTATGACCAACTGCTGCTGCAACATATGGTGTAACACCTGCCACACCGGTCAAATCATAAATGCCTTTAACTTGCATTAAACCTTCTTGTTTGCCAGTGTTAGTTGTTTCATTTTCAAAACGAATTTCTGAAGTAATGCCGTTGTCTAATTTATGACCAACGGTTAATCCATATACATCATTGTGTTGTGTTGAATCAACTTTTTTCTTAACTGAATAGTCTACTGCTACATTATCGCTAGCAAAGACTGTTAAACTTGCCAAAAGCGCAAGTGCTAATACTGTTTTTTTCATAAAACTCCTTTTTAAATTTAAAAAGGTAGGTTATTCTGTTACGAGGAAACCTACCGAAACCCTAAGCAGTGTTTAGGCTGCTAATGCGAACATTTCGTCGTTTGCGTTTACGTTGTTTTAGTTTTAACATCTACTCTGATGTGCTGTCCACTCCGTTACTATTTGCCCTGTCGAAACTATGCAGGCCCATCAAAAACATACTAACTTGGTTATATGGGGTCTTTGAAATTATCTCTTGATCCTTACGGACTACACCCAAAGGCTAGTATGTTTATGGTGGACCTGGGGGGATTTGCACCCCCGTCCAGAACACATTTCTCTTCGCTTCATACAACAATAAAATTATTTATGCCGCCATTGCCATGACCTCTTTCAGTCTATCGGCAGCATAACTAGCTGCAAAAGCATTTGGCTTAACCATCGGTACCACATTACAGGTCCCTTTAATATAACCAACTGCTTGTTGAATCACTATAGAGCTATTATAACATTCTTTGGGATTAATGTCAAGATGAATTTGAACTTCTTTTTCACCAATTACATCTGCATCTATAAGTTTGTGATATAGTTCTGCAACTTTATATACTTCATTCATTAGACGCATGGAAGGTCTGCTATTTTTTGCATCATAATCAATTTCGGTTTGAACTTCACCAAAGATTTTACAACCATGGCGTCCATCGATGTGGACTACAATAGCAAGAGTATAGTCGGCGTACCATTTATCGTTTCTTCTATATCGTTCGGAATCCGCTCCAATGTATATTTTGGTCTCTGGACTTTGCGCTTCGATAAAAGCAGTAACTTCATTCATGTCTAATTTTTTCATAGTGCACCTTTGTTGGAGCGGGATACCAGAATCGAACTGGTGACTAAACCTTGGCAAGGTTTCGTTTTACCATTAAACCAATCCCGCATTTTTCATCTTGGCTCCGGTGGAGAGAATCGAACTCCCACTAACGGTTTTGGAGACCGCCGCACTGCCATTATACTACACCGGAATTTTTTTCTTTACTCTCATTATGTTTTAGAATTCTTTCAAATTCTTCTTTTTCATTCAAATCATCCTCAACTTCTCTGATATCTCTTTGAAAAATTGCATCCCATCTTTTTTCGTATTCTTCGTTGCTGACACTAAATGGCCTTGGAGCCGAACCTTTTCCACTCATTTGCACACTCCTATAAATAATTGATACTAATATATATCTCTCTATGGACCCATATCTAGAACTAGAATTGCCAATTGATGCAGATGAGGAAGAAATAAAACTCAAATACAGACACTTGGCAAACATACATCATCCTGATAAGGGCGGGGATGAGGAAAAATTTAAACGCATAAAAGAAGCGTATGAAATTTTATCTGATCCTATTCGAAGAAAATCTTACGACATATCTGGCGATGCAGAATCAAATCTGCAAATTAGAAACAATGCTATAGATCATATTAATCAAATGCTAAACTCTGTTATACCCAACTTCGATGCCGAGGCAGGTGATCTAATACAGGAAATGCGAAATCAAGTATTAAATATAAAAGCAGAAACAACAAATAATATTTCTATTTGCAATAAGTTTAAGGACAATCTAAATAAAGTTATTGCGAGATTAAATGTAAATAACAATAAGAAAAATTTATTACTTGAATTCGTACAAAAACAATTGGAACAACGTGATCGAGAACACGCAGATTTTACTCGTCGTATTCTAGTGTGTGATCTTGAAATAGAAATACTTAAAGACTATAGTTATGGTCTAATAGAACGTATTGCTATTTCTCACGAATTAAAACAATTGGTAGCGGAACCTGGAGTCGAACCAAGAACTTGAGCTTATGAGACTCACGAGATACCATTTCTCTATTCCGCATCAAACTGGTGGTAATGGTAAGAATCGAACTTACACTTTGCAGCGTATGAAGCTGTTGCACTACCGTTATGCTACACTACCATATGGTACCAGCGGAGAGACTCGAACTCTCTCAAGAACGCTAATCTGGCGCTAAAAGGTGTATAAGACCTCTCTGACTACCCAGTCTCGCTGGCATAACTTTGGCGGAGAGTATGGGAGTCGAACCCATTGACCCTTGCGGGTCTACAGTTTAGCAAACTGCTGCCTTACCATCCGGCCCACTCTCCTTATCTGACTCTGGCGGAAGACGGAGGAGTCGAACCCCATCCCTGTTAAGAGAACCTGGTTTTCAAGGCCAGTCGCAGGACCAACCCCGCTGCATCATCTTCCTAAATTTCGTTATCGTTGATATGATTGTACATCATATTCTCAACTGTTTTTATTCTTGCCTGTTTATTAGGCGCACCTAATACAACAATCGCATATCTTTTTTTATTCTTTTCTACAATCAAAACATTACACCAACCTGCAGGATTGGTAAAGCCTGTTTTACTAACTATTATAGTATCAAATTCAAATAGTATAGGTTTGTTAGTATTATTTAAAATTATTGTTCGTATCTTCTTTTTAAACTTTGCTTCAATTGCTATTTGTTTTTGTATACTAATTTCTCTAATGATTAAATAATTTGCAGCATAACTTGCCATGATAGCAACCTCACTTGCAGTGGAAGTATTCTTAGAACTAAGTCCTGTTGGATCATCAAAATGCGTACTCATCATACCAATTTTTTTGGCAGTATCATTCATTGCTTTAATAAATGCTTTCCTTCCACCTGGATAATCCTCTGCTATAGTTTCTGCTGCACCATTATCACTTTTAACTAATACTGCTTTAATTAAATCATATCTTTTGTATGATTGCATTGGCAAACTACTTTTAATTTTGTTAACCAATCTAACTTCTTTAAGTAAATTTTGATCATTGTTTAAACTTACCATAACAGTCATTAACTTAGTTATGCTTGCTATTGGTCTGGTCTTATTAATGTTACTATTGTATTGATGGTTGTCTTCTGTAATATCATATACCATTACGCTAGTATCGGCAAATGCTTTATAACATAAACAAAAAAGTAATACAAATAAAAATTTTTTCATATATTTCCTCTTGGTGGCAACGATTGGACTCGAACCAATCACACACAGATTTTCAGTCTGCTGCTCTACCTGATGAGCTACGTCGCCAAATTAATTGGGGTGCTTGATGGGATTCGAACCCACGCATATCGGAATCACAACCCGAGGTCTTAACCGCTTGACGACAAGCACCATATGTGGCCGGTCCTGAGAGATTCGAACTCCCAACTTCCAGTTTCGAAGACTGACACTCTATCCAGTTGAGTTAAGGACCGATTATATATTACCATATAGAAACACACTTGATATAGTAGCATTTGCTATCACGGATGAACCCGAGTTTAGTCAAATATGTTTTTATATGGTACGGGCAGGGGGATTCGAACCCACGACCAATAGATTAAAAGTCTACTGCTCTACCGACTGAGCTATACCCGCATTCATTGCTCTTCGTAATGCTTTGTTAGGCTTACGATGGCTACCCGCTTTTCTTTTTAATGCCAAAACAACGAAGGGGTTACGTTGCCTGACGATTATCTTGTGCTTCATTTTTATCTCCTAAAACACTATTATAACATCTTTTTAAAATTTTGTCAAATTTGGCAGAGGGTACTGGGATCGAACCAGTGATGACAGAGTCAAAGTCTGTAGTGTTGCCGCTACACTAACCCCCAACTGATTTGGTCCGCCGAAGAGGAATCGAACCTCTATTAATAGCTTAGAAGGCTACTGTTCTATCCGTTGAACTATCGGCAGTAATTTGGTGCCCCATGACAGAATCGAACTGCCGTAGCCTGATTACAAAACAGGTGTAATACCATTATACTAATAGGGCATTGGTACCTGGTGACAGTTTCGAACTGCCGACCCTCTCGGTGTAAACGAGACGCTCTACCACTGAGCTAACCAGGCAATTTGGTGGAGGTAGTTAGATTCGAACCAACTCACCCGAAAGAACAGATTTACAGTCTGCCGCGCCTCTCCAACTGCGCCGTACCTCCAATTTGGCTCCCCTGCGTGGGCTCGAACCACGGACCAAATGATTAACAGTCATCTACTCTACCACTGAGCTACAAGGGAATATACATGGTCCGTGTGACACGATTCGAACATGCGACCACCTGGTCCCAAACCAGGAGCTCTACCAGGCTGAGCTACACACGGATAAATTTGGTGGAGGATAGGAGATTCGAACTCCTGACTGAAGCTTGCAAAGCTACTGCGTTCCCAATTACGCCAATCCCCCGAAATTCTTTGAACCGATACTTATACAAGTAGTAGCATTGTTCGGTTCCACACAAAGACAAGATTTATAAAGAGCTTGTACTCCTATTTGGTGCCCCAGGCGAGACTCGAACTCGCAAAATTTGGCTTCTAAGACCAACACGTATACCAATTCCGTCACCGGGGCAAATACTGGCGGTCTTAGGGGGTAACGATCCCCACTCTTACGGCGTGACAAGCCGTCGTGCGTCCATGAACACTTTAAGACCATATTAGGATAAGCTACTGGTTTCCAGGCCAGCCCTTAATTGAGCAGTTACTCTGTCCATCCTGTTTATTCTAACGTCTGTGTGCAGTTAGGATTCTGCCTATCAGAGTCTGAGGGAACCTCGCTAACGGTTTTCTGCCACCGGATCTCTATCGCTAATCAAACGCTATTTTAACGAAAATAGTAACGGGATCTTTTTACTTGTTTCTATTATAACATCATTACAATATTTGTCAAGCATTAATTTTGGAACCTAGGGTCAGATTCGAACTGACGATTTTACGGATTTGCAATCCGTTGCATTTGACCTCTCTGCCACCTAGGCATAAACCATTATTTTGTAGCCTGTACACAAAATAATGGCATCCCGTACCGGATTCGAACCGGTGTGTTCGCCGTGAAAGGGCGGTATCCTAGGCCTCTAGATGAACGGGATATATGGTCCTCTTGGATGGTAACGATCCAACGTCTATCGCTTATCAAGCGAGTGCTCTACCTTTGAGCTACAAGAGGAAATGGAATGCAAATTTTAAAAGAACTTTGTCTCGATCACGATCAACCGAAAACACTATTATAACACCTTTAGTACTTTTGTCAAATCTAAAAAGAATAACCCTTTAGCTTGCTTTGGTACTTGAACTTTGCGGTTTCTTTGTTCTATGTCTCTATTATAACACCTTTTAGTAACCTTGTCAAGCATAAGGGTATTAATAAAAAGGTTTTAAGAAAGGAAAACCTCGGACTTTAGGGTACCGAGGTTTTGTAGAATATGAAAATACTTACGTCAACCTCGATACAGACTCCAATTTGATTCCTTACGTGCAAAGGCGTGTGGCTGTCTGCCATACGTATCTTTACATATAATGGGTTGGGAGGATTTGAGCATGTTGGTTTCTTTATTCATATATTTATTTATACATCTTATTACCATTGTATTGTTCCAGATTGCCAAAATTTATAAACTATTTTATCTCCATTGTATATTACATTCGGCGAACCTGTAACTGTTGGTAAAACATTTGCAGCATATTGACTAATAATAACTACACCTGAACCTCCAGCGCCACCTCGCGAAGGCCCGGTAGAGGTATTAAATGCCCCACCGCCACCGCCACCGCCGGTGTTTACTGTTGCATTAGCTCCATGTGTACCTGTGCCAGGAGTAGATATTATTCCGCCAGCACCACCTCCGCCTAGACCAGCTGATCCAGAAATTGCACCTGAACCACCACCGCCCCCGGCATAGTATACAGATAAACCTGTTATAGAAGATTGTCTTCCAATACCGCCAGCGCCTCCTCTTGCAGTGCCGCTTGGGGGAGAACTGCCGCCAGGACCGTATGGATATGGGCTAGAAATATTGTATGTGCCTGCGCCGCCAGCGCCGCCGCCGCCGCCGGACATCGTACCAAAGAATGGAGCTGGTCCCATATTTTGATCAAATTCTCCACCGCCTCCAGCAAATCCTTGAGTAGGATTGCTAGGACCTGTGCGCGATACGCCTCTAGTTGGTGTTGGTTGGGACAATTGGTACCCTCCAGCACCACCAGCTGACCCCCCAGTATCACCTACAGTGCCAAGACCAGTACCGCCTCTGCCGCCACCGATAGCAACGTTTGAGAACCAAGAAGAATTTGTGCCAGGGGAGGAAGCAGCTGTCGCTGATTCGGTGCCACCTGCACCCACAATCACAGTATAACTACTTCCCACTCCTGCCGGACCAGGCCCCTGAAGTCTTGCAGAATTTTGTATGTATCCACCTGCGCCACCGCCACCACCAAAATTGGCACCTCCGCCTCCACCCCCACCCGCAACAACAATGAAATCTAATAAAATAATTTCGGTTGGACGAGGATATAGTCTCGAATTTTCAGAACCCCATGAAATACGAACTGCGCCTGGGCTACCATCTATGGCTGTGCGTCTTGTTGGATTTGTACCTGAGCCGCCACCACCTCCACCATACAAAGCCGTTGCCTTAGTAGGAAAAGAAGGAGTGACACTAGGACCATATAAGGGAGAACCAATTCCAAGTTCACTTATATTTGTAGAACCAGGAGTTCCTACTCCGGTGTGGGTTGCTGCACCGCCGCCCTGTTTTCCAGATGTGTCAGATGGACTACCGGGTTGTCCCGTTCCCCCAGCATATAAATAACCATTACAATTTAATTTGCCGCCGGCTTGAGTGCCGCCGTTATTTGTGCCACCGTTAGTAACAAAAGGAGGAAATTGACCTCCACCTGCGCCATATATGTAAACTAAACTACTGCCTGCTGGGAATGAATTATCTGTATTAAAAGCAGTGTCTTCGCCCGTACCGCCACTTGTACCTGGACCGGCAGGCATGTTATAAAAACCAGCAGAGCCACCTTGCCCAACCTTTATGTAATAAACTTGGTTTTGATTAACTGGATAATTTGACATAAATCCAAGTCCGCCGCCGCCGCCTGCGGCATATGAACCTGCATATGGTGCAGAGGAAATATAACTCATTCCTCCACCTCCAGCACCAATAACTGTAACATCTACAAATGATACATCTACTGGAGGTTTCCACGTATAAATTCCTGGGGTAATAAAATCTGCAGAACCCGAAGGCGCATTTGTGTCTAATATACCACCGCCTCTAATTACTACTCCATTGGTTATTATCATTGTATTCCTGCTATATGAAATCTAAAGAATTAGAAAAGTCCCAACGTATTGTGCCAGATTGATTAAATTTATAAATTATATTACCTGAAACATATGTTACATTAGGTGAGCCTGTGGTATTTGCTACAGGTATTTTTGTCGGGTGAGAAAATATTGCTATACCAGAACCGCCCTGTCCTGCAATTGAATTGATTGGTGATCCCGGAGGAACCCCCGAAGAATTATACCATGCTGCGCCACCACCTCCACCGCCAGTGTTTATTGCTGCATTGGCACCGTTATTATTTGCACCGTAGGAGTTGTCGAATACCCCGCTGTTGCCGCCTCCTCCGAGGCCGCCTAAATTTTGTCCTGGAGCTGAAAAATTGGAAGCACCAGCTCCACCGCCAGCATAGTAGTTACCATCCCACCACTGTCGCCCAATGCCACCATTGCCTCCGCCTGAAACATTATACCTCCCGGGATTTACCCCACCTGATCCGCCAGCGCCACCGCCGCCACCTGAGCCGCCACCCGATGGGCCCATCCTCCCATATCCCCCTGGATAACCTTGTTGAGTAGGTGACGGATAATCATATCCAGCTCCACCTGCAGTTTCACCAGACCCGTTTGGGTTAGAACCTGCAGTGCCGCCACCGCCGCTTCCGCCATGGTTTCCAGATGTAGGAGTTCCTACAAAAGGACTAATATAATTTCCGCCACCGCCACCACCGACAGCTGTTATTTCGTTAAACGTGGTATTTGCACCGTTATCACCACAATACCCATAATTAGGATAACTCGGCCAATTTTGAACAACACCGCCGCCGGCACCTACTATTACATTATAGTTTGTGCCAACATTTATAGTAGTAGTGGATGATACAAATCCCCCGCCTCCACCGCCACCGCCAAAGGCCAAACCACCACCTCCCCCGCCACCTGCAACTAATAAAAAATTAATATTCTGACCAAACGAAGGTTTGGTGGTACTTATTGCAGTACCACCAGATATTGTTATACCTTGACCAATTTCCATATTATTCCTAATTGATATACTGTATATTTATACCAATTAGAAATTTAGGTCAATCTATAGTTTCATCAAATTCTGCTTTATTTTCAGATATACAAAACATATCATCTAATTCTGCAGGAATTTTTTCTTTAATTTCTTCAAGAGAACTAGGAATTTCATATTCCTCATCCCCACCTTCAGTGGTCCACTTACCGCAGAATCCTACACCTTCTTCACAGTAATATGCTTCAACTTTAAACCCAATTAGGTCACTTAGTTTTTCATATGCTGCAATCGGAGGAGACCAAGCAGAATCAAAATAAACGCATAACGAATTTTCGGACACTTCGTTGATTCCGTGTGCATCGCCCACATCCCATTTGGTACCCCATTCATTAATACGAAAATGGTACCAACTATCATAACCATATTTGTCTAATAGTTGTTCACGCAACTTATCATATTTCTCAGAATTAGGTCCACCTCGGGTAGTAGAATCATCCGATTTCAACTCCTCGGGAGTTGGAATAAATTCTTCTAAAAATTTACCATTAACAAAAGCAGATTCTGCCCTTTTGATAACCTCTGGATTCTCATGTGTAAGAGTCAATACGTTTTGGCACCAATTGGGCATGCTGTTCTCCTAATTAAACTAATGCTGGTTCTGCCATTACTTCTGCAAGAGTTTTGATCTCTTTAATTTCTAGATCGTCTTCTGCTTTTGCAGGCTTAGTAATTTTGGGTTGCTTTGCTGGGGCAGGGGTCTTAGTAGGCGCTGGTGCTGTCTTTTTAGCAGGTGCCTTTGCAGGAGCCTTAACGGGCTTAGCAGGGGCCTTGTCATCTTTCTTGGACATTGTCTCGATGATAAGACCAGACCATTGTGCAAATACGCCACCGCGATCTAAGAGATACTGACAAGCATCATACTTAGTCATTAGATTGGGCAACTCAATGAGTTCCAAGGGAGAATGTCCGCCCTTGGCCAAGACCTTAGTGCGGGATACGATATCGTTTGCGAAACGAACTTTTGTGATACCATTTTGTGTAGAAACACCGGCAACTGAAAACATAAAATACTCCTTAATAATAAAAAAAAACAAACTTCACCGAAAGCATCTGCTCTCAAACTCTATTATAACACCGATTCGATCCTGTGTCAAGCATAAAGTTTGGCAGTGTTGTTCTTTCACAACACCGACTTAACTTTAGCAGAATGTTTGCACATTCTACGGAATTGGAAACCAACACAATCACAAGTAACTTCGCCATCTTCGGACATGACGTTATAGGTCTTGCCCGACGATTTTGATTTGACTACAAATATGCGCGCTATGCTTCTTGTTTCTGTAAAAGTATGCCCGACTATAAACTTCTTATGAATATAGGATATGGGATATTCTGGATTGCCTGTACGAAGAGATATGTAATCCCCGTCCAACCATTTTGGATTAGGAACTACTTTGCCCTTAAAGGACTTGATATCGAACTCCTGACCTAAGAGATTAGATCTCCATTTTGTTGTCAATTCTATATCCGCACCAATTGAAAAATTCATAACCTTTTCCTCATTCGAACCATAATTATAATACCTTTTGGATCAGAAGTCAAGCATTTTCTGCCAAAAAAATACCCCAGTCCTTACTGGGGTAATAATTTATTATTAATCTTTGGTTTTTCGGACTTCTGCGTCTTCGGTTATTTCTATAATACCTTTATCTTCAAAAAAACCAACAGTGTCAGTTATGCCCTGATGGTATCCATTAATTTTACAAGCCCAGCATGCTGCTAATAATAAAATGATTTGCACTATATCATAAAATGTAAATGTAAAATGTTCCATTACTTCTCCTTATAATTAAGTTTGAATTACATGATATACTCCTATCAATCATCCAAAACATTATCTTCTTCATACACAAACCAATCTTTTTGCCGCTGTCTAAGATTTTTAAATTGGTTGTGTTCTATCAAAAACTTTGCAACAAGACTATTTTCCAAACCGTATGCCTCAATCTCCCAAGGCTGATCCCAGTAATGAACATCGTCTTCGTAAGTTTCTCCCCTCCACACTGTTACATATTTTGTCTTTTTATATCTATCTTTCATCTCGCCCGTAGCCATTTGTTTAAGATGAACCATTTCATGAGCAAGTACAGAAAACATATGTATTTTCTTTTTTGTTCTTTGAATGTCTATTACAAACCTTCTAGGGCAAGGTAACCCTTCTTCTATAAAATCACAATATCCGCCAGCATCAAGTTTTTCTTTGATGTTAATTTTAATTGAAATATTTTTTTCTAATTGAGAGGACAGGAGTTTGTCTGCGAATGATCGTGCTGCTAATTTTAGTAGTTTTGTAAGATGCATATCTTTCGCTCCACTAACAGTAATTAGCATATCGCCTCCTTGTTGGTTACATTTTATTTATATGTTTAATATAAGTTAAATCTACGCCTTCAATCTTTTGAGTGGATTCTAATTTTTGGCTCGACTTAAAATCTGAAATGTTCATTGGGATTGGAGTATCCACTTCCTGTATCGTGTTATTTACATTTGCTTTTAATTTTAAATTACTGGTTGTTAATCTAGTGCTACTTAATTTCTGCATATTAGACCTTTATCTTTGAGAAGTCTCGTCTTGGACTATTAAAAATTCCATCAAATGCCGGATCAACTGCAGGTTTATGTGAAGGACGTTCGTGAACAATTCCAGAATCACTCAAACCTTTTTGTGCAGATTGTTCTAAATCATATAGTTTCATTTTTGCTCTATCTACACCTATTACAAATCTCTTATTAAGTGTAGGGTCATTATATCTATTCTTAAGTTGTTTGACCATTAACTGATTCATCTTTTCCATATCCTCAGTGGATATCAAAGCAAACATAAAATCTACTGTCGCAGGCAAACCAAAAGATTCAGAAGTATCTGTTAATTCTACATCCGTATTACCATAACCACCCCTTGTAGTTTGTGTAGCAGATAGAATAGGAACATTCTCTTCTACTGCCAACCCCCTAAGTTCTTCAGCAATAGATTTAATTAAAGTATACGAATTAATATTTGCCCCACCTTTAAATCTAGATGATGCGCAAATATTCAAGTAATCAATAACAATTAGATCAGGTTTGAATTGTCTCTTTAGTTGTAGCTCATTCAACAATGCTTTAAAGTGTCCGGTATGTGCGCCAGTTGTAGGATATTCTTTAATGATTAAAGTACCTTCTGTCTTTGCTTTAATCTTTTCAATACGATTATCGAAAATAGATTTAGGAAGATCTTTAAGCTGATCCATAGTGATGTTCATTAAATTTGCATCAATACGTTCTGCAATTCTTTCTTCTGCCATCTCTAAAGTAATATATAATACATTTTTGTTCTGTGCGAGTACTGATGCAGCAACATGGCACATGAATAAAGATTTACCAACACCGGTACCAGCTAGGCAGACATTCAAAGTCTTGTTAGGCATTCCGCCATTGGTAATTTTATTAAAGTAATCTAAGTCAAAAGGAACTCTGGATTCTACGCGGTGATAGAATTCATATCGTTTATCTGCGCTTTCAATATAGTCATGTCCCACATTATTGTCAAAGCAAACACCGAGTGCATCCTGCAATAATTGAGGAATACCATCTTCGGACCTTGCTTTATCTCTTCCATCTATAATAGAAATAGATTGTAGAATAGCATTATAGATTGCCTTATCTTTACAGAATTTTTCTGTTTCTTTATAAAGCCAATCTTTATTATGTTCTGTGGGTTCTAGTTCATGTATAAGCTCCACAACTTCCTTATACTGATCTTCATTTAAAGTTTTATCATTTTGTGCAGCAATTACCAATGCATCCTTTGTAGGGATTACATTATACTCATCAATAAAACTCTTTATCTTTTCATAAACAATTTTTTCTGTGTTTTCTATAAAGTAATCGCGTTGTAGAAACGGGATTACTTTTCTCATAAACACATCATCATTCGCTAGATTCTGAAGTATTACCTTTTCTATTTTCGTATTCATCGACAGCCTTTTGTAATATATCACTAATAATAAAATTTAGAATTGCATCAAAATTACTTCCTGCAACTTGTTCAACCGTCATACCGTCGGGTGGCTGTACCACGGTATAATCTAGGATCAATTCTTTTGACCCATCTTTTTCATCTAATTCATTAATGGATAATGCAGTACCTGCAAATTCCCCATCCAATAATTTAACGCCCCATATTTCCTCGTCATCTTTTCTGATTACCCAAGGTTCATAATTCACTTGCATGTTCGAACTCCTCGCTTATATCTATGTTTGTCATTTCTGTTCCAACCATATCAATAGATGCTACTTTATAGCGGCCTTCAATATAATCTCGGAATGCTTTTGATTGAAGAATAGGCATCCAGAATTCTTTTGTGTATGTGTCTTTGATACGATACTTTTTTTCTTCTGTTTCGCCCGTCTTTGTATCTACTTTTGAGTACCAACCATTTGATGGTTTAATAACAAACTTACCTTCAATTGCTACATCCAATAGACCAGACCAAGTACTAATACCACCCTCAAATGTTACCTCGACAGGAATCTTAGATTTTTCTCTTACAAATCTAGATTTTTCTACATTCACAATAAAGTTGTATCCCACCACCTCCGTGCCATCTTTTTCTTGCTGGCGACCAATAATAAAGATGTTGTCCGCGGAATAATAAATGCCTGTTCCTCCGGATACAATCTGTTTAGGGAACAGACCAATTTCGGAATAAGTATGATTAACGACGACCATTGGAATATCTTTAATAGTCAAATGCGGCGTAACCATTCTAAATAAAGATTTCATTTGTTTAGCACGGGTCATATCTGCAACAGATTTACCTTCAAGTGCATCATCAACTTCTTTCTTAGAAGCAAGATTGCCTACTGAATCAATACAAATAAGAACATGATCGCCTCGCTCAATATTATTAATTTGACTCATAATATCAAACTTTAGTTGTTCAATATCTGTTATAGGAGTATGTAATACCCTGTTCGTATCAATTCCGAAACTATCGAAATAAGACTGAGGACTACCAAACTCAGAATCATAAAACAATAAAATAGCATCTTCATATTTTTCCAAATAAGCTTTCGCAAGTAATAATGAAAAAGCTGTCTTAAAATGTTTGGAAGGTCCAGCAAAAACTGTTAAACCAGGTGTTAGTCCACCTTCTAAACTTCCCGACAGCGCCACATTGATCATAGGAACAGATGTTTGAATCATATCTTTCTTTTGAAAGAATTTTGATTTATTTAAAACCTCTGTTTCCTTGATCGTCGAATTTTTCTTCAATTTGTCAAGTAAAGACATAATAACTCCTTAAGTATGTTTCAATATTATATAGCATAATGTATTTTTTGTCTATTCATCTTTGCCGCACTTTGTCCTTTTAGCATTAGTCAATTTGCCAAAATCAACAGGCCATTCTTTTCCTGGCTGCAATTCTTTACCATTTGGTGGCACAAGAAATCCGATCTTTGCTTCTTTTACAATAGCAGAAACTTGTGTTCTATATTTTGTTAAATCATTTCCTAAATTTGGATATGGTGCAGTATGAGGAAACATCCATGCAGCATATTCATTTGTTTTTCTATTAATAACAATTTTATAATACGCGTGCGGGACAACTACTCCGCTACCAATTTTTTTATTAGTATCATTATAGATACCACCGCCGTAAATAGTAAATGGCGAATCTAATTGGACTGCCCATCCGCGTACAGATGTTTCTAACAATTTCCAAATTCCACGATTCAAAGATCCCGCTTGAGGTAACATATTTGTCATCAAGAAACTTTCAAATTCAACCTGAGTATCCCAGGATAAATCCCCATCGGGTGATACGTGACCTTTGTCATATCCTGTTCCTGCATAGTCTGCAGGAACAGCGCCACCTTTAACAGATTGATCTGTTGCAAAAGCATTTGTTCTTGCAACACACCCAAGAGCATTCTTTGGCTCCAATGTATATGCCACATATGCGGGAATTTTTGCAGGTGCATCATATGCCACAAAATATGCTTGTCGACAAATAGGCGAATATTTTTTAGCGCTATCAGCAAATCCGAATGGGCTATGTATTTTACATTGCTCTGTCGGCAATGGTTGTCGTTGATCCCAGGCAAATGCATGGTTATTCCATGCGGGAAATAATAAACCTGCTATAGCAAGTGTTGCCCATATTGTTTGTTTTAATAATTTTTTCATCCGAATAATCCTTCTAATGTTGCTTGAGGTTTAGCAGACCAACCTATTCCATCTAATATTGTATTCATAGGTTCCAGAAATGATTTCTCGAACATAGTATCATAATCTGCGTACTTAATCAGATCTAATTCAGGGGGTATAATAGTATTGAATGCTATACAATTTTCACCGATAATATTTGGTTCTTTTAAATAAATAAACTTAATTTTATCGCCTTCTTTAATCTTTTCATATCTTTTACCTAGATCATATTTGTCAAGATAAAAATTATATAATAGTGCCCCTCTGACATGCATCGGGGTAGCCTGTTTATATATATTGGCTCTATCTGTATATTTATCCAATCCGTTAACACTTCTAGGAAAAGATATCAATTCAGGTTTCATTTTTCTATATTCTGTCTCAAATCCTCGAATATAATCTTGAAGAGTCTGTTCATCAGAAGTCAAAGCCAATTTAACTGCTTTTCGCAAACCATCTCTAATAGGTTCAGGGGTAGAAGATCTTACAATCTCCAATCCCATAACCTTTAGCTTGGGCTCTGAGTATTTAACCCCTTCATTATTATAAACATTTAAAGCATATCGTTTCTTCGCAACCCATACTCCTGTTTCTGCGATTGCTTCTCGTTTAAAATAAATCTTCTTATCAAACGCATTAGTATACTCTGCAATTTCATTACAACTCTTATTTAGAATTTCTTGAATCTTTCCCTCGCAGATTTCATCAAGAATGTCTACAATCTTTTCTGGATCTTTTCCTTTATAGAATTTTTCTACAAGAGGTGCGAAGGTAACATAACAAGAATCAGTATCAGAATAAAAAGAATAGCTATGATCTTTTGTTCCGCAAACTTTATTCAAGTATGTATCTAAATCTCTACCGACTTTCTGAATAATATATTGGCCGGTTAAAGTGATACCTTCCGCAATGTTAGAATCATAGAATCTGAAATATTCATTGGCTAAGGCACCAAATAAAGAATTCATTTGAATCTTTCTAGCCATCTGAAAATTGTTATATTTTGATATCTCTTTTTGCCAAATTGGATTCTTTGTTTTCTCATATTCGGCTTGTGCATCCAACATCAAGTTCTTGTATTGCTTTCTATCGTCAAATAACTTTTGAACAATCTCAGGAAAGATGCCTTGTTTATCTCTTGTAAAACATCTACCATTAGATGCCATACAATAATCTTTAACTGTTAGATCAGATAAATCATCGCCTTTTAGAAGATCTTTAATTTGTATATCAAAGTGTTTTGGATTATTAACAAGTGTTTCTGGAGACATATTATATTGCATAATAATACTAGGATACAGACTTGTTGCATCAAATGAAACCACCCAATTATATTTTCCCGGTTTAGGTTCTTGAACATATGCTCCTGCAATTTGTCTACCGGGCTTATCCTCTCTTTGATGGACAATAATATTTTTCTTTAGTAGTTGATTATATAAAATACAATCCCAAGTTCTTACTGCAGAGAAAATGTCAATATAATTACACTTGGCATCATATGCCATTGTAAGAATAAGTTCAATCAATTTCATCTTATCTTCAAGTTGGTCAACAATTTCTACATCTCGAATATTATACTCTACAAACTTTTGCCAGTTGCCTTTATAAAATGCAGTAAAAGAATCATATTCATCATATGATAATTTTTCGCTACCCAATTCAACCTTAGCAATATGATCTAACTTATAAGATTCTTGTGCATTATATGTAAACTTTTTATACAAGTCCAGATAGTCTAGAATGGCTACACCCATTACCTCGAAAGAAACATTTTCTTTTTTTAATTTTAGAATACGTTTCTCATTTACTATTTTCCAAGGAGATAATTTCTTTAAAGCATCCTCGCCAAGAATTTTAGTAATACGATTACATAGATATGGGATATCAAAAAATTCCACATTCCATCCTGTAATAATATGAGGATGATCCTCAGAAATATAATCTAAAAATTCTTTTAGTAAACTTATTTCGTCAGAACAATGAACATAAGTATGTTTTTCACTAACAGGTTTTGCGGGGTGTAAACCAAAGGTAACAATTTGTTTTGTTTCGTAATCTTGTGTGGTAATCAACAATACTTTTTCATTAGTGTTCACTACATCGGGGAATCCTAAGTCTGCAGTAGTCTCAATATCCAATGACCATATCTTCATTTGAGAAATATCAAATTCTACATCATCTTTAAATGCTGACGATATGTATTGGTATGCGAAATTTGTATTACCAAATACTGAAAAATTCTCAACTTCTTTATATTGTTGGACATATTCTTTTGCATCATTAATACTGCTAAATTCTATAGGAGCAAGATTCTGACCATATATTGATTTAAATTTTGATTCTTTTTGAGAATTTACATACAGAGTAGGTTTAAAGGGAATCCTATCCTGTACTTTGTGCCCGTTATTTATCCCACGGACAAGGATATTGTTGCCATACTGATTTACGCTAGTATAAAACTTCATTAGAAAACCTTTAGATCATAAATATTAAGTAACATTATATTATAAAAACAAAGTTGTGTCAATATAATAAGGAGAATAAAATGGCTGAAACAATCAAACCTTTATCCAGAAGCGAAAAAGAAGCTCTAATAAAGGATAAAGCGGGTTGGGTAATTACGGTACTTGCAGCATTACTGGCAATCAATACTTTAATGGGCGGAAGTAATTCGGGCAAAGTTTTAAACAACACTATAGAAGCAAATAACACCTGGGCTTTTTATCAGGCAAAAAGTATTAAAGGTACACTTGCAGAAATGGCGTATGATGATGCTGAAAGAGCACACGATAAAAAGAAAATGGAATCATTGAAAGCTAAAATAGAAAGATATGAATCTGATCCTGTTACAAATGAGGGTAAAAAAGAATTATCTTTAAAGGCTCGCATGTTAGAAGCAGATCGTGCTATAGCAAAAAGTCGCGGGCCTTGGTATACTTATGCAGGCTCATTATTTCAAATTGCGATTGTTCTATTGACAGCAAGTATACTAGCAGTTAACAATAGATTATACTGGGCAAGTCTAGGAGTAGGCATTTTTGCTATGTTATTGATGAGCCAGGCTATTTGGTTATGGATTCCCTTAATGTTGTAAATGGATCCTTTAACACTATTTGCTCTTTGCAATGGTGCGGTGGCTGCAGTAAAAAAAGGTTGTCAATTATATAAAGACATCAAAAGTGCCGCTGGTGATGTAAAAGGCGTACTTAAAGATCTTGATGATCAGTTCCATAAAAAGTACGAGGGGAAAGCCGCACCCCCTGAAGCTAAAAAACAATTAGCGGAGGAAAAAGCTCGTGTTACAGAATTAAACAAACGTAGTGAAGAAACTTCTGATCTTTATGTTGAAATAGGTGATTATCTAGGCCAATATTATGACAACTATTTTAAATGTGTCGCTGTTCTTGAGGATGAAGAAAAAAGAAGTTCTACTGAGGTATATACTGGCGGCGACAGTCTAGCAAAGCGTGCCCTAAAAAGAGTTCTAATGCAAAAACAATTAGAACAAATGGGAAAAGAATTACGAGAGTTAATGATATATCAAAGCCCTCCTGAGTTAGGAGCATTATATACTGAAGTTGAGTCTATGACTAAAGTGTTAGGGGCTCAACAAAAAATTCTTATTACAAAACAAATTGAAAAAGATAGACAACGTCGTCAAAGAAGATCAATATATTATTTTGAGATTGCAATAGCTATAGCTGGCATAATATTTTTCTTTTTTACAATGATGTTGTTTATGTATATTGCCCATGACGCAAAACAACGATGGGGAGATCTAGATGATAAACCATATCAAAAAAGATTAGAAGCAGTTAGAAGACAAGAATGGTACGACCATAAGCGCAAACTACAAGAATATGAGGATTATCTATACTTAAAAAATTCTCAAAAGGAAAATGAAACCAACAACTAAAACATTTTTAATTGTTTTGAGTTTGTTATTCGCAATATTCTTAGTACCTGGAATTTTAATATTATTACATAATTATATAAGTGCAATAATTTTTGCGTCTGCAACTATTGCATGCTTTGCTTTGGTTAGTTATTATGCATATCACGATTTATTACCAGTAATTAGAAAACATGAAATAGAAGAAGAACAAATGCTACACAGGTTTCATGGTAATAAACAATTGCTTGAAAGATATCACGCATTCAAAAAACACTTTGACGGAGACATTAATTTAAAAGAATTAGAACACTGGATTGAAAAACATAGTATATTCAACAGTAAAACTTAATTTTAAAGAAGGGCATTATGCCAACAGAAAGCGCATCAAAATTATGGATGTGGCTTGAGAAAATAAATACATTAAAGTTTATAATGGTATCTTCACTAATTGCCGTGGTGGCAGTAGTAACAGCATTGACAATAGTTTGGTTTGTAACTGATCCTACACGTTACTAAACAATGTTAAGTAAAAAAACACTTGTAAGTATTGCTACGGTAGCAGCAATAGTCGCACCTTTGATTCCAAAAACTGTAAATCTAAATATTACAATGGAACAATCCGGCAAAAAAGAAAAAACTTATAGGACAGCGGAAGCGGTCTGCGATATAAAAAGCAAGACTGTTACTGATAATAAATTTTTAGTATGCGAATATCAATGTAGAGGTGAGGACAAGGTTTCAATATATAGAACTTACTATAATGCATCAAAAACTTGTCCCGACATAGTGACAGAAAGAATCAATAAAAAAGATTAACTTCTAACAATATTTAATGATGCGTTATTTGGGCTTGCCGCATCTTGTGTGAATATCTCAATGCCCGATCCGAAAATAGATTGATACTGATTATAAACAGAATCTTCTAAGTCTGCTTCCCAAATTACTGCCGTTTTATCAATTGTAATAGTATGATCTTTAGCATATCCTGCATACGGAATTAATGCCATAGAATGTTGGTCTGGTGTTGATTTTGAAGCAACCAACATAACTGCACATGGACGAACCGCCTCAATGTGCGTATCGCCATATGTCAATTGCCCAATAATTTCTTCGCCTGTAACAAGTTTAAGTATTTTAATCATTATCATTTCCTATTGTTTTGTTGGTAGGCATCCCAACCGGCCTGAAACCAATCTATACCAAATGGATTATATAATTTTTCCAATTTAGTATCCATAAATGTTTTAGTTAATTCGGATGTCATTTCTAATTGTGTTTCTAATGCACTATGCAAAAATGCACCTTGTGTGTCTACATACTTTGTCCAAGATTTTTTGAGATTAGCATTTTTAATGTACTGTTCAATGAATTGTTTCTTGCCATTTTGTATTGCGTCTATAGTTAGATTTACTGGATCTAGCATTTTATTTCCTTTGTGTTAAATGGGGCCGAAGCCCCATGGATTATAGTACCCTAGATTCAGGATCTTCTGTAAGCAATTGTTTTTTGCTTGCTTTAGATGTTTTAGTTGTACCTTCTTCTACATCTTTAACCTCAATTTTTTTAGGTTTCTTATGTTCGGGAATAATACGTTCTAAGAAAATCTTTAGCATGCCATTCAACATAGCTGCATCTTTAACTTCAATTTGATCATCCAATGCGAATGTTCTAATGAAGTTTCTTCCTGCAATACCTTTGAACAAGAAATTTTCTTCTTCTTCTTGGCTCTGCGTATTACCTTTAATTAGCATTTTGCCATCAGCAAGCTCAATCTCAATATCCTGTTTAGCAAAACCAGCAACAGCTAATTCAATAACATAGGTGTTATCGCCTGTTTTCTTGATGTTGTATGGAGGATAGTTGGGAATGTTTTTTGTTAGATCATCATGCATTTTTGCAATGCGATTGAATTGATCGTCAAACCCAACAAAGAATTTATCGAAGTCCTTAAAGCCTGGACCAAATACTGACAAATGTGTCATAGTGCTCTCCTTAAATAAGCGAGTTAAAAATACTACCCTTGCGGCGTAGCGTTAAGTGACGGTTTTATTGGGATCCGTCAACCCTTTCCCATCCCGGGAATAAAATTATTTATTGTCGTTGCCTAATTTTTTCTTACCAATATTATACTTTGTTTCCAATTTCCAGTCATCTTTTTCTTTATGGGAAATAACTTTAATTTGAGATAACGGAGCATAATCTTTAAATAAATCAGGATCGTTAATTTTAACTAATCCCCAATCTACTAATAATTTAGCAATAGTGTTTCTTCGTTGCAGGTCATTGTCTGATAGATCAGCAGTCTTTCCATCTAGAGCAAAGAGCTCTTTAAAATGAACTATAAAATAATGGCCTTGTTTATGTAGAATGTGGCAAGATTGAAATAGTGTTTTGTCTTTTCTAGATGCCACACCTATTCTAGTCAAGGTTTCTCTTACCTTTAAAAAATCGTCGGGTTCTGTTAGTGTAACTTCTAAGGGCTTATACCCAGAGAAATTAATATTGATCATATTAGTACTCATTCCTACCACCTTTTGTTATTTTTCTTTTCATATCTTCAATAATCGAAGAGTTTAGAAGTGGTAAAACTTGTTTGGCCTTTTCTGTGCTGTAGCCATGATATTCTTTGACAACTTCCAAATCATCGATCTTCTCGGCCTTGATCCATTTGTTGTATCTTTTCCGAGGCCTAACAATATTTATAAGAAAATGAAATTGTAGGATCTTGTCCAAATGGGGGCGAGAATTCATCTCGTTGGCAGGAATTACTGTATCGTGACCGTATGATAATCCTTTATTAATGATATAGGGGTTATATTGTTTCTCAGACCAATCGTCCACAATAAGATTATCTTTGCCATGATGAATTGCATTGATAAAATCAAAGGGAGATATAGCAGGCGCTTTATATGGTTCTGCTACAGGTTTTACTACAGGTTCTCCAAATAAACTCATAGCATTCTCACCAAACCAATAGTATCAATAGTTGTTAAGAGTACATAATTGGCAAGCATGCCAAATGATTTCCTAGTATATGCAGCCCAAGCATACATGGCACAACCACTGATCCAAACAGGATACATGTAAAGAAGAGGAGGGGTTGGTACTGTGAGTGCCATGGTAATTGAGCAGCCAACACTAATAGACCAAGCCAGGAGCTCAACAGCAAAACGAAAGCGATTAGTACGATAATCATTACGAATCCATTCAAAAGTAGGTCTAAATAAATCAATCATTTAAATTCTACCGCAGCCATAATCTCAGTCAAGCAGGCTACTAGATTAATTTCTTGATCTGCGCAGAATGCTGCTTTATACTGATAATCAGCAAGCAGAAGAATAAGTTGCGGAACCTGTTTAACCTGATCCGTTAATGTATCATATAGTTTTCTAAAAATAGTTCCGGGATCATTGTCAATATTATTAACAACCCAAGTACGCATTTTCTTCCAATCACCATCTTTTAAAGATGAGATTAGTTCTTGCATATTGGACTCACCTAGATTAACAAAGATGCCCTCGTCAATTTTACCCGAAGCTGAATATCGTTGTAGCTCATTCAAGACTCGCCGATAATCGGGAAAGTGTTTCTCAATAACTTTTGCAATTACTTTACCATCGGCATCAATCTTTTCAATGCCCATGATTTCCGTAACACGTTTAAAGAATGCTGCGGCAATCTTTGGCTTTTCAGACTTCGGAAGTTTAAATTCAATAACCGCAGTTCTAGAATGAAGTGGAGGAATAATTCTATTCTTAAAGTTGCAGGTTAAAATAAATCTACAATTTGCTGAGAACTCTTCTATAAATGCTCTCAATGCAGGTTGTGTAGAATTAGGGTTTAGATAGTCTGCCTCGTCTAAAATAACAACCTTTGGCTTACCACTGAACGATACAGTAGATGCAAACTGTTTAATTTTAGTACGAAGAACATCAATACCAGATTCTTCCGAACCGTTAATGATGATATAATCTGTTTCTAACTCTTCACATAATGCTCGGGCAACTGTGGTCTTGCCCATACCTGCGCCGCCGCATAAAAGCATATTCTGTATTTCACCCTTAGCCAACATCTCATGAAAGATGTTCTTTTGATCTGCAGGTAAAATACAATCTTCTAATTTGCGTGGTCGATACTTTTCAACCCACAAAAATTCATTTTCACGATAATCCATAATAACCTCATAATATTTTAAGCGTCAAGCGCAACTCGGCGCCACTTACCACCAACTTCAATCCACAACCTATCATCTTTGCCCACAGACATTTTTACATTATTTTGTTCAGGATTACCTGAACTGTTAATGTGTAATGTAGAAGATACCATGCTATAATACCCGCCGGTTGTTGTGAATATAGTTCCATCACTAGATGTTATCGGTGGCGGCGGCGGTGGCGGTTCATTGTTTGCTGAAAGAATAAGTGTTGTAGATCCTAGCGGAGCTAGGTGACTTATGTCCTCAACAACAGGATTACTATCAGCATCAGGTACACTGGTGCTAGCCATTTGGGTGACTCTATCTTGTAGAAGAGCTGTAGCATAGCCAGCACCCAAAGCACCAAACAAACTGATGCCTTTAACAAAAGAACGACGTCCATTCATTATACCACCGAATCAGGTTCCATTGCTATAAAATATCCCAGTGGCTTTGTCGCATGTTTAAACTGAAATGCCTTTTTCTTTGAGATTGTAACATTATATGCATCAGGAACAATCTTAAAGTTTTCAACTGCCATATGACAATCAAAAGAATGTTCACTAGTGCCAATAATTTTCTTATAGGTATTTGCAGTATCGTTCTTTTTATCACCAACGGTCAAGGTTACATTTTCACCCTTACTTGAAATTGTAATTGTTGGAGCACCCGTAATAGCAGATGCCTTCATAATCATATTAACATCTTCTGCAGTCAATTTAAATTCATAGTGTGTATCAATTTCAATTTCTTTAGCAGGGGCTGCTACGATTACATTTGGTGCCGAATAAAAATATTCGAACTTACCATTGTCTTTAGAAATGGTTAAGCTCTTATCGCCAAATTCTACATTTTGATTTTCCATTAATGTCAGCAATGCCAACAAAGAATTTAAATCATATACCGCAACCTCCTCAGGGAAGTCCTCGGTTACTTCTGCACGAGCAAAAATATTTTTTGCTGTACTAATTGTTGATAATACCTTGCCTTTTCGAATCAATATGTTACTATTGATTGTAGCAAAGTTCTTTAAAATTTGAATCGTCTCATTACTTATTTGCATTGTATAGCTCCTTGGTTTCAATGTCATGCGTATATAACAGCATTAAAGCATAGTGTAACACCTTTTGTATGTCTTGTCTATTCCTTCCGGCTTTCTTTCCATATCTTTGGGTATACTTCATTATGTTACCAACGGTAAACCCTACACCGTGGCCGCTGTCAATTATAAATTCAGTTGTTTGAAATTTATTTTGAGAATAATGCTGACCATATGTTGCATCAATATATTCTTTTAGTTCTATTAAAAGAGCATCTTCATTATATTTGTAATTAATCATTATTACCTCATTTCTAAAATATATTTAGGTTCCCACCAATATTTGCCAGTCCAACTAGGATTGACGTGAGGACCTTCGCCATTGATAATATCTGTAAAATGTTTTCTTAGTTCTTCTATAACAACTTTGGGATCCATATCTAACCATTCCCTCAATGGTTCGTGGTACCAAAAGTGATCTTTCCAATCTGACATTTTTCTATATCCCATATCATATGCTTCATCTGCACTAATATTTTTTATTTTATTTCTAGCATAATCTTCTCGTATAAAGAAAGCATTTCCTATTTCATAAGAATATAGAACATAACCATGTGGTATAACTTTTTCTATTGCTGCAGTTATTGAACAACCAAAGAAATTGTTTGCTCTATGATGCTGCTCAGGATGATATAAAACTTCAAAATATATAGGAGGAGGTATAATAGGATTAACTTCAATAGTTATAATTCCAGGTCTATATCCTGCAGTTAACATTGTATCAGCAACTTCTAAATCATATGAGTCAATGTCAATATTCATAATAGTTATTCCTTCGTCTATGTCATAACCATCTAAAAGTTCTACAATATTTTCAGGAGTAACCTTCATATTTTCTACGGCAACAGTTAATCCAGCATAAGAACTTTTCATGATTTCACATCTTGTAGGATCTATTTCTACAGCTATGCCTTTCCATTTATCGGTTTCATCTTTCCAAAATGGATATGCACAAGAACCAGATATACCATCATGAGCACCTATATCTAATATCAAGCCACCTTGAATTCCTAAGATATTAGTTAATTTTTTAAGTGTAAGATATTCAGGATTTGTATTGTACATTATTATCTTTCATATTTTTGTTGATGTTCTGTAATTTTATCTTGCCAATATTGCATTGTTATTACATCGCGATTTAAAATAGGTGTCGGCAAATTTTCAATATCTTTACATTCGTTCCAATCATTTACTATAATTGCGCCCATTTCTTTATACACAGGATCTAAATCAGAAGTCATTACTATAGGTATACTATTGCATAATATGGATTCTACAAATCTATGAGAATCCAAAGCATTGCCTCGAGGGCAGCAAGAATATTTAGATATTGAAAGCAATGTTAAAAACTGCTCATAATCTATTCTGCCTTTTAAATTTAAAATTCCATCTCCATATAAATTATTAAGATCAGATCTACTACCATGAGTAGCACCAAACGGAGTTACTATAACTGGAATTAATTTTTCTTTTGGGCATTCCATATACTCAGTAAAACTGTTAGGCCTTTGAGACCCCATTTCTGTAAAGCCCATTGGTATTTGTAAAAATCTTTCATCAATCTTTTTACAGTTATGAGCAGTCCAAGTTACAATTTTAGTTTGCAATACTCTTTGTATTGTCTCATCTGGTATTATTCTATCGGCATTGCCGGTTATTAAATGATATGGTACCGTAATACTAGTAAGTGTATCTATATACTGTTCTATTAAATCCGCATTAACAAAAACAGAATGATACTGTTCTACTTCACCTAATCCTATAGGTTTATTATGTGCAACAGTAACACCCCATCCTTTATAGTATTCTACAGGATGATCTAATATATGGTCTGCAAGAATCGGTAAACTATTATAACGAATATAATTAAATTCGCTATCCTCGACATAATATTTTTCCATCAATATCTAGACTTTCTTTCAACAATGATAGCAGGTCTGCCACTATATTTTGCTTTAGCATATGCTTCTTCTAAATCATTTCCTGTTACAGGATCATAAACTGGAATACTAACAGCTGCCTTAAACATATTAGTAAAGTCTTGTGTATGGGTAATGCCTGAATAGAAAGGACCAGCATCGGCAGTAACTGCTCTAATAATAACTGGGACTTTATACTCGCCATGAGATATACGCTCAATCTTATCAATATGGTTTACAATAGCATCCATTGCAACTAGAATAAAATCATGTCGTTCAATATATAGTACAGGTTTATATCCTTCAAAACTCATACCGATACAAAGTCCAGCCATTAAATTTTCAGCAACAGGCGTTTCTAATTTTTGATTGTCTGGAACATTTTTAAGTGTGCCCATAGCATTACCGCCTGGGGCATTGTTAACATTATAACCAACAAAGATAAAACCTTCATTGCCTAACTCTGTCATAACTTTTGTTGCTGTTTCTTTATAACTTAGACCAGATCCAGTAATGTTTGGATAGGATATTTCTGGCAACTTAGGAAAGTAATCATCGTCAGTTTTCTTAACAGCTTTAGATAAATCAATCATACCGGGTTTTCTAGCATGAGGATATGTGATGTTATAGTAATACTTAATTACTGAAGGTGAGTTCCAAACATAGTCTGCTTGCTTGCCCCAACGCTCTTCGTTGGATGCTTCCACAGAACGATTGTTATTTTCAATTACAAATTTACACGGTAAATCCCAACCATCTACATACCGAATTGCTTCATATGTGTGACCATTATCTTCTGTGCCATCGCCAATAAAACACCATACCTTTTTATCGGATCCTTTACGTTTCAATGCCCAGGCAATACCTGCAGCAATTGCGGGAGTGCCACCAATAATAGCAGAACAGAAAAAGTTTCTTTCACGATCATAGATAAACATACTACGACCATTTAAAATTCTATCCTCAACCACTTCGGGGGGAATGCCATGGAGCAATGCATGATAGTGGCTTCTATGATTAGAAATAACATAATCGCCTTCTTTGATATCTTTAAAAATATCAATTAATTCTTTTTCATTGCCACCAGATAAATGAAACAAAAATGGCAATTTATTATCTAAATATAATTCGCCGATCCTATCTTCAAAAGCAATAAGCTCTTGTTCTGTCCATGTTTTTCTCATTCTTACTCCTTAAAATTAATAATAATTCTTCCTGCTTCGCCGCCCCTCATTTTGGCAAAGCCTTCGTTAATATCTTCTAGTTTTATAGTATGGGTAATTAATTTATTAGCCATACTTAAATTATTCTTTACGTGTTTAATAATGTTCGGAAGATCTGCATCTGGAACAAAATTTCCACCATCTGAACTAAATATTTTTATTCCGTCAAATATAGATAATGCATTCTTTAAAACTAAATCTGTTCCAACTCTAGGTTGGCCTACAAGTATCAAAGAACCTTTCTTTTTAATTAAAGAAAATCCTATGGAAATAACGTCTACATTCCCGGTGGTGTCAACCACATAGTCATACTTATCCGCATTTAATTTTTCGGGGGTAACAAATGTAGCACCAAATTCTTTAACATATTTTTCTTTAGATTCATACTTGTCCATCACAACTACATTAGTATTATATAACACTTTTAGCCAGAATGCAATAGTTAATCCCAATCCGCCTGCCCCGGTAATCAAAACAGATGAGTCGGGTTTAATATCTGATTTTACAATTCCATATGCGGTGGATAATGCACATCCCATTAAAGGATACAGATTGGTTAATGCAGTATCAAACTCAACTCGTGTTACTCTATTTTCAGCAACGATTGTTTGTTCTGCAAAAGTAGTCACAGGACCCGAACCTACTATACCTAATTTGCTAAAATACTTCCCACCAAAACAATCGCAACCGCTTCCTATTTTCCAGTGTAGGACAACATAGTCATCTTTTTTTACTGTAGTAACATCTTCGCCGAAAGCAATAACTTGTCCAAATCCTTCGTGTCCCATAAAATGAGGTAGGTATTTGTCCTGTCCCTTTACTGCATCTATCTCATTAATTTGTGCGCCGCATAAACCAGAGGTAATCATCTTTACTAGAACTTGGCCTTTGCGAGGTTGTTCTGCATTAAATGTTTCTATGGTTAAAGGTTTATAATGTTCCCTTAATACTGCTGCTGTAAATTGTTTCATATTATCTTCCAAATAAATCTTCTTTTTTTGCTCTATACTGTATCCCTGAAGAAACAAATTTTGCTGCCAGTTTATTTGCATAATCCACGCTACTGGCAAACGAGTAACCTTCAGAAAAACAATAACTTAATACTGCAAGAACAGAATCACCTGCACCGCTTAATTCCTTTACTTCAACCTTTATTGCCTCAGAATGAATAAGTCCTTCATTTATATCATACGCATATATACCTTCATTCCCTGCAGTAACAACAATTCTTTTTATATTTAACTTATCGCAAATTATTTTACAAGCTTCTTCTATTTCACAATCTGGGGCATATCTTAATTTAATTTTCTCAAACTCATACTTGTTAGGTTTAATAATATTGCATCCCTCAAAGCATCCTAAGTCATCTTTCTTAGTATCAACATATACAGGTATGTTATTTTGATTGGCAAATCTAATAATTACTCCAGCAAGATCTTTTGTAACAACTCCCTTTTTATAATCAATAATAATGATATCATCAATCTCATTTTTTTTACTATCTATATAGGAAAGTATGTTTAATCTATTCTGTTCATCAATATCCCGTATTGTTTCATCATCATATCTTAATAAATGAGTATTTTTATATTTAGAAATTAATCTAGTTTTTACGGAAGTTCTACGATTTTCCTCTCCTAAAATAAGAGGATTACATTTTGTATGAAATTTGTCTTTAAAATTTTCATACTTGTATTCAAAATCTGTACCAGTAACAGTTACAAAACTACAAGTATGACCTAAAGAACTTATATGAGCCGCAACATTATATGCTCCACCGAGCATATCTATTTCTTCTTCTACATCTAAAACTAATGAAGGTGCTTCTGCAGATATTCTATTGGCATTGCCATAGATAAATCTATCAAGTATCAGATCGCCAATAACCAAGTGATGTTTGTTCATATTCAATTAAATTCCATTCTAAACGCGTGCTAATTGTTTTAAAGTCATCTCTGACATTGTGAAAATATAAGTTATCAACTGCCTTTAAATTATCTAGGCGATCCACAAGATGAAAGGGTCCTGTACCTACACTATGTATTACAGAAGCATTTCTAATTACATCCAACCAATCAAATACTCCTGTACCCAATTCAGTTTTATGTAGTAATACTGTGTGTAAATCTGTTGTTACTTTTAAATCGCTTTTACCATATGAATTTTCATTAATTAAAAGCGCATATTCTTTTCCATCCAAATCTAAAGATTTATATAATTCTTTTGATTCATCCGTAGAATCAAAGTGCGGAAAATTATTCCAACTGGTTTCGTATGGTACCGACAGTTGATTAAAAAATTGAGAATAATGAAAAGGTTGCTGTAAGTTCTCAAATCCTATTCGTATAATAGGTATATTTTCTGTCTCAGAAAAATGGGCTGCGTATGCCATTTCTTGTGCCATATCGTTACCCGGATTAGGCATAGAAATAATATGTACATTATCATCATCTTTATAAAGATGTGCGATGGAATCTAGATAGGTATCTTTACATACTAAATAGATATTTTCATACTTAGTATCTAGTAAATATTTTACCATGCCATATAGACATAAAGTATCACCTAACCCAGAATGTGTATGTAGTATTGTTTGTTTTATTTTCTCCATGGGAATCCATTCTTATACTTTGCTTCCATTTGCGCGTTACCCCATAAAAAGAAATCGGCTTTAACAGAATCTTCTCTATTACCCACTCTATATTGTAACGTATATTTACCATTAGTATCATAAGAATACCCTTGTTCTAAAAGAACTTGCATTATGATTCTATCTACTTCTGGTTGTTCATCGGGATGTCTTGCTCTGCGATACCATAAAGGAGATATTTGAACAGCTATCGGCACGGGTAAAAAGTATGCTCCAACATCTACAAAATATTCTTGTTCACTTAAGCAAGTAGGCCACTTACCTAAATTTTCACAATCATCAAGGCATACATAGTTACTTGCATGATCTACAATAGTTCTTAATGAAAATGCCCAGTCATTTGTTTCACATACTTTTACTAAAGACTCCACATGATCGGGTTTAATATAATTATCCTCATCCAAAAACAGCACATAGTCTGAATCAATTAGAAATGGTATTGCTCCATAAATTCTATGACCATTATATTGACTGTGTCCCGTATTATGTGGTAATTGCATAAATGTGGCTTTAGATTTAACCGTCCAATTTGAAGATACCTTCGGGGTAAATTTTGTTCCATCAATTACCACAAGATGTTCAATGTTGTCATAAGTTTGCTCTGCAACAGATAACAAATTTTCTTTAAGATAAAGTGAACCTGTTGTTGGTGTGATGATTGTTACTTTTTTACTCATTATAATTTTCCATCGTATACTGGGTTGTCATTGCTATCATAAGTTTGTCCTATAAAATCTTTACCTATTTTAGTATAAGAATTTCTCATCCACATTGTTTCTTTAATGCCATGTATCATGGCATTGTTCTGTAGGCTAGGCCAAACAAGATCTCTTAACCATAATTGATCCATTAGATAAGTGTGATGAGTATTATACTTAGATTGCCCTAATACCATATCTTTACTCAATCCATCTTTTATTCCCCACATCCCTGCAAGGATTGGAAACTCATAATGATTGGCATGGTCTCGTATAACAGATAATTTAGAATCAGAAGATACCCATTCATCCACAATTTGTTTTTCTCTTTCAGATAATCTTGAATCGCAATCTCTAGATAATACAATGGTGTTAGATTCCATTGCGTCAAATCTCCAAAATGCTCCAAAGGTGTTATCTTCTTTTGGCCGTATCCAAACTCTAGTATTATCAAAAGCATTTAATGCGGATATATAAATTCCCGGAACATCTCTGCTACAATAAAATCTACATATCCAGTCGGGAAAATATTTTTGCGCTAATTGAGCATTGCGTATTGCGCCAACACAATACTTAGGGTCATTGCCCCATAGACTAAACGATATGATTTTCTGCATAGTATTTAGATAGGTTTTCTCTTTCGCCTTTAATATAACTAAACGCTTCTTTTAGATCTTTGGGTAATGTTTCAAATAGTTGCCACATCTCTTTTTCAGCCTGATCTGTATTATAATTGGTTCCTCTAGGATGGTCAATAGTATGAGCATAGTCTCGGATAACTGGTCTTTGATTTATAAAACATAATGCAGGAAAAATAATATCCCAGCACCACCCCATTTTGTACTTAGAAAAATCTAATTTACGTTCCTTGTACCAATTAATTACATCTTTGTGAATAAACCAACAAGTACAATCTGTGTTTGCTACAATTTTTAATTTATCCAAAGGAAAGCCAATGGATTCAATATCTGTTCTTGAGGCATCATACCAAGTATAATCTACATTTGGGGCATAGATTCCCCATTCTGTTTCTTCAAAATATTTCTCAGCATCTGCATATAATTTTTCCCAATCATCATATGACGCGTCGCCCTGAATATGGAATAATACATCACCATCAAATAACTCAATTGCTTTTAGAAATTGATCTGTAAAATAACTAGCTTCACCTATGTTATACCAACCCTCTTTTGTTTTTTCATCATCACTATTAATTACGATAGGATGTTTACCTATAGACAAAAGTTGTATTTCTTTTTCTATTGTCTTTTCGTATTGTCCGCGCCAATTAAAAATAAAAGTTTGTATATTCATTCTTCTCTCATATCTATTTTGTTATAAACAACTGAATCAAACCAATTTAGGAAATTATTCAATATCATATAATCTCTAGGTATTCCGGAAGCTAAAGGAGGTGCAGAAATAACTCTATTATATAAATCTTCATCCGAATCTAATCTCATAACGTATTCAATAACTTCATCTGTATTATTGAAATCATGTACATTAATAAAAGATTGAATATTAAAATCAGATGTTACTGTAGGACTTCCCCAGTAAATAGGAATAGTTCTTGCGTAAAATGCATGTAGAATTTTTTCTGTAGTGTACCCGGGATAAGAACCAGACTCAAAGCAAATATTAAATTTACGCTTAGCCAAAAAATCAATTTTAGCAACTTCGCCTTCAAGATTTGTTCCGGTATTATTATATAAAGGGCCGCCGCTATCTACTTTTTTAATAGCATTTAGCTTTTTAAAAAATTCGTTGCGTTCATTACATTTAGGATTTGCAACCACAAAAGAGGCAAAATCTGTTTTTAGAATAGGATTATGTTCCCCTAAAATATGATAATAACCATATTTAGTATTGTGGATCATATCTAATGACCACATATAGATAACAAATAGCGGCAAACGATAATGCCAATTATTAAAATTGTGGTCAAAACTAATTGCATAATGACAATCGTAATCTTCAGGTCTCTGATTTTCTCCAGTATAAAAAATCTTTATACAGTCCTTTTTAGAAAACTTTTTATTGTTAGTACCAAAATTAGCATCACCAAAAATTAAATAATCGGGAGTTTCCTTTTCTACATCTATAATTTCAATATCAAATCTATTAGCTAATAAATTATAAAAGAATTGCAGTAAATGATCGTGGGTATCTGTAAACCCTAGTTTCAATTTCCTCATAGGCTTCTCACTAATGTATCTAATGCTGTGTTAATATTAGCAATATCATCGCTAGTTAGATTATTAAGATCTCCCTTTGCAGGGCCTTCAACAGGTATAATATTATATTCGCATAATTTTTCTAAACCATGAGACATTGTTTCTGTTGTTTCTTTTCCAATGCCCCAACTAACATTGAATGAAAGAAATTTCTTATTCGGATTTTTATAGTTATTCCATGTTTCACAAAAAACAAATGGACCAGAATTCTTACCTACAATAGCATCACAATTCTCACTCAAATAAGAAATTTCTTGTACGTCACATGTATTAGTTAATCGATCCTCCCACGGAGCTCTTTTATCTACTGTTTCAGTATCACCAATAATGTCATCAGTAAATTTAATATTACTAAATGTAGTATCAAATTTTTCTGTACAAATAAAATCTACACTATCATTTTCTTCAGCAAGGGGTTCTAAAAACTCTTTCATATTTGAGGCAAATGATTGGCCAGATTTAGGAGCACCATTACAAATTAAAATTTTCTTATTTTTACTTTCCTGTAAGTATGCATCAATATTAGATACATCAAATCTTGTAAAATCTATTCTTGGCAAATAAAATTCTTTAATAGGATTAATAACTAACGAAGTTCCAAAGCATTGATTAATCATTTCAAAAATTCTATACCATTGTCCTCGCAAGGATTCCATATTAATACCGCCATGTTGGCAGAATATATCCCAATGGCAACCTATCCAAGTATTAATAAACAAAGAGTCATCTTCTTGATAAAAAGGAGTCTTAGGATCTAAATTAGTAGGATCACCCACCAACGGAATATCTAGATCTCTAGTTAATTTTGGATGATTAAAATGCATATACTCATATTGGACATCCAATTCGCTTTGTATATGGCGAATAAATTCTTTATGCGTCAATAGATCACCTCGGTGATAATGATTAAAAAATACTATCTTAGGCATTGTCTACACCCTTATAAAGTTTAACGGAATCTTCTCTCAAAGATTTATTGTGTTTGATGGCATCGTCTACAATTAAATTAATTGCTTGGACATACCGGGGACGCTTAACTTTAAAACAAATATCGCATTTGCGTTTTAGTTCAGCAATTTCTTCTGCAGATGTTGCTGCTTGAATTGCGTCTTCAAGCATCCACATTCTAATATGAATAATAGCTAGTTTTTCAATAACCTCACCTAAGTTATCTGTTGCTACATATTCAGAATCAGGTAGACCAGTTTCTATCAATACTCGATCTACTGTTTCCTTAATAATTAATTCTATGCTCTCACCTAAATTTGTCAACGATTTCTCCTACAACTTGTTTTAAATATGCCATATCTTTTTCAGTTACAAAATGGTTGTTACCAATATAAACCCCTTGATTGTTTATTATGTCTGCATTTGTAACTGTTCTTTTAGTATCAATCGTATAGTCTTTAAGAAAAGGCTGTGTCAATAAATTCCCCGCAACAACTGGTCTATATTCTATACCATGTTTGTTAAATACTTTTTTCATTGCCTTCATTATTTCTGGCGACTTACAAATGAATGGCAAACAAAAACTACTATTTGTTGCAGGATTCTTTATATTATAAAATAAAGTAGGACAAGAGTCAATAATTTCTGTAAATAATTCGTGATTTCTTTTACGAATTTTTATCATTTTATCCAAACGACTAAGTTGCGATGAACCTAACACCGCACATATTTCATGATTTCTAAAATTATAGCCATCGGTCACAAATAAGAATTTTTTATCTATGTTAGGATATGCTTCTGCATAATCATCAAATCTTGTAGAAACTCTTGCCATGCCATGACTACGTTTCATTAGCATCAAATCATAAAGATCAGTATTATTAGTTGATACCATACCACCTTCTACTGTAGACATATGATGACCGAAATAAAAACTAAATGATGCACCTAAGCTATCCGAACCCCTTTTTTCGCCTAATAGATTAGTACAACCGTGCGATTCACATACGTCATCTAAAAATAAAGCTTTTGGAAATATTTTCTTTAAGCTTTCATTATCTGCAGAAAATCCTAATAGGTGAGTAATGAATACTAATTTAATATCATGTTTTGTTGCAATGTTTTTAGCTTCAGCTAAATCAAAACTAAAATTGTATAAATTGATATCGCAAAATACTGGTTCAAGACCAAGTTGCATAATAGGAGCAACATTCGTCATCCAAGTGCATGCTGGCAATAAAACCTTATCTCCATTCTTTAATCCATATAATTCTTTAACGGCTGCAATAAGTAAAAAATTGGCTGTGCTACCCGAAGATACAAATAAAGAATGTTTAGCTCCTAGCCAGGTGCTCCACTCATGCTCAAATTGTTCTACTTTTTCGCCGAAGGTAAATTTCTTTGCCGTCAAAGCAAAGTGTGCCATCTTTAATCTATCAGTAAAGGTGATTGTCTCACCCATCAAAGGCCATCTCATGATAATCCCTTTTCTTTTTTATACCAATCTATAGTACGCTTTAAACCATCATCAAAGGTTACTTTAGAAGACCAACCCAGTGCTTTCAATTTACTATTATCCATCTTACGTCTTGGGGTGCCATTTGGTTTATTTTTATTCCAAACAACCTTACCTTTAAATCCAAATTCTTTTGTAAGTTTATTTACTAATTCTTTAATTGTTAATTCTTCATCGCTGCCTACATTAACAAATTCTGCTTCATTATAGTTTTGCATTAACCAAAAACAAGCATCTGCCAAATCATCAACATATAAAAATTCTCGAGTAGGCGAACCATCACCCCAGCATTCAATACTTTTTTCACCTGCTTTCATAGCATTGTGCATCTTAGTAATAATACCTGGGATAACATGACCATGTTCAGGAATGAAATTATCATTAGGACCATATAAATTTGCAGGCATACAACTAATAGCATTGAATCCATACTGACGTCTGTAGTATTCGCACATACGTAAGCCAGTAATTTTTGCTAATGCATACCCCTCATTCGTAGGCTCAAGTGGAGCAGTAAGAAGATATTCTTCCTTGATAGGTTGAGGGGTAACCTTTGGATAGATGCAGGCAGAACCTAAGAACAATAACTTCTTAGTATTATTGCGATATGCTGCATCTATAACATTCGATTGAATCATCAAATTGTCGTAAATAAATTCACCTGGATTTGTCCAGTTCCAATTGATACCGCCAACCTTGGCAGCACATAAGAATACGTATTCAGGAATTTCAGTACTAAAGAAATTCCTGACAGCTCGTTGATCTCTAAGATCTAATTCGGCCTTTGATCTAAGAATAAGATTTGTGTAACCTTCTTCTTTTAATTTTCTAATTATTGCTGAGCCGACTAAGCCATTATGCCCTGCTACAAATATTTTACTATTTTTTTCCATATTACCTCGCTAAAAAAACATAATCATGTTTAGTTAATTGTTCTGCGTATACGTGTGTCGCATCTAACAACTGTTTAATATCTTCAAAATCCAAATGCCATTCAACTAAAATAACTTTTGGAGTAAATCTTTTCAAATCTAATCCTTTCAATACTTCTAATTCATATCCTTCAACATCCAACGAAAAGAAATCTATTTTTGTTACATTTTGTGATTCTAAAATATCATTCAATGTAGCTACTTGAATTTCAAATTCCTCAGTTTTATCAGTATCAGTTGCAGGTGCCATCCATTCTAAATTTTGTCTAATAGGAGAATCTATAGTAGAAGTCATTAATCCTGGGTCGTCTCCGTATACTGTACGATACAACATTTTTATAGTATCGTTTTCAAAATTGTCACCGACCAAAGCATAATTGAATACTGTAGAATTTGGTCTATTGTTTCTGCACTGTTTTGCAGCGTTAGGATTTGGTTCAACCAATATACCGGTCCATTTTTTATACATTTCAAGGTGCCAAGTATTACTTTGAGTAATACCATCGGCGCCACCTACTTCAATATAAAAACCATTATCATAGTTTAAATATTTTTCTGTAACTGCTCTATTTGTATCTTTGTATGAAGGAGGAAACATATTATGCAAAGTTTAAACACATATCTTCGACTAGGTCATCAAAAGAATGTTTAGGTGACCAACCGAGCACACTCCTTGCCTTTGACGAATCGCCTAATAAAGTTTGAACTTCGGCGGGACGGAAGTATTTAGGATCAACTCTGATAACTACTTTATTCGTGTTAGTATCAATACCTACTTCGTTCAATCCTTCGCCTTCCCAGCGAATCTTTAAAGCAAAGTATGGGGCACAATGTTCTACAAATTGTTTAACTGTATACTGCTCACCTGTTGAGATAACAAAATCGTCTGGCGTATCTTGTTGTAGCATTAACCACATTGCCTCAACATAATCTTTAGCGTGACCCCAATCCCTAAGTGCTGTTAAATTGCCCAATGTCAAACACTCTTGGCGACCAGCGCTAACTGCTTCTAATCCATTAACAATCTTTTTAGTCACAAAATTGAAACCTCGTCTAGGAGATTCGTGATTAAATAAAATACCAGAACACGCAAACATATTATATGATTCTCGATAGTTCTTAACAATCCAATATGCATATAACTTAGCTACACCGTACGGCGATCTTGGATAGAATGGTGTTGTTTCTTTTTGTGGGATTTCTTGAACTAATCCATATAGTTCAGATGTTGATGCCTGATAAATTTTAGTAGTCTTTTCCATCCCCATTAATCTAACAGATTCTAGAATTTTAAGAGTACCTAAACCATCTACCATTGCTGTATACTCAGGAGTTTCAAAAGAAACCTTAACATGACTTTGCGCCGCAAGATTATAGATCTCACTAGGATTATACTTTTTAAGTACGCTCATAATAGAGAGTGAATCTGTTACGTCACCGTAATGAAGATGTAAATTTGGATTTGAATAGATGTGGTCGATGCGACCAGTATTCATAGAAGAGCTACGACGAACAATGCCATGCACTTCGTAACCTTTTGATAAAAGAAGTTCTGCAAGATAAGAACCGTCTTGTCCGGTAATGCCCGTAATAAGGGCTACTTTGTTTGTCATTATGTAAGTCTCCTAAATATTATATTTTCTTGATAGTCAAGAATTTTATTGATGTTATTTTTAGCTGAGCTCCACTCACCCACTCTAAAATATTTATTGCCTGAGACATCCGCTATAAAAACATTAAGTTGTTCTTTTAACATAGTCGGATTTAAACTATGGTCTATATATAAATCTGTACAATAAAAATTCCTAAGATTTGTAGAACAAAATGCAGATGATATTGCAAAAGATCCTGCGCCAGAAGTCGCTAGGTTTTGTGCTCGTAATAATAATGTATACGTATCTTCAACCCACCATATTCTAATATCCGCCTTGATACTTTGAAAATATTGTACAATCGGATTCTTATCATCTTCTGCCACAAAAATAACCTTTTCATTGAATCTTCTATATAATTCTATATAGTACATCAAAGGATTTTGTGGATGAGTATTTGGAAAATTAGTATAAATATCTCCACTTCGTATATGTACAACTAAAGTATCATACGGTAATGGTTCTTTTAATTTTTCATGATCTACTTTTAGATTAGGTAAAATATAATCCTCACAAATATTTTTTCGTAGCAAATTTAATCTATCTATGTCTACATCAAAATCGCTATATTCTTTTTCGAAGTGATAAAACCAGTTATTGCTTGTTTCTGGTATTTTGTATTCTATTGTTCCAAAAGGAATATCTATTGCTTTAATCATGGGATGATCTGGAGATGTAAAATGTATTCCATTTTCTCTACAGAAATAAATAGCATTAGAAATTTGCTGTATATTGTTTCCCAATCTTCCATACCATCTTGGGATAAAGGTATCGTGTAATATTTCGTTAGTGTGCATATAGGTAGGTTTAGGGCACCGAAGTGCCCTAATTAGTTTAATTTAAATTAAAATGGAATTTCATCATCAATTGCCGTCACTTCTTTCATTGATTCATTTTCTTTAACTGTTTCTACAGGAGCATTCATTTTAGTATACAAATCCATGAATGCAGTCTTTGTGTCATCATCAAACCGATTGATACAATAATTAATTGCCTCAGTCTTATCATTAAAGATAGAATATGCTTGAACAATATTTACCAAACGACGTGTACTAATGATCTCATCAATACCACCTTCTTTAAAGGTTTTGCGAATAATGTCTGCCCAATTAACTAATTTCTCTGCGTATTCTTTATCAACACAATTATAGAATTCCATTTTATTAGCAATAATTTTTTTCTCTACAGTTGTGCTAGGATATTCTTGTTCTACTGTAATAGGAAATCGTTCTAGAAAAGCCTCATCCAAAATTTGCGCTGCAATAAAACGACCGTCTTCCGTACCTCGACCTTTAGTGTTAGCAGTTGCGATAACATTGAAACCTGACGCTGGTCGAATAACTTCACCTGTCTTTTTATTAAAGTACGCCTTGCCTTCCAACACACTTTGTAAACACATCAATTTATTAGAACCACGATCAATTTCGTCAATCAAAAGAATAGCGCCTCGACGCATTGCTGTTAGTACAGGACCTTCACGATAGATAACATTGCCATCTTGCAGGGTATTGCCACCAATCAAATCTTCTTCATCTGTTTCCACAGAAATGTTAACACGAATACATTCGCGTTTTAATTTGGAAGCAACTTGTTCTACCATAGTAGTTTTGCCATTACCAGACAATCCGGTAATAAACACAGGATAGAATGTTTTAGATTTTAGAATCATTTCCAATTGCTTGAAAAATCCAAAAGGAACATAAGTATTATCTTTGTCTGGGACAACACTATCAATATCCACAGTCATTCGTTTTTGCTTAAAAGGAATTACCTGTGCTTGAAGAGCAGGAGCCATTTCCTCATCGTTAGACATCACAACATTCTCGCTTTCATTATCAAATAAATTCAACATATAATTTTTCCCAGATTTAATGTCTCGACGTGAGATAAGAAAATGTGGGTTAGGCAATCCGTTGCCTTCGCAATAAGAAACAATCTGTTCCTTGGTTACATTAGAACCAAACTTAGAAATTAATTTTACAATTAATTCTTTTCGTTGTTCTGGGGTAAAATGAGACTTAGACATAATATAACTCCTGTTCAAAATTCATAATTAATTATAACACCTTTTTGAATTCCTGTCAAGCAATTTTTCCTACAAATCTGTTCAAAAGAACTCGATTCACACTCTTGCCTTTTTGCATATTCATAAAGGCCTTTTTCAAATTCGCAGTTGATGCTCCAGATTCCACCTTCATTTCTTCATCCTCAATGGATAAGTCTTCTCCGCCAGGTATAATATAAAAATCATCATATCCAACATCGTTTATCATAAAGAATTTTTCTTTTCTAAAGTTTTTCAAACTTTCATCTATATTACTAATTACTTTTCCAGTTTTATTTAACCGAGCTAGAATGTTTCTTTTATGGTTACCTGCGCTAATAAAAAATCCAAGTACATTTACGCCAGTGTTTGCTCTTAGCAATTCTAATAAGGCAACCGTCATCTCAGTTCCCGGTAACGCTTTACCTTCATTCATTGTCTTAGTATCTCGAATAATCAAATTAAACGATTGATACTTAGGATTTGGAATATTTGTTCCCCCATTCACATATCTATTTTCGTCACTATCGCCATCTGTTAAGAATACAGTATTAACAACATCTAATTTATATTGTTTTCTAAATTCTTTGACAATTTCCATAGATGAAATAATTGCTTCATTTAGGGGTGTACCAGACAAATCCTCAAATCCCGAAACTAGGATTTCGGGATGTATATCGCTAGTAGTATTATTTCTCCAGGATTTGCCGCTAAAAAGTTCGCCTACAAGCAACCAATATTTTGTTGCTTCTTTAAAATCCAAACTCGACATTTCACTAGACAAATATTCTCGCAATCTAAAACTATTTCCCCTAAAACTTAGTTCATTATTATTTTGGGAAAACTTAAAGGATTGAGTATAATCCTCGAAATTAGTAAAGTCTTTTCTTACTATGTGACCAAATTCCTTAATCTCATCTTCAATGGATAAAGATGAATTAGTAAAAGCATATACCCTAAAAGGAACATTTACCTTTCTGCAGAATGTTGCAAGAACCAAAGTCTGTTCAATTGTTGCTTTAATATTGTCTGTCATTGATCCGGAATAATCTATGAACATAACTAAACCATGCGATTTACCTTTAGGCACAACCGCCATACGTTTGAACAAATCATCATTTAATTTATACTGATGAATTTTCTTCATATCTAATTCGCCAGTTTTAGATACAGATGTTCTTGCAAATTGCCTTGCATTACGACGCATTTCAAATTCTTTAATCAAATAAGAAATATATTTTTTATTCGTATTATTAAATTTATTAAATAGTTTTGTTTTGGATTCCAGCACTACTGCATCAAATTCGTCATGTGTCATTTCAGTGAAATGACGTTGATTGAATTGGTTGTAAAACTTTTTAATGTTCTTATATGGTACAATTATCTTACTCAAATTAGGAGTAGGGCAATTTACATATATGTACGGTTTAACAGAATCATCTACTAATTCATGTTCACGCTCTCTAAAGTTTCTATCAGTGATAGATTCAGGATCTTCAACATCTATTTCTTCAAAGTCATCGAAGTCATCGAAGTCTTCATCGTTATGTCCATCCGAAGATCCAGTACGCACCATTAGATCGCCCATATCTGCTAATTTGCTTGCGTCATCTTTTGCATATTGATATAATTCTTTGGAAATATGAACAACATCTTCCCAAGTTTTGATTGCATCAATTTGATCAATATAATATTGTTCTTCACAATTAAACTGAATATTTAGATATGATCCAACTTTATAGTGAAGATTGATTCTATCAATTAAAGGAAGCGTTGGAATCGCAAGTTCGTGCTTTACAACACCAAAGAAGTCTTTGGCCATTAGTTCAGAATAGCCCTTTTTAAAACTAATTTTTAATCCGGGATATTTTTCTTGTATACGTTTTTCAATTCGAACGTCTTCAATTACGTTCAAAAATGTTTTGAAGCCTTTTTGTGTTTTGTCTTTAAGGTTGTCATGCCAGCCTTCATTTGGTGTGAACAGCGCATGCCCTGTTTCATGACCTAGTAGAAGGTCATATAATTCGGATGACATATCCTTCCAAATAGGAAGTGCCATAACTCGATTCGCAGTATCAAAGTACGCAGTCGAGATCTTGCGATGCTCGACTGTGATGTTCTCAGTTGCGAGAAGCTTTGCTAGAATAGATTTGGATTGAGCTAACATTCTTTTCTCCTTCGGTTTTCATTATTATAACACCTTTAGGATCAGAAGTCAAGCCCCAGTTTAGCCATTAACTACGGGTGATTGCAAGTATCTTTTCAATTTGTTTTTCAATCAACGGAACTCTATTTGGCCAATGTATGTAGTCTTTTTCCGGGTTCTTCATTAAGTTAACCAAAAGAGGCAAAACCAATTTTTCAATAGAAGATAATTTCTGTTTGATTTCGGTATCTGCTTTTGCTGAAACTTCAGTAATGACAGGATCTAAAACATCATTTTCATGTACTGCTGTAAATCCAAAATCATTACTTAAGTCCAAATACTCTAATGGTATTTTGGTTGCCATTTTATTTCCACCTTGGTCCATGTATCCATCCTACTAATGCTTTACGAGTTCCTTTTGTAATAGGTTTAACTTCGTGTAAAGTATAAGATGGAAAGAATGTTAAAGTTCCCTTTTCTTTAGGAATAGCAAAAGGGTCCTGTGCAGTAATTAGCATTGTTTCCCCGCCCTTATATTCTGCAGGATCTGTTAATTGTAAGGTAAAACTTAATTTTCTAGGATATTGACCTGCACCTTGAAAGTGATGGTCAACATGCTTTTCATAGAAGTCGCCCTTGTTATATACTGAGTATTGCAAATTTTCTATATGATTAAGATCAAATCCAAACCATTGCGTATTTGCTTGAAGAATAACGTCTGTCAATTTTCTAAATAGCCAAGCGTTTTCTTCGGTGGTAGGAATCCAGCCAATTTCTGTTTTTCGAATTTTTTCATTTGTACCGCCAGCTTTCTCAAAATCCCCGCCAACAAGAGCAGGCCCTTTTTCCAGTTTGTCCCCAAGTTCTACAATGCTATTAATCATATCATCGTCAAATATGCCCGAGTAATAACAATATGCGTTAACTTGGTGCGTCTGTAATTGCCATTCATTTGCCATTTCAATTTCCTTGTATTCTAGAAAAGTTTTGATACTTCTCAAATTTTATAATACTTCTAAATTTATCAAAAAGAAGATCTCCCTTGTGACTAATAACAAATACATTAGTCTCTTCGCCTAACGTATTTATTAAGTTCATCACGTAATCTGTACCGTTAGCATCTAAAGAAGAATCAAAAACCTCATCAAGTAACAAGAGATTTGTGCTAGCACAATTCTTCATCTTGGCAATTGTTCTCCATGTAAATAACAATGCTAAATCAATACGTTGTTTCTCACCCTCACTAAATGATGCGTATGAGAATTCATCTCGATGTCTAGATTTAATTGATTCATTAAATGTTTCATCCAATTCAAAGTGACAAAAGAAATCCATTGCCTGTAAATACTTGTTTACAAGTTTATTAATTACGGGCAGATACTGACGGATGATCTTAGTCTTAATGCCGGTGTCCTTAAGAAGTACGGATGCGATATCGAGGTAATGTTTATCTTCATTAAGCTTCGTTTTATCATCTGCATGCGCGACGACTTCTTTTGCCAGAGTTTTGAGCTTCCTCTTTTCATCTTCCAGGTTTGTTGTATCTGTAGTGTCTCTTGCCAATTCGCTCTGGAGTTTATGAATGTAACTTTGCCCGGCAATGATTCTTGAATTGAGTTGTATGATATTGCCCTGATGTTCAGAGATTTTCGATTCGATATCAGCAATCTCATTAAGTCTAGTTTCGGTATCATTAAGTTGAACGGTAAGGGCTTGTATTGCTGCTTGTACTTCCTCGAGTTTATGTGTATGAAGTGAGATTGCTGAGTGTTTGAGATTTGCATCCAAATCTTGGTTGCATGTCGGACAAAGGTCATGTTCGTGGTAAAATTGAATACTGCTTTCCTGTGTCTTAATTCGCTCGGTAAGTTTTCTAAGTAAAGTTCCCATTTCCGTATATCGGTTACGTTTCTCAGGGGAGTCTTGTATCGAGGATTTAAGATTTCCTTCCGATTCTTTTTCAGCGTCGACCAACAATGTAAGCTGTGATATTTCTTCAGTCGATTCAAGTATTCGCTTTTGGACATCCTCTACCTTCCTTTGTTTGTCATTCTCTAATGTTGTAATGTATTGCTGTTGCAATTTAACTTTGTTTTTGCCAAGTTCAATTTTAGTATCAATGTCTGTTATTTTAGTTTTGATTTCAATATTTTTATCTTTAAGAACAGAATTCATCACAGTAAAAATTTGGATATCTAAAATGTCTTCAATAATTTCTCTTCTGTGACTTAACGGCAACTGCATAAACGGTGTAAAAGATGCACTGCCAAGAATAACAATCTGAGTAAATGATTTATAGTTTAATTTTAGAATAGCATCCTCAAGATATTTTTGGTAATCTTTTGATGCAGCATCTTGATTTAATAACGAGCCGTTTACATAGATTTCAAATATACCAGGCTTAATGCCTCGAACAATTTTATAATCCTTTGGTCCAATGGAAAACTCTAATTCCACCTGTAAATTTTTACCATTGATACTATTCATCAACTGAGGTTTATTAATATTCCTAAAAGGTTTATTGAATAAACAAAAACAAATAGCATCAAGAATGGTACTTTTACCTGCACCATTTTCACCTACGATAAGTGTAGTAGTTGTTTTATCTAATTTTACTTCTGTGAATTGCGCACCAGTGGATAAGAAATTTTTCCATCTAACATTCGTAAATCTTATCATACTTCCTCATAGTGTTGTGCTTCGACATAAAGAGTTTTTAATATACTCTTTAGTCTTTCTTTATCCGCATCAGTTTCTATACCATCGACATAGTTTGATAATAATGTCATAGTATCTTCTAAGTCAATAGTTTCATCTAATGCCTCAGTTTCAAATTCGGAAAAGTCCTCAATGATTTTTACTTCAATAGGATTTTCCTTGTAAATTGCCTCTATAAATTTGTCGAATTTATAAAAGTCCTTTTTATTTACTACAATAATTTTGATTAGTTTTGAATTGAATCTAGAAGGATCAACTGTTAATGGATCTTCTTTTTCATCATCGTAATAATATTTTTCAAATATAGTATAAGGATTTTTTATAAACTCCAACTGCAATGTATTAGTATCAAATATATGAAATCCTCGATCATCCTCAAAATCATTCCAGAATAATTGATATGGATTGCCTAAATATTCTACATTACCTTTGCCATGTTTATGATGAAAATGTCCTGAGCATACTAGTTTATAATTTTTAAAGATTGTAGGATCTAACCCAGAATGATCTATATGGGTATCTTGACCTTTGAACATCACAAAACCCGCAAGTTCTAAATGCCCAAAGCAAACTTCTGATATATTGCTTTGTATTAGTTTAGATGAGTGCTCCCAATTATCAGCGCATATCCATGGCATTAATAAAATCTTTAATCCGTCATAACTAACAATTTCAGCTTTATCATATGTGGTTAAGTTGGGATATTCCCCTAGCAATAATTCTGGAGAATTTACATCATTTGTATTTTTATAGAATGTATCATGATTGCCAACAATCATGTCCATATGAATTCCGCGAACATTTAATTGTTCAAAGAAATATTCTTTGCAAGATTTTAAAGAATTAAAATTGATATATTTTCTGCGATCAAAACAATCACCCAAATGTATTACATCTTTAATTCCCCGTTTATCTAATTCGGGGAAAAATATATCATTATAAAATTTTTTAAAATATAAATCAAATTGTAAAGAATCCGACCTTGCCCCAAAGTGGGTGTCAGTTACTAACGCTATCTTCATCTATATATTCCCAAGTTGAATCACCTTTTTTACGAACAGATACTACAAATTTTAAATGTTCTCCTGGACCGGCACACCATTCGGTCGGACCAATTAAACTCATTTGATTTGTTTGATTGTGGTCATTGTGGTAAATATGATATACCCTGCCGTGCACAGGAGTAAAGGAAAAAGTTGTTTTATGGACTACTTCAGTTGCGTCTAATCTACTAACTAATTGTTTTGCCTGTTCTTCTAGAACACGAACCATTTCCATGATTCTATCATATTCTTGCTTGGCGTGTTGTTTAGCAATATTGAGTGAAATATCTTTTTCTTTTTCTACAACAACGGGTGCAAAAAATGCACCCTGTTCTGTAGGATATTCACTTATATTACGATTAAAAAATGCAACAACGGTTCCGCTAAGATTAGCATCGACACTATTGCGACCTTTTAGTAAATTAGATTTATCATTGGAATTCATTATCTTCCCTGTGACCTACGCGCATTGCCATATTAGAATCTGTTTCTCGTACTTCAACCTTGCAGCACCAGATTCTTTCAGCTTCTGTTTTACCATACATTGGTAAATAAATTGTATTTACATATTCATATAAAAAATCTGCAATGCCTTCACATCCTGTCTTTTCAACTTCTGTAATTTTAGCAAGACCAATTTTACCTAAGTGTAGTAATTCTTCACGTTTAGGATCATCTTCTGCTACAAGTAATGTATGGTCGAACCAATCTTCTAGATTATGTTTTAGATCTTTTAATCCTCCAAAGTCCATACACCAGTTGCGAGCATCTAAAGTATCACATTCGAATTCGAAATGAAAAGATAAAGCATAACCATGAATTAGATTGCAGTGACTATCTGCTCTCCATTGTCTATATGCTACGGGTCCTATTTGTTTATAAGTTTTTGTTGAGATAAATTTTGTCATCTCTTGCCTCCTTGAGTAAGTTTGATGACATGCAGAATATTTAGAGAGGGGTGAATGCCGGAGACCTCTTTTGTAGTTTCTCATATGCAGGCGAAAGATACCATGCATGTAGATCATCTATAATTGTATCAATATTTCTTTCAGGTTTCCACGAAGATTCTTTTTGTAATCTATCAGAATTTGCAACTAACATTGCGGGATCACCTTCGCGTGCTTTTTCGACATGCATTATAATACCATCATGTAATAACTCTTCATCTATTAGATAATTTTCAACCTTCGTAAAAATTTCTAAATTAGAATAACCTTTTATTGATCCTATATTATATATCCCTTTGATATTTTCCTCAATAGCCAAGATATGTGCTTTGGCAATATCAGTAACATGAATATAATCTCTGACACACGTTCCATCAGGTGTAGGAAAATTTACACCATTCAGAGTAAAATCTTCTTTTGACATTGCAGCTTCAAATAATCTAGCAAGGATATGCGTTGCCCCTGGTTCTTGTCCATGTAGCCCACCTTCAACTGCACCACAGGCATTGAAGTATCTAAACGACACATAATTTAATCCATATGCCTTTTCAAACCAATGTAACATTTTCTCTGTCATTAATTTAGATTCACCATATGGAGAAATGGGTTCTGTTCTTGTTCCTTCAAATATAACTGCGGTATCAGGTGATCCATAAACAGATGCGCTACTACTAAAAATAAATTTGGTAATAGATGACCAACGACGAATATAATCTAAATACTTTAGAGTTTTAGCTACATTGTTATCATAATATTCCGAAGGATTTTCTATACTTGGACCAACTAAACTTGTTCCTGCGCAATGTATAACTGCAATGGGATTACTCTCAAGATGTTCTAAGGAAAACGGGTGAGTAAAACATTCATTGACAAAAGTATCTACATACTTTTCAAGATGCTTTGGTAGCTTTCTTCGATCAACTCCAATAACAGTATAACCCTGTTTTTTAAGTTCGATACAAATAGCGCCACCGATATAACCGGCGGCACCTGTTACGATAACTTTAGTATTTGGATTCTTTTGTGTAGTTTCTATAATCATTTGCACCTCTATACCACTGATAGCTTAAATCAAACTCTGCATCCGGAAACATAATATCTAGACATCTATCAATAGTACCAGATGTCCAGTCTGATAACTTACCCATATTTTTTCTAGGAGTAACTAATAGTTTATCTAATTTTTCTTTAGCATCTTCCATAGACCAAGGAATATATAAACATTCATTATCATTAGCAAATGTCTCGGGGAAAGAACGATACGCAGGATATAAACAATTTGTACCCAGTGAATCTGCTTCCGATGCTGTATTACTTACCCAATCCTGCAAAGCACAATTAAATAATACTCTAGAATCGGCAAGCAATTCATAGTATTCATTCTTTTTAAGATTTTCGTATATTTTAAAATTAGCAGTCTTTTCTAATTCTCTTGCTCTTTCCAAATAATGCTCCGCATTGCTACGTAAAGGTCCACCCGATAAAACAGCAAATTCCACATCTCTATGTTCTTGACCATATTCTTCTACCAAATCCATAAAGAAACCGGGTTGTTTTTCTTGATCAAATCTTGCAGCAAACACCACTCGCTTTTTACGATTAATGAATGGTTTAATTTCTGCAACACGACTTTGAACTTCATTTTTGTCAAATGCCAATCCTGAAATATTATAAATTGGAACTTCCCATCCTGCTATTTTCATATGGGCAACCATTTCTTCATTGGAAGCAAGAACAGTTGCAAACTCAATAGTCATCTTCTCATATAAAGACATCCATCTATTCATTCCATGTACATGGAGAAAATCGTCGGGATCAATAGATTGTGCAAGGCATCTAACATATACCTGAGGTTTATATTGCCATTCAACCTGATCCATAATATATGGCAATGCCTCAATACCGGGAGTAAACATATCTTCAAAGAAAATTTTATCCTCCCAAGTAATTTCTCCTGCCTTCATTTTCTTAACAAGATTCGCCATCTGTGTTAAAGAATAATAACTGCGACCATGTGCATCAAGAACTTGTCCTGTAACAATAGCTTTAGTATCATCTAAAGTATCACCATGAATAATTTCATAATCAATACCACGACGCTTAAATGCTGCCTCGTTCCATTGCTGCAACTGTAGTGTGTATCTACCTTCATAGGGCTCTAAACCCATATAATATAATTTACCCATTATCTTTCCTCAAAAACAAGTCTACAACCATTCTCACCATCTTCTGATACTTCTATAGTATAACATCTTGAGGGCCATTGCTCAAGACATTTGGCATACAATTCTCTTGCCATCATTTCGCATGATTTATGATCTAATTGTAATGTGCCATCAGAATACCATCGTTCCATAATACGCTTTGCCTGAATAAATTCCACATCTCTGTTATCATGAAACACTTGCATTTCAACTTTAAAATGAAAAATATGCCTATGAGGCGTACCTAAAAAGGAAACATCCAACCAATCGCCTGTAGCCAACTTTGGATCAGTTGCGGCAGCAGGATACTTATGGATACCTTCTTTACGAAAGGTTACCCAGATATAACTTTTATTTAATGTAAACATACTCATGCAAATAAGTCCTCTAGTGATGATGGAGCTACAGAATTGACTGGCTCCGAATCCATAAATTTACCAACATGCTTTTCCCAGTATAGAAAATCCTCTGTGGTTTTTACGTCAAATAATGTAGAATATTCATTCTCACAATTTTTATCTCTGCAGAATCTTAAGAAGTTTTCCTTAGAATTCATTAGTTCAGAAACATCCATTGTAAAATTATGAACATTAGTTAGAATAAAAGATAGACGCGCTTTCATCACATCTATAAATTTTCCACCCTTTTCAATATACTCGCCTACTGCAATATTCATTAGTTTATGATATTGTTCTGGAGTATAGTCTGTTCCGCATACGTTATTAATTTCTTCAGTTACTGTTCTATAGATGTTAGAATATTCTCTTCCCATCTTAACAGAAGAACCGCCATAATCACTTGGACTATTTTTCTTGCAGTGTGAGAAATAAAATAATCCATTATCTAATGACATAGAATGTGTAGTAGAGTCATACGAAATATCTACGCCTTCATATAGACCAGTTTGACTAAATAATAGATAAGGTAAAATACGTTTAAGTGCCCCAACTCCCAATACGTGCAAATGAAATGGTCTCTCAAATGGAACAGCATTAACATAAAATGCTCGTTTAACATCTTCAAGTGGCCCCATACCTAACGCAGCTGATCCCATAGCCACACCGCCAATGCGAGAATGTAGTTCTTTTGGAATCTCATCCAACATACATTCTGCCCATTTGGCATAAGTGTCTGCACCTGAACCCTGTAAAATAGCAAAGGGTCTACAATTACTTTTCATAGAATCAAATTTTAAAATTTGATCTTTAACATTCTTGCCTGTTGCTCTCGCATACGACTCAAAATTTTCCGTATCAACATATCTACGCTTGGTATCAATCTTTGCAGATGTGCCACTTGCAGAAGTAGACTTAACGGGAATCTCATCAAATGCCATTCCTATATCAGCAAAACCACCTTGATTCTCATAAACCTTATTACGAGTCTCAGGCGTATTTTGGAGACCGCGCGTAATAATCTGCAAACCACCAGAGTCAGCATGAATATTTTTAATAGCAGGTCTAAATTTTTGTAATTTTTTACCGAAATTCTTTTCTGTAAAACCATTATATAATAAAGAAAATTCATGGTTGTTCTTTTTATGTACTGTCTTATTAATTAAGTCTAGAATCATCTGCAAGGTTTCGGGGTCATTACATTGTTCTGCACCTAATCGCAAATATGCAGGACCAGATATAACATATTCTAAAATTTTGCTCATGCGAATAGACTTTCTAAATTAGTTGTTTCTTTTTCTTTAGGTACAAAGTTTGGATCTTTTGATAGGTATGTGCTCGTATCAGTATAAATTATATTATATTTGTACTTATTTGTCAATACAGATTTAACATCATCTATAGACAAATCTTTCCTATTTAGTATTTTAATAAACTCGGAATATTCAATTTCCGAATATTCATTAATCGTTGCTCTGATAGAATTTGATTCGACCGGTTTGAACGAATTAAAAATATCTATCCATGCTTGTATACCCATTTCATGTTGTGTAATAATATTATGTAATGGATTTTTACTATACCAAACTTCAGACTTTTCAAAATCTTCATATAGTTTAGTTATTAAAGATGGGATATTTTTCTTATCCTCACAAAAATACCAGTGTCTGCCAAAGTTATCTAACCAGGACATACCTGTTATAGCAACAGTAGGTAAATGACCCATACATTCATAAAATGCTAATCCAAAACTTTCTCTAATTGCAGGATTATATGCAACTCGAGCACTTGTTATAAAGTCAACTTTTTCCTGACCATATACACCTATCCTTATTTCATATTTAGCACCTATTGCTTTTAGGGCTTCTTCAAATTTTTTGGCACCATTAGTATTAGTAATTACTTTTGCAGGCAATCCTGTTTCTTTAATTACACGAATAAACTCCTCGGGATTCTTTCTTGGTTCCCAACGACCAATCCATAAAACACCCTCTCTTGGTTTATTATGTTCGACCAATAAACTTTTTTCAGTCATTGGAATAGGAAGTTCATATGAGTTAGTAATACCATGTGCTTGAAGTTCGTAATTATTTCTTAGAGTTTGTGTACCAATGGTTATACCTTTGACCTTCATTAATGCATTGAACAATTCATTAAATGATTCTGTAAATTCATTCTTCCATGTTCTATCATCTAAGAACACCATACTTTCATTGTGAGTATAGTAAATAACTTGAATTGATTTGTGAATGTTTAAAGCATAAATCCCCGGAAAGGATTCTAATGTATTACAAATAATAATATCATATAGATTTGTGTTTAGAGCTTTCATCATAGCATCTCTAAAATTACTCATCTTTTCAAAGTTATAGGAATCCTCAAACATGAATGTTTTGGTATGTGTACTATATGGTCGAACATCCGAAGGATAAACAAAATTTGCACCTTGACTTTCTAGATACGCTTTGAAGTCAATATTGGATGTAGGTTTATCAGATATAATATCTACTTTATATCCAAGCGGAACAAAATTCTCAATAAAGGATTTGGCAAATTGCCCTAGACCACCATGAGGAATAGTATGTTGATCACTTAAACAAAAGGCAATACGCTTATGATAAGTTTTCATTATTCACCTAATATTTTAATTAGATGTTTAGTTTGGTGCATTGCATCATCTAAGGCATTATGATAAACACCTTCTCTTGCATCTGCAGGCACCCAATGGAATAATGCCTTAACTGTTCTATAGCAACGATCATCCCAACATTTCCAAGGTGGTTCTCTATCAGTGTTAAAATATGCATTGGCTAAAATAGTATTATCAAACACTGCACCATTGCCCCATACAGGCAAACTCTTAGGACCGAACCATTCCTCAAAACTTGTTAATGCCTCATCCAAAGGAATATTGTTACGAGTAAGTTCTCGTAGTGCTTCTTTATTTTGTTCTGACCACCACTTAACGGTATCTTTTGAAATATGCATTCCTGCATCTTTACAAGTTTTAATATCCACAGTGCAATAAAAAGTATCAAGTATTTCTTTACCTTCAAATTTTACTGCACCAATTGAACAAATGGCTGCATGTGATCTTGTTGACATTGTCTCTAAGTCAACCATTATATTAACTGTCATTTTTTACCCATTCTTGCAATACTTAAAAATTCATTTCTAGCAGCAGGATCATTTTTAAATCCACCGCCTAATCTTACTGTAACTGTAGAACTACCAGTATCTTCAACTCCTCGGCTCTTAACGCAATAGTGTTGTGCATCAATCATAACAGCAACATCCTCTGTATCAAGAATATATTGTAATGTATGAAATACTTGTTCAGTCAATCTTTCCTGAATCTGAGGACGCTTACTAAAATATTCTACAATACGATTAATTTTAGAAAGACCTAAAACTTTATCTTTAGGAACATATGCCACAGTAGCAAGCCCATCAATAACTACGAAGTGATGCTCGCAATTGGATTGTACATTAATATTACGCTCGCATACCATTTCATTATACTTCATCTTGTTATCGACGGTTGTACATTTTGGAAAAGCATCGTAATCTAAACCCCAAAAGATTTCGTTAACATACATCTTAGCAACACGATTAGGAGTTTCCATTAAACTATCATCAGATAAATTCAATCCGAGTGTTCGCATAATTGTACTAAAAGCTTTTTCTATAAGTTCAATTTTAATTTTGCGATCTATATCATTATCTTCATATGGCGTTTCAACACCCATTTTGACAAGATGTTCGTGAACCTTTAGACCAAGTTCAGGGTCAGTTTTTGTTTTGTTGTATGACATTTTTGAATCCTTCCTTACGCGGATGTGATGATTGAAATTCGCTACCTTTGTGTAGCATTAGTATTTATGTTCCCCAGGCATTCTTAAACAATGGGATCTGTAATCTATCGGAATACCTCCAACCTTTTCGCAATGCCAATTCTGCCACCGCCCGATTATTAAGAGAGTACAACTGCTCGGTGCCACCAAGAGGCATAAGATAAACAGGACCGCCAAAACCTTTTTTACGATATTCATTTACTGCTTGCTCTGCTTCTTCTGCATCTTCTTTTGTTGCTACTACAAATTTCAAATAGGTATATCCTACACTTTGATATTGAGACACAACATCTGGTTTAATTGCGTCTTCCCATTTCTCCCCAGATACAGATAATTTAGGAGAAACCGAAAATGTTAGATTACTATATCTGCGACCAAATCTAGTCCAATCTTGAAATAAATATTCCTCAAAATCTGCACTTAACATTTGAGTACCATTAGTTTCAAAAGTAAGCTCGGCAAGATCTCGCATTCCTTTATATTCCAATAAATCGGGATATGCTTTTTGCCATCCTAATAAAGGTTCGCCCCCAGTAATTACTAGATGCTCATCTTTCCATTCTTTGTGCGGTAACTCTGCTAATATTCTTGTAACGATACTTTGAATGTCCATAACGGGACTAAGATGCTTAAAATTGACATCCCAACTAGCGTAGCTATCGCACCCAGTATCGACCAAAGGAAGATCCCGATAATTCTTAAAAGATGTTGCATTTATTTTTGACCTTTCTTCACTCATTTGTCCCTTTGGCATTCCAAAACCACCGCAAGTAAAATTGCAACCAAAGGTTCTTAAAAAGATAGAAGGGACGCCCATAAAGCGACCCTCACCTTGTATACTATAAAATAATTCAGATATTTTCAGTTTCATATATTGTAGACCATTTTTTTAATTTATCAAATTTTCTATGCTGTGCTTCTTTGACTTGTAAGTAATCTACAATGTCGTTATCGTAGCATAGTTCAATCATTGCTATAAGATCACCGATTTCCTCAGTCAATCTTTCTCGATTAGTAGCACCATTATATTCACCATCTATTCCAAAACGTAAACATTTTGAGATTGCCTGTGTCACTTCTGCGCATTCTTCTTGAAGAATAAGCATGACTTCTTTTTTAGAATCATTCATAATATAAAGTATTTAGTTGTTAATATGGTCTATTATATAGTCTTTAGTTCATGAAGTCAACAATAGTTTGATCTTTTTCTGTTAATTTTCTTTTTCTTGTTTTGGTTTCTGAGGGAGTTTCCCGTTTCTCAGGATCAATATTGTCCAATTGTTTTTTCAAATAGTCTACAAGTTGTCTACTTGCATCCGAATCATCACTATTTTGAATAATGGAATCTAAATCTAAATTCTCAATAATTTTGTATTTGGTTGCCTGATGTTTTTTCTCTTTTTGTATTCTGCGAATAAAGGCAAAGTAAATAATTTGAGTGTAGTATGCAAATGGATTTGATGATTTGGCTGGATCAAATTTTGTAGCTGCAGTTAGACAATTTTCAATTCCATCTGAAATCATATCATCTTTAAAAGTATAATTTATAAAATTAGATTTATACGATAAATGAGTAGCAATTTTTATAAAGCATTCGCCGATATATTTGGGTACCTGTGGGGTAGGTTTTTCTTCTGCGCGAGCCGCATCTATACTTGCTTTATAATCTATAAGAGCAGCTAAGAATTTTTTGTTATCTACGTAATGCGCGGGTTGTTTAGTTTTAGTGGAGTCTTCTTGTAGTTCTTCCAACTCTTTCAATATTAGATCCGTCTCCGGATTCTTGGTTTTCTTTGTCTTCATGTATTTCATCTCCTAGGGTATTTAAAAGTGCATTAAAAAGTTCTTCATCTTCTTCAAATTCATCATCGTCTATAAGTTCATCTTCACCCTCATCTTCTCTATTAGAAAGATAAGTTAAATAATTTTTCTTTAAAGTTTCTTTAATATTCACTGCAAATAAAATTTGCGTTGTGGGTAATGTATATTCTGTTTCTTCTGAAAAACTAAACCAAGGATACATTATGTAAGATTCTACTAAAACATCTCCCCTAGGGATGCGAATAGGATTTAATACCACAGGGGTTGATACCTTTATGGTTTTTAAATCATATAAATTTTCATAGTTATCAAAGGTAGTACAAATTATACCATCCCCTGATACTAGTTTTATATATTTGTAGTAAAGATTGTCCATCATATTTGTACCTTTACTAATTTATAGTTGAAATGCTCATCGTTATAAATTTTAATTCTTTCAATCATATGAAGTAACGTATAGTTCTTTTTACTTTTCCATGTTAAATCATCTGCGATATCATATAAATTGCAACTTTTTTTAGTTTCACTGGTTCTCAATCCTCTACCAATGGATTGTAAATTTCTAATTCTAGACTTTGAAGGGGATGCAAAAATAATATTATGCAGATTTTTAATATTTATTCCTGTGGAGAAGGTTCCATAACTAGCAACAATAATTGCATCTTTTTCTAACTCAGTAATGCGACGAATATCTTCTCGTTGATCTGTATCTGTACCTCCAAACACAAAAAATACTTTTCTATTTTTCGCTTTTTCTTGTATTAGATCAAACAATATTTTTCCGTGTTTTTCCACATACTGAAATAACACTAAAGTATTACCTTCTTGTTTGATTGCCAAATTTCTTATAAATTTATTTCGTGGTTCATACTGAACTATAAAATCCATTTCATCTTGATATGTTTTGCCCTTTAACCCTTTTCGCATCTCATCATTGTATTCTAATATTATATTATAAATTTCAAGATCTGCCAATGTGTTATCCGAAATAAGTTTCTTTGTTGTAGTAACTTTATATACTGAACCAAACAAACCTTCCAATACTAATTTATGAGTTTTAGTTCCATCCAATGTACCTGTAGTTCCGATCCTAAAAGGAGAAGATGTGCACTTATTTAAAATACTTGTTAACGATTTTGCTTTAAAATTATGTGCCTCATCGCCATATATGGTTTTAAAATTTGCAAAAAAAGTTTTCGGTAATTTATATAATGATTGCCATGTACTAATAATAACATCATACTCATTTGATTTTTCATGGCCACCGTAAATGCGATGACAATGTTCCGATGCCTTCCAACCATTTAAACAAGAATAATCTTGAAAATCGGAATACATTTGTTCTACAAGGGAAGTGGTTGGTACTAAGATTAATTGTCGTCTATCGTATCTTTCATGCCAACGAATTAGACAATAAATGATAAGAGATTTTCCTGAACCAGTAGGAGATAATAATAATCTTCTTGAATCTTTTATAGATTGAAATACTGCATCAATCTGATAATCTCGAATCGCAAGAGGTTTACCATTTGAACCAATATTAAGATCTTCGCAAAATTTTCTAACTATATCATAAGTTGCAGCATCTGCCTCTTCCACATAATTAGAATAATCTATAGTATAATCTCTTTCCTCGCAGAATCTTTCGAGATAACTTTTTAATCCAACGTATAATTCCTGCGTAAACAAAGAATACAGACGAACTTTACCATCCCACATACGAGACTTGTATAAAGGATGAAACTTGGCACCGGGAACATCAAACGAAAAATGATCATTTAATTCTTGCCCCAATGAAGGTTCACACTTTACCTTAAGGTAAACTTCATCTTTTTTAGATAATTGTATATCTGACATTACATCATACCGTTGGTAAATTTTTGCCATTCAATAGCATTTTTTATATCCCAGCCTCTACTATTAATTGAACGGATAATTTGTTCTAAATGATATAGTACTGTTTTAAAATATTCAACTTTATCCTGATAAGATACAAGATCAGAATCAACAGTTAAGAATTCATCCATTTCATTTTTTAATGGTTTATTTCCCTGCCACTGATCCCAACCCTCTTGCTCAAGTTCTGTTTGAGTCATCTCACCCCTGTAATATCGATACTTTAAGCGACGACAATTAAGATAACTTGATTCGGCTTTACGAAGATTGAGTCTAGCTGAGGATAGCATGGTCAAATATTTAGCATGAAGGTTAGGAGTTTTTAAAGACTCCTGTCCCAAATTTAATTCATTGATCTTACAATCTTCTTGCCAAGTATCTTGTAACTCAGTCAATTTCATAATATAAAACCTTTAATTAACCGACTTGAATAATTTGTTGAGGATTACCTTGGAAATTAAACGAACCATAATGGTTTAAAGAGATTGAAGGGTCAAGCCAAATTTCTCCACCAATATCTTGCCATCTACGACTAAAGGTATAGTCCTCAGACAAATAACGTCGATCCTTGGGATCAATCATTGTATCAAAGAACGCATAGAAATGCGGATTCAATTCTGGCGGAGTATTTAAATCGTTGTTATATTTTAGATCAGGATATGCAGTAATCATCTTATCAATTACTTCACGCTTAATCATCATAAAACCTGTAGCTCCATCATGAAGTCGAATTAAACCATTTTCAATGGCAATTTGTTTTGCATCACGATTGATAAATTTAAAATTAATCGCATAATCGCTACCAAAGGATGCAATTTGCTGATCGTTATATGCATCATCTTTTAATCTAACACTTTCACGAATACGTTGCCAATTTACACCCTTCTTAGGGTATGCACCAACTGCAACATCTTTATTATGTGCAATTAGTTTAATAACATCTTCTACTTGAAATTCAATGTCTGCATCAATAAACATTAACCGTGTAAAATCGCTCTGTAGGAAATAAGCAACAAGAACATTACGTGCTCGTGTTACCAAAGATTCATTTGCAATCGTACCAAATGCAACTGGGATTTGATGTTGATTGCAGAATGTAAGTAATCTAATTGTTGATCTGAAATATGCTTCAGTTAATTGTCCACCATAGCAAGGAGTTGCAATAAAGATTCTTTCTTTACGCAAATCCTCTAATCTAACTTCCAATTTATTTTGATTTGGATCTGCAGGAGGGGTGCCGCCTGCATTAGGTACCTTTGGTAATGAAGGAACCTTAGGCAAAGCCATAGGGGTAATTTTCTTTTTTGGTTGATTCATAATAACTCCAAGTTATATTATAAGGGTTCTACTTCGAAAATAGTATATTTGAACGATGCGATCGCTGTGAAATATTCTACACTGGCTGACGCTATATCAAAATCAAGAGCTTGCAATGATATAGGGAACAGATTTTTAAATATTATATTTACTTTAGCTGTATTTGTCGAGTCTAAAATCGTTAAAGTTGCATCCGAGTATGCCAAAATTTCTTCTTTTCCATCGGTTCGTGTGACAAATGGAAACCTACTCGGCCTACTTTTTGTGAATGTTGAGAATTGGTTATAGTCTTTAGGGAATCCTAGAGCCACCAACCATCTATACATTTCCATATAATTTGACATATCTTCGGAAATTAAAAATCTAAGACTTAATTCTCCAAAGTTTAATTTGTCACCAATAGTGGGAATGTCCACAAAGGGAGTAGGTTGAACTGCATATCCTAATTGTAAATCAGGAATATTTGCGGATTGACAAGTAAAGGAAACATTGGGCATATCTTTTATACTAAACCTAAATGCGTTAGGTCTTAGATAGTCATACGTTTTAGGTAACGAATTATAAAAATTGTTTTGTATAGTATTGATGTTTGCCGTATATGCCATAATGTTCCCTTTCTCTTATATATTTATAGCCTGTGCAAAGACAAAAAAGGGGGAATTTCTTCCCCCTTAAAGTCCGATCTTATTGTCGGTTGATTACATTAGGTTAATAACCTTAGTCTTACGATAGTATTGGTTACGTGATGCTGTGAATGAATCTGCATCTGGTGTATAACCGTTGCTACCTGTTACATATGGGTTAGCAATCAAACCGTAACGTGTCTTAAAGCCAATCTTTGGCTGGAAGCTGTTAGGATCGATTGCGCGAACCATTTGTAGAGGAACATATGGGCAATAGAACATACCTGCGTCATATGGGCTAGAACCCTTATAACCAACCATGTAGAACTGATTAGCAGCTCCTAGGTTTGCAGAATATGGATCAATATAAACACGGAAGCGACCATTTAGAACACCTGCGAATGTATTGCCTGTGTCGTCCACATTTAAGTTTGTAGAAAGAGCTGGAGTATAGTCTAGAACACCAGACATAGCTAATGCACTTGCAACGTCTGCAGAGCAAACGATGAAGTTACCTTTGCCTCTACGAGTATCTTGTGCAATGTGATTAGCATCGCGTTCGATATTGAATAGAAGACCCTTGAAGCGTTCTACAGACCAACGACCATTGGAGTCAACGTCTAGGTCAAATGTACCTGCTGTTGCTGTTGCTGGTGAACCTGCTTTTGCAACTTTATAAATTGTTCTAACAACTTCACGATTGATTTCAAACATGAATTCTTGTGATAGAATGTTGGACAATTCTGCTTCTGCGTCAAGACCATGAATTGCTTTCAAATCCTGTGCTAATTCAACAGTATATTCTGCTTTCAATGCTCTTGACTTAGCAGTAACTGTTGTCTTGTCGATAGAGAAGGACATTTCTGCAAAGTCGCTTTGAGCTTCCATTGAAGCTGTCATTGTAGCATTGCCAGTGTTGTATGTACCAAATACTGGGTTGTTACCTGTTGCGTCTTGGCCTGAGCTTGAGAATGAAGTATTTGCTTCATTGTATAATGCTTCTGTACGACCTGCAAGAGTTCTGTCTGAACCGTAGTTTGATTTCATTGCAAAAATCAAGCCTGTTGGTCCTGTCATTGGTTGAACACCGCAAATGTCATATGCCATTAGGTTAGGCATAGCACGACGTACTAGACCAATAAGAATTGGGTCATACTTGTCGATACCGCTTGTAGCCATAATGTTGTTTGCTGGAGTCTCGAACAATGCTTGACGTTCTTCACGTAAAGATTTTTCTTGATTCTCTAACAATACAGCTGTAACTTGACGCTTATAGTTGTCTTTGATTTGTGGAAGATCTGGGTGGTCAAGAATTGCTTCCCATTTCTTTTGGATATTTTCTGATAAAAACATTTAGTTTCTCCTTGTGTTAACTATTTGAATAACTTATAAGTATTTATAAGTTATTGTCTTTTGATTGTTCTCGATAATGCCTGTGCATAAGATGAAACAACATCATTGCCTGAATAAGTTTCAGTCGGTGATACCTCTTCTACTAGAGCCTGCTTTGCTTTTTCTTTTGATACTACAGCGTTGCGAGGAAAGTAATTTTCTTTAATAACAGATACTTTTTCTTTATAAAGATCTGTACTATCGAATTCTACACCTTCTAGAAGTTTTGCTAATTTGTTAGCTTCAGTATCCGCTAGATCTTTAGACATTTCCTTAATAATAAGGCGTTTTCTTAGATCTGTTACTTCAGTATTTAAACTAATATTGTTTTCCAACTGAGTATTTAAACCGTCTTCTAACTCTGATACTTTAGTTTGTAATTCACCTACTACATCATATTTTTCTTCAGGCACATCAATGTAGTGTTCCTTGAATAGAGCTTTTAAACCTGACATAAAGTCTTCAGCAATTTCTGAGCGAAGACCATTTTCGACAGCCAATTTATTTTCTTCCAAATAATTCTCAACCACATAATTGAGATAAGCATCAATCTTTTCTACAATGCTTTCTTTATATCCTACAAATTCCTCAGCATATTTTTCTTCCAATGCTACAGAAACTTTTTCCATTTCGTTATTTACACGGGCAATAACTGCTGCTTCAAAAATAGCAGTAGCTTTACCTCTAAAATCTTCAGATAAATCTTCACCAAATATAGGTGATAGATCAATAGGTTCAACAACTGTTTCTGTTGTTTCGTCTTCGATTTCTTCTTCAGCAACAACTTCTAGATTCTCGTCTTCTTCAGCTTCTTCTTGGAATACAACACCTGTATTGTGAGGAATCTGACTTAGATCTTTAGTTGTTGTGAAATTAGGTGCCGCACCTACAGGGCCTTTCATATGAATATCATTTTTAGATATACCCTTGGCCGTGATTGCTCCTTGATTAACGTCATTTTGTTGACGTGTATCAAAGCTAGCATCTTCTGAATCGCCTTGTCTTGGCTGACTACTATCGCCAGAGTTGGCAGCTTTAATTGTGGAATCTTTAGCCTTAGTTGGAACCATTGGACCAGCGCCAGATGATTCTTTTGAATCGCCTTGTTTTGGTTGATCCATGGCCTCATCTAAAGAAGAGGCCTTTGCAGTTACGCGTTCTAGCAATTCCTTAACTTTACTTTCTACTGACATTATAGTGTCTCCTAAATGAATGTTCTCAATTGATATTTATAAGTTTAGTTATCTAGACAATTGATTAACAAATTGTTCAAATATTTTTAACTTAACTTCGTCTAAGTTTTTAGCAGAAGTTTTGCGAATTTGTTTCTGTGCAGTTTCAACCTGTATTGCTTTCCACATACCATTCTCTAATATCCACTCCGCCGATTCCATAATACCTTGCACAAAGGCATCCGGGGCGGATGGGTCAGCAACAATATCAACGGTAGCCAAATGAAAGTCATCTTGCACTTCGTTAATTCCATTTGAATTCATTTTTAACGATCCTAGACCTCTGGTCGATACGCCCAAACGAATTTCATTTTCTATTAAATTTCTTGCAATATTACCCATAGGGGTTTCTAGTATTTTTGCTTTACCATAAACATCTTTACCTTCCATACGAAGATTTGTGATTAGGTGGGAAACCTGATGTAGGTTGATAGAAGGATTCTCCGGGTGACCAAGCTCACCTAATGAGCGTTTTTGTCCTATTAGATCTTGATACTTATTAACTTCCCGCTCCATGATGCTTTTACCATACGAACGATTGTTTTTGTTTGCAGTATCAGATTGAGCAAATATGCCTTCAATAAAAATATTTTTACCACCGCCTTCCTTTGCTTCTACAAGGTAATTTATATCCTGTGCTACTTCTTTTATTAATCTCATATTAATTCATCCTTTGTACGAATATATTGCCCTGGAAATCTGGTTCTAAATATCCTGATGATTTTCCTAAAATAAGATACAATACTGACAATGCAGGCATATTAACCGTTACATTAGATGCATTTAATGTTTTATCATGAAATCCTGTTTCTTGCGCAAAATTCATACTACCCGAACCATGTAAATACATTACATTTGATGCACTGTATGCAGATATACCTCTCGAAATAACAATCGGTGACGATGAGGAATCAGATGAAGAAAATATTACTGTTTGTATATTAACATTGCACAATGGATAACCTAAAAATGTTTCATCTGGTCGTTTTAAGTCTAATAAATTAACATTAGATTGTCCAGGTGAACCATCCGAAATAACTTTAACAACAGTTTGTTGTCTTACGTTTTGTAATATTGACTGTGTTGCTGCCATGTTGGTCTCTTATTTCTTTGCTGTCTTTGCTGCATCTTTGAATGCGCTTGCAGTGGGTGCACCTTTGCTACCAGGTTTTCTCATATGTTCTCCGCTACCTGCAGCAATACGTCTTTGTTTTGCGTGAATATTTGCATATAGTCCAGGTTTCTCTTCATCTAAAATTTCTAAGTCTTCCTTCATTTGAGGTTTCTTGCCTGTTTGGGGCATACCCATTTTCTTTTGCAAATTCTTTAATTGATCTGTATCTGAACCACCAGTAAGAGCTTTGCCAACAGTTTTAACAACCTTCTTAGCTGTGGCCATCATGCCTTCTTCCACATTTTCAACTTCTTCATTTTTTGGTTTCTTACCAGCTTTTTTCATGGCAATGGCAATAGCAGCCTGTTGTGCAGCATTTGCTGCTTCATCAACTTCTTCATTTCTTGATTTGCCTTTGGCAGCATAAGATGCAGCAAGCGCCATTTGAATGCGTTTAACTTTTGATTTACCTGCAAATTTAGGATTGTCGGAATGTACAAAATCGTGTATGTATGTTCCTGCAGGATCGGATGCCTTTAGCTTTTCTTCTAAATAACTCTCTCTGAGTTCTTTAAATTTCTTCATGTTCTTCTCTGCCTATTGTTGAAGCTATTTCTGTTTTCTTTGCATCTAAAGCATCAGTTATTTTATTTGCCATAATCTCATTAAATGTTGCCAAAGCATCATTCTGTTGATTATTGATAATACTATCTACCATATGGTGTATAACTGTTGATTCCATCATTTCTCCTATTGAGCATTATTATTTATATTTTGATCAGGGGGCAACTGACCTGGGGGCATACCCGGCATTCCTATCTGTGGAGGTGAAGGTTCAGATTCTATTTGAGCCTTCATATCCGTAATTTCTTTTTCAGACATTCTTAATACATTTTTCATAACATAATCTTGACTATAGTATGCACCCACAAACGGTTGTATCTGCATTAACAAATCAATTCTGTTTCGCATATTTTCAGCATTTTTCATTTCTTCAAAATACTGATCTTGGGTATATCTATACTGTATTTTACTATAGATCTCATCCCAATCTTTTTCGGTTAAAACACCTTTTAATACTAACTGTGTTTTTAATAAATCACTAAATATTTCATTAAATTTCTTTCGTAATCTACTAACAAACTTAGCAAATTTTAATTCATCTCTAGTTATCTCCGTCGCCCTACCAAATGAGATACCAGTTTGAGGTTGCATTCTTGACAAAGGAACATTTAATGCTTGATATAACTTTGTCTGAAAATAATTAATATCCTCTATCTGACCTAAATTTTCACCGCCAGGTAATGTAGTAATTTCTGTACCTCGACCACCTTCTCTTCTTGGCAACCAAAAATCTTCTAGAGTTGACATCATTTTTCTATCATCTCTAATTTCGCCAGTATTAGAATCATAAACTATTTTATTTCTATAGCGAGCCATAATATCTTTTAGATATTGCTCAGCTTTCAATTTAGGCAAATTGCCAACATCAATATAAAATATTCGTCTTTCGGGTGCTCTTGCTATTCTGTAAATAACTAAAGCATCTTCCATCATCTTTAATTGGTTAACAGGTTTAATTGCCCTGTGTAAATGACCAATTACTATATTCTTATCATAATCCAATAGACCAGATGGAACGAAGCAAATTGCATCTGTGTTTATTCTAATGCCCTGATGAGCAGTAGTAGAATATGTTGGATTATAAGTTAATCCTTTATCATTATATACAAAAAATTCTTCTACGGATTTAATAAGGTCAACGCCTGTTTCCTTATCCTTTTCCTTCTTAACTTCACGTAATTTCTTAATTTTTCTAGGATCTATTTGTATAAGTTCTAAAATTCCTCTTCTTGGATTTTTAGTATCAATTATCTTTTGAAAATATAATCTTCCATCAACATACCATCTTCTAAAAATATCATATCCTTTACTATCAAAATCTAATAGTTTAAGTATATTCTCAAATTCATTTTCTATAGTATCTTTAATATCATCAGGTATATCTAACATATCCAAATTTATTCTTACAACAGGTTCATCGTCTACTGCAGCAATTGCCTCAGTAAGTATTTCATCTATAGCAGAAGTGGTATCAGGATATAATGCCGCTTCTCTATAACGAGTAATTAATTCATATTCAGATTTAGTAGTTGCATCTAAATCAACATACGTGCCAAAGTAACCACCTGCCTGAACAGTAGATGCGCCATCATCTAGTATTGGTGTGGCAAATCCCTGCTTATTCTTAGTAATCGGTTGATCATCTTCGTCATCACGACCAAAAGTAAAGCCAAATAATTTGACTGCTGCCATAATTTAAACCTCTTCAATAATAACTAATTATCTAGTTATGCTGTTGTTGTTAATCACGTCTGATAAAATAGGTGCTACTATATTAGCTGGCTCATTAAGTATTTCAAAAGTTTGATATTGAAATGTTGCACCAAATGTGGATATTTGATCATTGGAGCCAAAGTCTAGTTGTACTGGACCTACTTCCACGGGAAATGCGTCTACAATTTTATATTGTCGTAATACACCGCCATTACGTTCCAACTGCTTAATGGTTATAGTTCCCATATAAGTTGACGGTACTGTTAATCCAGATTTAGTACCTCGACCTTCTATTGCTGCCATCCAATCTTCTAAAGCTTTTCTAATTGTAAATGCAGAATCATTTATTACAGTCATGTTGAATGGAGCAAATTCTTTATCTCCCGCCAACTTAATTAATCTTCCTCTGTAATATACCGGAGTAACTCCTTGTGTCGATCCCGGTAATTCTGCAGTAGTAATTAAAAACGATCCCTGCAATCCTGGATTACCAGTGGTGGGCAAAACACTAGGATAAGTTATAGTAACTTCAAACTGATTAGGGCGGGCCCCGCCCGCACCTATTGCAGCCTTAAAATTATTAATATTAAATTTTTGAGTTTCTGTTGCCATCTATTTTCTCCTATTAGGCGCCAACTTCTTCAAAAGCTATACCACTTCTTGTAGCTATGAAGTTTAGCTGAATAAAGTTGATAGCTCTCGATGGTTTGATGTATATATCTGCAACAAACTCATTGCGATCTATTACCCCGGGCGTATTATTTGTTTCATCGCAAATTACTCTAAAGTCTGTAATACCACGACGACCTTGAACATCTCTCAAGAATGGTTCAACAATATTTTTAAATTGTCCTCGCGTGAAGGCATCGTTAAATTCAAATAATTGGAATTTGGATGCTGTTGCAATAGATTTTTCAAGAACAATAAACAATCTACGAACATTGATACGATCAAATGCGCTTGGTCTTGCCAATAATGTCTTATCTCCAAACAGTAAAGTTCCCTGTCCTGGGAATGTTACTACAGGATTAATACCATTTTTGTATAAAGTATCTCTATCTGTCTTAGTAGGTGAATATGCAAGTTTAACTAAATTCTTAATTACACCTCTATTATATCCTGCAGGAGAGAACCAAGGATCTGCCACATAATCTGTTCTTGCAGCAAGCCCAGCAATATCTCCATTTAAAGGAACATATCTATACTTATCATTGTAACGATCATATTGATATTTCCAACCAGAATCTAAAACTGCGTATGAAGAAGCTGTTAAATTATTTCTATATGAAACAATTTTATCTGCCTGCCCTGTAGTGTTTACAACATCTGTATATTGGGGCGATGCAAATACAACAGCATCTCTTCTGGACTCGGCAATACCTATTACAGTATTAACTGCAGAAACTGCTGTTGTTGGACCCATTGGGATTAAACTTACATCGTATAATTCATCATTGGAGAATAAACTATATCCAGACAAAACGTTTGCTGTAGAAATACTATCTCCAGATGCCCCGCCACTTAATGTGGAAGTAACATTTGAACTTAATGATACAAAAGTATTATTTTTAGAATCAGTTCCCCAATCTGTGCCAACCGACGGATGGTCAATTACCCAAAGATAATTGGATTGATTATTAATTACATTTTTATAGTAATTTGTAGAACCATCAGTATTCTTTGCGTCAGATGCTTTAGACAAATATGAGTATTTTTCTAATACAGAACCTAAAACTCCAGTTAACTCTCCAGTTGCATCGAGAACTATAACGTGTATTTCATCATTAGAACCGCCTCTAGTAGAAACATACGAAGAAGTTGATGGAGCAGAATCAAATTGAGATCTATATTGCCATGTAGCAAAAGTATTACTATCTGCCATAGACACTCTAATTGAGTTGCCTAATACGCCGGGATATTTTGCTGCAAATTCTCCGAATTGGAATCCACCCGAACTATAATTAGTATCATAGTTATCTCGATTTTTAATTAAGGGAGGTGTCAATAGCAATGTCGCAGTTGCAGGTGTAGAGGAAAAATTATCAGAAATTAATACATTTGGTGTTGAAGTATATCCAGAACCAGATTGTTCAACAACAACATTGTTAATTGGGAATCCAAGAATTACATTAGCAGTTGCTGATGTATTTGAAACAAATTGGACATCGTCAGTTGCTGGAGTAAACAAGACTATAGGTGTATCACCTACAAGATATGATGCGCCGGGATTTGTAAGTGTTAAACTACCAACACCTGCTTTAATACGAGCCTGGAATGTAGCAGAAGTTGTATCTAAAACCGGCAAAGTATTATTTCTATTAATAATAACATTTGGTACAAATGCGTAACCACCTAAACCGGGATTAATTATGGATACCCTATTTATATACCCATAACCAATATTTGCAGTGACAATTGCGTTTCCTGCATTTGCATTTGCAGTATTTCTATTAATAATAACATTGGGAGCACCGATATAACCATTGCCACTATTTGTAATTACAAATCCTGTTATTACGTTCCCTGTCAATACCAAGTTTGCCTGAGCATGATTTCCTCCAGGAACAATATTTCCTGAGAATTCAACATTTGAAAGACTACTATAATTATTGCCACCATTTACAATAGTGTAAAGATCTAATAGTTTAAAATGTACATTTAGATTTGCTCTTGCGCCTGTAGAAAATTGATTTTGTATTTCTATATTTGATGAAGTTGTATAATTATTACCTGCATTTATTACATAAATATTGGATACTTCGCCCGAACCTAATATCGCAGTTGCTGTTGCTTGTACAATATAATCTCCATTGTTTATAGAAACAGTAGGTGCAGTGTTGTATCCATAACCAGCAGTAAGTAAATTTAATTGTCGCACATTGCCAAATCTTGATAGATATACGTTAGCAACTGCTTGCGTTCCGCCAGGTATTTGAGGTGCAGAAATACTAACATCTATACGATGGGCTCCTACATTACCTACATAAAGATTTGCCTGAGTACCAACTTGAATTGATGCAACTCTTCCAGATGGAATGGAAACTGCATTTTTAGCTGTTGCTGCATCCACAGTACGGACTAATTTTAAATTATTGCCATATGATAAAAAGTTTGCTGCAGTAAAGAAATAACCCGCTGTAGTATCATTTGGTTTTCCAAACAAACTAACCAAATTAATTTCTGTATCTACGGTTGTTACTTCTTCAACAGGTCCCCATTGAAATGCCCCGGCAAACCCGCCAGAAGTAGTTGCCACCGAAGGAATTATCGTTGTTCTATCTTCTTCGGTTACTGCAACCCCAGGTGAAAGCTGAAATGCCATCTTCTTCTCCTTGATAATTTTATAGATGTTGTTCTATATTATGATTTCTATTTATTTATAATTCTCATCTTTTAGACATTTTCAAGAAATTTTCTTTGAGCATCATCAATTTCCCCAGGGGATTTAGAATATGCATTAAACCAAATAGCATCGGTCATAATTTGAGGTCTTTCTTCTTCAGGAATGCCGTTATCAATTATACCAAACGGAGTGAGATTTTCTTCAATCTGTTTAAATTGCTCCTCATATAGAGCTTTTCGTAAATTCGAATCTGTTAAATCTTTAAAGAAGGGTTCGTTCGTTGCCCAAGAAAATAGCACCAGAGTCATTACCAAATCGTCAAAGTATCCCTCATCTGCTTTATGGGTACCGCGAACTTCAATAAATGTAGAAATTTCATTAATTATATCTGGATCGTGAATTAGTAGTTTAGTGCCCTCGACTAAACTTTTAAAAGATGTACATCCTAAGCGTTTTACTTGCTTGGTAGTTCTAACGCCCAATGTTGCCCCTGGCGAAAATCCTCCGGACAAATATTGCCCACTTTTACTGTTACTTCCCACAAAGAATACGTTTTCGTATTCTAAATCCATATATAGTGTATCTGCTACTTGCTGACCATTATCGTTGATCTCCACCAAACAATAGGCTCTGTGGTAATCTTTCGCTACCTTATATATTATATTCGGAAAAAGAAGGGGGCTAATTTTATTACTTCTGTATTTTGCAACAATAGAATACGGGTATGCGGTTATATCTATGACTGTAAATGCCGAATAATCTCCCCCAACACCCCTAGACGTATCAGCAACTAGCATATATACGTGATCTTCTTCAGGTTCTACAAATATGTCCAATCCTTCGTTACTATAGATATACGGTTTAACAGACATTCTACCAATAGTATCAGGATTGATAAGTGTGTTAGATGATCCCAGGAACCTACATAAAACCTCTTGGTTAAATTTAAGTTCGCCCAACATGGCTTGTTGTTCGTCCGCCCATTTTTGATCTCTGCCGGGAATTTTATCATACGGAATAAACATTGGAACAAATCCGTTTAGTCCCTGTTCTGCTTCATTCCAAAATTTCCAAAAATGGTTATAACCCAGTGGAGTGGATGTAAGTAAAATCTTTGTGGTGGTACCTGCAGAAATTGTAGGATAAACAGATGTAAAGAATTGCTCTGCAACATTATTGGGGATAATTGCTGCCTCGTCAATATATAACCAGTTTACAGATTTACCTCGAATACCGGAAGTACTTGTTGCCGCAGTAAATACTTTAGATCCATTTTCAAGTTCGATGTCGCCCTTGTTGAATGTCTTAACACCTTGTTGCATCCACATGGGAAGCATTTCGTACATCAATTCATATCTAGAAAGAACTTCGCGAGCAGCTGAAGATTTATTTGCTAGAATAGCAACTGTTTTATTTTCTTGAAACAGGGTGTACCAAAGTATACAAGCAGCAGCAGTAATTGTTTTACCTTGTTGTCTACCTTCCATCAAAATAACTTTACGATTATTTAGAATGGTTTGAACTTTTTCTTTTTGACAATCGTATAATTTAAACGGAACTAAACCTTTATCCAAAGAAACAATCTGACAATATTCTTCAATAAAATAGATAGGATTGAGAATACATTTTTGTATTTCTCTCATCTGATCTAAAGTATAAGATACAGGAGTGCCAATCTGTTTTAGATTGGGGTTACCGTTATAGGATATTTGTTTACTGCTCAATTATTTTTCCATCTTCAACAGGGCCGTTTTTTAACATCTTAAAAAGCTCGGCAGTTGTGCCATTAAACACTACATTATTTTGTGTACCAATTTTTACTGCATCATCTGCTTTTAAATCTTTAACTTGTTTTTGTAATCCAAGAAGGTCTTTGGACACGTCAGACATAGTTTTCATAAACTGCCCAGCAACTTCATAAGTTCTTGGATGTTCAGAACTTTTAGATAAATTTATTAATTCGTCCAAAGTCGATTCACCCTTCATTAAAAGTTTTCTCATAGTAGAACGAGCCAATTGATAGTCGTCTTCTTGATCCATTTCTTTAGTTTTGTTTATTGCTTCAGAAATGGCAAGTATTTCGCCCGTGGTAGGATCAACCTTCATAGGATCTATATTAAACAACTCATCCAATTTTTCCATATTTTTCATTTTAAAAATCTTCAAAAGAATCAACATATTGCACATTCCCGGTAGGTATAGTATTTGCCAAATCTCCAGTTCCTTGGACAGATATTTTTTGTAGCTGATTGGTTAATGCGGAATCTCTGAATGTATTAGTAATAACTTTATTAACAATTCCCTGTTTATTAATTGGACCATAAAAATTAAGTTTCATAACAAAACTAAGAGTCCATATAATAGCACGACGGGTTGTCATGTCGCCTTCGTAATCATCCTGAAACCCAATAGAATTTAAAAGAATAGGAAGATCGTTTTTAATATCTAATTCAGGAATGGCTTTCATTGATAAATTATAATCGGGATTAAAATAGGGCAATATCTGTTCTATTATTTGTAATCCATCATCTTGATTTTTCGCATAGATGTAAAGTAATATACTTACATTATACGGAGTTGGCGCATATTGAGCAGAGGCAGATATAGTACTATTAATTGTCCTGCTTTGTTGCATTGGACTAATTTTTCTATTGGCATCATAATCTAACGCTACCATTTCAAATCCCATTCTAGGAAGAATGACTTGAAAATTTGTAGAATCTACACTAGGCTGTTGTCTTATTTTTGCTAAGAATTTTTGTTTAGGTGAATATGATAAAGGTACTCTTTGTAGTTGAACTACTTCTCCATCTGCATTTGTTCTTTGTATGGTAATATTATTAAACATATTACCAAAAGCTACAATAGATTTCCTTATAGTGCCCCAATAAAATCTGTTATCCAACATTATTGAAATACCTCACCAAACGGGTTTCTTTCAGAAAAATCTAATACGTCATTTACTTCTGCTTCAAAAGCTTCATTATCTGCACCAATTTGATAATGACCATCCAAACTTAAATTATAATCTTCCAATACAATCGGAGTCAATGCGTTAGATTCTGACAATAGTGCCTCCCCTGTTTCTTGCAATAACTGATGAGCATCTATATCTAATGTAGCTTCTGCAGTTATACTATCAATTTCATCTACCCCAGTGTTAAATCTTTCATTGGCAAACTGATAAAGTTCACACATCATTTTGTAAACATATAATTTACCAACTTGGTAGAAAGGATCATGCCCTTCTACTTTTCGTATTTCAAAAAATGATTTAGTTTTTGGAAAGTATATTATATCGCCTTCTGCTGGTCTCGGCAATATGGTTACATTTTGGGAACCAATATCCTCTGTCCATCGTTTTCTTGCTACTATAAAATTTGCAGAGTCTCGTATTTCTAAACCAAATTTGGACATTAATTCCCCGTCACCTAAAAACCCCATAGTATTTTCCATATACATTTCAATTGAAAAAGCGTAATCAAAAGTGTTTAGCGGATCCTCAGTTAAAATAGAATCCAAACTGTTAGATTTACGTGGCAAGTAATAGACTTCAAAGCCATAAATCTTCATGGATTCGATAATCAAATCCTCATATAAGCTCTGCTCAGAAGATCTACCTATCGACTTACCAGATTGAAAATAAGGGTTAACAGTAACCATAATTGTATTGACTTTCTATTGACACGATGTTATCATTGTCTATGTACCCCGGTTAATAAAGTACTTAAGTTTTATCCTGTAAAGAAATCTACTGGTAATTCAAATCTTGATTGCATCTCAGATTCAATTTGTGTTATCTCAGTTAATGCATCTTGATATATCTGATCTGCATTAATTGTTACTCCGCCGGGTAATTGAACGCCGTTAAACTTCTTTAAGTTCTCACCCCATTGACGCTTAATTAATGATGTGCAATATCTCTTTAGAAACATATCGTTGTATACGTCTCTATATGTTTCGGGATCTAATATTCTATAACATTCTACAATAATGTAATCGCCGACTGCAGCATCAGCAGTCCAGTCCATATCTATGTATAGACGATTCATGTGTCTATTGAATCTTATCGGTTTAACCCCTACAAGTACTTGATTAATTAATTCTAATTCTTGTTTAACTTGGTAGTAATAAATGATTTGAGTCGACATCAAACTATATAGATCATTTAATAGAATTTGATATCTAATACTGAAAATATTAGTACCATCAGATTTATTACTAAACGGTAGGATTCGATTTACACCTACTACAGTATCAGGAACAGGTATATATTGGTTTGTTATATCTTGTTGAGTGAATTGGTACTTCAAATAAACCATTTCTACTGCATCATAATGATATTCTCTATAGAATTGAAAAGCATCATCTATACGATCTTCAACTTGATCGTCGTCCACATTAATTTCAATGACAGGTGAACCTAATCTGCGTAAGCAATAATCTTTTAATTGTTCTCTGGTTGTTACTTGTGCCATTATTTGGTTACTCCTGGATTAACCGTGATTATACCTTCTTGTATTTTGATTGCAGTATTTGCAGTATTTGCTTTCACATCGTACACATATCTACCCGGTATAATGTTTGCAGTCGCATTAAAGTTTAAAGATATAGTTATATTTCCTGTCGCGCCGTTAGTTAAAATGGTATCAAAAGTTATGGCATTTGCAGAATAATAAGATTTTCTCATTTGACTTTTTACAGTATATCCAACCAAAGATATAGGGGTTTTAGAACTATCTAAATACTGAATAGATTCAGTAAAAGAGGATCCTTGATCTAAAGATAAGTTTTTATAGGTTGCCATATTTGTTATTTATTAATTAAATCTTCCGTAGTAAACCCTATAAGATATACTTATAATGTCGTCTCCAACAACTGTTGGATTGTTTGTCCTGTTAAAAAAGTGATTACATACTATTTTTAAATTTCCATTATCTGCAATAAAATCTAATATTGTTCCACCTAAAAATTCTGAGGAAAACTCTCCCTGTATTTTTCTAAGTAAAGTAGAACCGATTGCTGGCATAATTTTACTATTCGTATTTGCTATACCCCCGGTTATGGATACTAAAGGTAAAATAAAATTATTGGCAGAATCCGATGATATATAAGTATTTGCAATTATTGCCAATACGTCAGTTCTATTAACAATTTCTTCACCTGTAAATTGATTTATTAAAACTGTGGGTATTGTAACATTGCCAGATAAATTATGTATAATATGCGGCATTCTTCCGTTTAGGGAAAATCTAGTATTTCCTTTGTCATCTTTTATTGTAAAAGGATCTGTTTTAGTTAAGGATATTCCCATTATTAAACTCTTAGGTAAATTAAATTACTAGTAAATTCTAGTATACTATTTTTAAAATATGTTGTGCCATTATAGTTATATACAAAAGAACTGCCTTCTCCCCTCATGGTAGGTCCGGATGGCCAAATAATAGTGTTTCCCGTTAAAACTGTAGAAGTTCTAGAATCAGTTAATCCTCCCAATAAAGGATTTGATGCACTTGAATTATCTGTTGTTCTTCCCTCGTAGTATCCTGTTGTGATATAATGTATTGTTGCAGAATAAGTGTCATAACCAAATTGTCGTCTCAAATCGGAATATTTGTTTAGATATGCCAACGGATTAAAAGAAATTATTCTACCTTCAAGTGCTCCATATCTTGCATAATGGTCTTGTCCTTTGGCATAATCTGTACCATACGCGTCAATTAAATCACCATAACTAGCAATATAACGTAATGCATATTCTGGCGGAATATAAAATAAATTTATAGGCAAAGAACCTGATATTTTAGCATTTGCTCCAGGTATACTCTGTAGATACGTATTTGGATCATCTGAAGATGCAGTAGAAGTTATTTCTTCGTCACCTTTTAAATTTCGTAATGCCAAATTTAGGGCAGTAGGATTATATGTAAATGTGCCATCAGAATTTGTAATTGCAGTATATAGTGAATTTTTACTTATTTCTATTGCATATCCTAAAGTATTAGGCATTAATGTATATGAATATTTGCCTGCATTTTTGGTCCAATCATAATGATCATACTGCGTTAATTGTCGTATTATTCCAGTAAAAGTTATACCAATAACTGAGAATTTAAAAAATCCTGTTCTTAGTGGAGGCTTGTTTATTAGTAATAAATTTACAAAATTATCTAAATTTAAATCTCCAGCATATGAATAATTTTCAATAAACGGTCCATTGACTGGCGCATCGGATCCTAATGCTTGTCTAATGTTTATATCATTATATGAACTATATAACAACCCCTCATCAGTTTCTTGATATACTCTTAATGATGGCGAAGCTAAAATTTTTGTAACAAAAACCGAAGTACTAGATGGTTGTATCTCATCTTTTATTAAATGAGATCGTGCAGAAGTGAATACGTTACCTAACGTTACTAAATTTTCTGAAAGATTTAAAAGATATACGTTTGCCATGGTTTTAATTAATTTGCGGGGGTATTAAACCCAAGTATTGTATATCGTTTGGTTAGTGCTGGTAAATCTGCACTGGGACTTTCGTAATCTTCTTTGAGATAAAATCTTACAGAATCTATTAGTAAAGATATTTTTCTAGAAGAATCCAAATTCACTATTTGTATATAGTTGTTTGTTACTATTTCCCTGGTGTCGCTATCTATCAAAATTCCTGCGGGTGTGTACCCCAAATTATGATATCCTATAGTTGTTGTTTTCTGTCCCGAATTTCCTATTGTGACATTACTAAAGGCAAAAGTTAAATCCGACTGCCAAACCAAATTAATATAATTAAATCTGGAATCAAAATAAATTTTATCTAAATTATCAAATCTATTATATACCGGTTTATTATTTCCTTTTTCTTCAGGAGGATTATTGAAAATAGTTACAACAGGTGCACCTGCAATATTACCTGCCCATAAAACATTTGTAGTCATAAATTATATTTCAATTCTAATAAATTTACTATTCAAATCTATAATCATTTTGCCATCTGCAGATCTAAAAATCCCAGATGTAATAGTTCCTGCATTTTGAGATATTTGAGAAAGAGAATTTGCGGAAATAGAACTTGCAGATATACTGCTAGTTCCTAACTCTCTGGATGTAATGGATCCTGCAATTATTTTACTACCGCTTATGGAATTTCCTGCGATTTCTCTGTCTGTAATAACACCTGCTTGAATTTTATTGGATGTAATAACATTATCTGCAAGTTTTATTGCGGTGACAGAGTTATTTGATAATTCTCGTGTGGTGATAGTATTTGATACTAAAATACTACCTGCAATAGTATTGGCAATAAATTTATTTAGTGTTAGTGAAGAATTTGCTAATTCTCTAGTCCCCACTTGTGCTGCATTTAAAACTATATTTTGTACTGTAGTATTTGCCCCGGGTGAAAATAATCCCCATGAAGTTTTAGTGGTATTTAAAATATAAGTTTTACCACCTACAATAATTAAATCTCCAGCATTATAATAAGTAACGTCTGCGGGCAAAGCAGCTAAAGTTCTTATGCTTGCAGTTCCAGCATTTGCAGTATATTGAGGTAATGTAAACCAATTACCAGTATCGTAAATGTATAATCCTGAACTATTTCCTGTTTTTCTAAATAGCTCACCCACATTTGCAGTTAACGGTAAAGTTGCTCCGAAACTTATACCGGATCCTGTGTTTGCGCTACTGGTAGCTCCAATATAGTTACCTAATAGTTGCCATGCACCAGATATAAAGATATATGTAGATGTGCCGACTACTATTGTTCTACCTGTATAATTATTTGGATCACCTACTGAGGGTAAACTAATTGCAACATCTAGTCCTTTAGGTGAATTCGATGATATCAATCCTGATAGAGTTTGCCATTGGCCAGCCAAGTAAACATATATTTTTGCATTAGCAGTTTCATAAAATGTAGTGCCCTCTGCCGCAGCTGCTGGACGAACCAATCCTATAGTTATTGCTTGGTCACCTCTAAATCTAACCCACCTGCTGTCTGATCCCGCAGCCCTTGCTATGGCAGCATCTGCATTAAGTCCTGCACCATTACCAACAGGATACCTAGAATATGTCCAAATGTCTCCGGTATAATATGCAATTCTGCCTTCATAGTTTCCTACTGTAGGTAATGTAGCAACTACAGGTATACCATTTACGGTAACTGCAATATTACCAGATCCTGTTGTGACTACAATATTTGCTCCATAAACTCCGCCGGTATATTGAGCAATTTGTTGATTGACATAATCTTGAGTAGATAGTTCGTTACCTAACCATTGTATGGATCCACTTTCATTCATTAATAAATGAGGAGTGCCATTTAATGTTACTCCTATTTGCCCTGTACCTGGTCTATATATCCCAGTATCATTATCTCCATCCCAAGTGTATCCCGGAAAATCTTTATTATCGGGAATAAATGCCTTATACTGACCATTGTTGTATATTGCATTTATATTGTTATTAACCTTAACAAATGCTTCTCGTAATACATCACCGTCCCCTGCATTTGGAGATGATCCGACATTTATATTGGCTAGATTTCTAATATTTGGCATGGCGTTAACTTATCTTAAGATGGGTTTTAATTTTTTCAAGCTCTTCTTTTAACATATTTATTTCTTCTTGCATAGAGGTTATAAGTTTTGCTTGTTTTCTTTTTTGTTTATATTCATGTAATGCAGATAGATCTGTATTCAATAATGCGTTGGATCTTATATCCTTAACATATCCGGGATCTTCCTTAATGGGTGCATAAAATTGTTCCATATTAAATTACTGATATTGCAGATATGGATCTGAGTCTTGGTAAATAGACTGGATTACTAGAATAGAATACTACCTTAATTTGATAAAATGCAAAATCGTCAAAAGTTCCAGTAATTGCTGTTCCGGTTGGTGAGGTTGCAGTATATGACAACAATGGTTCAATTATTCTATAAGTTTCTTCTTGATATATTTCTTCGGTTCCTGAATAAGTTTTTGCTTTTGGTAAAACAAGAGGCATAAGTAACCATGGTCTATCATATATACCATTAGTTACACTGTTATCATTTCTCGATAATACACGACAAAATACATCTACATCTGTACCTATTTGTCTGCTAATACTTAATTTAACTTCTAATCCCGTAGAATCAAACCCGTCCGCAAGAGAGACTGGTTTGCTAATATATCTAGATAACGCATTTCCATTTGTTGATTTTAATTCACTATCAGAAATGGTTTTGCTATACTCATCTATTGCAGTTCTAAATATTTGAGCTTGAATGAGTTGTTTATCCAACATAGGAGTAATATTTCTATCCTTTGTTGTCAGTTGAATTTGAAGAGCAATATCTCCTGCATTTTGTACAGTTTGTCTACCTGCTAGATCTGCATTTAGTCCTGGTAAAATTTGTACAGGATCATTCACCAAATTAGATCCGGTATCTTTAGTTTTTATATTATAAGTGACACTGGCAGTATCTGAAAAATCTATAGCAGTAGATAACAATCTAAACCTATTATATTCTAATCCGCCATTTATAGCTATATTTTTTGCCTCCATTGTCACAGTCCCAGTTTCAAACGCTGCTTTTCTAACAACAAATGCCAAATCTTCAGTAGAAGATTCAACCCATTCTCCAGTGTTTTGTGGCTTGAATAGTCTTCCGGCAAACGGTTGTTTTACTGTTTTGCCGGCATCCGTTGAGGCTGCCAATAGCTGATATTTTCCAGATTTTGTTAATACGCAAAAAGCATATTCTCCGGGCTTCAAATATATTGGATGTCTAAATGTAAAATCTGTGGGTGCAGCATTATTTGTCGCAGTATCATATACTTGTATATCTGAAGGATTTTTTAGTACATAGCTACCTTCCATATATTCCTTAGTCGAAGGTTTGCCGCCGTCCATTGGTCTTAATTCTATTGCCAAAGGATATAATGGATCTTTTGCAAAAACGTATAATGTAATACCGGTCACGTATACGCCTAAAGGGTATTTAGTTGATTCTACAAAAAATGTTTGAGAACATGGGTCCAATCTTAACTGAGAAGTATTAATATCTAACGCATTTCCCAAAGGATTTGTTCTAAATTTTATTGTTTTTCTTAAAGAAACGGTGCCACCTTCTTCAGTATTAACTAAATTCATCCCATGATTATATAATATAGCTTCAGAAATATATTTTGAATTTTGTACTCCTGTAGAGCTATCCGAAAATGTCAATAATATTTCACCTGTTAAAAATTTATATTTACCATCGTTACTTGGTATATACAAATATCCTCCCGTTTGCCCCAATTGATTTGTTACTATTGGGTCTCCTATTGCAGCGCCCGACGTTATAGGTGCACACAAAGAAGTTATATCTAACCCATTACAATACACATATATTCTAGTGCCAGCGGGCATTTCTGATACTTGGAATTGTAGTAATTGATCTCCTGCATAGATTGCATTATCTGTAGTTGATGCTTGTGAATTGCCTGTATCTGCTGTTGCCATTTTTAAATTCCTATTAGTGAATAATTAATTGTTTTATACCCATCGTTTATTTCTACAGCATTTGGATATAATTGTTCAACTTCGTGTGCCATAAAGCCCTCATATCTACCATGACCTGCCAATGGATGATTTTTAAATTCTGATTTGTATTCAAATGAATATAGATTCAATCCGGTTTTTATTTGTTTTATAAATTTAATTTTTTCTTTTGTTCTAATATCAGAAAATAATTTCTTAACTGACCCGATTGGATTATTCACAAAATCGCCAACTGCACCTGCTACATTACTTACTACCTTACCAACACTATCTACTGCATTGCCAACTTCTCTAACCACATCATGAACTATATGTCCTCCAGTAATTGTATCAATTGCTATAATTGCTGCAATATATGGTACAGCGGCATAGAGGGTGGGGTTATTGGCGGCAAAGGTGGCAAAATAACTACCACCTTCTGCAACTGCTACCCCCTCGGCGGTAGCCCACGTTGTAGATCCGCTTAACGCGGTGGATGTAGAGGTGCCTGATATCCAACTCACTACAGTATCAAAACCTGCGGAAATTGTGGCACCAACTGTGCCAGATGTTGCAAAATTATATGCATCAACCGCATATCCAACTAAAGATGCAGGGCTCAAAGCCGATCCGGTTACTGCATTAACCGCTAGTGACCAAGCCTCGCTTACGGAGGCACCCCCAATTAACGCAGTACCTGCTGCAACTATTCCCTGCCCCAATAGATAAGTACCATAAAGCTGCAACCCAGTTTGTAATAAGTTGACCTTGTATGAATTTTGTTGAGATAATTCTGCTCTTCCTCTACGATCATTAATTCCGCCAGGATTGGGATTGACAGTCCCATTTGCTTCCACTTGGGACACTAGAACTTCCTCAACATATTTTGCAGTAATTATATCATTTGCAATATTGACATTTGTTTGAGATGTTATATTTAAATCTACATTATATGCCGAAAACATTGGATAGCATATTCCTTGTTTTGTGTTTATTGCGCAGAAAAATCCTCCAGATAAAATATCTGTTTTGGAAAAATCTTGAAAATTATCTACAAGTATACCAGATTTTAATAACGTATCCCCGGCATCATTTTGAATGATTGCCTTGAGATTTGCAATTTCTATACTATGGACTTTTACTGCTTTATCCAATCTTAATGTTGTTTGCTGGATTTTGCCTATGTCTGCCATAGTAAATCTAGTATTATTTTCGTATACAATCGAACAACTAAATGCACTTTCTGCAAATGGAGGTAATTGTATAGTAGCTATTGCCAATTTAGTTTTATCCGCAACTAACGGTGATGTACCTGGGGCGTTGGATTCACTCCCATTTGTAATAAAAAATTTATCATAAGGAGTTTCAAAATTTACCGAGTCTTTGGAAAGATATAATTTATCTATTCTAGGCAAATAATATGTTACATCTGCTTCAGTGTTTACATCTGTGGATGGAAATATTGCAGTATCAAAATTTAAGTAAACAGACCCATTAGTTCTTTTTGGTCTAAAATCTAAGCAATCTCTTAATGTATATTCTTTTGCATCAACCACTGATTTATATTGGCCTATACTTCTATAGTAGTTTGCAGGATATGAATTTACAGTAATAGGGCCCTCACCCGAATGATTAAAATAATCAAAAATAACTAATACATTTCCTGGCACTCCCGAAGTGGGTCCGGCGTATTTTACATATCCATGGTCATACCAACTGTCCTTTTGGCCATCATTAAGAATAAGTATATTTCCTGATAATTGACTAACCCGTGACCAAACATTGGCAAAACTAACATCAATTCCCTGCGCAGGGGCTATTGCAGTATATACTGCTCCGTTTTTAATAACTTGTTGATTATATGTGTAATAAGTATTTGCATTCCAAACACCCGTTAAATTTAAAACATCACCTCGTTTGTAAATGCCCCCAAACCGAGCAATATCGGAAATATATAAACTATATGCCAAATCTGGTTGAGTTATATTTACAAATGTTGAAGCATCTTTTACTAAAGTTTTAGTTCTTGGTGGTACATTATTACTTTCTACAAGATATAATATATCTGCAACGCCAGAATAACCTGCATCGTTTAAATTTATAGATGCTGTGGATGAATCCGATGAGATCGTAACAGAACCTCTTTCCAAATTTGCTACTCCGAGTTTTGTATTTGCTGTTGCACCAGATTTTATAATTACTGTAAAATTTTTTCTTGCAGTACTTGCAACAACAGTTCCATCGCCTAATGCGAAAGTCTCTGGAGAGGATAATGATTTAGTATATACGCCCCCAGAAAAGACTGCATTTCTTATTGACCTATAGTAAGTAGTATTAATTTTATCAAGATTTTTTATATTATCTTTTGATATAGGAAAAACTAAAAGATCCGATGGTCTAGGATCTTTAATTAGTAAATCTCCGGTTGAAGATATACTTTGTTCGGCAACATTTGCATAAAAGAACGGAGCAGTATATGTTGCAGCAGTATAATGATTTGTTAAAGAGTTTCGTACTCCAATTAAACTTTTAACCTTTTTGGCATTGGTTAAACCATCTATAAATGGACTGCCGTTAGATACCGATAAGAAAGATTTTGTACTCGATAGCATTCTTGCACGATCAGAATTTGTAGTATCAAATGCTAATACACCTTCAGCAAATCTTTTCTTTGTTAATGCAATATCTCGACCATCCAAAGTATTCCACGTGTTATACCAAAAGGCTACTCCTCCGGTATCTGGCTCTCTATACAATGCGTAACATGGTGTAGCCGCTGGACCATAATTTCCTAATAGAGTATTTGCACTGGGAGAACTATAGAATGTATCTGCAATAAATCGACCATCCGCTTCCGAAATTCCATATTTTGTAGACCATGCTGCCCAACTTGCAGGTGCATCCACAATCTGAGAATAATAGTGATATAATAATTTAAATTGTGTTTTGGAATTGGCACCCAAAGAACTATCATACTCCAAAGATTTAAATGCAAGGGTTCCCACTTGTGTTGTATTAGAAGTAGGATTTGTAACATTGTGCATTTCTAAAAACATTTCACCTTGTGTTATTGTTTCTGGTAAAGGAATAACTGTGCTATTACCATAGTCATTTACATCTGTAACTTGAATATAGTTACCTTGCGTAGTTGTAATATTGTATCCTAGTCTGGTATCCGTAGTTGTTGGTCTAAGTACAAGTAATTGTGTGGTTGATATTGTTGCTACTTCTTTTCCGCCAATATATGCTTTTCCTGAAGAAACATTAAAACGAAGATATTCATCATCAGTCATATCTGCGGATGGAGTTACTATAAAAGGATTAACTACATAGTTGCCAGATTGATCATAAGTTCTATCTTCAAGTTCTTTTCTTAGTTCGCCCGAAATATTATTTTCAGATACAATTTCTATATCCCCTCTATTAAATGTTAATAAAGGAATTATAGTATCAGTTGTCGTTGCTTTGTAATCTTCATTGACATCAAAAGATGTTAATGATAAACTTATTTTTAATCTATCTGCACCTGTTGCAAAATAATTAGAACTTCCTATTGCAGGATCTAATAATGAAGGATCATCTTCGCTGGTAATTATTTGTTCTGTTACATAGAAACCAATTACTTTACTTGGAAATGCAGTATTTTTATCAGGAACAACACTTTGTGTATCTGACCTTAGTAAAAATCCATCATTGTAAAAATACGTATTTGGTTGAGTAACAATAGATGTTGGACAAGATGATTTTTTAATAAACTGAATATTTTCTGCAGTTATATTTACCCCAGGGGCCTCATTAATATTTACAGTAGTTGCATTTATAATTTTAGTTACATATATTGCTTTATTTAGTGTAGGGTGAACTAATAAATCTCCAACTTCAACCAGAGTAGTTGCGGATGAAAAAATTATAGTTTTGGAATATTGTGTTGCAGTAGAAGTAATATTTTTAATAATATTTTGTTCTGTAACTGCGGTTAATAATGTTGTGGTTTTGTTTAATGCCTGAGTTAGAGTATCGTGAAAATATAATGTATCTAATTCAAAAAAGAATCCGTTATTGGTATCATTAAATTTTTTCAAACTAATAACTATACAAGGCAAATCTCCAATTTGAGGATCATCTCTTTCAAAAACAAATTCCACATACCCTATGATATCAGTATTTAAACTAGTAACATATTTTCCTAAAAAATTATCAAGGACTATATTTTGTCCATTTGTATTTTTACCAGTTAGGCGAACCGTTCTCGCATCAAGATTTACACTTGGATTTGAACCTTTAATACGTTGTCCGTTATTAAATAGATAATCACCTACGCGTTTAATTTGATTTTGTAATATTGTTTGAGATTGATTAAGTTCTCTTGATTGTATTGCAACTCCGGGTTTATATAATACTCGATAAAAATTCTTATCCTCAGAATAATCATCAAAATACGGAGAAACACTTGTTGATGTTGCCATTTTTTTTCCTTAAAACTCTATTACTAAATGTAAATTGTCTGTTTGATCTTTTGATCTTGTTATTGGAGTTCTATTTTCTATATAAAAAATAGATCCTTCATTTTTTAATACTTCGGGATATAATAAATTTGATACTATCGCAGTCGTTCCTGAAGTTTTTCCAATAACAACTTCACCGGGTATAAAATTATTAAAATTTGTTTTATCAAATGTTTGAATAAATTTTGCATATCCATTGCCACTATTAATGTTGGATGTAATTACAAACGCATTTGCTGAACTAACACTGCCTTCTATATACTCATACTGTGAAAATACGTTGGAGCAGGATCTTACATATATTCCTGGTAATGCACTTAGTGTGGTATTACTTGCAAAACTGCCATCTAATCTTTTTGGATTATTTAAAATTCCAAATGTCCTATATGAGAACTGTCCCGGAAAATCTCCAAACCCTTCATTATAATCAGTTTTAACATTTATCATAATTTTATTGGCATTCAATTCTTCAATTGGATCAAACCCATGTCCTTTATATGGACTTACTATAGGTCTAATATTTGCGTAACTTCCCACATTGCTAGTATCATCTACGCTTGCGGTTGCATATCGATAATCATTGCCCACATTAATATAAAAGAAATCATATATAACTCCCAAATTTAGTTTAGGAACCAACGATGCATTTATTCCGTCGCCTAATATATTAATTATAGTTGTTCTGGGATAATTTGCGCCAGAATTTATTATTTTTACGTGTTCTATTGCACCGCCTATAGCAGCATTTGCCACAATAGTATTTTTAAATACAGGCATCCATTTACTTGTTAAAAATTTTAATGAATCTCCTATGCCAATAGAATATAAATACTTCCAACGATATCCATCCGAAAATGTGGTAATATCTGTACTTGTTCCTGTGGGCTCAACTAACGACACCAAACCATTAGCATTTGATATACATTTATATACATTATTTTCTGAATTTAATACATAGAATTCTTTTGAAAATAAATCAATATCTTGATCATCATATGGAACATAAATTGTATTTTTTTCCCAATTTATTCTTCTTACCACATTTGCTATACTAGTAGGAAGTACTCGTTTCAAACTAATCATTTCATCCCAAACTTTATTAATATCGTGGGAATAATCGTTTAAAGTTAACGGGGCGGTTTCGTCGGGCCATGCACTAGGTTTGCCTAAAAAGAAATACAAAGTATTATTAGTATCATTGAATCTATCAATGAAATTTTTTGCATTATCTATTTTTAATTTACTAGTTATTATTTTCGGCATTTTTTATTTATTGATGAATGGTTTAAAAATTTCAAATATTAAAAGGGAAGAATGTAGCATCTGCGGATAATCTTTCTACAGCATTACTTAAAAATACGTTGGATATATTTAATGACAATGAATCTATTGTAACTGTAGAATACGTATAAATTTCGGTGTCCTCAACATACACGTTCACATTTGCATAATTGGGAGAATTCGGATCTGTCTCATTATTTATTTCGCTAAATAACACAAACCCTGCAGGATGTAAAATACTTTTTACAGTATTTTCCCAGGTATCTATTGATAATTTTGAACGAATAACATAAGAAAATGGTTGATAAAAAACTGGAGATGTTATGGTGTCATCAAATGTTTTACCCTGTAAAACCATGGTTTCGGACACTTGTCCAGTTGAATCTATCCAAAATCCAGGTTTATTGGATATTGCTCCTATGTTTGCTGACAATATTGCTTTGTCCACAAAAGACACATTTACGTTACCAGTAAACGTATTACTAGTTCTTAAATAACTATTACCAGAATCAACAATTTCAACTACGGCAGAACTAGTTTTATATCCTTCGGGTGTGGTAATTTCCATGTAAAAATATTCGCTTGGTTCAAAAATAAAATCATCTTTTATTTTAAAAGTAACACTTGCAATATTACTTGTGGCATCATTTGCATGCAATGGAGGAAAGTTTCCTTCAAGTGAAGTTAAATTTTCAAAATCATCCAAAGTTAATTCTGAGGGAATCTCAAATTCCGAATCTATATTTGGATTAGTCCATGACTTTAATGCATACTTTACATTTGCTCCTGCCTGAATATTTTTACCAATTACGAAAAAAGTTATAGTGTCATTTTCTATTACTTTAAGTTTATTTGTTTCTATAGAATAATATCCGGATAATTCTGTAGAACTATCTATTAAATAGGTTGTACCATTAACTGCTAAAGTATATGCTATAGTTGGATACAATAAAAGTGCTATATTTTCAGTACCGTCTGTTAAAAAATCTTGTATTGCGGTTAGAGTAATATTTGCAGTAGTATCATATGTACTATTTGCAGCAAAAATTAATTCCCCCGACATTGGTACATTATACACGTCTGTATTTTGAATTCCAAAAATTTGATAGGGTACCACGGTTCCTATTGGGACATTTAGCCCAGTAATAGTAAATACAAAAGTTTCTCCCTCCAAAATAAAAGGGCGATTTGGTACTATACTAAATTCTGCAATGTTATTAGTTTGGGGGGAGGTGTCTACAAGATTAATTGCTATATTTTCGGATCTCCCTGTTCCGGATAATCTTAATATAATTGTTTCCAATCCTTCGGTAGTTAAATCGTTTGAAGGATATAGGACAACACTACCAGTATTCTTTTTTATTAAAAAATTACCAGATAGAGAATTTAATCCAATAAAATCATAAGGTGTTATATTAGTACCACTAACAATAAATGGTACTAATGTTCCGTCAGGCAAACCTGTATTACTCAAAGTAATTATTACTGAGGAACCTTCTGATACTGAAGATCTATTATAACTTAGTGTATATGCCATTTAATATCCCGGATACTTAAATCTTATAGATCTAACATTTGGCACAGATAAAACTTTGGTTTTATGCGATGTTCCCTTTATTGGGCTTGGGTCGGAAATACCCGATGACAAATATTCTATCTTTAAAATTGTATTTTTCTTTATAGCGTGATTGGTTGGAAACTCTATTGTAACAATACCATTTGTTATACTATATTTTCCTCGTAAAATTTGTGTAGGTGGGTCAATTACTATAATAGTATTGCTACTATACCCTATTCCCGAATTTTCTATTTCTATATTTGTTATAGTACCATACTGATTTACACCAGTAATTTTTGCTGCAGCATATAATCCTACACCGCTGTTATCTATAATAGATTTTATTGGTGTTCCTTTTTCATATCCCAATTTACCATCGATTATATCAATTTTAGATAACACTGGATATGTTATTACTGACAAGTTTGATTTATCAACAACGTTATTTAAAAGTACAGATTTTGTTGCAATTATTTTTTCATTTTTTAGAAAATAATTTTTTATACTATGCGGATCCAAAATAAATTCATAAACATCATTATTTCCAAGATTAATTTTTTGTACTTTATTTACTACAGCTGTTGCTTTAGAAACCGCTCCCTGAATTTCAGTATTCTCAAATTCAAATACATTCTGCAAATTATCAGTTTGTTTGACCTTTAATGTCTTTGGTAAATACCATTTACCAGATGATGGTTTTAATACAATATTATAAGGATAAAAGAATTCTATAGTTTCTTTATATAAAATATTAAATAATATTCTAAAAGATTCTTCGGTACCTTTTCTGCTATATATCTCTCTAATTTTTTTAATTAAAAACTTATTATCTGATATTGAAGTTTTTGTTACATCTGTTGCATAGTTTAAAAAGAATTTGTTTATTAGCAATTCTGAAGTCTCATCTATATCTGCATACTTGGATATGTTTTGCAATAATTCCTGCGCCTGCGTAGTTTGTTCTAAGAATTCATAGTATGCTTTTATAAAAGTAATAAACATTCCATATTCAGTTTGTACAAATTCTGGTAATTGATTTTCTATTAATATAGAAAGTCTGTTTTGTATTTTTTCAAAAGGATTTTCTGCACCGTCACCCGTATGCAAAGTATAAATTAAAGGATCCTTTAATTCGCCATATTTTCCATAACTATTTGCAACATAGAACTCTCCGGCTATGTCATAAAAAGTAATTACATTGTAAATACCTAGGCCACCTTTTTCTAAATCTGCTTCTATGGCTTCTTTTCTTGTTACATACAAAGGATAGAACCAACCTCGTAAGTTTCCATTTACTTGTCCGGGTTTGGATTCTCCATATATTTTTAATGGCCCAAGTAGTGCTAAATCATCGGTTAAAGTATTATACATTAGTTTATTCCGATATTACTGTTACAGTTAATCCCGAAGTTCTTTTAGAAAGTGTATCCAATTTAGTATCATCAATTATCAGAATTAGATTATTTGTAGATTGAATATCCATCTCTTCTATTTTTGCAGATATCCTTATATCTGGAGAATTTTCTATATATCCTGCAGGAATTAAACTTGGAAATGATACTTCCCCTGTAGTATAATTTACAGTACCAATGCCGCTAACCAATTTCGTGCCAGAGTAAAAATCTATTAAATCTAAAGAACTAGTAGATGCAGTAGTCAAATTATCTTGTATATAAACTGAATTTATATTTGTATTTGCTGTATTCGTATTATAATAAAATGCTGTAGATTTAATACTTCCTGAAACTAATTTATTTTCAAATTTTATAACATTATTTCCAGAAAAACCATTTTCTGCGCCTACAACTGGAGAAATTCTTTTTTGAATTTTTAAACTAATTACGTTACCTATAATAGAAGAATCTATTGAATCTATAGACTTAGATAATTTAGAATAAATAAAATTCTTATTAAATTTTTGTAATTCTTTTCTAAAGTAATTTTCAATAGTATTTACAACTAATAATTCTATATCTTGAGAATTATACTTCGAATTTTTTGAGGAGAATTTTATTCTGGCATCTATTGATATATACAAATAATTTGGATCTACAAATTCGGGTATAATAGACATAACTTTTTTACTAGATAAAATGTCTTTTATTATACTAGTTTTTACAGTATCACTAATAGAATAACCTTCATACGGTTTTAAAGATATAATAACTTTACCATACATTGGTGGATTATTTTCTTCACCTCCCCATACCGAAATGGATTCGACTAATGGGAAATTTGCTTCTATTAATGCTTTATAATCATTTGCAGTGACTGCTCTATTGAAAGATGATAAAAATCTAGGGGCCTTAAATTTTATTTCATCTATAGTGTCACCTGCGCCTCCGCCGGTTGAATTTGAAGAAGCTACTATACTGGAGTCTAAACTTACTCCGCCTATTGTTGTACCTAAAGAAAAATTCTGCGTTATTCCTGATGAAACATTACACTCATCGCCATGGCTTACTAAATATTCTATTCTTACAATATTTCCGGATGTTAATTTTTTTCCTAAAATGCCATCACCAAAAAATATTTCATACAGTCCGCTTGGATTTTGTTCGAGAAAAAATACTTTAGAGGTAGGCAATACGGCACTTAAATTTTCTGAAAGTGTATATTGTTCTGTTGTTAAATCTGTATACGAATTTTGAACTGTTACTCGTATCGTAGATGTATCTATATTATTATTTGGTATTGTATATTTTTCGGATGGCCCAGACAAATCTACTCTATAGGAATATGTTAATGGTTCTCCTTCAACTATTTCTACATTTGTAAATGTATAGGAACCATCAATCGGAGATATTATTACCGGATCTAAATTCACAAATGTATATTCGGTACCATTAATATTAGTTGTAAAAGGGGAATATCTTCTTAATGTTAATGACGTTGGCAAATCAATAGGGTTCAACACAGTAAATGTCACTTTAGCTTTTGCGCTTCTAAAAGATAATGGAGTATACCCCATATGTTTTGCAATAGATACTGCAGATTCTCTTTTAACCGCAGAATCTAAAAACATTTCGTTAGCAACCATGTTTGCCAAATATGCGTTATAATGTGTATTGTATGAAAGCAAATCTAAAAGAATCGATAAACTAGACGCATCAAAATCATAATCTTTAAAGATTAAATTGTTGTCTTTATCTCTATAGTTTGTTAGAAAAGATTTTAAATTGATTTTAATTGCATCAAAATCCAATTCTGCTATTCGGTAGTTTGCCATTATCGTACTCTACTTATGAATGTTGTTATTGTTATAGGGTTGTTAGTATTCTTTAAGGCAAAAATAATATTGACTACTAATTCATTTGCATCTTCTGTTTCATCTACAACTAGATTTATTAGTCTAACTCTAGGTTCAAATTTTTCTATGGATTCTTTTATTGTTCTTTCCATTGCAATTTTTACAGCAGATGTAAAATTTTCAAACATTAAAGAATGAATTTGTGTTCCTATTTCTGGATGAAAAGGTCTTTCAAAATTTTTAGTCTTTAATAAATTCCTTAGTGCAGTTTTTACTGCATCTTCATCTGTTTTTAGATACAGATCTCTGGTAAAGGGATTTACCTTAAATGAAAGATCTAAATCTACATATTGTTTGAGAGTTTTGCTGGTTGCCATATTAGATATTTATTATGCTAAATTTACCAAAGTTTTAGAAACAGATTGATGATTTGCAAAAGTTTGTACTGGTGCGGCGGAATTTGCTACTGTGTTATTAGAAACTAATAGAGCAATGTGTATCCAAGAAGATACTAGTTTATTACTACCTGATTCAAAATAATATTCAAGTATAACTTGTTTGTGTGGGACATTTTTAACTATCCATTCCGCAACATCTTTATAATCTTTAAATTTAGTATTTGTAAATTTAATATCTACCGCCGCTCCCAATCCATGGTCACTCTTTTCGGGATTACTGCCGGTCACCGTTGCAGATATTGGTCTAAATCCGCTGTTAATTTTCATATCAGGATATTTTGCTTTTATTGGATCCAAACAATTAATAACTAATTGTTTTAAATTATACACAATTTGTTGCTCAGTTAATCCCCGTTGAGCAACCAATCCTCCATCCTGTAATAAATCACCTAACGTAAAAATTCGATTTTCCTTGTTTGATAAAATAAAAGATCTTGGAAAGTAATTAAAACTTTTAATTTCCTCATCATCAACTGCAGTAACCTTAGTATATCTTACTATTGGTGCTCCTGCAGCATTATCTATTTTTGATACTATATTTGGATTTATAATTCCTTGCGATTGCAGAGTATTAATATAGGTATCTGCCCCAGATTCTCCTGCGTCAAAATAATAATTTGCTTTAGAAATAACTTCTCTAGGTAATACCGGTATACCTGTTTTGTCTGGAGATTTTGCTGCTGGTCTATCTAATAGCGGGCGATTAATTGGTACAACATCATTTGCCCCCATTTTTGTTTTTACAACTGCACCTTCTATAAGGGTGGCCGATCCTCCATTCAAACTCAAAGTACTAGCTCTTCCTGTTTCTAATGAAATATCTTTGGTTGCAACTTCGGTAATGGAGCCATCCTTAGCATATAAATTTATGTTTTTACCTTGTATATTAACGGAGCCTTCTGAGGTTAATGTAAGACTTTTTGCAGCTGTTACAACTAAATCTTCTGCAATTATAGTTGCAGTACGAGCAGTTTGTACCATAGTACTGCCATGGCTGGTAACCGATAGATCTCCATCAACCTGTATTTTTGCGTCACTTTTAACCAGTATATTTGTTTGTCCCTCTACAGTTAAGCTATGCGCACCTTTGACATATACAAAGTTATTTCTATCAGTAATCTCATAATTTTCACCCACCGTTTTTCTAACCATTGAGCCATTTACATCTATTTCAATATATGAACCAGATTTATGAAATACTTGTATTCTTTCTGCTCCGGGTGTATTATCTAATTCAATCACATGCCCTGCTTCAGTTTCAATTACCTGATTATATGGATATCCTGCGCCATACGCGGGAGAAGGTTCATTCCATGTTTGTTTGCTACTAGCTAAAGGTATATTGTCTATTTTTTTATTTTTCTTAACTTTAAATATTTTATGAGAGGTGTCTCCAATTGCTAACTTATTGATATCGCTTAATCCGGTATATTCTGCTTTTGGATATTGTTTATTGGGATCTTTGAATCCAGACTGTAACTTTAATTCTGAATTATTTAAAGCACCGCCGCTTGTATTTGTATTTAGTGTGCTGGATAAGTAATTACCAGCATCATCCAAATTATAATTAAAATTTTCATTATTTCCGCCTAATGCAGAATTTACAGCTACAAAATAATCTTTTGCAAGTTTTCCGTCATTATCTTTTTTATTTAATTTGTCTGCATTATTGGTACCCATAACTAAAGCTGTACCCAAAAGACTAGCTATATTTTTAGGATCATCTGTCTCAGTTATTTTTCCCATTGCGAGTAAAGACTTGTAGTTATTTTCAGTAAATATCAATGCCGCGTTTTCCTGTACGCCTGTATTTTCTAAAAATTTTGCTTTACTAGTTATACCATCCTTACCGGTCCAATTAGTATTATCACTGGTCCAAGCAGTTGTTACTATATCCTCTGGACATCTTTTAACATATCCTAGATCAACTAAGGTATTAATACTAAATTGATATTTGCCAAGATTGCCATCAGAACTTTCCTTAGTATAACTACCTCCAGATGTTGCTGAGGATATTACTGATAACATAGTATCTATGTCTGAGGGTTTTAACGGACCTAATCTATCTTTTAAATCTAAGTTTTGATTTTTTGTTAAAACATATTCGTTATTTTGATTTACCAAATACGATCCGTCGGGGGCCTTTACTACTCCCGAAAGTTTTTTATCTTGATTTTGTTTAGATATTGCAGAAACGGATGGATCAGGTTTTCCTGCAATCGTTCCTATTATCAATGGTCGTTGGGCTTCCTCTCCATCTAAAAACCATCCAACTACCCATGCACCAGGAACAATACCAACAGGGGTATGGCCAACTCCAGATGTTGCTGCAGATGTAGTTGATTGAATTGGTATTGCCCATGGTAAATCTGAGGTCGGTAATAATGAGGTATCATCGGTATGATATCCAAATATTCTTACTCGACACCGACCTAGTTTTTCCGGGTCTTCCCTATCTTCTACAACCCCGGTCCACCATACAAATTTATTTCCTAATATCATTTACCGGCCTTATTATATGATTTAGTATTAAAGGAGTCTTTTAGAACATTCATAGTAATATAATGTGTTTTTGGATTAATTTTATGCGCAAGATTTGTTACTAAATAATTTCCAGAATATAACTCATCGTGTTTACTATCACTTTTAGATTCTTTGGTCAATGGAGCACCTGGAGATTTTGGAAAAGTTATTCCTACAATATTACCAACTTCTAAATCTGTTCTTCCCGGAATAGTTATTTCCATTTTAAAATTGTTTAATTCTAACATATTGGATCTTCTATTCCCAAACATAAATTTAGGCATTTGATCAAAATTATTTTCTGCAGAATTATGTAGTTTTGGGCTGCTATAATTAAATTCTATATATGACAATGGATTTCTTAATGTAGTTTTATCGAACATGGGAGTATCCCCATTTAAATGGGAATAGTTTGAAAATTCTAATGCGTGATCATATTTAACCATGTTATAGTTTTTATTATATAAGTCTATATCATACAATGTACTTGCAAGATATCCCATTCTAGTATTGTCCAATTGATCCATTGTTTGATCTATTTTTAAAGATCTAATAGCATACATACCTAAAGATTTTTCATCTATACCAAGAGTATTAATATATGTTTCAGAATAAACATATGTTCCTGCAAATGCAGAATTTATTCTTGAAAATATTTTTTCTGTACTTCCAAAAAAGAATCCTTTGGTTGTTTCCCAAAATAAGTAATTTGCTGCTTTTTTATTAGATGGTAAAGATTTGCTAGCAATCCAATTTATACATTGTATCGGGGTCCAACCGGGACTAACAAATTTTATAAAGTTTGTTGGATATTCTAAAATAGTTAAAGGAGTTTTATTTTGATTATTAATAGTGTTAACAGAAATATTTCTATCAACCTGTAAATAGTCTGTATATATTTTTTGTATTATTTCCCCAGGAGTACCTTCAAAGGATTTAAATATTGGATTAATAGAATCTTGAAATGCTTCTACTGAAGTTAATCCTAACTCATATATTAAAGTACTACCGTCTTTCGCATAAGTTTTATTTAGAATAGAATTAATTCTAAAAGTTTTATAAATGCTTTGTGAGTCATCCAAACTAGGAGTTTTAATATCTACCTTTAAAAATTCTTCTCCAATTAAAGGAAATAAAGATATCAAATTTGTACTATCGGACAATAGTATAGATCCTGTTACAACAGGATTAAATATACTTTCATATAAATTTAATTCCACAAGATAATCTGTTATACCTAAAGCAACACCCTTTCCTGAAATTAAAATAATTTCATTTATAATTACCTGTCCAGGTATTTGTAATAATTCTTCGGACATTATTGACTTATACTTGAAAGATAATTAGCGACTACGTCTTGCACAATATTGGATTTTAGCACTTTTATTGTTCTGCGGGATTCATTTTTGTTTTGTTCTACTTCATAATTACTTTGAAAATCTGTAGTTATTTCAGATTCTCTATATGCCAACGGTGTATTAATTCCCGTATTAACATCATCTTCCACAAGTAATCGTATTGGTTTTTTATGTGTTGAATCTTCCAATAGTATAAAAAAAGTTTCTATTTGATATCCTTTTGGATTAATTGCCCTGTTAGTTGTAAATATATCTTTAGCTGTACCATATTTACTTTCAACAAATTTTATTAAATTTTGTTCTGATAATGGCCATTCATATCTAGGATCAACTATATTATTCGTCAATAATATTAACCAATATAAATCTTGTGTCCCGTAAAATCTAAATGCTACATTCTCAGGAGTTTCTCCATCTAATATCTCATACTTTTCAAAATATGAATTGTTTTCTTGAAACTCTTTAGATAAAACTGCGCGTTTAAAAATATCTACAACAACTTGTATTGTTTCCCCATCATCTAATGTATAGTTTATTCTTGGAAAAGATTCAAAAAGATTAGTAGCCATTCTTCGCCCTTTCAGATGTTAGTTGTTCTAATTCTCTAAAGGTTAGCGTTAATCCTATTTCTACAGGGGAACCATCTTGAAAAGTGACAAATTGGTCTCCGCCATAATCCACTTCCATATTAACTAAAGCACATCTTGCAAATTTATGTAAATATGGGTTTGGCGAATCTTTATAAAAATATTCAATGTCAAATTCTGATGGATAGATATAAAATAATTTTTCTGAGGTTATTTCAGGAAGCATATTGATTTTAAACAACTCTATAATGTTTTTTACTTTATTAGTTTCGCGTTCATTCTTTGGAAAAAATCTATAACTAAAATTAAAACTTCTATAATCTACAGATTCAAATAAAACTTCTCTAAAAGGATTTGTTTTTGTTCGAGATTTTAATTCAAGTAAATCTGAAATCAATCCTCCTTTAGATTTTAATGTGGGTATCTTTGCAAGGCTTGCAAGTAATGCTGCTTGATACTCTGGATTTTTTGACGCTTGCGCATAAGTATTTTGTGCAGACCCTTGAACAAGTAATCCTGCAAGCGTCCCTAGTTCTCTATCAGTATAATTTGTTTGATATTTAACTACAGGTTTTTCTGATATATGTAGTGTTATTACATCTTTTAGTCTTGAAGTATTGCCTGGGGTAAATGCCGGAAGCGGACCGCCACCTCTCATAAATTCTAATAAAGATTCTCCTCCTTCTATTGCCCCTAAAGTTAATGCTCCTGCGCCGAGTCCGCCTATTATTGCATCTCTTGGATTTTTTAATCTCGTATTTAATCCTTTGAAAACGTTATACGATGCTGCAGCAACTGCCCCTGTTTTTGCTACCGATAGTACATCTGCTAATCCAGACTCTAATTTGTTTATTGATAACGGAGCCCCTTTATTTCTCAAGGTGTCTATTCTTCCTGCTTCCTCATCTCCAGAAAAATAGTCATTACGATTCTTATTTTTTCCCCGTGTGGATTTATCTCGCACATTTATATAAAATGCAACATAATGCTGTAAATCCGGGCGGTTTCTTAAATCCTCAGGATATTCATACGTGCCAATTCTATAACCTCTATCTTGATCCTGATTTCTATATTCAACAGATGCTCTATTTAATTGCTCAGGAAGACCCAGCGGTTTACTTGTAGTTGACATATTTTCTTTATAAATATTGTTGGAACATAATTATTTATAATAGATGTTGTATACCAAAACCTATAAGGGCAAGTTTAGAACCAAGAATCCTTCAAAATATAAAGGAGACGTGGGAAATATTGTATATCGTTCCTTGTGGGAATTGCGATTTATGAAATGGTGCGATCAAAATATTTCGGTGCAAGAATGGGGATCTGAGACCGTTATTGTTCCCTATATCTCACCTTTGGATAAAAAAGTTCATAGATATTTTGTAGATTTTTATATTAAGATAAAAGATAAAAACGGCGGAATTCAAAAATACTTAGTAGAAATAAAACCTGAAAGATTTACAAAACCTCCATCCATACCTGAACGAAAAACTAAAAAATTTATAGATGAGGTATTTCAGTATGGAGTAAATGAAGCCAAATGGAAAGCAGCATTTGAATTTTGTCAGGATAGGAACATGAAATTTATGGTATTGACAGAAAAAGATTTAGGACTTATAAATGGCGGATAGTATATTTCAAACCATTGATATGAAAGCGGGAGATACGCAAAAATCATACCAGTGGTATAGAGAACAGGTGAAAAATCTAGGGAAAAATGTAACAGGTACTCAATTACTTAGAAATGAAAAATTAACGTCTAGGATAAATCCTGGAGAAATGTATCTTTTTATGTATGATCCGAAACATAAAAAGACTTTGCCCTATTATGATACTGTGCCCTTAGTATTGCCGTTTAATACAGTACCGGATGGGTTTTTAGGTATTAACCTACATTATTTGCCATACCTAGCCAGGTTTAAATTATTGGGTGAATTAAGTAAATTAACTTTAGATAAAAGAATAACTGAAGAATCGAGAATACAAATATCATGGCAAATATTAAATAGTTCATCTAGATATGCACCCGCAACTGCATGTGTTAAACATTATTTAAATCATCATTTACAATCTAGATTTTTAAAAATAAATTTTAATGATTGGGTAACCGCAGCAATGTTACCCGTTGAAAGATTTAAATCCGCAGGTAATAGTCAACCGACAAAAGAAAAAATTTGGCGAGACACCAAACTAAAGTACAGGTAATAACAAATGTCACTAAAAGAATTTATTGCAACAGTAAAAAAAGAAGGTGTAGCTAAACCAAATAGATTTAAGGTAACTATTTCGCCTCCTCTTAGCCTTGCACCATATATGGATTTTAGAACACATGGACAACGACTAAGTCTTTATTGTGAATCTGCAAATTTTCCCGCACGAATTATAGGTGTTAGACAACAAAGGATAACAGGTCCAAACTATCAAAGACCATTCAATGTCGATTATGGCGGAGAAGGCATGACAATGACTTTTAACCTAGATAGAGAAATGAAGGTAAAAGCATTTTTTGATGCATGGATGGGAAAAATTATTGATCCAATACAATATTTTGCGTATCGACAAGAGGAATATATCTCCAATAGAATTTTGATAGAACAACTTGATGAAAGAAATAATTTTACATATGGAATATTTTTAGAAGATGCATTTCCAAGAAGTACATCTTTATTAGATTTAAATCAAAGTTCTCAAAATCAAGTACATAAATTAAGCGTAACGTTTGCATATAGACGTTGGATTCCAATACACGATCTGACAAACCGTATACCTCATGCACCAGTTGATCCAAAACCTAAAATTGTCCCTCGGGGAGAATTCGGTATCAAATCAGGAAAATCTCAAGGATCATATTTAGATGATTGGTATAATACATCACTTAAATCAAAATATGATCCTGAAACTGATGGTTTTATATTTACTCCAAACTAAGGAATTAGAAAATGACTTTACCTATATTAGAAACACCGACTTATGAATTGATTTTACCATCAACCGACGAAAAAATAACATTTAGGCCTTTTTTGGTTAAAGAATATAAAGTATTATTAACTACTTTAGAATCAGGTGCAGATGAGGTTAATCGTATTGTAACAGAGTTAGTTGATGCATGCACATTCAATAAATTAAAAATGAATACATTATCCAATTTTGATATAGAATATATATTCTTAAATTTGCGAGCTAGATCTATTTCTGAAGTAGTAGAATTAACATTGGATTGCAATAGTTGTGATAATAAGATTCCTTTTGAATTAGATTTGACAAAGGCTGCTGTAGAAAAAGATCCAGCACACAGTACAAAAATTAGTATTACTGATAAAATTATTGTCGAAATGAGATATCCAAAATTTGAAGAAATGATTAATATTTACCAAAATTTTAAATCTGATAAAATTGTAGATCTTTTAAGTTCTTGTATAAAATCTATTTATACTGAAGATGCTATATATGAAGAATATACTAAAGAAGAATTGTCGGAATTTGTAAATTCTTTTTCTAAAAGTCAATTTGAACTTATAGAAAATTTCTTTTTAACAATGCCAAAATTAGTTCAGCATATAGAAAAAGATTGCGAAGTATGCGGAGAACATAATGAAATGCATTTGGAAGGTCTACAAAATTTTTTCGTATAACCCTTTCCCATGAGGGGCTTCATAATTTTTTTAAATTAAATTTTTCATTAGTAAAAAATCATAATTATTCTTTATCAGAAATAGAAAATATGATTCCATGGGAAAGAGATGTTTATGTGGCAATGCTTATTAATCATATAAATGAAGAAAATGAAAGAAAGAAACAAAGACAAATAAGGAATAACCAGGAATGAGCTTACCGACAAATCCTCAAGCTATGTCAGCTAGTGAAAGACTGATACTCGAAACCTTGCACCAACAGGGCGAAACGTTATCATATCAAACTAAAGTTTTACAGAGTCTAACCAATCAAATAACCAGACAACGAAGAAATGATGAGAAGGTAAGTAAAAAACAAACTCCAAGTCCTAGAGTCGAACGGAATAAAAAAAGTTCTGATGATTATCTGGAAAAATTTAAAGATTACTCCGCAGAAGTATTTGGCAAAGCGATGGGTGATATTCGAGAATATTTTGCAAGCCAAACAAGCAATGAAAAACCAAACACAGTAAAAATGTCTGAAGCGACTAAACCGGTCGATACAAAGAATGATAAAGCTAAAGATAAAAAATCTAAAAATACCGATGACAGGGATATAATAAAAAATATACTGGAGTCTATGGTTGTTACAAATAAGTATCAGGAACAACTAACAGAAAATCTTAAATCCCTAAAAACATTATCTGATAAAACATTAACTAGTGTTTCTTTAATACAAGATGATATTAATATAATTAAAACATCAAATGATTCTGATAATGATGTTAAAACAAATGAAAAACCTGCTTCTGAGAATCCAAATAAAAGAACTCCTTTAAATACAAAGACAGTTAACAATAATGAGCCTTTGGATATAGTAAAATTCTCAAAATCTATTGGGTTAGAAGTAAGTTCTAGATTAATCCCTCCGCTAGATAAATTAGGAAAAACATTTACAGATAATATAGAATATGCGGTTGAAACTTTATCAGAAATATTAAATAATAATCAAGCAAATTCTCGTATGCCCGTAGGAGTACCTGGAACTTCGCCAGTACAACTCCCTGGCAATAAAAATCAACCAACACCAAAACGTGTACCATCAAGTACAGCTCCTGCGGCGGGCGCTTTACCTTTAGCGGGTGCTGCATCTAGAGTATTAGGTGCTTCATTGGGATTACTAGCTGCCCCTGTATTATTGTCTACAATGGATGATCCAGAAGATTTAGATAGAATGCGTAAAAAAGAAAAAGCTGAAAAAGAAGCAGCAGCAAAACAAAAGGGCAGTAGACAAGCGGAAGGTAGATTAGAAACTAATAAACAAAAATATGCAGAAGTTCCTGAGGGTGAGGTTGTTCCTTATAACGGAAAAGATTATAAAAAACAAGCCGATGGTTCGCTTGCTGATGATAAGGGCAATGTATTAACACCTAATGTGCAAAAGAATGTAGAAGCAGTATATCTAGATTACTTGAATAAAAAAGGACAATCTTCTGTGTCTTTCGAAAAAGAAATGACAACTAAACTTGATGCGTTGAATAATTCCGGAAAACCTATTAATACAGAAGTCCCAAATAAAGAAAAATTAGATAATCAAAAACCGCGCGGAGGTCGAGGTGGGGCAGCTGCAGGCGAAGAAGAAGAGTATAAAAGAGTACAAAGAGTACAAAGAGCAGAAAAACTACCAAAAGAAATAACTGACTGGGCAGAACAACGTTATAAGGACATTAATATTAAGGACCCTAATTATTTAGGAGAATCTAAAAATAGTAAAATATTAGATTGGTTGGAAAAAAATCAAGATTTTATTAAAAGAAATCCAAACTATAATTTAAATAAAAAAGAAGAATCAAAATCAGAAAATATAAAACCAAAATCTGAAAAAGTTTCTCAAAATTTAAATACAATGCCAATGGCATCTATTCTAAAAACTGCTGATAATGAAAATGCTGCTTTAACAGAAAATACTGCTATTTCAGCTGCACCGATTATAGTAAATAATAATACTACTGTGGCAAGTTCCGGGTCTGGTTCGGGAATGTCTTTTGTATCAGGTTCGCCTGTTAATACCAATACTGCTATAAATGATTTCTTTAGATATAACGGTAGGATATTTGCATAACATTAAAAAACCCCGCACTAGGCGGGGTCTAATTGAGCTAAAGATTTTTAATCTTCAGCTAATTTGGCAAAGTAGGATAAAGACTCATCGTCATCATCAAAATCTACTTCTTTAGCTGGCGCTTTAACAGGCGCCTTTTCTGTATTTGGCATAGGCGTAGAATTAACTGCTTTTAATGTAGGTAATTGATTATCTAGATCAATTTCTTCCGCGCGCTTACCTGGTACAGAATTGCCACTTAAACCCATAACCATTTCGAATTTTTTCTTCAATTCGTCATAAGATTTAAAATGTTTCTCATCCAAGAACTGTGTCAAAGAATGTTGCTTGCTCCAGATAGCTTCAATATCTTCATCTTTTTCTGAAATGGAGCTAGCAGCCTCAAATTCAGATTTGTCATAATTACGATAACCTTCAACCTGACGAATCTTTAGCTTGAAGTTTGCGCCTTCCCAAAAATCAAACACATTAATTGGTTTTTCATCTTGGAATTGTGGCTCAGCCATGTCTTTAATTTTATCGAAGATCTTCTTACCAAATTTATAAAGAAATACTTTACCTTCATTCTCTGGATGAGCTGGGTCTTTAACAATTAAAATATTAGTTGTATAACTTAGCTTGCGCTTTTGTTTACGAGCAATTTCCTTATTTGCTTCCGAGCCAGAGTTCCATAGTTCTGTGTTGTGTTCAGAAACTGGATCTGCTTTACCTATAGAAGTTAAAGAATTTTCGATGTACCATTTACCGCCTGGACCTTGAAATCCATGATTCCAAACTCTAACCCAAGGCAAGTCTTCGCCTTTAGGTGCAGGTAAAAATCGAATAACAGCATAACCGTTGCCTGCTTTATCTACTTCTGGAGACCAGAAGCGATCATCAGCGCCTCGAGATTCTGCTTGGGGATTTGCGATCTTTTCGACCTCTTTCATTAAAGAGTCAAATCCTCCGCGGGATTTTCTAAGATCTGATAGTGATGTGAATGCCATAATGTGCCTTTCGTATTAGCGGTGTATAAAAAGTATGTTTGTATTAACGTCGTTTGATTTTGAGTACTGTCGCATAATCATAATCTAACTCGCCATTGTCATCATCTGTTTTTTTAGATGATGCTATATTATATATAAGATTTCGATGCTTGTCAACAGCATTTTTCTTCTTAATTGCCCGAAACTTTTTTTCTCTATCAAAGTCATCGTTTCTTTTCTTATTACTCATTTTAAATTTTAATAAACTCCTATATTATTCGTCTTTTTCAGATACTACAATAAACGGCCAATGAGAGACCTTTTTCGTAACATCCGCTTGATTATATGCTAGCTTCATAAGGTACCTTTGAGTTTCCTTTAATGATTCTATTGTTTGCCCTAATAATTCTCTAGTATACGCAATCTCTTTTTCAAGATTTTGTATCTTTTGATTTGTCATGTCCAACTCTTCGTCTAAGTATTGCATTATACTTTTCCTTATCAAACTGTAAAAACGGTTTATATTTTCTCATCAGTCTTGATATATCTGGCCACATAATGTCATTATTAAGTTCTTGATCAAATTTTTCTAAAAAAGGATTTATCTTTTCCAGAATAACTAAAGTTTCCAGTGTTATCGTTTTTCTAAGAAATGCTTTAATTATATATGGGTGTTGTGCTTTTGTGATTTTAAAAGCATCTTCAAAAATTTTGTTATCTTGTTCTAAATCTTCAACTAGATTATTCAAATCATTAGTAAAAATATAAGTCAAACTTTCTATGCGTTTTTTCCACTCTGCATATCTTTCGCTTGCTTCAGAATCAAATAGGCCACCCCAACGATCTCCTGATGTAAAATTAGCAACTAGGAAATTCGCTACCTCTTCATCTGAGTATGTTTTGGCTACTTTTTTAATTGAGAATAAATCTTTACGTTTGGCAAATGCCTGTTTGCTTGCTCTAACTTTTCCTCGTTGAGCTATAACATCATAATTTTCGGTAGTAAAATGTAGTTTCAATGCTAGGTACATTTTATACACTGAGTATTCGGTCATAATCACAGGGGTAATTTCCCTCTCTTTTTAAAATAGTTACCGTCTTCTGCTTCTATTTGTACTTTGTCTTTTAAAGACTGATTAATTAATTTAGATATGGATTCCACATCTATATCGACCTCTCCGCAATATTGTATAATTGCATCCATATATCCAATACTTTCTCGCATAACTCGTTCCTCAATATATAAGGAAAATTCATTGGGAGATCTAAATTTTTTAGTTATAATCAAACTATCTGTTAATATGTATTCTAATTCTTCGTTCATTTTTCCTGAAACAACACATCATCCATAAAGTCCATAAATGTTTGTTTTTCTACTCCAAAGTTAACCATCATTGCCGGGGTATGGGGATTCAATTTTTGATTCCTACAATAGTAATCATGCTGTTCCGAATAGTCGGCTGAGGCATAAGGTACTCCTACATTATATAGGTAATAGTTAAGATTGTCAATAACCGTATTCTTAAGTTGATCAAATTCTTCTTGTGTTTGAATATTGCCAGCAGCTAACATCTGCGGACTAAAGATTCTTTTTGCCCAATCTGGCAATTCTCTGCCTTTGGACCACTTCAATGTTTCCATTTTTCTATTATACCATGTATACATTTGAGAATCTCCGACTTTAGAAAAATCGTGGAATGCCCCAGTAATTTTGTTTTTGCCGCATACTATATCAAACCCAAATATAGGATCTGGGCAATTATAGTGAGGGAAAATACACATATGCATAACCCACATCTTTTTTGTCTCAGATGCATCCACTATTTCTATGTGAGCTCTTCGGAATTTTTTATCTGACCAAATATAATTATCCCAAGTAAAGTCTACATCGTTATGCGTATACCTTGGATCGATTTGTTCTACTTTATAAAGTCCAAATTTATCAATTATACTTTGTGCAAGTTTATTTGCCTGAGGAAATACGTCAATCATTAAAATCCTTTATCATATTAATATTATGACCAAATGCTATGTTAGCTTCTTCTGCAAGAGATACATCAATCTTTTCTCTTACACCTTTTACTAATTTAGGAATATCATTAAACTTAAACATATTATTTGGTCCAGGTAACAATTTCGCTAGCATTTGTCCCCCAAATAAATCCCCCATATGTCTAACATAGATATGGGCCATTAGTTTATTTTTATCATCTTTTATGCTATGTATATAATTAACATACTTTTGAGTAGAATGAAATATATGTTCAGGTTCGCCCTTTTCGCCTTTCAAAGATATCCAATCTAATTCCATTTGTTTTGATCGTTTTATATCTTCTATACCTGCAAATAATTTATGATTGTCGCCATAAAATTCTAATACTTGATATACATAAAGTAATTGATAAAGATATGAGGTATACTTATCTTTATCGACATTGCCTTCAAAAATAGATTTTAGAAAAGGTTGTGTTTCTGCTTCTGTATGTTTTTCTGCAGTTAATTCTTTTAATGTACTCATGTTATCACCTTTTTGTGTTAGCTGGCAATCCTATATATTGTCTATGATCCCATTTATAATCTCTATGTTTACCTTTTTTATCTACATAGTGTAAAAAAGCCTGCGTTTGTCGTTGGCCTTCGTAAGCATCTCTCCAATGGGGTAATATATCGCCTTTATATACAATGAGATCCCCTGGATATAACTTAATAGGAAATCTATTACCTTTAAGATTATCAAACCAGATATCCCATGGTTCCTCATCATTAGAAATATTAATAGTTGCAGAATATTCGCAACTGGGTCTATCGGTATGCTCAGTCATAACTGCACCATTATAATAAATCCTTGCATATGTATATGTTGGATATAAAGATTTGCCTGTAATCTCTTCCATTAGGGGTTGTAGTTGTAATGACAATGATTCAAAACATAAAGCTGAGTAATATGCAAAACTATTTGTAACTTGCGCGTCACCAAACATAAATTTATTTTCTTCGCTTTGCCCGCCCTGTAAATACATTAATTTTTTTACTAATTCAAATTGTATATCGAGATGCTCGCATAATTCTGGAGAAACAACACCTCGGACTACCTCATATAAATCTGTACTAAAAGACATTATATACCCTTCCATTTCTTATATTCTAATCTTAAATCTTTAAATCCTTCTATCCATGCATTTCTTTTTTCTATAAAGATTAAAGGTTCGGATTCATCTACTGCTATTATAATAACTATTTGAGGTACTGGAATTTTTGTCATTTCTTCAAATGCGACTGCATATGCTGAACATTGCATAAAATAATCATGAATGTCATCTCTAGTTTTTATTTTTTTAGATGTTTTAAAATCTATAACAGACATCTTACCTTCATATTCTGCAATACAATCCACAGTACCCGCAACTTGTAAATGGTCAGAATAAAGAGTTTTTTCCAGCGCGTATATATTATTTATTTTTGACAGATGCGGTTTAACGGAATTCCATAAATCTAGATCAAACATTGAACATTCTACTGGAATATTGTTTAGATGAGTTTCGCATAAAGTATGAATACGAGTTCCTCGGCGTGCAGCCGTACTTGAGATTTTATTGGCTTCCGCTTCGCCAACACGTTTTCTCCATTCCATTATTGCTTGTTTTTTTAATAACCCTGTTACTGTTGTTACAGAGGGATATTTTTTGCCTGTCGGTGTTTGATATACTCGGGTACCGTCATCCGAAGTAACTCGACTTAGTGCGGGCAACACACATTCCACATGATTAAACATTATATAAATTTAGTTAAGTCTGGAGGAGTCCAACCTTCTGGCTTTAAAATTTTACCATCTTCGCGTCGAATAACCTTGCCTGTCTTCGCATCAATTTTCCAAAGATTAGATGTTGCAACTTCATTCCATGCACCATGAATATTCCAACCTTTCATATGGCAATAACCAAGTATAACCCAGATCATATCCATACACGCATCAAGTTGTTCTATATTATCTTCAGCAATGACTGCGTCTAAAAATTCTTTATATTCTTCCTTAATTAAATCATAATAAAGCAAAATATTCTCGACGCTTGGTTTTTGTTCGCAAGCGTCGAGAAATGTTTTAACATCACTTTCCATACTCATAATATAAGTTTCCTTTTAGTTTGCGAGAACTTCTTTATTATGTTCCCAATGTTTTTTACGGTCTTCTAAACCTATTGTACCACCATTGATCTTTTTTGTCAATAGTACAATATCATTTTTATCGGCAATTGCGTTCAATTTATTTTTATTCCAAAACCAACATGCTGATTCTATAGCACCATCCATAGTTTCACAATATTGTATTGCATCTTCTAAAGTTAACCCTATCGAGTTTGCAAATGCTTGGTAATTCAATTTACCTGTAAGTTGAATGGCCCCGCGCCCACGGTGTGCCCAGCCATCGCCAGACGACTCGGGGCCATTCCCCATTCTGTTTGCATAAATTTTATTTGCAATTTTTTCAGGTTTTCTCTCATATTCTTTTGCCAATGCCTCATTTGGGAAATATTTTTTAAATAGTCCCAGTAAGCCCTTGGCACCATAATTTAAATTTTCTTGCAGGACAGTAAAATCTAAAGATTCATGTCCGCATTGTGCAAGAAATGCCGCAACTCTATCTACGGTGTTTATATCGTATTTAGGTAAAACAGTATTCAAAGATTCGTATAGATCATGAATATTTTTATTTTTCGATACGCATTTCTTTAATTTTTCTTCTGTGAATTCAAACTCAAAACTCATAGATTCTCCTTATAGTTGTTATGCCAATTCATATTGGTTCTCATATTTTAGCCTTGCTAATATATATTCCTTAACTATTGCGGATCTAACTATATCTTCAATTCCAAATTCAAATGTTTTAAAACTAGGCATCATATCTGCGATAGCCATGAATTTCTTTAGTCCAGACATATCGGTTTTCTTATACAGATCGGTTTGTCTAAAATCTCCGCAAAATATAATTTTAGATCTAACGCCTACTCTAGTCATTATGGAATTTAATTCCATATCGGTCATATTTTGGCATTCGTCAACTAAAATTATAGAATTACTTAAAGTTATACCTCTGACAAAAGATGTGATCATAAATTGAACTGCTTTTTGCTCGCTCAATCTTTGAAATGCATCAGTTCTATCGAATAAGTCTTTACATATTTCTACATATGGTTCTGTATATACTTCTGTCTTTTCTTTTTCGTCCCCCGGTAAATGTCCTATATCCCTGCTCGGCACTGCCGATCTTACTATTACTACTCGTTGATATTGATTTTGTTTATCTAATACTTCCTCCAATGCGTGATAAAGTGCAATATAAGTTTTTCCTGTTCCTGCAACACCGTGCAACAACATTACTTTAGATTTATCGTATGCTTCAAAGAATCCTTTCTGATTTTCTGTTAATGGCTTTATTGTTTTCATGTCATCTAGACATAATTTCAGTTTGTTATTTGCTAACGTTAACTGAGGGGTTTGACTAGATTGTGTTTGAACATTAGTTCTTGTTTTTGCCATGTAGCTTCCTCTTAGAATAGTAAGTAAGGAGGCAATCGCTAAGTATTGACCCCCTGAGTTAGTAAAAAATGGAATATCATATATTAGCGTCTGCTCAATTTATCTTTAAGATTGGCCTGGCGACCGTTGCTTTCGCCAATCCTAGATAACACTTCTCGAAACCCATTATCTATAGTACGTACGCCGAGACGTACCGGATCACCTAATTGCATTGAGGTGTGATGGGATTCGTAGTTTGATGATTTGCAGGAAGGGCATTGTTGATTTTCCTTATCGGAAAACTTACACATTACCTCAAATATGTTAGAACAATCAGAACACTTAAGATCGTAAAAAGGCATTAATTAACTCCTGATACATTATATATTACAAAAGGATTTTTTATTTGATAGAATCAAGAATATTTGTTAATGAATCTGTAAATGAATATTTAGGAGTCCAATTTAAATCGTTGCCAATAGCATTAATACTAGGTACTCGATTACTTACATCTTGGTATCCCGCACCGTAAAAATCTCCGCTGGATTTTACCTTAATATCTACATTCTCAACCATTCCTCGTTCTTTTAATTTGTCAACTAATAAAACGGATACTTCGCGCACTGATAGATTGTTCCACGGATTGCCAATATTATAAATTTTGCCCTGAGTTTTGTCTTCGTTCAAAAGAATTTCTTTAAGAGCAGCTACACCGTCACGCACATCTGTAAAGCATCGTTTTTGATGTCCACCATCTACTAATGTAAGTTCACCTCGTTGTAAGGAATCGCCTATTAACTGAGTAATTAATCTAGAAGAACCTTCAGATGTTGCCTCTAAAGAATCCAAATATGGACCTACCCAATTAAATGGTCTAAACAAAGTAAAACGCATACCTTCTCGTTGATCCAACGCAAAAATAACACGATCTAATAATTGTTTAGAACAAGCATAAATCCATCTGGAATATTTAATGGGACCATATACTAAATCAGTTGTTTCTTCATCGAACGGAGCCTGGCCCTTACCATATACTTCGGATGTAGATGGAAACAGGACTCTTTTACCTAGTTTTTGCGCAAGTTTAATTACGCGAAGATTTTCTTCAAAATCTAATTCAAATACTCGCATGGGTTGTTCCACATACAACTTAGGAGTGGCAATAGCAACAAAAGGTAATAATACATCACACTTTGCTATTAAAGTATCAATCTCATTTTTATCTTTTAACACATCTAACTGATGAAAAACTAATCGTTTATCTTCGGGTAGCATATGTATACGATTATTATACAAATCAACTGATGTGATTGTACTATCTTTAAATCTATCATCTTTTAAAATAGATTCACTTAGGTGATATCCAATAAAACCATCGCCGCCTAAAATTAAAATATTCATTATATCCTCTCAAGTTTAATTTTACTATTTTCTTCTAAAGTATTATAAATCATTTTTCCTACAGTATCCTCCGAATACGCAGTCATAACAATTTTTTGTTTACTATTTTTTGGTCGCATATTCATACTGTTATATATGCCTATTTTAAAAGTAGCGTCATATACTGATGACTCTATATTTATTTTAAAAAGTCTGTATGGACTTTTTACCACACTATAACTTGACACATCATCTATTGTATTGGTGCCAAATTCATTACTATAAATTTCGATTTTTTTTCTTCTAAGGAATCCATCTATTGATGATAAATGGTAAAGATATTCCGAAACACTATCTTTTTCAATTTTCCATGTATATGTACACTTATGTATCTTATTAACATCTTGTGAACTCATAAACAAATCAAAAATTGAAGAATATCTATGTTGGGATAATAAAAATGAAGGTATTGAACCAATTATATTATTGGCTTCTTGTCTTTCTTGATTATTACAAAATCCTTTTTCTACAAATATCTTAGAAGGATTAATACACAAGCAATGTTTTAGATCATCTAAATGTGTTTCGGTTGCCGATGCAATGAAAACAGGCAAATCCCGATAAGAAGTTTTTTTTACTTCGTCTCGGGATATTACTTCAGGTGATACTCTGCTACCCACGTAAACAGGAACAACTTTTAAAGCCTTTAATTTAGATCCTATTAATTGCGCCCATTTGCCGGTACCATAAACTATTGCATGCAGATAATTTCTCCTCGATGACCTCTGCTAACTAATTTTTCTTTAATATCTAAAAATACATTCCAAGCAGTTACAACTACAAATGCGTCTTTATCTAAATCCGCAGGATTAGTAATTAATATGTCTGTACCTGGGAAATAGTATCCCTGTTTAAGATCATTATCATCTACTACTCCAATTAGTTTATTATTAACTAATCCTAGTGTATATAATGATGTTACTGCTTTAGCAGCTGCACCATATGCAACAAAGGGCCTATCACCTATTAGCGCTCGCATCTTATCTTCGCGCGCGGAGATATAATTTTCAACTTCTGCTTGTTTTAGATCCCAATCTAACTTCTCAAGAGTAAGTTTATTATTTCCTGTTCGTTTACGAGCAACAATTCTAAAACTAATACCATGACTTTCAATAATGGTTACATCCTCAACAATTAATCCTGCTCTTTCTAATAATTTTGAGAAAGAATATGGAGTATAGTAATCTATATGTTCGTGATAGACATTGTCTAGGTATTTACCTGACGTAATACCTTCTTGATGACCACACTCTGCGACAAGTATGCCATTTGTACGTAATGATAAAGATATTGCTTGTACAACACCTAATGTATCAGGTATATGTGCTAATACGTTATTGGCACATACTATATCAAATTTATTTCTTAAAGAATGTTTATCTACAAGATCAACAGTAAAGAAATCACATATAACGTCAACGCCTTTGTCGGCATGTTCCTGTACTAGATGTTTCGATGGTTCTACACCAAGAACTGTACAGTTCATTTTTTTAAACTGCTCTAAAAGGTATCCATCATTACTACCAATTTCTAATACCGCACCGTCAATGCCTTTACCGTATTGTGTAATGATATCAAATGCGTATTTGTTAAAATGATTTTTAAAAGAATTTGATACCCCAGATTTATATCTGTAATCTGCAAAAACATCGTCTGGATCCGGTGCACTTGCTAACTGAAGATGTCCACAGTCATCACACGAATTTAATTCTAGTGGATGTCTATATAAATCGGGGGTTGAGAATAACGCATTAGCTACCGGAGAATTTGGTAACGATAACCAATGGTTTAAATTTTTACTGCCGCAACAACGGCATATATCATACTTCAACATATTGTTCATGAAGAGGAGCAATCTTTACAATATCTTGATCATAAGTATCAGCATCACGTTTGTGTTCTGAGATAACGACCATAGTAGAATCAGTTTCAAACACCATTTCATGATCGATCAATGGACCAGTTTTAAACATATCGCCCTGTGTAAAATGTTCGCGATGAATGGTATCTTCACCATGATTTCGCCAGTAGAACATCATTTCACCTGTTACTAAATAACAAGTATGAGTATCTGTCTTATGATAATGGTTAGCACGAAGGGCACCGGCCTTGGACCAAATCATTTGGACATTAGCGTCGCCGTGTGTTAGGGGGAGAATTGTACCTCGATCATCTGTAAAACCTTGTTCTACTGGTACACGGTGTGAGTCTGTTGTCATAATTACCTTTCAATTAAATACATACCAAGATGGTATAGTTCGTTTTTTCCAATTCGCAAGATGCTTTTTTGCACCAACATAATAATTTATATATGCCTGTATAGAATCGCCAGAAACCTTAAATTCTTCAGGCATGGCAGGGGTTGGTTCTGACCAACCTTCATTTCCTATGTTTTTAGGAATATTTTTTAACAAGACAAAACATAATCCATCTCGTTCTACTTTATGTGTTTTACCATAGCGATAAGTATATTCTTCACATAAGGCAATTAGCATATTAGCTAGCCAAATATAGTTTTCAGGGGATTTTCTAACCCATATTGCGGAAGGATGATTGATATGAGTAGAACGATACAATATGCCATCACGATTGTCAGAAAGTTCATATCTTGTCTGTTTTCTTCCAGATTGAGATAAACCAACAACTTGAACACCATCAAGAAACCTATGAGCAGTAGAAAGAAGTTGAGCATATTCGAGGATCATCTTTACGACGTGTTTATCATTGTGCAATTTTGCACATTCTTCTGGATTATTATGTAAGTAAAATATATTCACAATGCTTCTATAGATTTAAGTATGCTCGCAATTGTTTGTTTAGTTTTATGGGAAAATATACTGCAGGATTTTGCCTCAACTAATGCTTTAATCACTTCCATGGGTTCATAACTTTCCAAATTCTTTTCGGTAACTTTTTCTAATACATTGCCGAAAAGATTCAGAGCAACAATAGTTAAAAATATTTCCTCTTCATTATAAAGTGGAATTTTATAACCTCTGTAATACGTTCTTCTTTCAGGAAACTTATAAATTTTTGCGGGCATGGTAAAGTCCTCATTACCAAATATTTATAATTACTTGATAGATTTACTAGGTTCTGCGGTATCTTTATCTTCACGCAATTCAATAAATCGTGGGAGAAATAAGCTTTCTGTTTCACCAGATCTTTCTTTAATACGAGCATTATAACGCACCGTTGCAATTTTTCCTACAACTTTACTAAAAGTATATTCACCTCGTTGTTCATCCGAATAACCTGATCCAACATTTACTCGAATAACCCCATCGCTGGATTCGCATACCAATGCACCTAGTCTACCTTTATTCTTACCCGTGCCTTCTTCCCAATCTACAATAACTAGATCGCATTCCAATTCACCTTTGAATTTAACTTGTTCTTTAGATCGTTTATCTTCCCAAATACCTGTTTTGGATTTTAAAATAATACCTTCTTGTCCATCCGAAAGAAATTTCTCAAAAATAGAATGTGCATGATAAAGAGTGGATACTTCTTGAGTCCAAGCTAAATTAATGTAATGTCTAAATTGTCTAAAAGTATCATTAACATAGGTAATAGCGTTTTCTAATCCCGACATTCTATCCTTATATGGGGTATTATCTTCACCCTTAGTGAATGAGGTGTACGGAATAACATCCCACAATGTTGCTCGAACATTAGACGCTTCTGTTTCACTCATTGTTCCTTTAATTGCTTTGGATAAAATGCCATTACCTGTTTGCCTGTTGACAGGTTTGCCATCAAAGTCTGCAATAAGTAGTTCACCATCAAACACCATATCTTGACCATACTTTTCCGCCATCTTAATAAATGGAATCGAAAATGATTGATTAGGAATATTTAATTCTTTGCCATTGCGAGATCTAAACTCTACAGTGTCGCCTTTAACGATTGCGTTGAATCGCATGCCGTCGAGTTTGAGTTGAACGAACGCCGGGAGTTCAATTTTGTTGACGAGCTTTTGGTCGTATCCAGAAGCCAACATAATTGGGTATGTCGAGATAGCTCCTGGCCAAATTTTATTAACGGTTGCCTCGGAGACTCCGCAACGCATGTCTTTTGCAATAATACGCTCAATGATTTTTGCATTTTCTTTACTAACCGATCCTAAAATAAATTGTAAATGATTAATTGCATTATTACCTGTCATGACACGATCTGAAAGTACACTAAGAAGATCTAATCCTTCTTCCAAGGATTTCTGATTAATTTCAGATGCAGTATCGTAGCTAGGAATTTTTCTAATATAAAATTGAACAAAGGGATCTAATGCCAAATAAAATACTCTTTGAAGAAGAGAATTAGTTTTATTCTTAATAAGAATTGCTTCCTTAACAAGACGAGAATTGTCTGATGCTAATTGTTCAAAAATATTGTAGATGTTGCTCATGTTTGCTCCTTAATGTCTTATTATAACACCATTTGGATAAGAAGTCAAGCAACTTTTTCGAGAAAGGGATTAAAGTGAGGAATGATGGAAAACCGCAAAGAATACTTGGTTTCTTCCGCAAGTAAGTTCTTTTTAGCTTCCTCTACTTTATCTAAATTAGCATATACGCCAACAAGATATTTACGTTTAACTCTTTTGATATTATCTAGATATTTGGCTTCAAGAATAAATTGATTATACATTGTCTTTTGCCATTGTGGTAGATGTTGTAATTGTTTGATACATTGTTTCAAACTCTTCGTGCTCTTCAAGTTCTAAACTAAAGTTTTGTTTATGATATACCTTTGCCATACGACGAAACGTCTTTTTAGACAATTCATATTTTTCACAAATTTCTTTAATTGCTTCTCTCATAAACTCTCGTTCACCCTCAGCGCGAGACATTGAGGCACTAATTTCTTTCATGCAGTCTAAAATTACTTTACGATCTGCGGGACTGGATGGGATTGACATAATTAAATTTTCCTTTCAATATCTTCCTCAACACAATTTTCACCATATTGTATTTCTACAATTTTTAATGGCTTGTCAGTTTCATTGCAAAGCTGATGCCATTCTGTTTTACTAATATGGAGACTATCAAATTTTTGATATACTCCAAGTAGATCAATATCTGTGCTAGAGTCTATAGTATAGACGGTTGCGGTTCCTTCAGATACAAACCAATGTTCTGCTCGATCTTGATGCCTTTGCATACTTAAACATTTTCCTGGTTCTACTGTTAATTCTTTTACTTTAACTTCTTTACCTTGTTCATGCAAAACTCTATAGTAACCCCACTGTCTTTCGGTTTTAGGTGACTTCCATTCTTGAAGAATCCAAGAACTAGAATTCATTTTATTTTCGCCACCGACACCAAATACAAATTCTAAATTAGGTTCCACTATATCCATTTCTGGAATATTTTCTTGTGTTCTGTCTCCGCCATTTGCGAAAATAAATTTAGTATTAGGCATAGGATAATGTAACATTGATACACGTATCGCATCTTTAGCAGATCCATCGCTATCATCAAAAGTAATAACTTTATCAACTAAACTAGATTGTTCTAATATGGACAATCTATCTTCCAATTGCATAAATGGTTTGCCTTTTTTTCTAGTCAACCATTCGTCAGAATTAACACCTATAACTAGTCTATCACCTAATTGTTTGGCTGCTTTAAAATACTCGATATGTCCTTTATGTAAAGGATCGAACCCGCCTGTAACTATAACTACTTTCATTAACGCCTCATGCTTGAAATAGATTTTGCTTCTTCATCTGTAAATATCGGAACCGCATTAGATTTGTGCATAGTGCCAATTCCTAACATCTTTGTTCCTGTATATTGAGGAATGGCTTTACTCGCCACTGCTCCAGTATGACCCGTGTCTAAACTTTTAATATGTGTATTAGTAATCCTACCTGCAGGGACGGATAACGAATACTGTAAAGATTCTTGTTTTGTTTTTTGTGTTTTATTGGTGCCGTAGTCATTAACCATTTTTTCCCATTGGGCGGTTAATTCTCGATGACGTTTTGCTTCTTCAGCATTACGAAACTTTTGTTTTTTTCGTTTTTTGCCCAAAGATGATAACCAAGGACCCTCAAGATGCATACTCATAGTAACTCCATTAATATAAATTAATTATAACACCTTTTTTACTTCTTGTCAAATGCTCTGTATTGATGATTCAAAAATAAACGGCTATCATGTACAGGATCGGGAGGCAGTGCCCCTAGTTCTGACCATTTTTCTTTTTCTTCTTGTTCTGGTTTATCTTTGAACCAGGTCAGGATGCGTTCAAAGACGTATCCTTTTTTGGTTTAGTTGCCTCAACCTTTTTCTTTTCTGGTAGTAATCCTGGGAATGCTTCCCGCACAAGATCTTCTTTCAAAGACTTATATTTAGTTTGTAATTTTTTATCTTTAGCCAAACAAATTGCTTCTGCTTCTGTCCAATGTATTCCTTCTAACATTTGTACAAAAAGTTGTTCTTTTCTAAATCTAGTTAAATTAACATTTGGTTCAAGCCAAATATACATACGTCTAAATTCTGCAAATAAATTAGTTTCAGAATATCCTGTAGGAATGGATGTATCTTTCTTAAATGGCGGTTCGCCCTCAGGCAAATCTATTTTTACATTTGGGTCAAAATTAATTTGTAACATACCTTTTAGGATTGGGTGGTCGTATGCCCTTAATACTTTAATTTTGGTTTCTTTATTGGATGCTTTTTCAACTTCATCAAATATTTGTGGGATAGTAGTTTTCATTTTAAAATTCCTCTATTACTTCTAGCATATTCTTCATTTTATGTTCAACAAAAAAATCCAACAACTTACTTTTATCCTTCATTGGCTTTTCCTCATAGGTATTTATAATCGATTCTTTAATATGTGCAGGAATAGAATCAAAACTAACTAATACTTTGTTTCGTTCATAATTACGTTTAAATTCTGCATCCTGCGGCATAGTATCAAAATCTTTATACCAAGTATCGATTTTATCTTGACGGATTGGCTTTTGTCTTGTACCTGTTACTATGCTATCATCTGCAGACAATACATTGGGAACACCGTCTCCCTTGTCCCCTCGAATAATATGCTCAAAACTGTATTTTTCCGGGCTAATGTCGGGTTTAACATACTTTTTCTGCACCGGGGAAAATTGTTTTATATTACTATACTTTTGTAATTGAATAAAGTCATGATCTCCTGAAAGTACAAGGAATGGTTTAGGTTCATCAAATAGAACACTGCTTGTGTCATTGGTTTGAGACCACTCTGCCAATACTGCAATAATATCATCGGCTTCTGCACCTGGGACATTTATAACTTTATATGGAAAGAATAATTCAATCTCACTTCTAATAAGATTTAATGCCTCAAAAATTGTTTTCCAATCAAAGCCAGATTCTTCTCTAGCTTTTTTGCGACCTGCCTTGTAGTATTGGAAATATTCTCTGCGCCAGTATGTTTGATTGTCGCATGCGATAACAATCTCACCAAATTCTTTGCCAAATTTTTGTTTATATCCTCGAATAGAATTTAAAATCATATGCCGAAGTAGCGGCACTTGAATTTCAATATCGTTTCGGCCACCCACTTCCGCCATTAAATTAGAAATGGCGGTTTGATTAAAGTCAACTACTATCATGATATGTCTTTACGTTAAACTAACTGTTGTATTCGTTACTGTTACTACATTTCCGTTAGGATCTATATACGCAGTTCCTTCTCTTTGTGATTCTAATATTGCCACATACGGAGCAATTAAACTTTTAGTATTATCTGTCAAAGTTAAATCTAATACTTCCCCAGAACAACCTGATAAAAGATTATATACAATTTGATTTATTTGAGCTAATAGTGCAGCTCGTATAGCAGCCTTATTAATACGAATATTAAATAAGTCATTAAAATTCTTTACAGTATTTTTTAAATTTGTTAATGCTGTACTGTATTGATCATAACTTGTTGCCAATTGTATTTGCCTTGCAATTGCCTTAATTAAATCGCCTTGTTTAAGTCCTTCTATTAGGGCTTTTAAATCTACATCCGGAACAGCATCATTTGGCTTACACCCATTCCCCAATAAATCTTGCAAAGAACAACCTCCCGCAGCTTCCGCCCCGGATAAAGTAGAGGTGCCTGCTAATCTATCAGTATAAGTTTTAAACTGTGCAAGTTCGGCTCCCGCCTGATCCAATAATAATTTTTGTTGTCCCAAAGCAGTCAATTCCTCAGATGCTGTGGTATAAGGCGATGTTACTGAGAAAGAAGGGTTGGCATTAGGATTAGATATGTATGCATTTACCACACCAATTCTCGTATTTACAGGAACCAGTTTAAATAGTATTGCAGTATTTGCTAAACTTTCAGCTGCACCAATTGGATTAACATAAAGTTGTGAATTGACGGCCTCAATATAATCTTGTGCAGATGATATTGCCGCAGATGCTGTATTAATTGCAGTTGTTATAGTTTCAATCGCATTTCTTACCTCAGCCAGTCCATCAGGAATGCCTGTACCCACAATAACCTGTCTTGACCCCTGACTTAACTGAGTATATGTTTGCTGTAAAGGATTGCCTCCAATTTGAGACAATACTATTTTAATTAGTTGACAATAACTTAAACTTATTCCTGCCATATGGTTACCTCGTAATTTTTAGGATGATTGTATCTATATTTATCCTACCATTGACAGCCTGTTCCTTAGATTTAATACTATCTAGGAAAGTTCTTAACTTAACTTTACCAGATGCCATCAAATCCTTAATTTGTTCTTCGGGTTTACGCAAAGTCTTTTGTTTAGATTTTTCTGGAGACCAATTCTGTAAAGTTGTGCCTTTAACAGTCATTCCTTTTGTGGACTCGGATGTATATACTGCGAGTTTACGAGTTTTGGTGTTAAATAACCATACTTGTTCTGCACCTACAAGATCAAAAGCTTTTGCAGATGTAATACCTAATTCATCATCTTTAAGTTTATATTTCAAACTCTTAATTTGTGTAATTGCAGGTTTTTCTCTAGTTGCTCTTGGCTTACGATTTGCTTTCTTAAACTGTCCATATTTGTCACAATCGTCGATAAAGGATTCAAACATTTTTACAATCTTTGTAATCTTTCTTTTCGGAAAATTGGAATATCCTTCGACAACTTGCGAATCTTTTGTTTCTGCAACCTCTTGCCACTGACTAAGTTTCTTTTGTGCCCATACTTTAACATCCGAAGTATACGGCGCTGGAATTTGATTACTTTTTAAATGGTTATAAAGATTAAATTCGGCATCTTTTACACAAAATTCATCAACTGCACCTTCAAGCTCACCAATATACTCAGATGCTTTTTCTTTCATAGCATCTTGTATGGAAACTCGTTTAACTGTAGATGTTGCTACTGCAACCTTAACTACTGTTTCTTTTGCTAATAATCTTGCTTTGCCCAAATCAATTAAATCGGTTAAATTTTTATCAAATGCTTTGATATGTTGGTCAGATATAGTAGCACCTTGAAGTAACATACGTGCCATCCAACCATACGTAATATGAACATCCTTCTCTTCGACCTCGGCAAAATATTTTACATCTGCTGGTCGATTCTTTTTAACATACTGAACATAATATTTGTAGGAATCCGCACGAGTTTTTTCTGCACTATACCAATTATTAATTCTCATCAATGTGATAGTATAATTATCAGACGTAGGATCAAGTTTAGAAACCAAAGGCTCTGAATTTATAATCTTACTTGCATCATGTTCACGTTTTGTTGCCATTTATGCTCCAAGGGTAAAATTAATTTGATTAATCGAATCATACCTACAAGAACGCCATTCGTTCTTTTCAAGATCGAACACAGAAATGACGTCATCATTGTCTTTTCGGACACGATCCGTCTTCTTTTCGATTGGGGGTAGTTTAGATTCAATTAAGGTACACTTCATTTCCCTTATTGTATCATCTTTCTTCCGAAAAGTCAAGCAAACAGTTTCCGTTTTCAACAGACCCTGCAACCATTCTCGAAATATTTTTTGTTCTTCTGGGTTAGTATTTTTATACCAATCCTGGGATATCGAATTCATCTTGTACTGCTTTCAAAATAGTTTGGACACGATTGTCCACATGATAATTGTTCATAACGATAGATTGTCTATTCATAATACCTTGTAATCCTTCAGAATCAAATTTTCGATTGGCTGCTTCGGTAATAGGAATAGGATTGTGAATATCTTCATAATCATAAAATAAAACATGATCCCAAATATTAACAATATCCTTATGATATTTTAATGCTCTTGGAATAATAGGAACTCCGCCAGTAATTAGTGAGTCAAATATTCTAATTGGGGCATCATTAAGAACAGGTACGATCCAATGTGATTTATGACTACACCATTCTGTAAAACGATCCAACATATCTCGATCATGATAAGAACCATCCACTAATTTTACACTAGAAAGAGTCTTATGTAATATTTGTAACGTTTTTTGTCTATTAATAAATTGAGGATATTCAATATGTGTACCTAATGGATCATTTGTTCTTACAGTATTAGTAACAATGGTATTATTATCCAATATGTATTGTTTTGTCCATTGTATAGTTCCAGAACTAACTGGACCTGCCATTATATTATTAAATCTAGATAAACCTTCTAAATTATCACTGTGTGTAGGTACATATAAATCTGATAATGCTGCCAATGCTCCAGAAAGTGCTAACCAATGGTGATTGTCAAAATCCCATATGACAAAAATAGAGCTTTCCGAATTTAAAAACAAGTTTACATATTTTTCTAATCTGTTATCCACATAAACATTGTTATTACTTAGTACAACAATGGAATTATGAAAAATTTCCGGCGCTTTTTGCATATTAAAGAATTCAATCTTTGCGTTTGGCGGGGTATATCTAACTGCATGGAAAATATGATCAGTTAGATAGATTTTTCCTGAAAATTTATTTTTAAAATTTTGCCGCAATGCTCGATTACGATGATTTTTAAATCGCACCATATTAAAATTAGCTTCGTTTTGCGTAATGCCGCTTGTAGCATTTACATACTGTGCTAACTGATTGGCATTGTTGTTTGCATCGTTAAGATAATTTTGAAATAAGTCGCTAGGTGGCGGCATACTATAGGTTATTGTCATTAACGACCTCTGCCAACTTTTTTCATTATTGCTTTATTGATTGAAAGTACATTTTTTGGTCTTGCAGACTTCACCATAGCCTGAAGTTCTGCTAAAGGCTTTGAATGTAGTTTTGGTTTACCAGATTTGGTGGTATTTGGATCGCGTTCTTTATGATTAGCCATATCAACTCCTAAAATATAAAAAATGATTATAACACCTATTGATATAGATGTCAATTAAAATGGTGGGATTGCCCCACCATTTGTTTAGCTTGCAACGCCTGCTACTTTTTCCTTAGTTCTACCATAAGCAGCAATACCAAGAACGGCACCCATTGCTATATGATATAACCCGGCACCTTGTAGTGTTAAGGGTTGCCATTGGTTTGTAACTGCACCTGCACTTAATGCTTGTAGCATAGACCATAAAATTGGAAATAATACAAAGTCACAAGTACAAGTCAACATATAAATCCAACCCATCATAGGTCGCATTTTCTTATTGATCCAATCGGTTGCATCTTTATCTAATGCTACTGTCGATTCACCACCTGCACTTAATGCACCGCCACCGCTTTTGAGCATCTCAGGATTACCTGATACATAGCCTGCAGGTGGAATTGCATTTTGATTGAATGGTGTAGGATTCTTCTTTTCCTCAGCTGCGTGAGAGTCCCAATCTGCCATAACTTACTCCTTTTATAGTTATTATGTTTATCATATAAAATAATAAAATTATGGTCAAATCAGATTCGTAAAATTACTTTGCTGTTTTTTTCTTAACGGCAGTTTTGGTTTTCTTAACGACTTCTTTAACATCGTCAACATTAACCTTACCGTCTTTATTTACGTCAAGAACAGCAACAATTTCTTTCTCAACTTTAGCCTCGGCTGCTTTGACCTCAGCAACAGTCTTAACTGCTGTTTCCTCAACCTTTGCGATAGTAACAGCATCTAGGGGATGCGAACCATCAGCATTTTCTCTATTCAACCTAGCATATACAATATATGCCAAGATACCTACAATCGCAACTACTAATAAAACTTCCATACTATTTCCTTTTTCAGTTAATTTATTACCTACGGCCAGTCACGGCCGAAACGCACATATATTTATACAGTTACACCTTCAAACATCTTTACACGAAACCTTTTTGGTAATTCGTCGAAAAGACCGAAATCGTCAGAAGTGCTATCTAGTAAGATATTCGGAAGACCCACCAAATCTCCAGCAAATACAATACTCAAAGTCGAATACGAAGTGTTCTTCTGAAATGAGTTCTCAGTATAATGGTCTTCGTAATATCCCATAGGTATCAGTTTACCCTTGAATTTAATTCCGATTTCTTCTGATATCTTTCGGCGTGCGGCGGCCTCTGCGGTTTCTCCCTTTTGGATTCTACCACCTATAGGCCAGTAAACACCCTTACACGGTTCTTCTTTTCGTTTGATCAATATGACTTGGTCATTATATCGTAGACACACGTCAACACAGAGATTGACGGTTTTGTTGATTATTTGTTTGTATTCTTTTTCAGGGATGAACATAATATAATTTCTATTTAAAGTGGAGTGGAGTCTTTTCCAGATCCTAAAAAACATCCTACTGCACTGTCATGTTGTATTAAAGTCCAATTGCCTGTTTGAGTATTCTTATACATTGCTATATAAGATGAAGTGTTATCTACTTTACCAATCCACGATAACTTTTCTTCGAATTCATTCTGTAATACAAAGAACATATTGTTTACGGGTAAGCATTTCATTGGTTTATTTAGATCAAATAATCCCGGAATTTGATCGTTATTCTCTACTGGCTGCTGTGCATATATGGAAGTAGATAAAAGCATAGCTGCCGTAAGTATTAGGTTTTTAATCATATTGATCCTTTATTATATTATGTATTTATATCATAAATTTATTAATAAAGTTATCTCTGTCCTCTTTGGTTCTTTTGGAAGTGGCGATTGCAATTAAGATCTCGTCGATATCCGAACGATAATGGTATGTACCGATAAAAAAGCCAGAGATATTAACGGCGCCTGTGAGTGTATACTTATTTTCTACGTATCGGTATGCTCTGGGATCTACTTTCTTACGTTTCAACCAGTCCTCGTATTGTTCATAATTGCCAGCCACAATGTATTTAATAGTATAGGGAGTAGATTCGGAATTTTGCATAATTTTTCTCTGGGAAATTTTTTTAAGGAGGTTTATTTGAAGATTTTTCCTAGAAGCGGAATCTTGATTCAGATTCCCTGGGAAATTTTTTTGTGTGGACTATTTGAGGTTCGGTTTGGATGGATAATATAAGCAGGTTGCTATATGCTATATAAGCATACGAGACCCCTCACTGGCTAATTTAGGGGGGTCTGTGCTAGAGAGCTAAAATCCTGTTAGGATACTATACGGTATGGGTCTTGGGCCATATCCTCGTGGTAACGCAGTTCGTCTATATATGCGATGCATTGCTCTACGAGCTCTATATCTATGCCCATAAGGGTCGCAATGCTAAACGCGTTAAACCCTTCGCGCATCAGGGGTTCTATGTCTATGATTAAGTCCTTCATGCGTTGCTCCTTAAGCGAATTCATACATCTTGACTGAGGGGTCTAGCGCCAGCAACTGCTTTGCTACTGTGGTCAGTTGCTTGTGACGGGCTCTAACTGTTGCTGCGGGTAATTCGCCGTCGCATGTCAGATGCTCTGGGGAGAGGTCTCCGGAGATCTTATCAGCGAGCTTTTGGCGATCTGTAGCCGATGACAACGAGTACTGAGGGCCCTTGAAGATCGCGTTCCACTGATTGGCCTTCTCTACGTACGCTTTGAGTTCTTTCATATCTGCTCCTTTGTTACTATGTCTCGATTATAACACCGTTTCGTGGTTGTGTCAAGAATAACCCTTCGGGGTACTGGGGTATTGACCCCAGCCCCTTTTGGTGTTATAATTACGCACCTTGAGTAATAACATACTTAGCCAAGTTCTTCCAATTGCCACCCTCTGCACGAATCTTTGTCGCTGCTATCAGAGTACGCAAACTCAAATTCTTGATGCTGTTCATGTTGTCACGCAAAAAGTTGATTGCGTCTGCTTTGTAGGCTGTGCTGTAATCCTCGAGAAACTCGGGGTCTGCTACAAGTACTTCCATGCGCTCGATCTTTTGACCTTGTGTCATGCTTAGGTCAACGCACATTGCTCGCGAACGAACTGCTTGGTCTAAACGCTCGAGGTCTTTGTTCGAGATGAAAATGATCGTACCTGTGAACTTGAATGACCTAGGCAGATCCTCGTCCTTCATATCTGCGTTCCAGGAGATCCAGCGCTCGCCGTATGAGTCAAGAGCACCTTTAAGCAAATTCAATGCTACGGGGTCTGTCAACACACTGTCACAGTCATCGAACACCAGCACCTGGCCGTTGCCTTCGAACAGCGTACGATACAGGCCCTTTGCTGTAGAGAAGCCTTTGATCACCCGATATGACTTAGGTGTATTAATGCGAGCACCAATCTCGAACTTAGCGAGATCTGTGGTGTCTGCCATGCCGTTGGTCTTAAGAGCTTTCAACACCGTGTGCGTCTTACCCAGGCCGCCCTGACCTGTGATAATTGCTGATGCAATTGTCTTTTTAGCGACCATGCCGACCATCTGCTCTACGAAGCTAAAGCGCTCGTTGATACCAAATTCTGATGCTTTCTCAGTAACATTGTTCTGTGTCTCGCCTACGCTAAAACCCAGCTTAGCTAACTGGTCTTTTACATATGATTCGTGACGTGAACGCGAAACCATTTTGCCGTCGACAAAACCCTCGTAACGATTCTTACCGGGGTTGTGTTTGATCACTATATTCATTGTCTGTTCCTTGTTTCTGTTCATGCCGTAATTATATGTGCTTTTGGCTAACTTGTCAAATCTTTTTCAAATAACCCTTCAGTCTGTAGGGTTACTATTATTTTCAATAGCACATGCTAAAGCATTAAATGCATTTTGCACAGCATCATTTTCGTCTAAACCGAGTTCGTCTAAAGCATTTTGCACGCTAATTAATAAGCTGTCTAATTGTTGCTTTTGTGAATCTTGCATTTTAATTTCCTTTTCTCTTTAAATTATGTCTCAATTATAGCACATTCTGACCAAACTGTCAAGCTATGACCCTTTAGCAATCAGGGTCATAGCTGTGCCATTCTTGAGCTTCGTCGGGCTGACCGTCATCGTCATCTTCGTTAAAATACACAACTTCGTCGTTCTCGACCATCGCTACTGCTTTAAAGCCACCGACGGGTTGCTCGACCCAGACCTGCGCACCTTGCCCTGGGTCTGCGCGCTCGTACGCACGAACCGCTTCATATGCATCCTCGCGGTCTGAGAACACTTGCATAGTAGCTGCTACAGGGTTGCCGGTATACTCGCATCGTATTGCTACAATAAAAAATGGGGTTCTCATGTTCTGCTCCTTGTTTCTGTTCATGCCTCTATTATAGCACAATTTGGATACCCCGTCAAGCAAAGACCCTTTAACTGAGTAGGGTAACGGGTCTCTGTGCAAGTGTGCAAACCAGCCAAACTAGATTAATAATTTCTTATTATAATAGAAAGGTGTTATATTTCGCCTGGAGATTAAACAGAAAGCTTTATAATAATTCTGTTTTAAGAAATCAAGAACTATAATAAACATCAAGACTCTGTGGGATTCTTCGTAATTGCTACGTATTCGCTCTTTTCTACCACATAAATACCGTCTAATATAGGCTCGATTGCAATAACCTCAGCAGCATCTTATATTGCTAACTCTAACGCTAGCAGCATCTTATATTGTATAAGCAACTCTACGCACAACTCTATAAGCAACTATTTGATTCAACTCTCAGTACAACTAATCATTTAGCCGTAAAAAAAGGCCTATAATAAGGCCTTATACTTTACTTATAAGATTATCTTTAAATATTCGCCACGCGTTTTCCCATGACCATCTATAGCTTGCTTTATGTACGTTGTTTCTATCCAACTTTAAACACTTATCTATTGCTGTACTTAATGAAGTATCCATATAGCCTGTTATTCCTTGATCTATTACGTCTTTTGGGCCCGTTACGTTATATGCTGCTACAGGAGTTCCGCAGGCCATGGCTTCGATCATTACAATTCCAAAAGTCTCCCATTTACTTGGAAATACAAATACTTCTGCGTTTGCGTAATACTGTGCCAGATCTTTACCCGTTTTGTAGCCTGTAAAGTGTACGTCTGAATACTTTTTCTTATATGCATCCAGCATGGGGCCGTCGCCTACCATTACTTTGAGATATCCCGGGTAGTCAAGACTTAGAAAGTCTTCAAGGTTCTTTTCTTTACTGACGCGTGATACGCATAGTATATACTTGCTAATAGTGTTTACTCTGTGCGTCGGGTTAAATATATCTCTATCTACTCCTCGGGTCCATGGTATTACTTCGCCGTCAAAGCCATGGTTCCTTAGTTCATTTACCATTGTGTTTGTGGTCGTCAGGACCTTGCCGGAATGCTTATGAAACCAACGTACTAAAGGCCAAGTAAATGCTTCAGGTATTCCAAATAGTTTATTAAGTCCTTCTGGAAACTTAGTATGATAAGCGGTATTGTAGCGATAATTACATAATGAAAGATACTTTCTAGCCCACAAACCAAGAGGACCTTCTGTGGCGATGTGGATATAATCCGGACGTATCTCCGCAATCTTCTTGCCCATTTGCCGGGGATAGGCAATCTTGACTTCGTTGTAGCCAGGGCAATTAAAGTAGCGGAACCACCCGGGATGAAGCACCACAACGTTATAACCGTCACGAGACGCGCAAATCTCAATGTTTTTGTAAGTCGTGACAACGCCATTTATTTGATCCGGTAGATTATCGGTTATAATTAAAATCGTTTTCATCGTATAACTTCAGTATGCTTATGCTTTAATGACTTTCTCATTGCCTTGAACCAAAGGCGTCGTTCTTTGTTTTTGTCGCCCCTTAGTATTGCTTTGTACATTTTCCTGATTAATCTGTTTACCTTCATTGTCATTCTCCCTTGTCCAAGTTACTATTTCCCAACGACCATCGTGGTGTTCAACTAATGCTGTACAACTCTCTACCCAGTCTCCGTCGTTCATATATGCCACACCGTCGATTTCCTTAATCTCAGCATGATGTATGTGACCGCAAATCACACCATCAAAGCCACGCTTTTTACAATACTGAGCCAGATTCTCTTCGAACTTGAAGATGAAATCTACTGCTTTTTTGACTCGGTGCTTAAGAAAACGGCTAAGGCTAAAGTACCCAAAACCCATACGGTGACGAATCCAAGCAAGTTTGCTATTGAGACTAAGAATGAAATCATAGGCTTTATCTCCTAAAAATGATAGCCATGGTGCTAGTCGTGTTATGCCATCAAACATGTCTCCATGTACAACCAGATAGTGTAATCCATCTGCGCCTATATGTTCTATTTGATTGTGTATTTCTATTAGACCAAAACTGAAACCATACGGTATCATTGGTCTTAAGAATTCATCGTGATTTCCTGCAATGAATATTACTTTAGTGCCGCGCTTGGCATGTCCCAGTATTCTACGTACTACGTTGGTGTGTGATTGTTTCCAACGCCATCGGTTTTGCTGTATTTTCCAGGCATCTATTATATCGCCCACCAGATACAGTGTGTCGCATGTATTATGCTTTAGAAAATTATTTAGTTTATCAGCCTGGCAATCTTTGGTGCCCAGATGAACATCGCTTATAAATATCGATCTATATGTCTTTTGCATATAGTTATTTATTATGCAACAAACTAATATATTGAATACGGTAGTTTGTTCGTTATATGATCCGTCATCTGTTCCATTGCCGTTTTATATTTCTTGCTCGGTGTCTTTGTAAACCAATTCCATATAAAACCATATCCGCTATACTTGGCCAAATGCATATCTATATAGAAGTATTCATCGTAGTTTCGGCGAAAGATTCGATTATAATATGGAAACACTTTTAATTTTAATTCGTCTCTACCTAATGTATTTTTAGTTGTTTTCAGAGCAGATGTATAATCCCAGATTGATCTGTCAGTCTTTACTGTTATTTTCCAAGGGTCGATTTTTAGTAGATTGACTAGTTCTATTGCTGATTCGAGTGTTGGTGTGACTAAACTTACGAAACAATCCAAATCTCTGCCGTGTCCTTCGCAACTTGCACAAGTTAGATATCCCTTATTTACCAATGCATTTACTATAGGCCAGACTCCCGCTTCGATTTGCGTCTCAAACTTCGGATTATATGGGCTGACTTCTGCTACTCTATACTCTTCACCTGGGGCAGATGCGTATATTCTACCGTCGGCATGCAGCCAATTCGGCGTATATGTAATGTAATCTGTGATGTTATCCCAGCTGTTTGCTGGAGGTTGGCTGTACTGTGCCTGCTTTCTCGACTCAACTATTCTTTGTTCTACATACTTGTCAGTATTTAGTATCATTTTTCTCTACGTCTTTAGCATTCTCGTAACCTCGCTCATAGTCCTCAGCATCAGCTTCTGCATTTTCTACATCAGCATATGGATTAAAGAATTGTTCCGTTGCCAATCCTGATGCATAACCCTGCATATAAGGTGCTTCTGCATATAGTTCTATTTTTACTCTTTTATTTGCCATTATTGTTTCTCCACACAGAATAGAAAGGTATCACCGTTGAGCCCATGTTTCCTAAGTATATTAGATAGATCTTTACACTCTTGATATGTCTTCATTTCAGCCAACTGAATGTACCGTGCTTCAACGGGGACTGTATCTATCATAAACGCTATAATTAATGACCACATTATTCAACTCCAAAATGTTTAAGAACATATGTACCAGCAGTCAAAGGCTGATATTGATTCATTGTTGCTATATCAGCACATTCCCTGACAATTGACTCGGCGAACTGTCCTAGGACAGCTTCCCATTTGACTTTATCTAGACCAAGTCCATATACATCTAAATGGCTTTGTCTTGCAAGGGATCTAATGCGCTCGTTCATTCTTCAACTCCAAAATTATCTAATATTTGTGCGCCGATACCTTTGCGACCTTCATGCTCCATCAAACCTGCGGTAAGAGCACATTCCTTTACAATCAACTCGGCAAACTTTTGCGTATCAAAATGCAAATGTCCGTCTACCAGAACTCCGTCAACACGATGACTCCAGCATTGTTTTTCAAGTTCTTTGATTCGATTGTTCATATTATCCCCAAATGCTTTGGTACACTGCTGATAAGAAGACACCCATAGACAAAAAGAATATCAAAGGCTGTAGTATAATAAACCATAAAAACATTATAATAAAATCCGGGTCCAAATATTTTTTCATTTTTCAATCCTTACACATCGCATATCCACATATCCTTTTTTACCCTTTGCATCTGTTTCAAATGCACGAATAGCCTGTTCACATTTTTCAAAGGTATTAAATTCCATTGTGGGAATCACTGTATTGGTAAAATGCCCATTACTGTTTAACACAATCAAAACAAATACAATGGTGTTCATTATTGACCCCAAGTCCTATGTGTTTCTGCCACCCATTCCAATCCATCATATTCCTCGATGTACCACTTAATGTCATCTGGAATTTCCACAATCCTTAAGTCAGCATACCTACCGCTGGCCTCTGATCCCATCAGCTCAACCAGCGCAATCAAATGCGCATCGTCTCTTGCAATGCTACGGTCGTAAAAGTTTGGATCTGAGATACCAGCTAGTTCCTTGTATTTGTTCTCAGCTTCTTTACTAAGACCAAATCCACCATAACATTTATTGATTATTACTTTCATTATCAATCTTCAAAAACTGTTCCACGTTGTTGCTCATAGTCATAGAATGCTACTAGCTTAGCTGGCTCGTTATTTTCTGGCTTAGCATAGTAAACAGTTAAGCCACCTAGATCACGCGATGCATAAAACTGTGTCTCGTTAAAAATAGCCAGTTCAGCTAACACTTCTAACTCATCAGAATACTCACGATCACTGTAGTCTATAGTATAAACTTTAGTGTTGTTAATTTTCTCAGATTCTTTGTCAGTTATTTGATGCACAATGTTGCCCTCGTTTGTGTTGGTCTGAAGTTTATTGAATGCATAGTACAAATGCTTCACATCTGCATCATCAGAGTACTTGTCATATACTTTGTTGATAGCTGAAAACATATACTGAAAGTGTTGTTGCTGTGTCTGCATAGTATTCTCCGAGTTACTAGATCTTAATTATAATGCCTTTTGATTTAGAAGTCAAGCACAATTTTCGAATCCACTCAAAACGAATCCTTTTCATAATCTCACGCTTTCTCATGGTTTTCGCTTTCTAATTAAATATTAACCAAACTATAACTTCTGCTATTAACCAACAGACACCTATAGTTAACAATACCACTAAAAAATCTAAAAACATTTCCAGTCCTCCTTTTGGATGAGATTTCGGAACATTACTATATGGGTGAACCTCGGGAACACCCAGATGTAGATCTTCTGACTTATACTTTGATGTAGCCATACAATTGCTTACAGTTAAACCATGCTACAGGTTCACCGTCTTTCATATACACATATACTGTTTCAAGATCCCTATTGATAGTATCATATACAATGTTCTCAGAAAACATCTTAGGATACTCTATGTAATGATCTTCTTCAGTTAAATCATGATTAGGGAACTGAAACTGTACGTTAAAACTATTACTATCTATAAAAGTGTCGATATCCATTTTTACTCCGTGGTAAGTTCTATATTTTTGTCAGTCTTTCTTTCCAAATCATCTGGATTAATCTTCTTTAACCATTTTGCAGGTACATCTATGGTATGGCCTTTGCCGCCATACTCGGACACCAGCTCATTCTGTGATCTGACTAACCATACTGGGCCATATAGCGAATGCTGGCCCTTTACTCGAATACATTGTACTATTTGACCAACCGATTGTCCAAATACTGATTCGATAATGATAGCCAAGCATCCTGGCTCTAGTTCGTTGTTCATTTAGTAATAGATGCCTTGCCGGCACCGAATAAAATTACAACAGCACCCCATGTTTCAAATGTAAGTGGTATAGCCAAACTGGGAAATAAAGTGTTCAATGCCCATATTGTGGCTATTGGTGCAACTAAGACAACTATAACTGCAAACGCCACACTCAATGCCATTGCTTCAAACTTGCTCATTTGCACACACCTTGAATCTCTATCGCAGTCATTCCCTTTTGTATTGCAGCAGTTCTACAATCTGCTTTTGCGGTTTCGCAATATGCCATCACGCCGAAAAACATACCAAAAAACACTACAAAACCTATAACCGCAACCAAAAAATCGTTTTCCGTATTCATATACTAACTCCTTAAATGTAAAAATCTGATGTAAACTCACAAGCATCGTAAACCAGTTCACGAACCATTGTGTCTGTTGCTTCTTCGAAACCTTCCTTCTTTGACAATGCCTCTAGCATCTGATAGGCATCTTGCCAATCCAATAGACTGTCTTTGGCAAACTCTACAATCTTATGTACGCGGTTGTTGCCATCCGCAGTAAACATTCCATAATCAATTACCATACCAATTCCTTTGCTTTGAATCTGATCTGACCTTCATGCTCAAACTGAGACTTTTCAAAGTCTGTCATATAGTCGTTAGAAACCAATTCCCATCCGATTACCTCTCGACGGAAATATTGGCTGTTCTCTTCGATAGAGCTACGGAGAGCCATGACTGCTGTAGTGGCCTCAGTATCGTTCTTAATGCCTTTGACGAAAAAGTCTTCGCCGCCTTTCATCTTCCAATACTCAGGGCATTCACCTTTGCCGTCCCAATCATGAGCACCGTAGTTCTCTTGATCCTGAGTCCAAATATGCAATTTCATCATCTGTTCCTTTTTGCTGTTCATGCCATAATTATAATTGCTTTTGGAGACCCTGTCAAGGAAAACCTTATTGAGTGTGTGGTTATTAAAGGTAATAAAAAGGTTTTACCTTTTAAAGGGTGACGTCGAGCTGAGATCCCTTGACTTTAATGGCCTGTATGAAGGCTCTTTGTGTATAAATGATGTCTGCAACTGTCGCGACAAATTGCGTATTTTTCACTTCTACTCTTTGAGGTAAAGAATCTGCATCTGTACGTCTAAGCTCAGTTACAAGATTAATGGTGGGGACAACTTCTGCGGAATGAATTCTCATGTCAAAACCTTTTTAGTTATTTATACCAACCTCGTAGGGAGATATAGGTGCCGTCAGTATACTCTGCTTCTATTGAAAATGCACATAGAAGGCACAAGTATACAAATATCCACATCAAAGATCTAATCATATTACCACCATGAGTCGTAATAAACAGCATCGCCTGTTGCAATAGCTACCTTGGCTTTGCTGATAAAATCCATGTCATGCTGCATTGACTCTGCATCTGGAGGATTAGTACCAAAGAAGAACCCTTGTGTCTGCGGTAGATTATCAGCTAGCACATCTTTTTCAAGATTTTGTAAATCTTCCATTGTCAGACGAACGGGTACACAATTGAATGATTCTTTGGTTCCGCCCTTTTCACGATACAAACGTTCCATCCAGCCATGCAAATCGTGATGCTTGCGCCAGTACATGATTTCCTCACACTCTACTCTCTTTTCATCTGCAGTCTTAGCAATCTCAAAATCGCCAAGTGCATCTTCTGTCCTAACACGAAAAGCATACATATCTAAACCCATATCAATACTCCTCTTCAACTGGATTTGTCTCAATTACCACATGGCCAAACTGAATTGTTCCTTCCCAATCAGGTGTACCTCGACCACCACCTGTTACAAAATCTGTATCAAATTCAAGAATAGAACCTACATCCAAAAATTGAGTAAAATTGTCAACATAATTAACATCTTTTTCTCGAATGCAACCAATCGACCCTGAGTCTACGCTATACGAATGACCATAATAATCATAGTACACACCGTCGCCGTACGCTGTACTGTACATTGCAAATTTACGACCATCTTTTAATTGGAATTCGCCGTCAATGACTCGACTACCTTGAATAGTAAGCTCACATATTTCGAGCCATTCGCTATCTGTCATTATATGGCATAAGTCGCCAATATAATATTTTCCTGCTGGCATCATATTATATAACTCCAAGTTGTTTCTGAATTACTTGAACAATTTCTTCACGCATACCCGAAGTCAATTCGAGATATGCCCAGGCTGGAAGATATTCATCAATGCGATGCATATCCAAAGGTTTAGGTTGAGCCTGTTTGGTATACTCTTCTAGCTGATCTAATGTAAATACCCAGTTTGGTCCTTCGACCTCGGCACCCACACTCGATGCTAGTTTTACAATATCCAATCTGTTCAAGAAGTCTCTCCGACAGATTCGACAATACGCTGCCAACGATATGCTACAACATTCTCAACCATAGTTACGGGAATATCTAAAACTGCTGCAATCTCATCAATCATAAGATTTGTACTGCTAAGCAGATCATTAATCTCTGCATCTAATTCTGACATTTTACTCATAGTTTGCTCCTTAAATTAAATCAACTTGAACTTGCTTACCTATTTGAGTCGTATTATAACTGGTCATACCACAACCTGTAGGTAACGCCTCACCTTTTCTCTTTGCCTCATATCGCAAATACGATAAACGCAGAACACCATCACACGCAGCCTGCCGAAGACTATGAGTAGCAAACACACTACCAACGCCACCCACAGTTGTATAGATTCCAAACCCATCAATTATCACACGTATTTTTTGTGAGTTCTTAAAACCATCGATGAAAGTCTTTGTGCGCATTTTAATCCTTCTTAGGAAATCGAGCAGTCGGGTCATGCATGATCTTGCCGCCACCCTTGTTCTTACCATTGGCAGTCTGACCTTTGGGATTCTTACGACCCTTAAGTTGTTCAACCGATCCGCCTTGTGCTAAAAACCTAGCCATCGCATCCTCTGACAATTTGCGGGCTATATCTCTTGATACTTCTGGGAGTTCTTTGTCAATCATCTTTGATCCTTTCTTTGTTGCTATGTGCTTATTATAACACCGTTCGAAAAAAGACACAACCTAAAACCATACGCTCTGTAGGGTTACTGTGTGTTCAATGTTGGTGAGTACTCACCAATTAACTCGCGTTCTAGCATGTGAGCAGCATTTTTGCCCCTGACGACCTCAATGATCTGTGGGACAAACACCTCGACCCCGTAGGACCTTATAGCGCAGCATAAAGCCCAGGACTTACCCTCAGTCAATGCTCTGCGAATGTGCTTTTGTATGCGGATTTTGAGGTCTTTCTGACGAAAGCCTTGTGTAATGCCTATATAGTACTCACCGTTAACAGCATTTGTGATGCTGTATACGATATGTCTACGATCGGATCTCTTTTTTCTGTTCATGTCATTATTATATAGCCTTTTGGCTAAAATGTCAAGTATAACCCTTCAGAGCGTAAGGTTAATAAAAAGGTTTTACCTTTTAGATCGGTGTTCCAAACTTATCAGTTTCATAAGCCCAGTGTACTGCAATCCAATCATCAATACACATTCTTTCAGTTATCCTAGCATCTGCCGGTATATCTTTGCCTGCCTTTGCCATTAATTCATACCATTTTGGAAAGTATGAAGTTAATATTGCGTTTTCTGATAGGGTGACCGATACATCTATATCAGGTTCAGAATAAGACCAGTATCTCATCTTTCATGTACTCTAAGTATTTTGACAGTATCATCTGTTGTCAAATAGCAACGTGCTCTATAGGTAATATCATCACTGTTTGGGTTTGATTTTTTCGTAAATTCAATTAACTTATTATTTAACATATACCTTGCCATCTGTTGCGCAAGTTGTTCTTTAACATAATCCTCAAAATTTGGTTTCCATGCCATTGCGTCGAGATAAGATACAGAATATGCTGCATCCACCATTTTTCCGCCAATGGCATAATCTTTCGCACTAAATCTAATATCTTCAATATCAAAGGAAGGTATTGGCATTGTGTTGACATCAAATGTTTTTACTATTGCCATTTAGTCGTTACCTTCTTCTTGTAACCCAGGCTGAAAGAATCGTTTTTCTTGAATACTTAATTCTTTGTACAATTTTCTAGGGTTACTACATACTGGACATTTAGGATTACCACAATCCATTGCGTGATGCTTAGCAAACTTATGCGGTTCATCTACATGTATGCCGGCTGATTTGGCAATCTTTACCTGTTTCTTAATATGCACTTCTTCCTGATGTAATCTGGAACTATGCTTTATTTTGTCCTGATCCGTACTCATTTTCTTTTCCTGTATGCCTGTTTTTCCTCAGTACCAATAGTCATTTTTTCAAATTCTTTTTTGGTAATTTCTTTAAATGAATGTTCTTTGACAGAGTCTAAAGACTGCTCAAACTCGAGTAATGATTTCAAGTTAAATCCCCTAGCAGGAATCTTGAATCTAAAACCATCGGCTAGTCTGACACTAATTTGATAGTATCCGTCTTTAGTTATCTTTGTGGCTGCGTCTGTCATTTATATGTTGGTTATAGTATTTGAATTCATGGGGATTCATATAATAACTTAAGACTTTTATCAAAGCAGGTCGTAAATCTGAATCATTCCAATTCATTTCTATTGCTTCCTGTAAATCTTCAATTATGATGGCATCAACCTGGTCATAAGTCAATTCTATTGATTTAACTTCTTTGTATGGTGTGTAGGCTTTATCAAGTATCATTTTCTAAACTTTCTTAACACATCATTTGCTTTAGGGAATTTCTTTTCATGGGACATCTGTTCATCAAAGGTCTCTAAAAGAACTAGTCTTTGTAGTAAATCACACTGCAACTGTTCCTTGGGTGATAGTATATTCTCATACCATTCTAAAAATTCTTCTTCAGAATCAAGAGTCCACATGACATCGAGCATATCACATTGGTCTTGCGTCAAACCGTCAATTTGAATGTTGTTCATACCAATTCCTTTACATTACTATGTCTATATTATAAAGCCTTTTGCATCACTTGTCAAGCACTTTATCTTGCGGAATTTCCCATAGTTTAAAGGGTTTTTCTATGTCAATTGGCTCATTCTCATAAGTATATGTTTTTTTCGAGTAGAGCGGATCCAATTTGAATTTTCGATTGGTTGTCCAAGACAGAGTAGTATCATACGGTTTACTACTAAATTTTTCGAATAATACATCAGTTTTGTCTACTTGCTTAAAGAACATCATTCCTCCGTACATAATCTTGCAAAACTTGTTCTGCTTTATTATATGATTCTGCAAGTATATTTGCTGTTAGCATGTCGCCATTGATAGTCATATCAAATGGTGCAGGTGAACCGTCAAAATGTAATGGTTCATATAACTCTATCGTAACCTCATGATAGGTCATTTGTTTAACTCTATTCATCATGGCTTTTACATCAATGCTCATAACATACCTCTTTTTCTATAGTATAGATACAGATCTAAATAGTATTTAAATCTAATTGGTTCATTGTCAATAGAGGGAAGACGATTGCCCCAACGGACAACCATCCCCTCATATACTTGATTCCATTCGTCGTCTGTCATACTTCAAACACGAATGGCAAATACGGTTGTTTCTCGTCAGTATCTCTTTCATAATGAACATACCCGCGAGGATTGCACATTACTCTGGTACTGCCAATCATATAATTAAACAATTCATGAGTATGACCATGTGTCCATGCTTTGATCTGTGGTCTATCTAAAATAAAGTCTGATAAGTCAGATGAATAACCACCGTTCATGATAGTCTCATCTTTATACTTTGGATGTGTGCTTTGCCTGCTAGGTGCATGATGTCCAACTACAACAAACTTTTGATCGTGTTTCTCTGATACGATTTCTTTGATATATGCCACCATATTCTTATGTTCTAACACCGCATCCTCTGGTGTGAAACGAGCATTACGTTTATGAAACTTTCCATCTTCATCTTTAAAGATTACTACACGATTACCATTAAGAACACATCGAAAGTCATTCATCATACCTTTCATGTGCATTAGTGTAATAGGATCTTCCTTATTCATATCTGTCCAAAGAGTGCCACCGATGAATGTCACATCATCAATTTTTACAATCTCTTTTTCTAAGATATGAAGGTTTTTCAAATAACCTAATTTATCTTTTAGTAATTTATAAGACTCAGCAAAGTCCCCGTGATAATGCTCATGGTTGCCCATGATATAAATAACATTCTTATATGTTTCGCAACAACCAGAGAAGAATCTGTGTAGCATATTGGAACGATCAAACCGATCCATGACACCATAAAGATCTCTGTCTCGAATGTCCTTAACAAGACAAATGTCGCCAGATAAAATTAAGACGTCGGCATTCTCTGGATTAACTGGAACCCATTCTTCGAACTCTAGATGAATGTCTGATGTAAGTGCAATTTTCATACTCTAATTATAACACCTTTTCGATTAGGTGTCAACCTGTCTTAAATTCTCTGTCAACATAATATTGAATTAGATTTCTTTGAATCATAGTTACAAGATCACCATGGTCATGATCAATTACAAATCTAACTGGGCAATGAGACCACGTTTGGCTTTTGTTAAAATCAGCGAACCATCGTCTATGATCTTTGTTTTTTGCATCAAAAACCACGTATGGCCTACCATATAATGCAAGTTTGCTCATATTATTTGAATAATACCAACGCCATCAACGATGCCTGTGCTATGAATCCTACTCCTATTGTAATAATATTGAGAGAATCTTTCAATACGATTGCTCTGGCAAATAACAAAACTAACCCTGCCCACATCATCAGCACAACATCAAGACTGGGTGTGTTATCACTTATTCCTGTAATCAATGCCAACAATGATGGTAGTGTGGCGCAATGTATTACTATCGCCGCCAGCCAACCCAAAGTGTCAGCAGAAATTTTATGCAAATGCTCATTTACAAAATTTCGAATGGCGTTAATGTTAAAGAAGTTCATGATTTTCTATCTCCGTAAAAGATGTGTCTACCGATCTGGTCAATTTTGGGGTTTTTCCACCCAGGATTAATATAATCTGCGTGATAATACAACGCATTCTTCAATGCCGGAAGCCTAAAATTTTCTAATAGAACTTTCTTAGCCACCAACTCACTTTCTGCCCATAATTGTTTGTGTATGGGTCTAATCTTGTGAGTGTTTTCGCAATACCAACTAAACTGACAAATAACCTTCTCATAAAAGATATTCTTTTGGTATACTACTCCACAAATCGAACTTGCGAACTTGCCCGACTCTACTCTATTTATTGTTACTTGTGCTACTCCAACCTTTCCTTCGAATGGTTCGGATGCCGCTTCCCAATAAATGTTTTTAGTTAGGCAATCTAGTTCTTTTATCTTTGTAGTGGCACTAACATAGTTATGTGGCCAGTCCACCTGTGTCTCTTTAATATGATTTAATCTCGCTTTACATGCCAGTGTTACTGCCCATATAACAAGAATAAATCCTACGGTTCTTAAGATGTTCGCTGCTAAACTACCAATGGTTGCACTGTTAGTTTTTAAACTAATATCCATATTTTCTCCTATAGTTTATCCCACTCAAAAACTGAGAAAAAGAGTGCTTAGAGCACAATTTTTTAGGGATTTATTTGATCACAGGATAATTATATAATACTTGACTCGAGAAGTCAAGCGACCCGTCTGCCAAACGGGTCGGTGCTTATCCGAAAGATTAAGCTGGGGTACCTAAGGCAGGAATGGTTTGAGCATCCCAGGATGTAGTAGATTCATTCCATGTGTAGAATGTACCTGCTTCAGTTTCCGTCGGCATGACAGGAGTGGGTTGTGCTACCGGAGGGTTCCAATAACAAGTTTCCTCATCCAAAGTCCAACTTGGATATGGTTGAGGTGCATAAAATGCATCTCTACCTGCATCATATACAAACCCAATGCCTGCATAATTTTTTCTTAATGGTGTGCCACCGTTACGATGTGTGCCACCCTGTGTATTATAACTTGTTTGTACCCAAGATGAAGGATTACCGACTGCGCCTGAGTTGATAAAATCTTGATCAGCCACAATAACTTGAGTTACTATACCATTTTCTACGTGTGCATAATGTGCCATTTTTTTTCTCCTTTAGATTACGTGTTATTAAACACTATGTCTTTTTATTTATTAACTAATTAATTGAAAATAATTGTGCCAGATTGCCAAAATTGGTAAATAATATTGGCATTGGAATATATTACATTTGGTGAACCTGTTGTGGTTGCAAGTGCGTAGACATTTGAATGTCTAATGACAACTACACCCGACCCACCATTTCCTGTGGATGCTGCAAACGCAGCAGCGCCACCGCCACCACCGCCACCGCCAGTATTTACTAAACCGTTTGCAGCGTATCCAGAACCAGGACCCGTATAACCTGCAGCGCCGCCTCCAGCGCCACCCGCGCTTTGAACGCCTCCACCTCCAGATACAGCAACACCACCGCCACCGCCAGCATAATAAAGGTTTGATCCATTTATAAAGGATATAATGCCATAACCACCGGCTCCACCGCGAACTTCTGCAGCTGTTGGTCCATCTTCTCCGTAGAATCCAGCGCCACCGCCTCCACCTCCAACTTGGGCAGAAGGATTATATCTGCCAGCACCACCGTTGTTTCCTTGTCCAGCTGGCGACGCTAAGCCGACGGGAACAATTCCAGGAGAGGCTGTTGCCATACCACCGCCACCCCCTGAACCTCCGGGATTGCCTGCAGTTAAATATTTTCCGCCGCCACCACCCCCCGTGGAAACGATTGCAGGTGTAAATTGGGAATCACTGCCATTGGTACCAGATTGAATAGCAGGGAAACCTAATCCTCCCAAGCCACCACCGCCTACAGTAATAGTATATGGTGTGTATGGATTTACTGGATATGAAGCAGCTCTCTTGACACCGCCTGCGCCACCACCACCACCGTAATTGCCACCACCGCCACCGCCAGCAACTACTAAGTATTCAACTACTGGAGGATCTATGGTACTTGTATCATTTATTGAAATAATATTACTTGTTACCAGTATATTACCAGTAACGGAACTTGATCTAATATCTATTCTAAATGTTTCAGTTCCTTCCAAATAATATAACGAAGGAGTTATTGCAAAAGTGCCACTACCAAAAATTGCATTTACTGTACCATTTGATGCTATAAAATCTGCATTGGTTGTAGAAATATTATTAACTGTCCAATATAGTATTTTAGAATCGGCAAGCCCCGAAGTTAAAATACTAATGTTAGCAATAGAACCTTCATCTATACTTGTAGGTACAGACGTAAATGATACTGTACCTATGGGTATTATACTCAAATTACTAACTACAGTAGGAAGATTAAAAGTGTTTAATCTTGCATTTTTTGCAGTTTTACTAGATTTTATACTTTTTATGGACATTATTGTTTATGCGGTATAGGTTCCACTTGCAGTATAGGTTAGTACTGTCATTCCTGGGGCTGCCCCGGGTGTTGTTACTGTAGCTCCAACAGCAGTTCCAGGATAACTTGAAGTTGGTACCATTAATATAATTAATCCGCCACCGCCATTGCCAGAAGTACCTGACGCAGGATAACCAGAAGAACTTTGCCCTCCGAAACCGCCAGACGAACCAGGTGATCCGCTCGAGGTCACACTCCAGGTAGTAGGAGCAGTGTTTCCCCCTCCCGCAACATCTACAGAAAATGCAGCAATAGGCAAAGCTGCACCGCCCGCTCTGTTTACACCCGGTGCCGGAGCTAATACTCCTGCCCCACCAGCACCGCCGCCACCCGTTCCTTCTGAGGCTGCTGCGGGATTAGACCCCCCGGCATTTCCATATTGTGAAGAAACTGCAGGATTGCCAGAATTCCATGTTGGTTGAACACCTGTTCCTCCCGTAGGATATCCTCCGCCACCCGATCCCCCTGAACGACCTAACAATGCAGCAGGACTTGGAGCACCTGTTCCTGAACCGCCACCGCCGCCGCCAAGTGCAACTACTGTGGTAATTCCCGGTGCGCTTAAGGTTGTATTCGATCCTGTGATGCCCGCCTGTGGACCTGGATTGCTTGATGGTTGGCCTGCACCTCCACCTCCCCATACAAAACTAATAGGAGTACCTGCAGGTACATTTACATTTCCGAGGACAACACCGCCACCGCCACCGCCTCCTGCACCGCCAATATCCCCACCCGCTTGCCCGCCGCCACCACCACCGCCTACTAATAGGTATCCTATCTTGATAACAGGCGGTGCTGGTGCGGGTCCCGATGGTGCAGGAGAAGGTGCAACGTAGGTATTCAAAGGCGAAATAATCGCATTTCCTGTATATCCAACATTAAATCTATTTGCAGAGACTGTTTTCTCTGTCAAACGAAACATTCCCATTAGGTTATCTCTGCACCAAATAAGTTAAATGTGACATTCCCTGCAAATGAATATACTGTTAATACATCTGCAGATGCCATAGTAATACCAAGTGTCAATCCTACTGTATCTTGAGCAGGAAGCGCCACATCATATGCAAAAAATTGTGCAGTAGTTAAAGCATTTCCGCCTTTTCTAACAGCTGCTCTAAATGTCACATTCGCCGCAGATGTATTACATACTGCTAATGTAGATACAACTGCACTTGCTCCTGCAGGTACTAAGTATAAATCTGCATATGATGCAGGATTTGGTAATGCTTGCCCTAAAACTTTATATGCTTTTGCCATTTGTTTTCCTTACATTCCCGCAAGCAAAAAACTGTCAACATCTTCACTTGCAACTACAATAATAACGTTTCCGCTTTGTTGTGTTGATAGAAGTTGTCCAGGTACTGTGCCAGGAGCGGTTATTTGTGATAATACTATTTTTGTTGTCATTTTTATATTCTTAGAATGTTATTGTACCTGAGCTAAAGTATTTGTATACAACAAATCCACCCGAACTTGCAACAACCACATTGGATCCTGTAGTATTTGCAGTGGGGTATGCAGATGGATGACGTACAATAACTACTCCTGCACCACCTTGACCAAATCCTCCTGCACCACTTTGACCACCACCACCTCCGCCGCCGCCGCCGGTGTTTATAGTACCATTTACATTAGTTGCGCCGCCAGCAGAAGGCTGTCCTCGACCGCCACCGCCAATACCACCATCCGAACCACCATAACTATCACCGGACGCACCACCACCGCCAGCATAATACACATTAGAACCTATACCTGTTATTGAAGAAGGTGATCCGGCACCCCCTGCTCCTGCAGCACTAGCACTACCGTTGCCGCCTACAGCACCAGCGCCACCGCCGCCAGCACCAAAGGTGGCGCCAGTTCCACCTGCAAATCCTTCTACCGGACTGTACCCGCCGGCATTGCCGGTGCCTGGCTGTCCAATGGTTTGATCGCCTGCAGATACATAACCGCCACCACCACCTCCAGAACCACCTGATCTACCGTGTCTGTTTGCGGGTGTGGCAGAATATGTTCCGCCACCGCCACCGCCAGATGCAAGTACATTAGCAAAATTTGTTCCTGTTCCAGTCATGGTGGAATCTGTTCCGTTGGCTCCAAATGTGGGTGCAGTAGTTCCGCCACCTCCAACTGTAATTACTATAGGAGATCCGGGAGTAACAGAGACAGTTGTAGCAGTTCTAAATCCTCCACCGCCGCCGCCGCCGCCAGCGGTGTTGCCACCTGCACCGCCACCTGCTACTACTAAGTATTCTATTGAAAATGCCGCGGCGGCAGCTACATATGTTATTCCTGCAGGCAATACAGCAGAACTACCATCGGTATTATAAGCATAAAGCAAATAATTGCCTACATTACTTACCGGAGCTGCAAATACTAACTGTGTAGGGCTTATAAATGTTGTTGCACATTTTATTGAACCTAGAAATATTTGTATTCCGGAATTAAATCCAGATCCATTAACTGTGATAGACAGATTGCCCGCAGTGCTTAAACTTGTTACACCTGCCGGATAGGAAAATGAATTAATTTTTACTACACCCGGATTGGCTATCCATGAAGGTGTAGTTCCACCAAAAGCCAAGTATTTGTATAAAATATTAGTTGCGGGATTATACCATTCATCCCCGAGAGCTCCCGATGGGGGCTGGGTTGTAGATACTATATGTGCCATTGATTAAGCCTGTGCTTCAGTCCAACTTACACGAGAGAAAATGTTACCTATAGGGCTAAGTGCTGTTGCACAAATTGTAATAACATCTGGTCCATCGGGATATTTGCCCAATGCAGTATTGATTGCAGTAGTTGCTCCGCCACCTAAAATACTTGTTCCAAGATCTCTTGCAATTGTCATGTCCTGTTGTGTTTGTCCAGCAGTATTGGTAAAGAATGAGAACATGCTTTCACCGCCAACTATTGGAGTCGCATTTGCATGCAAGACATACTGCGCCAAACTTGATCCGCCCACATTAGTCCAAGTCCCTGAAGTAGGTGTACCGTTCAATATAACATCAATACGGTAAGGAGCCGTTGTTAAAGCATCCATTTGGCGTAAAATCAATTGCATACGATTAACAATTTCTCTTTGGCCTAATTGACCAACAAAACCATTATCAACGCTCGGAGCAATACGAAGACTGATAATTGCGTATCTGCTATTATTTGGTAAATTTTGTAATGGATTGTTTTGTCCAATGTTAAATACCAGCGATTTATCATCGTCGTATTTACCATCCATAATAACAGATGACCCCCAATGTGATATTGTTACCGCATTCTGCGGTGCAGCTAATGTTACTCCAATAGGGGCTGTTGCTGAATATGTAAATTGTTGTGCGGTACTTTGACCACCAAAAACTGCTCTATTTGCAATAGTGAACGTGTTTGCAGATTTTGCCGAATATGAAATATATTCAATTGCGGCACTTTGATTACCTGAAGCAGTAACCATAACTGTACCTGCTGGCGGGAATCCTGATGCATCCGCCACGGTAAATGTGGATCCTGTACCTGATCCACTAGATATTGAGGCAGTTAAACTAGAATATGGAGCCAACGTATTAGTTTCATATCTTGCACACATATTACCAGAACGCATATACGCTTCAGTATTTGTATTGTTATTGGTGATACGATGGCAATATATTACCTCGCCTCTATTATTTTTAAATCCAAATCTAACAGCACCTGCACCATACCAAGAATAATCGATATAGAACATTTGCATTTTAGTCAAATCTAAATTAAATAAACTTGCACCATTGCCGTCGCAAGTATCAATGTTCCATGAAGATTGTGCATATCTAACATCAATGGTTTTAGATACTAGACATTTTATTGCGCTAACAGATCCTCTATATTCAGGAGCTATTATTAGTTGAGTATCACTTATGATAGTCTGAACCATATAGCTCATGCCTCTGATTACAATAAAATCTTGAGGAAGTAGTTGTGTAGAAAATCTTGTGTTAACACCTGTTACTATGGGTGAACCAGGATTAACCGTAACTGAACCAGCAATTTGTTGAGTACTAGATCTCTTAACAGTATATAATGTTTGACCATCGAATTCGAAGAAGAAACCATTTTGAGTGTCAAACATTCCGATACGAGTTTTAGATCCATACCATGCGGAAGGTGAAACAGTTATTGGGAATCCTGTTGCAGGAGTAGCAGTAGGCGAAGTTGCTGCAGTATAAGTAAATGTCAATGGATTTAATGTTGAAGCAACTGTATATGTTCCGTTATATGCAGTTTCATTTGCCCCAGTAACAACAATGTTGGCACCTGGATTCAATCCATGCGTTTGTCTACAATTTACTGTAACTGTAGTGCCTACAGATGTCAAAGTATCAACAGCTAATGCAGGTTTTATAATTGAACCTGTACTAAATTGAATACCTTTACCTGATTGGTAACGGAAATATCTGCGGGTCTGTCTAATAACTTGCCAACCATGAGATGAGCCTTGGTTTGTCATCTGCACGCCACCATCAAATGCTCTGTGTTGAACATAACTTGTTGGTCTTGCGAATAATACATTAGATGCAAATGGAGAATTAGTTGCAACTAATGGGCCTGCACCTGTAAAGTTATAACCGTTTGCTGTTAATAAATTACTTGTTGGGACAGTTGCTACTATCCAAGGACCGTTCAACATACCAACACCGGTAGTATTATTAATCCAAATAGGATTTCCTATTTCAAAACCATGAGAGTTAGTTGTTGAAATTGTAATAACGTTAGATGTAACTGATACGTTATTTACGTTGATTGCTGATCCAGTATAATATGCACCAGAATAGATAATTGTTTTTGTACTATCATATAATGGCCATGCAGGAATACCTGTTGTTCTGAATGTGAAGTATGCGTTGTTACCTAGAGTTTCAACAATCCACCAACCGTCAACGTTACCTGCATCCTGTGAGCCTTGTATGAATATAGGAGCACCAATATAAAGATTAGGAGTAACAGTATCTGCAGTAGCAACTAATACTGAGGTATTTCCCTGATAAGACCCAGTAATATTTGAGAACGTCATTGAACCCTGTGCATTGTAAAATGCAGTTGGTCTGTTATCGAGTAATGTAATACTTTCCCATTTTGTTGGTTGTATACCATACTCAAAGTCAGTATCAATTAATGATTGTGGCTCAGACATTCTCATCTTACCGACAGGATCCATATAGGTTTCTGCAGGTATAAATTCCTGATAAGTTTCTTCAACAAGAATACTTAACTTATCAGAACTGCTCATTGCTGCAGTATTATAATTCAATATAATTGTAGTTGTTTCTAATATGCCACCGCCAGGGCCGATTGTAGAGGTTGCATTTGTATATGAAGTGGCAGTTAAATTGGGATCACTAAAATTATAGATAACAGTATTACGTGTTACGTTTGTAATCAATAATAACTGTTCTCTGCGGATATTTTTACCATTCACCGTCACCGTTCTGGTAGTTGGATTGAATGTGTAACTTTCTAATATTACATGTTTTGCCATTTTGGTTTAATCTCCTAGGGCTATGCTATTTGGGGTAAAGGGGTAGCGTCTTTGTTGTGCTGATTTGCTTGTGTTGCGAAGAATTATAGAACATTGTGTTCCCGGCGTTGGTGCAGTATAAAAAATAATTTTATCATCTACCACTCTATAACCTCTAAAAGAATCGTAAGGGGTTATCCAAGGCCAGGTTAATTGTTTCACATATGGCATTAAAACCATACCATTTATCGCCACATCAACATCTTTTGAATCTACTATTGAAGTATTTATCACCGTAGAAATATTCGCAGTATCAAGTGTTAGTCCAAATACTGTTGCTGTACCGTCAAACTGATATGATACATCATCTAACGCATAATTTGGTGCAATATATCTAAACGCAGGATTTGTATTGGAATCAATAGCCAATACGCTATCAATAACACCCGTGCCCGCGCCTATTTGTGTACTTTGTATTCTACGCATCTTGTTCTTTTAGTTTATACTTATATTTATATAATTCAATATTTTATACTATTGGCTCAATGTTATTGTTCCAGGACCAGTAAATATGTAGTATACGGTGCCGCCAGTTGTTATCACATTTGCATTTGTATAATTGGATGTTGCTGCAAATGCTGTGGGATGTGCAAAAATAGCTATACCTGAGCCGCCGGATCCTCCATTGGTTGCCCCACCTGCGGTGTGTGTAGCACCACCACCACCACCACCTGTGTTTACGTTACCAGCAAGAGCAAGGAATACTGTACCTGGAGGGTTTTCGCCTGCACTCCTGCCTCCCCCACCTAAGCCACCGGGACTAGGAGTAATAGGTGAATAATTATAATCTGCGCCACCTCCACCCCCGCCGGCATAATAAGTACCATTAATCCACGCATTACCGTCTCCACCATATCCTTGAAGTGTTCCAGTTTTTCCTGCAGTACCAGCGCCACCACCGCCGCCACCATATACTGAATTTCCTTGACCAGTTCTTGAGTTCGGAGCAGCACCGGGATTTCCCTGTCCAGCTGTACCTGTCCCACCTGGTGCGGCGGGCTTGGGAGATGATGTTGGATTTGCTCCACCGCCCCCTGAACCACCATTTTTTCCAATAAAGTCAATGCCATTATTTGAACCACCACCGCCGCCACCCACAGCAGTCACTGTGCTCAGGGAGTTAATATTAGCAGTTGAAGGCGTACCATTTGTCCCCGCTGCACTAGGACCTCCGCCGCCGCCGCCGGCTCCTATTGTAACGGTAAAGCTATATGACGTTCCACTTGGTATTATAACACTATTAGCTATATAACCTCCGGCGCCGCCACCTCCAGCATAATATGACCCGCCGCCACCGCCGCCACCTGCAACAAGTAAATATTGTAAAGTCAATTGCAATCGAAATTGAAGTGTGCCTGATTGATTAAATGTGTAAATTGTATTTGCACCCGATACTATAACATTTGGTGCACCTGTGGTAGAAACTGAACCTACACTTGATAAATCTGCAGAAGTTGTTTTAATTACAACTATGCCGGGTGCGCCAAGACCACCCAAGGCATTCATATTATAACCTCCGCCACCACCGCCACTACCGGTGTTGGTAAACCCCGGAGTTGCTGCGATTCCATTACGATAACCTGATCCACCTATACCGGAACCACCTGTTCCTCCGACACCTGTTGCCACAGCGCCACCACCGCCTCCGGCAGCATATACCACGTTTGATGTGGTGATTGTATAATATACGCCGGAACCTCCTGTTGCTCCAGATGTACCGGGTACACCTGTACCGCCAGCACCGCCTCCGCCGCCACCTATTTCATTTGTCCCACCAGTACCACCTGCATACCCTTGCCCTAAAATATTTGCGCCACCAGCATACCTTGTAGATGCACCACCGCCGCCACCAGAACCACCGGGATTTCCTATTGCAAAAGAAGATCCGCCAGCGCCGCCACCTACAGCAACGAAACTTATTGCCGGACTAATTATACTAGAATTTGTTCCATTTTGAGAAAAAGAACCACCGCTACCCACAGTAACAGTATATGTTGCTCCTGTTATTGCTGTACCAGTATAATTTTCAGAATAAATTACACCGCCGGCGCCGCCTCCGCCGGAATAATCCCCAGAACCCCCACCGCCACCTCCAGCAACAATAAAATAATCAAAAGAAAATGCAGGCGGACTAGGCGAGGGCGAAGATGATACGGGAGGATTATAAAACACAAACCTAGGTGCTATTATATTTGCGTTTGCCGCAACTATATTTAGATTCGATGTATTGAATTTTTTAGTTCGAAAAGTTTTTGAGCTATAACCTGCGGATTTCATTTTATTCTTAAATTAAATTGTAAAACTTCCAGAAGAATTAAATTTGTAAATTTTATATCCATTTGTGGCAGTATATGTTACATTGCCAACAGTGTTTGATAAATTTGCAAATGCAGATGGATAAACTATATATGCCACACCCGGACCACCTACACCGAGATAATTGGAACCACCACCGCCAGTATTTACGCTTCCGGGCACATTATTGCCGCCACCGCCACCGCCACCAGTGCCACCGGCACCGTGTACACCATTACCAGCACCGCCACCACCCCCGGCGTGATATACGTCTGGACCAAAAATATTAGTTTTTACGCCTATTCCCCCAACACCGGCTTCTCCCTGCCCGCCCACTGCACCAGCTCCACCACCACCGCCGCCACCTGTTAATCCCGGAGATGCTAAACCGCCTCTATATCCTTGACCAGCAGCCCCGTTTCCATAAGTATTTCCACCACCACCGCCAGATCCACCGTCTTTACCGGTAATACTATTGCCTCCACCGCCACCGCCTCCTATTGCGGTAATAGTTGATATAGATGGTCCGCTGATTAGACTATTTGCTCCAGTAAAACCAGGGGATTCCTCGCCGCCACCCCCGCTGTTACCACCGGCGCCTATAGTTACTGTAAATGCTGCGCCTGAAGTTACACTGATAGCAGACTGTGCAGATGTACCGCCACCAGAGGATTCTCCTGCGATTGATGAAAGATATCCGCCAGCACCACCGCCACCGCCACCATATACATCACCTCTACCACCACCGCCACCGCCACCTGCAACAAGTATGTATTGTATACTTGATACTGTTGGACCAGCAACAATGGTGAGATTATAATTTAAATTTTTACTTTGTAATGATCTGGCACTATGTCTTTTGATAGCCATTAGCTTATTTCAGTACCAAATAAGTTAAATACCACATTGCCTTGTACAGAATGTACTGTAATAACATCAAGTGCTCCTAGAGTCATGCCTAATGTTAATCCTATTGCATCTTGTGCACCAATAGGAACATCATATGCAATAAATTGTTTAGATGTAATTGCCGCATTGGCTTGTCTTGCCAATACTCTAAATGACACATTAGATGCATTTGTATTACAAACATTTAATGTTGATATAACTGCTTGTGTAGCTGCAGGGACAGCATACATATCTGTATATGTGTTTGCGATAGGTGCAGATTGACCTAAGATTTTATAAGTGGTTGCCATTTGTTCCTTAAACTCCCATTGTTAGAAATGGATGCAAAATATCTACACTAATAACAATACTATTGGTAATATTGTTTGAAGTAACATTAACGCCGTTGCCTGCAACAATTAGACCAACAACAGTGTTTGCGCTAAATCCCGATGATTTTATTCTTGTAAGTGCCATAGAAATTCCTCGTTTTATATATTTATATTAATCCATGTCTTTGTTTTTAATGTTAAAAACAGCACTTTTGTCGATTTCTATAGAATTCCGTGTGAATCTGGCCTTAGGTTTGCGCCGTTCTGCCTTTAATAGCATATTGGCTGCAACAACTAATAAAATAGCCAACGGATCAAATACAAACATCAAAGACATTATTATTAAACGAACTGCCTTGTCAATTGTTTCCATATCATTCTTTTGATATACCAATTCGGAAATATATCGTATGGGACCTATTTCTGAATTTTGTTTGTTTTTATCCTTTTGAACAACACCAATTTCTTTTGTCAGTTCGGATATTTTGTTCTGAGATTCTCTAATATCCAATTCTATTCTTTTATTAGGCGCATCTCTTTTTGCCTGTTGCTGTAGTAAATTATCTAATCTTTTACGTTCAATCTCTATTAAATTTTGTGTGGTGTTTAATTTGGTTTCGCTATCGTAAATACCTGCAGAATCCGATGTATATGATTTGGATAAGTAACCAAATATACCTAAGGATGTGATGATTGAAAGTACGACCACACTCGCAACAAAATATGTTTTTAATACAACGTTAATTTTGTCCCATTGTCTGTATACAAAAGAAGCGGTTACCAGTTTGCCTACTTCCAACACGCATCCCATTACAATAATAGGCAACGGATTAGCTGAGAATATATGCGCTAATCCTATAATTGAAAAATAACCTGCTATACCTGAAATTGCCAACGCTGTTAATAATAAAATTATAGCAAAGATCATAATTTAGAATGGTTTAGATACAACCGCAGTTACACCGTTGTTATTAGTAACAGTTTGTATACCTGCTGCATCTGTAGTAACAGCATCGCCCAACATTAAGTATTGCGTATAAACATCACTTGTCAATTCTGAACTTGGTGCTAACACAGTACCATCATTCGTATCATATCGTGCTTCACCTATAGTAACTCTAAAATTAGTTATGTAACCGGGAAAATATCCACCATAGTATTTACCCACTTGATCAGATGAACCATACCAATCATACGAATCTATACAAGTTCCTGCAGGAAAACTAGTAGGATCAAAATTGCCTGCTGCAAATGATGCACGATAGCATGTAACAGGTGCACCTGGACTACCCAATGTGCCCACATACATTGTTTCTAAACCATTGGGGTTGCGGTTTAAAATAATATATTGCCATGTGTTTGTTTGTAATGTTCCAGGAGACCAAGTATAAGTTATTGTGCCATGTCCGCCAGATACATCTAACATGATATTATAATCGTCAGTTGTAAATAGATGCATACCATATTCATTGGTAGTACCTAACCATCCCCTGGAAGTAAAATCGCTATTATTATAAAACCAGCCTTCTATTGTAAAAGCTCCAGCGCTCATAGTTAAACCCGGATTTAAACTCAAATATTGATTAGAGCCGTTAAAACTTAAACTGCCTCGTAGTGTGGGCAATGGCGCAATACCTTTTTGTATCTTTACACCATTTCTAATTTTTAATCCGGTTATGTTCATTGGAATCTTATTGTGCCAGATTGCCAGAATCTGTAGATAATGTTGGCATTGGCGTAAATTACGTTAGGTAATCCTGTTACTATAGCATTTGCATATACATCGGGATGACGAATAACTGCAATACCAGACCCGCCTGCACCACCTGTTCCTGAATATCCTAGATACTGGCTTTGACCAGCTCCACCGCCACCACCTCCAGTATTGGTACCGGCTGCACCCCCTGAAGAAGTTCCTGGATTGGAATTACTTTGAGTGCCAGGTGCACCGCTATTAAGCGCAGAACCTCCCCCGGTGCCTGCTGAACCCGGGCCCTGCATTCCTCCACCTCCACCTCCACCAATGCCACCGTTACCAGCAGCAATAGTTGTTAACCAATTTCCGCCACCGCCACCGCCCGCGTAATAGTATCCATCTAACCACAAAGCACCTGCACCACCATTACCGCTTTGAGAAGGAGATATGCTAGCACTAGCACCGACCGCGCTTGCACCACCTCCACCTCCGCAAATTCTTTGATCGCCGGGTTGAGTGCCAATACCAGTACCGCCAGCAAAACCTTGACCAGATGTACCTGATCCGCCAGCTGAGCTAGCGCCATCAGATCCGCCGCCACCACCTGATCCGCCACTAAGACCCGTATCGTTTGGATTAGGATATACGCCACCGCCACCGCCACCCAGTGCTGTAATATTTGCCGCAAGAGCAGGTGAACTAATAATTGTGTTGGAACCTATGCCACCACGAGCGCCGCCTGTTGCAGTGCTGGCACCGGCACCCACAGTAATAGTATACGTAGTTCCAAGTGTTATCGGATAGTTTACATTGGATAAATAACCGCCAGCACCGCCACCTCCACCATGCCTTCCGCCACCACCGCCACCACCTGCCACTAGTAAGTATTGTACTGAACTAAATGGGGCAATCGCAGCTTGGTCAGGAACATATGTTATTCCCCCATAAATTGACATTCCTCGTAATTCCATATTTTTTCCTAGTTATTTGTATATTTATATTACCGTTTCATTAAGTCATTAACAAAATCAAGTAACAAAGTATGATGTCTGCCTTTGTGCCAGTATTGTTTGATCGTTTTATTATCATACCACCACTCTTGCGAATCTAAACAGGCACCCATTACGCCAATTTTACCTTGCCTAATGCACATGGGTTCTTTATTGAAATATGTACTGACAATTTCTGAATGGCTGAGATCACCTACAAAAGTACATCCATCTCGAAAAAATATTCTTTCTTCTTCACCATTCCACACGCATTCTGCAGCAATATTACAACTACGCATAATATCAGCAGTTGGTCGTTTTATATATTGAACCGGTTCGGCGCCTTTTAAGATATCAAAGTATGCTGGCCCAGCCCAGTATGCACCAACACAGATGCCAAGATATGCACCACCAGCGGCAACAAAATTTGCTACGGCGTTGGCATTCTTTCTTGGAAACATATGAAAATAATCGTCTGCATCGCCCACACCTCCAGGAAATGCTAGTAAATCTACACCATCAAATGTCTCTGCAACACATTGATGTTTTCTAAAGATTTTGATATTAAAATATGGTGATAATGCTTCGACTATGCCATCACCGCATGATATTGCAGATTTGCTGCGATCATCTTCAAATAAAGCAATTGTTTTCATATTAGTTTAAAAGTAAAATAGGACCGCTCGGGCCCTATGCTGGTTACGAGTTCCAGCACCACCCTATCGTTGTGGTCGGTTGTAATATTATATATCTCATTTAATCTATTTTTAATCTAATTATGCAACAAATGTTATTGTTCCAGGACCAGTAAATGTATAATATACGTTGCCGCCAGATGTTACCACATTTGGGCTACCTGTAGTATTGGACGTTGCAGTAAAAGCATCGGGATGTGCAAAAATAGCTATACCCGATCCGCCGCCAGCGCCTAACGGTGTGGCGTTGTGTGCACCAGCACCACCGCCGCCGCCGGTATTTACGTTACCAGCAAGAGCCTGGAATGTTGTACCCGGAGGATTCTCTCCGCCGCTTCGGCCACCCCCACCCAAACCACCAGGACTAGGAGCAAGGGTAGAAGAAGCACCAAAATCTGCAGCTCCACCGCCGCCCCCTGCATAGTAGTTACCATTTATCCATTGCTTACCATCACCGCCATATCCTTGTAGACTACCTGTCTTTCCTGTAGTACCAGCGCCGCCCCCGCCGCCACCATATTGTCCGCCACCTGTTCTTGAATTTGCTGGCGCACCAGGATTTCCCTGTCCAGTTGTACCTGTACCACCCGTACTGTTTGGGCCTCCACTACCTGCTTGATTTCCTGCACCACCACCTGATCCACCAGGATTACCATCAAAGCTTGGCGGAAAGAAGCCAGTACCACCGCCGCCGCCACCAATAGCAGTTAATGTGCCTGTTAACGGAGAAGTTGAAATTGAAGGTGTACCTGGCGAACCTTTGGCGTTATCAGCTCCACCTGTACCACCGCCACCTATTTGTGTAACAGCAAAGCTAGCAGATGTGCCTTTTGATATTATAAAACTATTTGCAATATAACCACCAGCGCCGCCGCCGCCACCATAATACTTGCCACCACCTGCACCGCCGCCGCCGACCAATAGATATGATAATGTAAAGGGAGGGGGTGGTTCAGGTATAAAGCTAAATCCTGAAAGCGATACGCCGCCTGTAATTGTAATTGGCATGCTATTTCCTAATTAAAAAGTTATCCGACGAATCTTATTGTTCCAGGACCAGTAAATGTATAATATACATTACCGCCAGATGTTACCACAGTGTTACTACCTGTAATATTAGATGTTGCAGCGTATGCACTAGGATGCGCAAAAATAGCCACGCCTGATCCACCAGCTGCGCCTGCCGCTGTGGCGGTGTGTGCACCAGCGCCACCGCCCCCGCCGGTATTTACGTTACCGGCAACAGACTGAAATGTTGTACCTGGGGGGCTTTCCCCAGCGCTTCGGCCACCGCCACCAAGACCACCTGGACTGGGAGCAATGGGAGAAAAATTAAAATCTGCAGCTCCGCCGCCACCGCCGGCATAATAATTACCATTTATCCATGCATTACCGTCACCACCGTGACCTTGGAGAGAACCTGTTTTTCCGGCAGTACCGGCGCCACCGCCACCGCCGCCATACTGTCCGCCGCCTGTTCTTGAATTTGCTGGCGCGCCAGGATTTCCTTGTCCAGCTGTGCCTGTACCGCCCACAACAGGGCCGGAAGGACCGACCCCGCCTGCCGGATTTGCTGCTCCGCCACCTGATCCGCCAGGACGGCCAGGGCCTTGGCCGCTTGTAGCACCACCGCCCCCACCCACAACAGTCACTGTGCTTAGGGAGTTAATATTGGCAATTGAAGGTGTACCATCTGTGCCTGGACCACCACTAGGTGATCCTGCGCCACCGCCACCTATTGTAAGTGTAAAACTAACGGATACTCCTGTAGGTAATACCACACTATTGGCGAAATAACCACCTGCACCACCGCCACCTCCATAATAATTTCCGCCACCGCCACCTCCGCCTGCTACTATTAAATACGATACTGCAAGAGGAGGTGGAGGTGGAGGGTCAGGTATATATGTAAAACCTGAAAGTGTTCCGCCACCTGTAGTTATTATTGGCATATTATTTCCTAATTAAATGTTTGTGTCATAAAAATTATCTTATTTTTACAAAGTTATGGTTTGGTCTGCACCAGTATAACTCAATACAACCCACGAACCACCATTGACTCGATACACACACGCACCATTTCCGCCCGCAGTTGGTCCTCCACCTGCGCCTCCATTTCCACCTTTGTTTGTATTAGCCTGATACTGTGCATCGCCAGAATTTATTGCCGCACCACCAGTTCCAGTAGAACCGTTATTTCCTACTGTATTTGTGGTTGATGTTGCTGTACCAAGATAACTCGATCCACCACCCCCGGAGCCGCCATAGTTTGGTGCACCAGAGTTACCAGCACCTCCGCCGCCATAGTATCCTGCGCCTCCGCTTCCACAAGTAGCAGTTGCATTGTCTCCGCCACCATCAGGGCCGCCGCCATAAACAGCACCTCCGGATGGCCCTAACGCACCAGCACCACCTTGCAAGGCTGAACCGGCAGTTCCTACATTTGTTGTGCCTCCCGCTGCGCCACCTGCTAGTTGAGTGCCGCCACCGCCACCAGTTCCCAATCCGTTTTGTCCCGTTGATCCGCCGCCGCCCACACCGGCGAACCCATTTCTTGCACCAGAAGAACCAGCACCAGCAATTAGCAGAGCATTTGCATGAGAGACTGATGTGAGAAACACCCCACAATAACCGCCACCACCGCCAGCTTTTCCTCCAGTACCAGCAGAACCGCCAGCACCCACAACAACTTTGAGTACAGTACCAGGATTAAAAGAAAGTGTTCCCGCTACAAATCCACCGCTACCACCACCATATCCATCACCAGCCGCAGTTCCACCACCACCACCTGCCCATAGTTTAAATTCCACAACTGTAAGTGAGGGGTCTGGGGGTGTATATGTAAGTCCTGTAATTGTTGCGCCTGAGATTATCATTGGCATATTATTTCCTAATTAAATGTGATTGTGTTGGATGAAGCAAAGGTGTGATATGTATAACCTCCAGAAGTGACTACGTTTCCGCCAACCCCCCTTTGTGCTCCCAAATAACGCAAAATAACGATACCAGAACCGCCTGATGCCCCAGTGCTTCCTCCGTTTTCTCCGCCTCCACCTGCTCCACCCCCGGTATTGATTGTGCCGTTTACACCAGATATAGGCGCTGGACTGCCAGGCGTACCTCCGGCTCCACCACCTCCAGCGCCACCGGGGGTTGCTGTCGGACCAAGTGTGCCTGATGCTCCGCCACCTCCACCACCAGCATAGTAACCAGCAACGCCGGTTGATGTAGCGGTTGCCCAAGTCGAAAATGCGTTTGAACCTGCGCCACCAACACCGCGCACAGATTGCTGAACGCCATTGGTTCCAGCAGCTGTTGCTCCGCCACCACCACCTGCTGCAATATTGGTTTGACCGCCCGTTCCACTGCCGCTACCACCAGGAAATCCTTGCCCAGGAGTTCCAGCGCCGCCAGCAGTGTCCGCGTTGCCACCTCCGCCGCCGGAACCACCTGCGCCGCCAGTTTGCCTAGTGGCCCCGCCGCCCCCGCCCAATGAAATTATTGATAATCCCGGATTAAATATATTTGAATTATTTCCGGTGCCACCGATACCGGCGCTGGGTAATGAGCCAGAGCCGCCAGCTCCACCTGCGCCAACAGTAATTGAGTACGTAGCGGGAGTAGAAATGCCGGTGATATTACCAGTCAATAACCCTCCAGCACCACCGCCACCTGAGAAATAACACGCAGCACCACCGCCCCCCGCAACAACTAAATATTCTACTGTTAGCGGAGGTGGCGGTGGATCAGGTATGAATGTAGCTCCCCCTGATAATATTGCGCCGCCTGAAAGAATTAGCATATTATTTTCCTATCTTTATATGTGTCCTGTGGACCCTGCATTGTATTTGCCCATTATAATAATCTTCAGTTTCTAATACTCTGCGATCCATTTGTTCTCTTGCTTCAAGATAATTACAAGATCCTTTGTTTGGACAAACATGTAATATTTCTCGTATAAATTTATCGGTACCTAGTATTTCGACATCTTTTTTAACTTCATCGGATGAGGACCAGTAATCTCGCCAATCTGACTCAACCTTGATGCGTTTCTTTTTACCCTTGAGTACTTTGGTCTTACGAAACCAAAATAGTTTCTTACCTATATACTTACGTCCAGTAACAGTATTTGTAATCAAATATACATAACCATACGCAGTTTCTGGAATTTCCTCAAAGGGAGAACTATTATAAAGCCACATAAATACCTATCTAAATAAGTATTTATTATTCTACAATCTCCCATAAATCTCCGCCCTCGGCCAATCTATCGTCTATTCTCGGTGGTAAAATGAAGTAATCTTCGGGATCTGTCATTACATCCTCAAGTCTTTCCGTGGCAAGACCATTGCCCATAGTACCAGTTTTGAGCAGCATTGAGGTTTGTATTGATTTTTTGTAGCGGTGATATTCTGACTCGTCGCGAGCCATATATTCTTTTTGTTTATCCGAGAATACTTGTTTTTGTTCCTCAGTCCATTGTCTGGAATTGGCGCAAACCCGAGAACAAAACTTTCCGGGTTTACTGTGACCTGTGCCGCATTTAGGACAAGTCTTCGTCTTCGTTATCGAGGTCTGCGTATTGCTCATCTGTTTGATCCTCATCCATCGAAGAGCCACAAAATGGGCAAAACTCTACCTTATAATATTTCTCGTCAAGATCGTAATTTATCTTAAAGACTGCTTCACACTCGACACATTCGTGATGCTGTTTCCTTGCCATTCTGCTACTCCTCTCTTTTTTGCTTCTGCTTCATATACACGTAATCGTAGATCAGATGAACTGAAGAAATGATCTCTTTTATTATAGTGTAATTCTATTCCTCTTCGTTGACAAATTTCTTTACCAGTGAATTCCTTATCTTTATATTCTTCTCCAAGAATACGAACATCAATTGGCATAGCCATAAAGATATCTTCGAGTTCTTTTTCTGTAGAATAAACAATTATTTCATCGACATGCCTGCAAGCTGATACTTGTATTTGTCTTTCAATAATTGATTGTACAGGTTTATTTTTACTTGCTCTATCCAATGTCGGATCTAATTGTATTGCTGCTATTAGATAATCGCATTGCCTTTTTGATTCTTCAAGCATGACAACATGGCCAGCATGAAATAAATCAAATGTAGAACAAGTAATGCCTACTCTTTTTGCGTGCACTTTGCTCATATTTTCTCCACTTCAATATTACTCTTATTTAAAAATTCTATACCCTCAGTACTTCTATATGCTTCTCGATAAAATACTTTTTTAATACCTGCCACATGTATTAATTTTGCACAATCAAAACATGGGGCGTGGGTAATATACATTGTTGCACCATCACCCGATTCCGATGAGCGAGCTAATTTGCCTATAGCATTTGATTCAGCGTGTATAACTTCGGGTTTAGTTTTTAAACTAAAGGTTGCCCCTTCGTGTTCTTCGCCGCCCTTATCTATAACATATGTAAATGTTTCTCGTATTACATCTTCACAATCATTATCCCAACCTGCAGGTGTACCATTATAACCAATAGAAATTACTCTATCATCTTTAGTTATAATAGCTCCAACTTTTAATCTTTTTGCATAAGATAATTTTGCATATCCTTCTGCCGCATTCATATGCGCTATATCAATTTTGTTCGACATCCCATTTTCCTGCTGGACATTTTTCATTCTTTAATTGTGTCTTGCCCCATACTGCACAACCACATAATCCACAAAATCTTGCGCCTATAATTATTTTCTTATGCTCGCAAGTATTACAAATATCTCTTCGTGTATTTATAAATGATATAGGTTGTTCCGTCATGCAGCCTTACCCCACACCTCATCCCAACTACCTGTCGATGCTGCTTTGGCATAATCAGTAGATCTATTTTCAAAGAAATTAGTATGAATCGGAGCATTAATCATTTCTTCAACCCACGGCAAAGGATTCTTTTTACGCTTAAAGATTCCTTTTAGTCCTAAACTAATTAAGCGTCTGTCTGCAATATAACGAATGTATTCTTTTACATCGTTTTCTTCTAAGCCCTGTATTGCGCCAGATTTGAAAGACAATTCAATAAACTTATCTTCCAGACTAACCATCTTCTCCGCAATCGAGTAGATCTTTTCTTTGAGAGAATCATTCCATATCTCCTTATTTTCTTCTATGTAAGTACGAAATAATTTAATCATTCCCTCTGCGTGTTGTGTTTCATCAACAATAGACCATGTGACAATTTGTCCCATGCCTTTCATCTTACCATGACGAGGAAAATTCAATAACATAATAAAAGAACTAAACAACTGCATACCTTCCGTAAAGGCGGAAAAGGCGGCAATATGTGTTGCTGTGGACTCCAATGTGCTATTTTGTGAAGATAGTTCTAACAAATAATCATGTTTGTCTCTCATTTCCTGATACTCAAGGAATTGATTGTATGTTGTTTCAGGCAATCCTAACGTCTCAATCAAATGACTGTATGCTGCAATATGTAGTGCTTCTCTTGCAGAAAAACCCAATAGCATCATACGAACTTCTGGCTGGGGAAAATACGGTAAGTAGTTATTAACATAACCACCCGCAACGTCAATGTCGCCTTGAGTAAAAAATCTAAAGATGTGTGTGAGGAATTGTTTTTCTTCTGTTGTTAGTTTCTTTTTCCAATCTTTAACATCTTCTAGCATTGGTACTTCTGTATGAAGCCAATGACTTTGCTCATGTTTTAGCCATGCATCATATGCCCATGGATAATGAAATGGTTTAAATGAATTTCTACTATCTGTTAATCTATTTGTAATTTTTTTAATCATGCTTCCGCCCATTCCTTTAATTCTTTTGCCGATTTAAGACCAACTAATCTTTTACTTTCAACATTCTCTTCTTTTAATATTAAAACAGGAACACTACGTATTCCATATTCTTGAGCAACGTCTGAATGTATATCTATATCAATTACTTCTATAGGCAATCCTATATTTGCTTCTTCTAAATTTTTTGCCAGGGCTTTACATGGACTACACCATGAAGCAGTAAATCTTATTATTCTTTTCATACTCTGAAACTCTCCCCGCAACCGCATCTATCTCGTTCGTTGGGATTACTAAAATCGAATCCCTCGTTTAAACCATTCTTTTTCCAATCCATTATTGTTCCTCTAATATACACCAAATCCTTAGTATATACTTTGACAATAAAATCTTGAAGTATTATTCTTTCCTCTGAAGGATCAAATATATCATTATCTACATACTCCATTACATATGCAAATCCACTGCAACCTGTGGTCTTTACACCTATTCTTATCCCAACCCCCTTATTTCTTTTTTTAAGGGCCTCTTTAACTTTTTTACATGCCAACTCGGTAAGAGTAATCATTTATTTCCAAAAGAATAAAAGTACTTTCAATTTATCAATATATTTTTGTAGATATTTTTCCTGAAATGTTTTGGCATAAGATGGTTGCGGAAAGTTCCAACCAATAAATGCACCTATTAATACCCAAAGTAGTGTTTCTAACATTTTAGTTGTATCCTTTTTGTATGTTTTTATTTTTATCTTTATCCTGGCATTGTTTACAATTACACTCTGTGCAATCACAATCCTCAGTTAAACAACTGTGCCCACAATGCTGTTCGCAAGCACATTTACATTTATACTGTATATATCGTTCGTGTAAAAATTGTTCTGTCATTCGTTCATTCTCCATTTGTTCTCAGGTAATCCGTAATCCCACTTTGGGTCCATTTCAACATTCCATCTGGTAGTGGCAACATTAAAATCTGGAATCTTCATTTCTTTAGGATTACTTGCTGGTTCTAAAATAACAATACGATTATTTGGTTGTGCAGCAAATTGCCCATTATCGCATTTTATAAAATTAAAAGATTTATGATCCTCAACATCCTCACTGTGTCCGCAATCAAGGATGTTAAAATCAGGATGAGAAGAATCAACGGTAAAAAGATATTCACCTTCCAACCATGAACCATCTTTCATTTTAATTTTACATCTCATGTTTGCTATCATTGCTTTTTTAATTACAGTAATATCATAAGACATGCTATTCCATAACTGCAAAAAATCTAAGGGATACGGATCGCCTTCTATAGGTTTCCAGCAATATGCATGCAAGGGGAGTTTGTCGTACAATGCCCCATAGTTGTTTAAATATGATTCAATTCTAAATGCCTGACTTCTTTGAGATTTTATTGTTATCCACCAACATGGCTCCAGCTCTCCTTGACCTTTTTGAAAGTCATAGAGAAATTCTCTGCGAACAAAACATTTTACTGGCGGTAAGTTTGCAACAATGTGTGCCATGAATAATCTTATAATATCTTAAACTGAAAATGAACTTCCGCAACCACATGTGGATTGGGCATTTGGATTAGTTATAACAAACTGCGAACCTTGTATATCTTCTTTATAATCCACTGTTGCTCCTGTTAAATATTGCATGCTCATAGCATCTATCAGTATTTTAGTTTTTTCAAGAGGTATTTCAAAATCGTCTTCATTCATCACCTCATCGAATGTAAAACCATAACTCATTCCACTACATCCGCCACCCTGTACGAATGTTCTCAAACATAAGTCGGGATTGCTTTCTTCTGTAAAAAGATCTAGAATTTTTGTTTTAGCAGATTCTGTAATTGTTAGCATTTTAGTTTTTCTTTATAGTTTTCTATCGCAGCTTTTATGGCATCCTCTGCTAAAATAGAGCAGTGTATTTTAACTGGCGGGAGAGCTAACTCTTCAGCTATAGCTGAATTGTTAATGGTTGATGCCTGCTCTAATGTTTTGCCCTTAACCCATTCTGTAACCAAGGAACTACTTGCAATTGCTGAACCACACCCATATGTTTTAAACCGAGCATCTATAATAATACCATCTTCAACTTTAATCTGCAACTTCATTACGTCCCCACAGGCAGGAGCGCCAACCATACCAGTACCAACACCGGGTTCATCAGCATCAAACTTACCTACATTACGGGGATTTTCGTAGTGGTCAATTACCTTTTCTGAATATGCCATATTATCCTTCGCAAGCTAAACAAGCGTCGCCATCAATCATAGCCTTCATATCAAGCTCTTTGATGACTTCGCGCTCAATCTTTTTAGAAACTTTATCTGCTTTACCAATCTTTTCAGAGCGGCAATAGTAAAGTGTTTTCAGTCCCATCTTCCATGCCATAAAATGTACAGCATGTAGATATTTAATATTTGAATCTGGTCTAAAGAATAGATTAACAGATTGTGCCTGATCTATATATTGTTGGCGATCTGCAGCATGTTGAATTAACCAGCGTTGATCTATTTCCATAGATGTTTTAAATACATCTTTTGTCCAATCATCCATCCAATCGAGATGTTGTACTGACCCGTCATTGGCAATAATTGAAGACCAGATGTCATTATAATCATTTTGTGATACTGTTCCACTATCGCCGGACAAATGATCTTGAATAACTCTATCTAGCCATTTATTTTTATTAAGCATGGATCCACTTAATGTGTCTTGTCTATAAGCATTAGCTCGCAGAGGCTCAATGCTAGGAGAAGTATTCCCCATGATAATACTAGAACTTGCATTGGGAGCAATAGCCATAGTATGTGCAAACCTACGACCAGTGCCTGTGCAATCAGGAGCCTCGCCTCTTTCTGAACCAAGTTGTAAATTTGCCTCATCCAATTTTTCCTGTATATGTTTAAAGATCTGATGATTGCGACCTACAGCCTGCGCTGATTCCCATGGGATATTATTTTTTTGCAAATAGGCGTGCCATCCAAGAGCACCGACACCGATGCTTCGTTCACGCATGGCTGAGAATTTTGCACGTTTAATGGCGGCAGGCGCATTATCAATAAAATACTGAAGAACATTGTCAAGCATTTCAGCAATATCACGAAGGAAAGTAGGATGGTTCTTCCAGTCATCATAGTACTCCAAATTTAAAGAAGATAAACAACATACTGCTGTTCTATTTTTATCTGTAGGTAAAATAATTTCAGAACATAAATTAGATTGTCTAATACTTAAACCAAGTTTCTTTTGAAACTCGGGCATATGTTTATTACTGGTGTCAATAAAATGTAGATAAGGTTCACCTGTCTGCATTCTCATTTCGATAATACGTTGCCATAATTCTCTAGCAGGAACAGTATCTCGTACTTCGCCAGAATGAGGATCTTTCAATTCCCAGGTATCATCTGCATCTTTATCCAACATACAACGCTCTACGAGTTGCATAAAACTATCAGTAATATTAATACCATGATGCAAATTTAGCGCTCTCATATTAGGATCGCCAGTGGGTTTTCTCATCTCCAAAAATATAAGAATATCAGGATGAGATATATCGAGGTAAGCAGCATAAGAACCTCTTCGAGTACGTCCTTGACGATATGCCAACGATGAGGCATCGTATGTGCGAAGATGAGGCAAAACACCAACAGACTTATCGTCAGCAGACCGTATTCCAATACCAATTCCTACTCCTCCGCCCAACATACTGAGCCAATTTACTTCTGCCAACGTGTTAACTAGTCCTTCAGCACTGTCATCAAGATAAGGCAAGAAACAACTAATGGGTAAACCACGTTTACTTCTCCCAAAACTAAGTATGGGAGTGCTATAAGATAACCAATGGTTAGAACTATAATCATATAATCTTTGTGCGTGTTCTTCATTGCTTCCAAATTGTTTAGAAACAAATGCAAATCTTTCTTGAGGAGATTGCTCCTCTTCTTTCATATAACTTTCTTTTAATCTTTTTAATCCCAATTCATCAAATAGACTGTCTCTAGTATAATCGACATTAATCCCATGGACTATATCTTTAGTCATCTTTACCAACCTTTTTTATTTTAGTTATTTAACTGATTCAAAAATATTTTTTTGCGTTTGATACCACTCAATCCAACCACTATGCTTAGTGGAACATTCATAATATTTAGTATAATTATTCGTTATACTTTTTGCAATGTCGCTTAACTTTGCTTCGTTTTCTAATTTTTCCAATGAAGGACATTTTTCCATTAGACTTTCTGGAACTTCTGGGAATTTGGCAGTCACAGGTACAGTGGTAGAACATCCCATTAGAATAATACAAATTATAGATAAGTATTTATTCACTTGGGTTCCTCGGCTGCATCATTTACTGCTTTAATAAATTCTTTAGGCAGTTCACATTGTCCGCCCTTTGCAAACTTATCATCATATTTTACAACTTCTTTCTCAACATATTTAATAATGTCTTGACCTCGAACTCTAACTATTTGAGTTTTGCGTACAATTTTTTGTACTATTTTAACATTTTCTTTTGCAGATTTTGCCTCTGCTTCGGCAACTTTGACTTGCATCTCTTTAACACGAGCTTCCCATACTTTATTATCAGCTAATCCGCCTTCTAAATAAACTGCTAAAATTAATATGAATAAACTAATTACTCGTACAGGAATACTATATTGCTTTATAAATGGTATCATACCTAGTACGAATCCGGCAACTGTTCCCAGTACACCGATTCCTAGCATTAGATGAAAAGCCCATTCAGGCAAAAATGAAAGTATCCACATACTTTATATATCTATTCCCATATCTTTAGTAAGAGGAAAAACCTTGGAAATCACCAAAGCACAGGCTTTTGCAACTTCAATGTGTTCTTTTTGTGTGCCATTTTCTGAACGCAATTGAATATAATGTATCCAACTACGAAGAGTTCCCGCCATATAAAGTTTACTTACAGTTAACCCTTCGGGTAATACTGCTCTGGCCTGTTCTTTGGCAATACCCATACTAATCGCTGCTTGATATGTGTCTTTAGCCATCTTAACAATTTTATGTTGTTCCTCTTCCCACCATCTATTTATTTCTCTATGGTCTCGATTATTTTGCATATCCAATTCAATAGAATTTTGTCTATTTTTGGTATCCTGAAGACGAGCCTCACGAATAACAAAATCTAAATCCTTTGTCGGATCAGCGTATCGTTGACTAAATTCCTGAAAGGAAAATGATCTGTGTCGCAACATTTGTCTTGCAATATCTCTTGTTGTTTCAATCTCAAGAGTAAGATGCACCATCTCCAAAGGAGACCAATGCTTATTGGAAATAAGATATTTAATTAGCTTTTGAGAAGTATCTTTATTACTTTGATTAGATGGATTAGAAACTCTAGCACAAAATGCTACAAGTTCCGTCATATTTTCTGCAAAATATTCTGCAGGTTGTGAGTATGATATAATTTCAACTTTCACCGCAAAACACCATCCCATCTATATGTTCTAAAAGGTTTGTCCTGCTCATATTTTATTGCAGCTTGCCACGCTTCCAATAAAAGTTTTCTAATTTCATCATTTGGCATTTCTCTTAATTTGAAATTATCAAATATCCAAGTATCAAATGCTTGTTTATCGTTATTCATTTAATCCCACAATCCTTCGTAGTATTTACCAAATAATCTAAAACCATTTTTCATTCGATCGTGCTGGGCCTTCATGCCTTCATAGTCACACTTGAAAGTATCCTTGGGGCCTTTATCCATTTTAAAAAACTTGTGGTCGCCTTTTGGCACTTCATTGCCGTCTCTGTCCACCGGTACCCACTTTATATCGTGTACACCTGACTGAAATTTATCATCTGCATGATCATCATTTTTACATTCAAATGCAAAAATCATTTCATCCATTACCCAATCCCACCGTGCAAAATGGTTAGCATCTGTATCCCATTCATTTTCTTTGGGAGGAGCAGAAGTGCTTCTCAATTCTTCTGGCACATCAATATCATCAACAAAAGGTGCGCCATGTTTATCTTTTTTAAGTTGTTTTAGCATTGGTAAAATAATATATGCCAACGTGTGATCCATAGACCAAGTGTCCCAACGATCAATTTTTACATAATTAATTTTGGGATCAACAACATCAAGAAACTTTTGTACCAATGTCATTGGTTTTACCAACCAATCGGTATAGTGTTTATTCTCATCATCGTATAAATCAAATTTTGGATCGGTCCACTTCTTCCAGAAAAGAACTTTCTCCATAATTGTATATGGAGATAGCCAGTGACCTTTGTAATTGTTTATGTAAACTTTCATTCTTCTTTCCAGGATGTTACAAAAGTATTAAATTTATGTTCATCATTCCATGATTTGGCATAGTCATTGTCTTTATCGCACAATTCTAAAACCTCATCTTTATTTGCAACTCGATAACTAATAACTTGCTCACCGAGATGTTTTTGGCTAAATTCTGTAGCTTCATTCATTGTTACAGTATCAAGCGCCCATTCGGATTTGCCTTTTGGTACTTCAACCATATACCTTTGACGAAATGTAGAAATACACTCAACAAGAACAAATTCTGTTTCGGGGGATTTCTTTTTGATCATCCAAGATCCATCTTTTTTATCCAACCATTCTAAAGTATCACCGATTTGCCAACCCAATTCAGCCAGCATTTCATCAGTAAGAGGTAACATCAATTCTTTAGTATCAGGATCTTCTTGTACAGTCACAGTTTGCGTCAACATCTTTTCCACTCCGTAAATTTCATTTTTGCTGTTAAACCTGAAAAAATATTTTTATTGATTATTTTAACAGGGTCTCTGCCCTCCAACACCATTTCGTTAATATCTTTTTCGAAAATAGTCTGAGGCCATATAACCACATTATATTGCCTATCAATTATTTTGTCAAGCACTTTGGCAACATCTTTATTTCTCGGTTGATTGTCCACAATCATAATTAATTTATCTTTTGGCAAACCTGTTGTTTCCATTTTACCAAATGATGTACCACCCACTGCAATTGCATTTGGTAAAAATAAACTATCAAGAGGTCCTTCAACTACATGGATTGGTTTGGTTTTATCAACTTCGTTCAATCCAAAAATTAAAGATTCATCTTCTTTAATTTTAATAAGAACATATCTCAATGATTCACCTCTCAATGCCCTGCAAGTAACTCCCGATAGTTGCCCAATATCATTATAAAAGGGTATAACCAATCTGGGTTCTTCGGTTGTTATTTTGTCTTTGTATTTATCACTTAACTGGACAATGTCCTTCATATTTTTGATGAAGTACAATTGATTGAATTTTTCTTTTGGGATTTTTCTTTTTAAACAAAATTGAACTGCTTCATTATCCTCGGGCAAAGTATCAAGTCTATCCAATAATTTATCTAACAGTGTTTCTTCAGATTTCTCAAAAACAGGTTCAGCCATTCTAAATTTGTCTTCAATTTTTTGATGCGGTTTGTTCATTGGCAAACCTTCATTATACCGTTCCATCACATACTGACTATACTGCATTCCATCTAATTGTTTTAAGAATGAGCCAAAGTGCATGGATGCCGAACAATTATGGCATTTATAGAACAAATCATTTTTGGCAACATAAAAATATCCGCGTGTTTTATTTTTCTTTTTAGAGGAGTCACCGCAGAGAATGCATCGGCAATTATAAAGACGCTCGCTCTTTTGTTTGAACATCGGCAAACGAGTACTTATTAATTTTAGATATTTTAGATCAGTGAATAAAGACACAAAAGACTCCCATTAGAGTCTTTATTATAAAGTATTATTTGAAAGAAGTCAAGCAGTTAGAACAACTTTTCCAATTTTAAATGAGCCAAAACATAACCAACAACCAATGCCCCGCCCATTATCATCCAACGCCATTTTTCAATGGTTTGAATTTTTTCGGCAATAGCTTTATGTTGTTCTGTACTTGATTTATTTTGTTCATCAAGTTTTTCTATAACCTTATCATGTTTAGTTTCAATATTCTTATGCAGATCATCTCGCATATCACTAATGCGATGATGCAGTGTGGCATAATTCTCATCCATTTTTTCTTCAAGTTTTTCCATAGTATGACTGATATTTGTTACTTGAGTTTCCAAGACAGTAACTCTTACGTCAGTATCAAGACTGCGTATGTTATTCGATTCAGGCATTTGGTTTTCCTCGTTTAAACATAGCGTTTGCCGCAGTCCATGTTTTTTGTGCTTTTTTACTAACGGGTACATCTTTACCTAAACCAGCAATACCCGGAGTTGCCGCAGCATTATTTGCTGGTGCTACTGCCCCGACATCTTCTGAAAATTGCCTAAAAGATAAAATTTTATTTTTATCCATTGCCTCATTTATTTCTGTTATTTCTTTAGTTAAATCGGTATCCATACGTCTTAAAAATTTCTCTTCTAAATTAATAGATTCTTTACCATTATCTAATTCTTCTCTAACTAACGAATATGCCGCAGCTAACGATACTAATTTTTTATTTTCGATTGGCACTTTGTTTACAATTTTTTTTATTCTAAATACTAATCTGTGAAGTAAAGTGTATGCATCTCTTTCCTGTGTAGTATTAAGATCTGCCATCTTTTTAATTTCGTTGCCATTCTTGTCTATAATGCCGAGGCGGAACGCTATTGTCTCTTCAAACGGCTGAACCAACATATGTAAGATTCTAAATGTTATAATTGAGTCTACAAATTTTCCCATTAAATTCTCTTTAAATTTTCTAGAATTGTTTCATCTATAGGAATATCTTTATCAAGTATTTCTATTCCCGGAGATACTATTACTTTCAGCGGCATATAATTTAAAAACACTAAAAAAGTTTTTATTTGAGCCCAAAACTTTTTATCTAATTTATAAAACAACATCTTGGTTGTTGCCTCAATACCAAATAAATTTCCAAGTACTATGATATGATTTAATATTAATCGTTCTTTAAGTTCTTTACCGCCAGTATGTTTTATCAATAATCTTTTTATATATTTAAATCTTTTTAGATCATCTAAAAACTCATCCATGCCCTTGCAAGAAGGGTTGTCATAATTTTTTATAGCGTACATTGTAAAATTTTCTTCAGTCAATTCATTTATCATTTTTATAGTTGTTATCTTTAATGAAGGTTAACCCACGCACCACCTGCAAATACTTGCAATTTATTTGTTTGAGAATTATATATGATAGTGCCATTGGCTGCACCTATCGTATTTGCTGCGGCAGAAGTATAACTTGGTGCTACAATAGCATTTGCAGTTATTTTACCCGTAACTGTTACATTGCCATTAATTAAACCAAGCAAGGTTTGTATAGTAACCGCTTTGCTGGTACTTGATTGCACAACATAAACTAAATCTGTAAAATTTACAGATGTTGCTCGTTGTAATTCTGATACTTTTAATTTTGCCATTTGCTTTATTTATTTAGAATGTGATTGTTCCAGATTGCCAGAATCTGTAGATGATACTTGAATTTGCATAAATTACGTTGGGTGAACCTGTAGTATTAGATGCAGCCGTATATGTGTCTGCATAGCGAATAATTACTATACCAGAACCACCAGAGCCACTAGTGCTGTTTGCGCCTCCGCCCCCACCTCCACCAGTATTGGTTGAGCCGCTTGTGGCGGCTGTGCTGTTGCGCTTTTGCCCGTTACCGCCACCGCCAACACCTCCAAGAACAGGATCAGTAGCAGATTCAGTACAACCACCGCCACCCCCGGCATAAGCAACATTTGATCCAGATATGGAATTATATTTACCAGCGCCGCCTACCCCGTTGGTTGAACCATTTGCACCGGCTGTATCTGCGCCACCGCCGCCGCCTAAATTAGAGCCTCCATTTGTACCTTCTGCCGGCGTATAACTTCCAGAGTTACCAGTTCCGCCGCCGGTCTGTGTCTGCCTTGGATAATCGTTGCCACCCCCGCCCCCAGAACCACCATTGCTTCCTGTCCCAACCGCTGTTTGTGCCCCACCACCTGCACCACCGCCCGATGCAGTTATTGAACCAAATACAGAATTAG
>Ga0214921_10000062_pt1 | contig 192066 bp, 170 predicted proteins | sample LL1505_MetaG_FD_177992 | JGI IMG/M metagenome (GOLD analysis project Ga0214921, IMG submission 177992) | Freshwater microbial communities from Lake Lanier, Atlanta, Georgia, United States - LL-1505 | ecosystem: Environmental > Aquatic > Freshwater > Lake | place: USA: Georgia | collected... | reverse complement strand
TACCACCTGTGGCTGGTCTCGGATTCCCGCCTGGATATGTACCTGCTGCGGCCGCTCCAGGTCTTGGGGCACCTCCTGTGGCTGGTCTCGGATTCCCACCTGGATATGTACCTGCTGCGGCCGCTCCAGGTCTTGGGGCACCACCTGCTGCCGGTCTCGGATTACCACCCGGATATGTACCTCCTGCTGCACGCGTCAATGCGGCCGTGGCCCAGGCAGATTATGAGCGTCGCCAACGTGAAAATGCTGCAAGGGCTGCAGTCCCAGCAGGACGTGCCAGAGCAGGCTGGGGCCGCGGCGGCCGTAAATCCAAGAGACGATCCGCCAGTAGAAAATTGAGAAGCCGTCGTTCGTCACGTCGCCGGCAAAATGCCACTCGCTTATCAAGGCGGTCCTCCCACAAATGAAATTAGTACTATTCTGTAGAATGAACACGACTGTGCCTGCAGATGTGCTTTACACAGCAAATTCCGAGGATCTTGCTGGAGATTTTGAAGAGTTAATGGCCACAAAGAACGGCCAGGATGGTGGTGGGATATACCAGATTTTAGGTGTGCTTCTATTGGTAGTCACTAATCTACAGGCGGGCGAGGCTGCAAGGGCACCGCGGGGGCCTATCAATGGGCAAAGAGCGGTGGCAGAGTGGAACAATTTCCGTGCAGCATTCCCGGCCGCAGCGTCCGGATTAGGTTCTTCTGGACAGGTGCCTAGCTTCGGTGAATTGACTGCACCGACGGCTAGATTAGTTGGACAGTCTGCACCGGCTCCTGTGGAACCGTCTGGACGGAGTCCTACCTTCGTTGAACAGTCTGGACTGGCTCCTGCAGACCCGTCTGGATTGGGGGGGTTCGTTGAACAGTCTGGACTGGCTCCCACAGTTAACCCCTCTGCATCTTGGCTATCGCCAACAGCAGCAGCAGGAGCAGCAGCAGCAGCGGCCGCTGCCGCTGCGTTAGCTTCACGAAAAAAACCTGAGCCGGAGAACGTGCTCCGGCGTGGGCGACGACTAGGGCATAGGAGGGGGGAGCCGGAGAACGTGCTCCGGCGTGGGCGACGACTAGGGCATAGGAGGGGGGGCGGTAACGAAACACCTATCGGACTCACCAACCCCCCCCACGGTATCTCTCCTGCAGACTGGGCGTTCATGATCGGCGAAGCACTTCCCGTAGTGGTTAGAGCCCAGGAACTGGGCGAGATTAAGAGGACGCCGTCTGGCGATCTGGATGTCAGCCCTGTTGTTTTTCAGGAGATGAAGGCCGCTATTCGCGATGGAAAGAAGGATTGGGACGAAGCGGAGAAGGCTCTTGAGTCGGCCGCGGTCCAGACCGGTGGTCGTGCAAAATTGAGAACCCGTCGTTCGTCACGACGCCGGCAAAATGCCACTCGCCGTCTACGTGCTCGCATGTCGCGACGATAACTATTATGTGGGTGTAGCCGACAACGTGGAGGCGGCCTACATGGAACACTATATGGGCGTCGGATCCGAATGGACGCGACTCCATACACCCCTTCGCGTGGAACGGGTGATCCATAATGCAGAATCATACGATGAGTCGGCATTACTACGCGAGTACTTTCTGTTGCACGGTGTCGACCACGTTCGCGGTGGACCCTATACTGCCCTTATACTCACGGAAACGCAAAAGGCAACAGTCCGTGAGATGCTAGAGGAGGTCGAAGCGGACGATCTGATTGGGGCGTTTGCTAAGATTGCGTTGAAAACGGGTGTGTGTGCTCGCTGCGGTGGGGAGGGGCACAGGGCACGGGCCTGTATCGCCTCCCATGATATCAATCTTAATGAGATCCAGAGTGAAGGTGACTACAGCGACTTTGAGATGTGATGAAGAGGATTATAGAGACTCTAGATAGAATGGGTGCACAAGGGAGCAAAGGAGCCCCACAACCGACTGTAGAGGGGCAGTGGAAAGGGAGTTTTGCTACAGGTCAGCAGTTTGTCACTCCCGATATCACATCTGGTCCCAATGTCAAGAAAGCCCCAGTTGCCGGTGGGATGGGTGAGCAGTGGGGTCCCTACAAGAAGGTCTATACTAAGGCTCTTATAGGCGACCCAGTCTTCACACCACCCGGTAAGGTCGACGGTGTACCCATCCTCTGCAGATGTAGAGAGATCAATCAGTACATGCGTAGTCAGGGGACCGGACCAGGGCATAAGTCTCTGAATCTGGGTGCACAGGTGGCTGTAATGGCGGGGTCAAATCGACCCGCCTGTTGGGAAGACAAACAGAGTATTATGAATCCTGGTGGCGGTGATACGTTCAACGTGGTGCTCGGGCATCCCGCTTTTTACGCCTATGCGGCCAATTCCGACGGGACAGTCGGTATAGCGAAGAGGCTCCTTGGCAGCATTGGCTTTGGTGGAGGTGGTCGACGCATCACACGTAGGGGCCATTCCCTACGTCGGCGGCGGACTAGACGCCACTCTAATAGAGGCTGAGTGTGCGAGCCGACGGGTCTGTCGTCTCAGGTGACCACTTAGGCATCCAGAAATAGGGAATTATGCCGGCCGATGTTTGGCCGTATAACTCCTCAAAGACGCGTCTGTACAAGAGTGCCTCAGGGGTCTTCGGTGTGTTATGTGGGTACTTGGTTGCGGCCTCCTTCAGCTCCTCCGTTACGTTTGGGATCTGCGTGCGGGCCCACTCATTGATAGAGGCGTGCCAGGGCTTCTCAGTGGCAGAGACCCCGTCGCTGAAGGCCTCCTTCTTGCGCCAGAGGACGTCGTTGGGCAGCAGATCGTCGGCGTCAAAGGCCTTACGTAGGATGTACTTCTCCTTTTTTGCAGGGGTGGGTCGACGAAGGGCCGTGGGTAGAGACTTCCAGACAGCGACCAGCTGACGGTCCAGAAAGGGGGTCCGTGCCTCCAGTCCATGAGCCGCCATAGAGCGATCGCTACGCAACACATCAAAGGCGTAGATGTCCTTGAGCAGGCGAGTGGTCTCGGCCTCGAACTCCTCGTCTGACGGAGCCCTGTAGAAGTACAAGTAGCCACCACCCGCCTCATCCGATCCGTCCCCATTGAAGACGACCTTAATATCCGTGTTGGCCTTGATATAGCGACCTACTAGATAGTTGCCCACAGAGGCTCGCACCGAGGTGATATCGTACGTCTCAGCCGCGGCAATCACCTCCTTGATGGCACCGAAGAATTCGTCGGGCTTCAGCTCAATTGTGTGGTGGGCCGATCCGATCTTATCGGCTACCAGCTGGGCGTAGTGGAGATCCGTAGAGCCAGGCATACCGATACTGAACGTGTTCAGCTTGCGGCCCTGAGCTTTGAGGGTCTTAGCAGCCAATGCACAGACAAGCGACGAGTCCAAGCCACCACTCAGAAGGGCACCGATCGGTCTGTCCGACATCAGACGCTTGGCTACTGCGGACTCCAGGGCGACTTTGAGGGCACTGGCTGCAGACTCCTCATCGTCAAAAACAGGGTTCTTCAGCCAGGGAATAGCGTGATAACCGAAGGCGTCGACTTCTACCTGTGTGCTGCCCGGTTGAGGTAGGGTGAATTTGTAGTACGTACCTGGTGGGAAGGCCTTGACAGTGTGACAGATGGGCGTAAGGGCCTTGATCTCCGAGGCAAAGACCTGGAAGCCGTCGCCCATGCCCATGAAGAGAGGGCGGACGCCATAGGGGTCGCGTGCCACCGTTACAGTATTATTGGTCTTGTCATAGGCCACGAAGGCAAAGACACCATCCAGGGCACGGCAGACCTCCGTAGGCTCGAGTTTGCGAAGCAGCGTAGGTAGAACCTCACAGTCGCTGCAACCCTCTGGTAGGGGGATCGACCAACGCTGTGCCAGCTCCCTGTAGTTGTACAACTCACCGTTACAGACCACGGCAATCTGCTTGTCGTCGATCGGTTGGTGGCCCCGTGGTGTCAGTCCGTTGATAGCCAGACGCGTGAACCCCAGTAATACACTGCCGTAATCCTCCATTGCCGTGTACTCAGGACCACGAGCATTCAGCTCCTTCAGACAGATGGCGATCTCTGCCGCTGACGGTCTCTTGATTCCAAAAAGTGCCCAGATACCGCACATCACTATCTATTGTCAGCCGGTCTCTATTTAAGTCGTGAGCCGTCTTGTACCGAATTTAAGAACTCCCTTCGAAGAAGGGAGTTCTTAGATTTACGATACACAGACCAAGCCAGTCCCAAAGTTAAGCTGGGTTTGGCGGTAAAATTCTATGCACAATTAGGGATGGACTTTCCAGACGAGAGTCAAGAACACAGGGACTGCCCTGAAAACGTACCCGTGTTGTGCGGGAAAAAGACACTCAGTCGCGGCCTCTGTGTGGGCACGCGTGATGAATGTAAGACACGAAAGCAGGGGGTACGTGCGATTCTGAAACTGCCCGAGAACACGGCAGGACGGGATTACGGATACGTGTCCGATTTTCTGGGGCGCGGTTGCTACGTTCCGACGGCCTCCATGAAGATCGATTATCAACGGTCTTATCGCCGCTTTGATAGCGTACCTGACACGTTCTCCCTACTTACATACAATATCTGGGGCTTACCCAAGCCCAAGCTGAAGAGGCTGTTCAACCTGCGTAAGCCCCTGCTTATCAATACACTCAATGGGACAGACGCCGACATGTTCTGCCTGCAGGAGATGAGCCATATGGCGTATACCGAGATGGCTGAATGGATCGACCAGTACGCCTTCGCATCTGAGGTCCCCTTTCCCGTCGACACAGAGAGACGAAATCGCAGCGTGGAGGTCTACTTCGTCTCCCGTTATCGCCCCAAAAAGATCACCGTCTATGGAATCACCGGTGTGCTAGGCTACGAAAACTCACTGCTGGTTGTTGAGTACCCCAACCTGACGATTTTCAACATGTACAGCCAGGCGGGGTCGAAGCACTCTGTGGGGCAGGAGAAGACCTGGATACACTATTCGCGATGCCGGTACGACATCATGAATATGATCTATGACATGTTGCCTAAGGGAGAGGCGGCTGTGATCTGTGGTGATTTCAACTTCCATCTGGACGGGACCGAGGCGGAGTGGCCAGAGATGGAGATGATACGGCGATTTGAGACTGCGGGATTTGTCGATACGTATCGCAAGATCCATCGCGTTGGCGGCCTGACGGAGGACACTGACACGAATCTCATGCGGTGGAATCAGAAACTGATGGCGAAGAAGTACCGCTATGACGGGATTTTGTATAGACCTGGTGACTGGTCCGTTGTCGGTTCACAGGTTATAGGCAAGGATCTTGTCTATCTGAATGAGGCTAATTCAGAGTGGTTCTACGATGAGATCTCCGAGGCCCACAGGCTGGGTGGCAGGCGGCGCTTACGCGGGGTGCGGCAGACGCGGAAGGGGATGCGGCTCCCTATCAACGCATCGGATCACTTCGGCGTGTTGACGAAATTCAGGGTTCGACACGGGGCGAAGACACGGAAGGTTCGCAGGTGACTCACAGTGCAACTAATTTTAGCAGAGACCTCTAGAGGACGGCATGGACCCCGTTAACTATATATTCGAGATCAGCCATCCGATTACTAATAAGAAATTATACTCAGTGAAGGCTACCCACTATAACAATAGTACATCCCTGGGGCTGACCTCCGCTATCTTTGCCGATGGAAATTCTATATTTGATCCTGGGGCATATACCCTAGAATTCACTTACGCCCATGATAATACACTACCTACGCTTACGGCATTTGAGGTACTCAGCTCTACTGCTTTAACTAATCCCCCTGCTGATTTACAGATACGTTTAAAGACGAGCGATAAACTGCTTTTTGATTTTCAGGCCGATATAGTGGACGGCTACAGCCCTAATTATCAGTACTTAGTAACTAATAGTATTGGTGCATCTGATCTATTTTATAGTATTGCTGTGATCTCTATCACTAATCAGAGACTCTTCAGCATTGACATGCTGCCGACGTGGCCTACCTCTGTACCAGGTTGGACTGGTTCAGGTTCTGGACCAAGCACTATTAGCAGATCCGGTATTCTAGGTACAGTCGCCATCTATCCGACTCTCTCTGAAGGACCAACGACTAAATCCTGTAAGGCTGAGACGTACTATATCAATCGTCTTCTGAAAATGGGGTATACGATGAACCAGATTGTCCCCTCATCGCTGTACACAAGTTATACCTCTGTCTATATGACGTTTCCCTCTTACGAATTACGGCAGTTATTCATGGATGGGAACCTGGTTCTCAACGGGTGTCGTTCTGAGAAGGGACGGATCTACTGATCCGGAAAAAGACCCACTCTACAATAGAGAGCATGTCCGGTGTATGGGTCTTTGATCTTATTGACTCTGCGGGATTGAAACTCTATACGTTTAAACTGACTCAATACAACAGTAATGCGCCTGCCCCAGGTACACAACCAGGTAACAGTCCGTACGAAAATCCGTCGAGTCAGCACATATATTATTCGGATGCGTTCAGTATGGATGTGACATATGCGTTTGACGCGATCATCCCTACAGTAACAACTCTAGGCATCTATTACACTCCTGACGGAAGCCTGAGCGATCCTGCCGCAGGTAAATTCTATCTGAGATTTACAACCGACAGTAAGTCTATTTACGAATCGCAAGCTGGAAGATACGACCCTACCGGTGTACAGACACCTAATACCGGGACAAATGGAGGAAATTATATTGCTATGGCGACTTTAGCGGTACCTGATATCGTATACACCTTTGTTCCAGCACAGGCCCCCTCTGGTAAATTCATCCTTAATTCATTCCCTATTGTGCCCAGCGGAGCAGGAGTTGGAAATCTAGATAATACAGTTGAGACGAGTTCCATTATTGTACCCGTAGCTCTACCTACAGATGCAGATGTGACTGGCCTTCGAACAAACTCAAAGGGTTCGACCTACTATATCAATCGTCTTCTGAAAATGGGGTATACGATGAACCAGATTATTCCTTCATCCCTCTATACAAGCTACATATCTGTCGATATGACATTTCCCTCTTACGAGCTTCGGCAGCTCTTTATGGATGGGAATCTGGCTCTCAACGGCTGCCGCTGCGATAAAGGACGGATCTACTGATAATTTTCACGCCTAATTGTAATGGAGTTCATAGACGATGGACGCCTGGCTAAGAGCAGCCGCGATCTCTATAATCGGAAATTGGCACAATTTATAGGGTTTTTACCCGCGACACGTCAGTCAATCGATTTTATAGTCGATAATCCCGGTTTAGCTGTCGAAGCTCTGCATAAGGAGAAGTCTATCTCACAGTCCGCAACCAATCGCCACCTCTTCTATTCAGCCGTAGTGGCCTACTTACTGCATGTACCTGCCGGTCAGCGACGAGCTGCTCGGATCAAGCAGAAGTGGCTGGAGATTCAGAAGGCGAATTGGGAGGACCATAGGGCGGCCGACATGGAGGAGCTCTCCGATAAGGCAAAAGCGGTTGTTGCGGCCGTGAAATGGAAGGACGTGGTGGCCATGCGTGACAAGCTACCACTGGGCTCTGATGAACGGCTTCTACTGGCCCTCTACACCTATCTGCCACCCGTGCGAGCCGACTACTTTGAGGTGGTGATCAATCCACCCAAGTCCCTGATAGAGAAGACGAAACGGAACTATCTGGTCTTGCGCGACGACGGGTCTGGACTCCTGGTCCTTCGCAATTTCAAGACCGCTGCTCGTTACAAGGAGATTCGGCATGAGCTGGAGGGCGAGCTTTTGCAAGAGATCCATGCGTCGCTCGAGCTGAACCCGCGTCGGTTTCTCTTTGTCATGGCCACCGATCCCAAAGAGGCTCCCAGTCGCGACGGGTTCAGTAAATGGGCGAATCGTGTCTTGAAGGACCTGTTTAAGGTTCCGCTCACCTTGACCTCGTTACGACATCTGTTCATCTCTACGTTAGATTTTACACATATGCGTGCCGCCGATCTGGAACGGGTGGCCCGCATGATGGGGCACGGTATTGCCATACAAAAAGAGTATCAATGGCTCGAGTCTGGTGATTAGATGCCGTGCATTACCAGCCGCTCAGCAGCCTCCTTCTCAGTCAGGATCTCCTGTGCGAGAAGCCAGTCGCGGACGTTTTCACGCTGATCACCCTGGAGCTTGATCACCTCGCCACCCTGTCTGTCCGTATGAAGAGAGCAGGAGCAGTTGAAAGCCGCTTTCATCGCTTTTACGATCCGCTTCATGTCCAGATCGTCGTCGAGGCCCTCCACCAGTGTGATGCTTCGCGGTCCCGTCTTCTGAAAGCGAACGTGGATCTTCTGCTTCTGAACGCTCATCTCGCCACCAACCTGCGTGAAATCGAACTCTGCCATTTTAGTCGGATTGGTGGGGGCGATCATAGATCAAATTTACACCTAAGTGGGTGGTGTAAAAAAATGGGCTTGTGCCTCTTTATAGTTTTAGAGTTTGTGGGCCTCTACACGGCCATCTCCGTCGTCGTGCCACCAGCGGCGGCGGCGGCGGCAGCCGCAACCTTTGCTGCCTTGGCCGCGGCGTGCTTCACCGCCGAGCGCGGAGCCGAACCACCCTCCTTGAAGGTGGCCAGGAAGACCTGACGCTTCAGGTCCTGGCGACCCATGATGGTCTGGCACTCCGCCCACGTCAGGGACTGCTTGGCCGGAGCCAGGCGGCTGAGGTACTGGCCGTGAAGGTCGAACAGCACCCCCTTGTACTGGGGCGGGATCGCGTCCTTTGGCGTGTCGCGGACCTTGTAGACCTTCACGTACCAGCTGTAGATCTGGCTGACGACCGTGTTCCAGTGGGCGACGGTCGCCGAGGCGGCCGGCCGCTCCTCAGGGTAGAAGCCCAGGTAGGTCTCGAGCGTCCCCTTCTGCAGGTTCTCGAACCAGGTGTACTCCAGCCGGCTGTGGTTGCCGCGCAGCTCCTTCACCTTGTTGTAGGCAGCCGTACGCATCTTCCAGCGGCGACCCGAAGCCAGCTCGCGAACCACGCAGCCCTGGGCCATGAAGCCCTCGAACGTCTCGCGCTGGGCCATCAGCAGGGCCAGCTCGGGCTGCGTGTTCACGTTGAAGCGGCGCGGCGGCATCATCGTAGCCGGCGTGGGCATCTTGAAGACGCGGCCTGTCGTCGCCTCCACGTGGCTCACCTCCACGCACGTCAGCGTCGGCACGGGGGCGGGCACGACGATGCGATTCTGCGGGTGCTGGATCACGAAGGAGTAGCAGTAGGCCGGCGTGAGGGCAGCAAAGCCGGCACCAGGGAAGTAGCCGTTCCACGCGGCCATGAAGAGGTCCGCGAAGGTGTGCTGATAGAACTTGTTGTCGGCGTCCAGACGGCTGCGCGTGGCAAGCCGCCAGGCACCCGTGTTCGGATCCGTGAAGAGGTTGACCATCACGCCGTCCACAAAGTCCTCCACCAGATGCGTCCCCTGGAGGAGCGGCGGGAGCGTCGTCAGCGGCTCGCTCTTCTGCGGTGCGACGAAGACAGGGCGGTTGGACGTCGAGTCCCAGACCACCGAGCGGAAGGCCTGAACTACGGGGTTCGTAAGGTCGGCCGTCGCACGGTTGTAGCGGAAGACGACCAGCGGGTCACCCTCCTTAGTGTTGGCCTGAATCCCCAGCCCCACGACGTACTGCTTCAGGGCAGCGAAGTCGGGGTACGAGGCGATGAGCGTTGCGAAGAGATCGTTGGATGACTGCATTTTCTTGTGTTCTTGTGCTAGGGGTGACGGACGGCGACGACTTCAATTTTTGAGAGTCGACATGGCCTCCAGCCAGCTGTCTGCCACAGACGACCAGTCAACAATCGTGGGACTCTTCAATCCTTCGCGGCGGATCACTGCTATCTGGGAATACGACATAGAGAGAATAGCCTTTACGGCTGCAACCTGTGTAGACTCCTCATTGGGATCGCCGTCTATCTTTATACCGTACCGTTCAGTAAATACATAGTTGTTAGTCAATATGGGTATACAACCTGCAAGAGCAGATTCGCGTACCGAGATACAGTCGATCTCAGGTACGGTGCAGAGGTAGACATGGAATGCACTCTGGTATTTCTCACGTGCGATTGTCTGTAGGTCGACCTTGCCATGATCATGGACGCCTGGCTGTCTCATCAGTTGATTGATGCGAGCAAGAGCGTCGGGTTTGCCGAATTGGCCGTAATAGACGTGTAATTCGGCGTCAGGCCACTCTTCAATAATTCTGGGCCACGCATACCGTAAAAAGGGCTCTAGCCCTCGGTCGTACTGTGATGAGAAATTAAAGCGATGCGGCTCTCTTTTGATATTACGGATCGAATCAAAGATCCCTGTACGGATACCGTTAGGAATAATAACAAACCGTCTATCGTCGGCTATATTATTGAAGAGCGTCCGCTGAAATCTGGATTTCACAAAGAGCCGTTCTACCGCTCTGGAGAGTGGGTTGGCAACAAACCTCTGCGTGTCAAACCCACCATCGTGAAAATCCATAACAAGTAGCCCGCGCTTCAGATCTGGAAACTCATTAAACATATTGAATCCGGCTTGGCGCCAGAGTATTACGACATCATAGTACTGCTGTGGATCAAATGTAGAGGCCTTCTGCCATTTTACTCCATCAGAGACTTGAGGCGTGGTCAAGGCAAATACAGTCACATCGTTGCCCTTTGCCGCCCAATGTCGTGTCAATTCTATCACGGCGGTCTCTGAACCGGGAAGCGTCTTATCAGTAGGACCGAACGCTCTGTATCCCTTTGTACCACATAGATATGCTATAGATGGCATCCCTAACTGGACTCTCTATTTTCTCCTCCGCGTAGGTTCCCTTGTCCATAAATAAGATAGTAGACAGTAGTGAATGAGTGCCCCGACTACAGAGGAGGTGCAGCAGAACACTGGTCTAGCCAATGCACCGGAAGACGAGAATCTCGACATCCCAGAGCTCGGCGATATTATAACCGTTAAATCTGGCAGTTTTGGCTCGTTGACCGGTAAGATTGTCTATCGCGACGAACAGATTATTCGCATACAGCGTTTTACCGAGTCCGATAGGGCGACCGATATTCCCATGGGTGACGACGGTGATTATGCTGAGGGGACGGGAATCACAGAGACCGTCTTTCACGCAAAACGGACCGACCCCCATTTTGGTGTTCAGTTGGGGGCATCCCCTGGCGAAATGTTGGAGTTCTACACGCTAGCTGGCATGAAGGCTGCCGAACCTGGTATTATAGCTGAGATACTTGCTGATGATGTGACTGACGTGATTGTATTGACAGACGGACGTCGGCTGAACTTCGCTTTCATAGGACCACCTCTACCCATTGCTGTGGTTGAGGTACGTGCCCCTGAAGAGGAGGCACCTGCAGGTGATGGTACAGGTGCTGTGGCCGTGGCGGAGGGCCTTCCGGACGAATTCGACATCTCCGCTCTGAAAGGGCTCCTCCCAGCATCGATGGTGGAAGACGTTCCTACAGCCGAACAGACATACGATGAATCGATTCAACGCGAAGACATGTTTATTGACCTGATGAAGGAGTTTAATGAGACCAAACAGAAGAATCCCTATCTGATACGTCGCATCTCCCGTGAGACAGAACTCCTGTTGGCTCTCAAAAATGCTGTGATCACTACTGGACCCGACGGCTCCGTACGCCCCTTTATACGATCTGCCGCCAACCTCGAGGAGGTTTTGAATCGCCTCGGTTCACCCCTCTCCTCTATCGTACCTGTTTTAGCGGTCAAGCGGATTCTCTATCACGGCAAGAGCACGATGGATCCGCCCGAAGCGATGCTTGACCAGGTGGAGTTTCGTGACTGGTTCAAATCCGAGATGAGGGCGTATCGCAATCAAGCGGTCTATCTAGCAGGTCAAGAGAGTGGTGGGGCGGCACAAGTGGCTAAACTGATGTACGCCTATCTTTATGACGTACTCTTCAGTGAGGGTAGTGTATTTGTACCAGCGGGCTCTGCCATTGAAGGTGAGGAGAGCCTGATGGATCAGGACATCCTACGCACAGTAGTACCACCAGAACCGGCTCTTGGCTATACCAAATTTGACGAGAAGGCTGTGTTAAATCAGCAGAATGTGGGGCCTGTGAAGAGCAGACAACATCGCGTCCTCGGCGGCATGAAAACCAAGGACGGTGATGCAATTGTACCAGGTGATCCAGGTACGGTCGATAGCTATCTTCTTCTACCCACCCTGCTCGGCTCGACTTACAGGCCCATGAAGTACTCTGGTGCATTGGCTGAAGATATACGTGCCGGTCTGATTACCAGCTCACTGCTTCCCTTTGAAAACGTCACAAATAATTCTGCGGCCTATGCCGAAAACGGCATTGTGGTGGTAAAAGGGGCGGTTGCTACGAGCTCGGGTGATGAAGCCAATTCCATACTGATACCCGAATTCATCGAGAGAAATCTACGGCTGAATGTCCATCCCTCCGATCTGATGGGCCCCGTCTCTGTTGGTATGAATCGCGTGATCGACTCGATCGGTATGCGGTCCTACGAATGGACCCCTGAAATGGCAGCGGTGATCTGGAAGAGTGTAGCAGAGGCACAACGGCAGTACACTGTGTCGTACGACGAGTATGTTGCTGCCGTAGAGGCCTTGAAAAAGAAGGGTGGTTACGTGGTACAGCCGCTTGTTGCAGATACGCCTGTTTTCAAGAAGTCACTGGAGGTCCCAGAGATTGCTGCCGTACTGGCGAAGCTAAAGGAGAGTGATCTTGTCAAGGGATCGTTGGATCTTGCCCAGGCTCAGCAGATTGTCTCTATGGCAGAGGGGACACTTCTACGGGTTCTCTATCTCTCACTCAGTCCTCAGGCCAATCCTCATCTGAAGCGGGCTCGTGAGGTCTATCTTGCCGAGGGGAAGCGGGCGATCTTAGCATTTGCCGAGATAAATGGAGCCCTTGCTAAATACAAGGCTGAACCCACGATCAACACATGTCCGCACGTCAAGGACAAGGACGCGTTACGTTCGGTGATGAACCGCGATGAGTCCAAATTCTACGCTCTGCTTCAGGAGTTCCTTAAACGCTACCAGGGGAAGCGTGATTCTGCGAACCACAACTGGGTGATGTGCAATATCTGTGACACGCATCTGATCTGCAGTCACGAACTGATGAAGTTCTACGAGCTTCTCCATCCAGGTCGTGCGGATGCCCTTCACAAGGAGGTGATTCTGAACTTTGGCGGAGCGGCGTTCAATGGTCGCTATGTCTGTCGTAATTGCGGTATCCCCATCTCTGAGTTCGAGTATGACACCCATCTCGAGTACAACGACGAGGGGCGACCGCTAGTCGGCCGTGCCGTAATCACGGATGAGGAGAAGAGTGCTGAAGACGAGCTGGATGGTATTTTGAATATCTCCTTTAAGAAGAAGACACTCGAGTTCGAGAATCCTATTGAGAGTGAGCTCTATGAGATCACTCGTGTGATCGTTCAGAACACCGGTTTCTCATTTACAGAGGAAGAGTACCGTAAGACGGTTGATTTTGCCTACAATTTTGTTTCGACTACTATACCACCCAAAGAGGTCTATGATGCGGCACCACCACCCAAGCGAGGGATCCGTGCACCCTATGAGTCTTTTCGTGCGTCCACAGAGGTTGCATGCATTGCTACGTTTATCATCTGCCACGTGCATTCCACTACACCTCTACCAGACGTCCTCTTCCCCTTTGGTGGTTGTAGATTCCAGCGTGGTGGGGCCCCTATAGAGCCGGCGGTTGAAGGGGCGGAAGGCGGTGCAGTTGAGTATTTTGTCTGCGTTATTGCCAATCTGAATAGGGCGACTGAACCCTGGAACTATCTTGCCTGGGCGACGGAGTCCAGCCCTGAACGGCGACAGAATATGGTTCGTGACCGTCTCAGTAAACTATTTACGCAGCCCGAGATCCGTGTCGAACTCCAGAAGGCGCAGCTGAACTATCTGGCTATCAAGAAGGACACAGTTGGCAACGCATCGGCTGGCGACAGACTGCCAGGGAGTTTTAGACCGTCAAACAGCAGCAAGCCGCCTATCATGGGGGAGGCGGCCATGACCTACCCTGATCGAATTCTTGCAGCCGTTAGAACGGCGGCCCTGGAAGAGATCGGTCCTGTGGTCCACGTACGCAATCGCGAGCTAGCCATCAATTCAGTTATAAATGCTCATGCTGGAGCTAAGGCCAGTGGTCTTATCAGCGAGACCTCTGTGCGATCCGAGTCTAACTGCTGCTTTGTATCTCTTGTCCAGGCCAAAAGAGAGGGTCTTGCGACATTCAATGAGGCCGCGGTGGAGCAGGAGATAGGGGCTCTTCGCCTTGCCGAGACGATTGTACACAAACGCGATCCTACCGAGCAGACAAATGGCACACACCTATATGTGCGATGGACGCCACCTGAAGCCATCCGCTCAACGGCTGTTGCACCTGATGCCAGTTATTTCAAGCTGTTTATGCGAACCTGTTTCAAGGGGCCGCGTGAAGGGCTGTCACACGAATTTGGGCGACGGGCAAACCGCTACGAGTGTCGCCACTGCAAGTTCAATCTGGCCCGCGACCCACTTATTTTGGCATCGGACCTGAACGACGAGGAGGCTGAATCGAAGCGTAAGGGTAAGGCCATAGTGGTCGTACAGGAGGAGGCACGTGAGACACTCAAGGCAAATGGTGTTACTGTCAATGCCGAGTCTTTTGCTGCTCTACTTGCAGTTGTTCGTAAGAGTCGCTATGTGGAACCCACTTCTGAACAGGAATCGCTACCAGCCACTGAGATCTATGCTCGCCTAGAGGGATTTATTCACACAGCCTCCCCGCTTATGGCCTCGCGCATGACAGACTGGCTCCTTGTGCAGAAAGCGATGATTGCCAACTTTGCTCGCGACGCCGAACCCAGTGAAGAGGCACGCAAGATCACATGGGCGGGATTTGTCTCTAAATACGACGCTCTTCGCACAGGACTCCTTGATCAGATTGAGGGACGTCAAGGGCGAGCTCCTGTGCGTCAGGTCGAAAGGAAGAGTGCGGCGGTCCTAGAGGCAGTAGATCAGATAACCAGTGACCCTATTCACCAGGGGCCTGCCGAGATCAATAAACACTTGGTGATAGGCCTGGAGCGGCTTGCTCAGGGGTTCAGCGAGATGGTCTTTGGTGAGGGGAAGTGGTTTGGTCAGACAATAGGTGCTCGTAAATCGGCTATAACAGCAACCTTCAATGGCAAGAAGTGGTTCGGCAAAAAGATCTCCGAAAAACATGCCACCAAGTTCGAGGCCATGATTCAGACGATTATGGGTGCTAATACAGATACCAACAAAGAGCTATCAGCACCGAAGATCCGTGCCGATTCCGCTGAGCTACTTCACCGTCTCTCTACCTACCTCGGTCGCATAGTGGGACTCTGGTCAGAACAGATGGTTGCGTTTCGTGTCTACGGTGTCTCTGCCGAGGAGCTCCAGACCCTGCTACGATGGATCGTATTAGCCTCAGTGGAGTCCCTTCTGCTGGTTGACTCACCGCTCTATTCAAAGATAGCCAAGGACGCCGACAAGATCACTATTCAGCGGATCCTTCTGGGCTGGGTCCGCACCACGTTTCTGGAGAGCGGACGCCAGTTCAAACAGTTCGGTATGACTGACGACGAAGTGCAGATGGCCATTGAAGACGCTCGCGAGAAGGAGAAGAACTCGGTTATTAAGGAGATCGACGATGAAAAGGATCCGGACCTGCAGGCACTCATCAAAATCAATAAGGGGCTCAAGATCGGTCGCTGGGCTGTGGGCAGCTCCAAGAATCTCAGCAGTTATAATGCCGAGTTTTACGACTTTCTACAGGATCAGCGCGATCGTGCGGGTATCGTGGACACGTCGGGTCGGCGCGAGGACCCGCTTGGCTTTGATTTTGGTGCTCAGCCTCAGGAGGATGCCAGATACGACACGTATGCTGGTCAGGACGAGGACGAGGGTGGGGCTGAGTAAGATAATCTGTTAGGTCTGTATGGTGGAGGCATACGGTTACAGAGAGACTGTCATTGATGACTTAGCTCATACTGCTCCCGATGAACATCTATTTTACAACTACAGGGGACTGAAATTTCTAGCGAAACTTAAATCAGCCAATTATAATCTGGTGATCAGTTTTCATGGTTCCCTCACCCAGAACGGTAATGTTATTACGGGTGGCAAGGATAGAGTTATTTTTAGAGGGTTCGATTACACTATAGACAATACCGATATTGTGTGTATTATGGACTATCTAGTAGGTGTCTATGATGAATATGTTATTAACTGGACTCTATCGACCGAATTGCACAATGTAGAACACCTCTATCTGGAGATTTTCCAGAAGATTATACACGCGAAACCTTATCGTAATGTGATATTTACCGGTTGTTCTGCTGGCGGCTACCCTGCCCTTAAATTTGCTTGTAAATTTGAGAAGATAGCATTGATCTCTAACTCACAGCTCTATTTAGAACGATTTCACACCCGTTCTGCGAATTTTAATCAGGTTAAAACTATGGTAGAGGCGTCAGGTGATCGCCTACTCTATAGTGCCTGCGATATAGAGAAATTGATACAGGTTAAAAAACCCGTGCGTATTATTCTCTATAACAACGTCTCAGACGATACTTACAAATTGCACACGCAACCGTTCGTAGAATTCATTAAACAACACGGACTTGAACACCTACTGGATCTACGGCTGTTTGAATGGACTACTCCTCTGCCAGAAGGAAAAACCCACCACACTATACAATTTCCAGAAAATAGGACGCCTCTGGATGTCTTAAAAAGTCTATTGGTTTGAATTGTACAACACGTGTAGGGAAAATGAGCAGATTGCTCATTTTGACTATTATAGAATCCTTCTATCTGCTCTACATGTTCTTTCTCTTCAAGACGGATTACAGTATATACATAGCCCCTTTCGATAAAGGTGTACAGAACCTGGGTTCGCTCTTTGTCCACGACACTGGTCACTACGAGAACAAGGTCTGTCTCTTTGGCCGAGTCATGGCAGTTGTGGCGGTTGGACTGGGTGGTTGGCGTGCTGCGTCCGGTAAGGGCAGGCTGGCCACCATGGTCTTTGATGGTCTCTGTCTGGTTCTGGCTGCTCTATTGAATATGAACGCGTTTGTCTATCTTCTACCTCTTCTTGTTGGTGAGATCTATATAATGACGAACCTAATTGACTAAAACCGCAGCATTATATATAGAACAGATGCCTTACCGTAAAGTGGAAGAGAGCGAGTTAGTTGTTGGTGAGGACTACGTGCTCACACACGTGGGTTGCAAACCGAAGACGGGCAACAACGGGACTACGTTTGTTCAGGGAAAGAAGACTCTGCCCTACAGCGGCACCACGTATAACGCGGTAGTCGAGACGTGCGAGCGAGTTGAGACTCCCCCCGGATCCATGGGTGCACTCGAGCGTGCGTACAAGACCTGGCTGCGTATTAATCCTCCGGCGGTGTACGACTGGGGCAGACGTAGTTCAATGTCTCACGTCAATCACGGTGTCAAGCCGAGCGACTACGTTAGGCGGGCGTTCTACGCCGGTCGCACCCCAGCTGGCGCTCACATCTTCACGCAGGAGCGGAGCGTGGGTTCCAAGAAGGCGGTAGACTTTGTTCCCGTGAATGTGGCTGCGACGAAGTCGGACGGCTTTGGACACATGGTCTCGGCTCATGGGAACGGGCTCTCTGTGGGGCCTGGTGGGCACTGGGTTGTATGGGAGGATTTTGGGCAGTGGCCCGGTGAGGCTGCAGCCCACGCCGCCGCCGCAAACAGAAATGCTGCTAACGGCAACAATGGGGCGAACCGTAACGTGCCTATGGGCAATCTGCTTAACATGAACCGCCCTAGAATGCCTAACGCTAACAACGCGACGCGGAAGGGTCGCGAGAACTGGTACAAGCAGCACAACCGCGAGCAGGAGCTGAAGGGGCTCTTTGGCGGTGGTCGCCGTCGTCGGTCGACCCGCAGACGTCGCACCTATTGATTTTGCTCTGTAAAACTGGTATTTTCCCACTTTGTGAAATCAGAAAGTGGGAAAAATTGAAATCACAAGTGGCCCTGGACCGGGTAAGTACGCCCCCACACACGAGACAGAGCCACACGCTTCTGCCTCCAACGTTGACCAAAGAAGTCAACAAGCGATCAACATGGCCTCACGCGCGATGAAGCGGAACACACAGGGCGGCAAGGCCTTCAAGGGCCAGAAGAAGGGCGGCACGAACTTCCGTGCCGAGGCCGCGGCGGCGGCGGCGAACGAGGTGCTCGAGCTGATCCTGCTGCGCGAGAAGAAGGGTCTCGCGGGGCTGTCGGCGGCGGAGCAGGCGGCGCTCTGCGAGCTGCAGGTCGGCCGCGTCGCACGGAAGTTTGGCAACGGGCGGATGGAGGTGCTCTGCCAGGACGGGAAGAGCCGCAACTGTGCGATTCGCGGCCTGCTCAAGCGGAAGGGGAAGTGCCACATCGACCTCGAGAGCCTCGTGGTCGTCGCACTCTCCGTGCCGCTCGACGAGCTCGACGAATCGGATGACGAGGGCCACCACGGCGGCGGCGCGGTCGCGGCGGCGGCCTTCAAGTCGCAGGTCGACCAGGGGTTCATCGTGGGGATCTTCGACGAGTGCTCCGGCGCGCAGCTCCGCAAGACCCGCATCAACCCGCGGCTCTTCCGCGTGGCCGACGGGGCGGGCGGCCTGGTCGACGACTACTTCGAGCGCTCCGGCGACGCGGACGGCGTCGACGAGGCGGCCGCGGAGGCGGCGGCACGGGAGCGGCCCGGGCACGGCCGCAAGGGGGCGGGCGACGACGAGATCGACATCGACGCCATCTGAACAAGCGCGCACACGGGCACCAGGGATTAGGTAGGAAAAAAGACAAAACACAAAAAGGGAGGGGTTTTTCAGTTATTGCATTTTTTTCGGTAATTAGACTAGAATCATGTGGGGTTTTGCTGCTAGTCCGCCTAAGAAGAACAATGCTGCTGCTGCAGCCGCGCGTGCGGCGGCACAGGCTCAGTTGAATGCGTACAGGAGCCCGGCGGCCAGTCCTGCTGGACCCCGGAAGACGGTCAAGGCCGGTGGCCGCCGTAAGACACGGCGAGCTGCACGTCGCACCAGACGCTCGTGGTACTGAGAACCCCTCCATACAGACATCTACAAAAGTTAATTGCACCGCGTGCAATTAACTTTTACAATCGCGGGCGACCATCAACGGCGACGCGTCCCCCTCTTTAATTTTCTGTTACGTCTAGTTCTACCGGCACCACTCTTAGCTCTGTTAATCTCTGCTTCAAGGACGCCGTTATTATTCTTGCCATTCAAGTGCTGCGCTACAAGACCCATTAAGGCTCCGTTTCTATTTTTGGCGTTGGACCTATTTGCAGCACGTTTGGCCCCGGCCCGTGCCTCCTCCTCTTCACGTTTGGCCTCGGCACGCATCATCTCCTTTTCACGGACATAGGCCTCGGCTTCAGGGCGTGCACGATTATCGTCCGCAGCACGCCGCCAACGGGGCTCACCATCCGTAACTTTGATACTACGCCCTATAAAAAGGACACAAGACTCCCATTTTCCATCCAATTCCTCAGGATCGTATGAGACTCTGTAGGGTGTCCCGTTTATCTCAACCACCATTTTAGTCTTTTCAGGATTAGCCTCAAAATACTGCTTCATCTCAAGGATTAGCTTCAGATTAGGGTATGCCGACGTGTACCCCATATCGAAAGCGCCATCCCAAAAATCGGGATCAAAGTCCCCGTCACCAACAAGGAAATCAAACGGAACAGCACCTTCACCGCCAGCCAGATTACTATCTGGTTCAATAAACTGCTGGGTTTTTACGTGCCAAAACCCAATAAGGTTACGATCTCTATGTCCATCGATATCGATATGTAGGGCTTCGCCATTGGGGAGATTTTTCTCAATTGCTAGCGGCCTTAAAAACTCCTTCAGATCTAACTCCCCCTCATCGATCATCTCCTTTATCTGTGTTTCTTCACACGAGCACATCGGCTTGCCCTCGGGAAAAGTCGGCTTGGGATGTTTTTTCCCATTGGGACCAACAGGATTCGTCCACTTTATCTTTCTCTTCTCGCCGCAATGAGGACAGGTGTCTTTTGTTGGGTCCATGCGACGCACTAGAGCCTCGGGTCGCTGCTTACTCACTAAATCATAGAGCTCGTAACTCGAGAGATCCCAGACCATATTCTATTATTAGTATCATAACTTTTTCACATCACAGTTGAAGTAGAAAATAAACTGGACAAAATTGAGCTTTGGCATGTCCTACAGAATAGGACAAAATGCAAGCACTGAGAGACGAATGCAAGAAGCGTGGTATCAAGGGCTACAGCGGTAAGACAAAGGCCGAGCTAGTCAAGCTGCTGGAGCAGCCGGTCAATGAGATTGTGGAACCGGGGCACACAGCAGCAAGGCCCCGTTTCATCGACCTCTTCTCTGGCCTCGGTGCCTTTCACACCGCTTTCGCCAAGGACTTTGAATGTGTCTTCGCTTGCGATATCAATGAGGGGGCGCGGGCGATCTACAAGGCGAATTACGGACTGGAGCCAGCGGCTGATATCCGCGAAGTCGATGCGAACGCGTTGCCGGATTTCGAGATCCTCTGTGCGGGCTTCCCCTGTCAGCCGTTCAGTATTGCCGGTAACCAGGAGGGTTTCAAGGATCAGGAGAAGGGGAATCTCTTCTTCGATGTGCTGCGTATCATGGATGCGAAGAGGCCCAAGGTCTGTATTCTTGAGAACGTCAAGAATCTGGAGACGCACGATGAGGGGCGGACGTTCAAGCGGATCAAGGACGAGCTGGAGAAGCGTGGCTACACGGTGAGTGCCAAGGTCCTCAACGCCGCGAACTATGGGTCGCCGCAGGCACGCCAGCGGATCTTCATTATGGCCGTCTTGGGTGGACCTGCCTTCGTCTTTCCTGAGTCACACAAGACGATTGTTCCCGTCGCCTCTATTATCGATCCCACTATGACGGCTGTCTGGAACTCGGCCGGTTATACGCTTGTACCGATGCCCTCTGCTGGGTTGGCTGGGCAGGCTGCAACTGCGGCAAAGCCACGGATCCTCTACAACGTCGTCTCCGATAAGACAAAGCGGGGCGGTCGCCAGGGAGAGCGGGTCTACGATACGGCCGCCGTGGGGATCACAATCTGTGCCTCCTCTGGTGGACCTGGTGCAAAAACGGGTCTCTATAAGGTTGGCGGGACGGCGAATGCTCCAGTAGTCAGACGCCTGACCGTGAAGGAGGGTCTAGGGATGTTTGGGTTTCCTGCTACCTACAAGTTCCCTGGGGTGGGGGTCGAGGACGCCCTGTTCTACCTCGGCAACAGCATTGTAGTCAATGTGCCGACGGCTCTGTTGGCGGGGGTGAAGGCGTGCTTCATGTAGTGGAAAAAGCCGGTATTTTGTCTGTTTTGAGGTTCAGAAGAGCGACGTGAAGAGCTTCTCCACAGCGGAGCCCTGCTTCCACTTGGTCTGGATCTGATCCGGCCGCTTGTCCGTCTTGCCGCCGCCCTTCCGCTGGAGGTAGATGCTCGGGCTCAGGTGGACGCAGGTCCGCTTCGGCACCATCTCGGCGTAGATCTCCTCCTTGAGCGCGGCCACGAACGTGGGCATCGGGCAGATGGCGATGTGCTGGAGGGCACCGTCCTTCATCTGCGTGTGCGTGATGAAGTCCGGCGTCCAGGTCGCGTCGTCCCCCAGGAAGCAGGTGTCGACCATCTGCAGGCTCGTCTCCGAGGCGACCGTGGGCCGCGGGCCGCCCTTCTTCAAGCAGACGGCGTCGATCAGGCCGCGGCACGCCGCCGAATCGGTAAGGTCGACGCCGTCGCGGCGGTCGACGCTGAAACCGCGCTGGTTGTCGCCGTTCTTGTTCTGGATCTTGACACTGGTCCCGTCCGCGAACTGGACGATGACATCCGTCTTCTTCCCGTGCGGGGCCTTCACCACGGCCTTGACGGCCTTCGTGAAGTAGGCGGCAAAGGCGGCGGTGACGGCGGGAAGGGTTGTTAGTACCTCCTCCGCCTTGAAACCGAGGCGTGCAGTCTGGGCGTTCTTTGAGAGCATCTTGAGTTTATTGACTCTGATGCGGTCTTAAGCTCTGGATTCTTGTGATTTCAATTTTTCAGACAGGCGTTTTGACGGTGGGTTTTACTGAGCCAGTTATAGGGAGCACGATGCATGTGCCTATTTTAGCAGTAGCATTTGCCATCTATATACTTGGAATTGCATCGATCTTGTATCTACGCCCCCGTATCATGTTCAGGCCCGGTGGTACGTGGAAAGAGTTCGGCGTAGGACGTGGTGAGAATTACACTGTCCTGCCTTTCTGGCTCTTTGCTATATTTTGGGCCTTCCTCTCCTACGGTGTAGCACTTGTGGTGATGAGCCAGTTTGCCGCTGTGGCGATGGGGGCTTTCCCGGACCAGCCTAGCATGATGCAGCAGTCGATGCCGATGCCGTCTGTTCAAGTGCAGCAGGCACCTCCACAGATGCAGGTCCCGCAAAATAGTTTCATAAAGCCGGTCAGCTCGCTAATAGGGATCCCGAACAATCAGCCCGGATACTACGTGCTTCAGAATAACGTGGCCCCCGGCACCCAAGCCCAGTATGTCTACTATGGGACATCACCACCTCCGACAAATTAGTGGACTGACAGATGCAAAAGTTAAGAGTTCAGTGAACACTTAACTTTGGAACAAGAGCTTAACAGATCTACGTGCCACAATACGCCGCCATATATCCACCCGCAGAGAGCCCGTAGAGTCCGCCCCAAAACAGGAAATAGGCGTACCCAATGGCCTCTGCTACCTTGGGATCGACTGTCGGAGGGAAGAGTTTTGATATGATACCCCTCAATCCCGGAACAAACGCTGCAAGGGTCAGTGCGACAGTGATGATCAGAGTTGAGATGCCCGCATTACCGGCTATCTGCTTCATGTTTTTGACTGAACCACAACTATGACTCTGAATTAGCGAAAATCCTCCCATAGAACCGAGGTAAGCGGAACAGACTACAGCAACATACATAAAGACCAGCAGATATGCCGACGACGGGTCTGTAAATCCAAATTGTGTGGCAGCTCCCATAAAGACCGCGAATGGGATCAGTGCCAAGAACATCCCTCCGAGACCCATTATCAAGTAGATCAGCGACTGATCCATCCTTTCCATTCCCTATGAAAAGAATACAGTCTAATACCGAAGATGATCGGTCGGGGACGCAGATCTGCCCGATAATATTGTTCTTAAATTCATTACAAGACGTTAGGAAGGGATGCCGCGTGCCGCCGATGTCAAGAAAATTACAGATATTGCATCTATTGGTGTAGCATTCAAGCGGAAAGCTATAAACGTGTCATTGAACCTGGATACTGCCACGTATGAGGTGAAGAATGCGAAGGGGGAGATCCTTAAAACTCTGCCTGTGGCGAAGGGCTACGACGCAGCCTACATCATCAATCGCTCAGCCTCGGCACGTGATGTAGAGGTGGCCGCTACCCATTGTAAAACCCTGCAAACGGCCTTGGTTAAGGGGGCTCTTAGTGCGGAGACGGCTTTAGCAGATACCCAAGATGAGATGATGAAGGCGACTCTTGCTTGGTCGGCGGCAGAGCCGGGCGGCAGTCGTGCGGCGGCGGCAATTGAAGTAGGTAGACTACAGCACGCTATGGCTGTTCAGGAACGGCATCTTCGCTACACTCAATATAAGTATCGCGGAGTACTTATTGTAGACCCTGCACGTCGTCGTCTCTATGAGCCACTCTCCTTTGACGATCGCTCGCTCCCCTTCCCAGTCTATAAGCTGGTACAGGGCCAGACACAACTTGCTGCCCGCGTAATCCCAGTTAAATCAATGGAAACGGTTTGATCCGCTTCTCATTTGCATTACAATCGACCTCGTTCGTCTCATAGACGAAGCAGGTCCCATTGCGATCTCTGTAGATCAGTTTACCCGCGTTCTCCAGATTGGGGTACTTCAGTATGATAAGCGGCGAAGGCTTCAGGATATAGACGATGAAGATCCCGATCGCGAACGAGATCAACATCGGAAAGAACTGAATATTACCTAAAAGGTTCATCCTTGTCTGTTACTGAGAGATTTAAACTGCTATGTAACGGTAGGTAGATGTCAGACTTAGAGACTTGGGTCAAGAATAAGAATGTCCACCTGTTGATCAGTTGTATCATAGGGTTCGGTTTAGCTGCTATCCTCCGACCCATGTGCAAGGGCCCCGATTGTGTAATTCTACGGGGGCCACCCGTCTCACAGATGCGTGAAGCCGTGTTTCAGATAGGGGCAAAATGTCACGAGTTCAAACCCAAGGCCACTGCATGCCCTACTGATGGAACTAAGCTTGTAGAGACATTCGAGTTTGCCGCTGTCAACTAACGCGGTTTTCCGAATTAACGATTTCCAACACCCATCCTAAATGCCGCAGTCGACACCGCTGGAGAAGATTGAGACAAACGAGATCCCCGATGGGCAGGCATCGGATGAGGAGCGGGTACAGCGTATCATCCATGAGATGAATTCTGGCGACGCGGAGCCCGTAGCTCCCGGTCCCGCCTACCACCAGCAGGGGCCGCCGCAGTACCAGCCTATGCCCGGCAACCCTGTAATGGGGCGTCCGATGGCGTATCAGGCACAGTACGACGCCCCGGTCCAGCAGCAGCCGGCTCCGGAACCCGCTGACCCTGTGGTGGCAAAGAAGAACATTTTTGCCCACATAACCGACGCTTTCAAGCTCCCTCTTGTAGTTGCAATCGTCTTCTTCCTCTTCTCGCTCCCCGTTGTCGATCTCCATCTAGCCAAGTACGTCCCGTGGGCCTTCTCATCGGGTGGCCACCTCTCCATCCCTGGGCTAGCGATCAAGGCCCTGGCGGCGGGGGCTGTAATGGGGCTCTACGATACGATCGACAAACTTGTGTCACGTCTATTCTAACGTATTATACTGAAGTTAAGCAGTCCTTTCACAGAAGGGTCTGCTCACCGGTTGCGTTGGTAAAATCATCTATTAACGGTAGGAGGCCCCTATGGCGACTAAAATCAACCCCGGTCAATTGGTAATTTATATCGCCGTAGTGCTTGCACTATTCACTGCGGTCTTCGCCGGTCTATTTGGTCGCCTTGACGCGATTGTACTGGGACTTGGTATCACCCTTGTCTCGAATTCCGCCGGCGTAGACTTGGGCAGATCACTCTTGATGGCATCTGTGGCTACATTCCTGGCAGCGTATCTACCACTGGGCGTATCGTCATATGCACAGATCGAGGGATTTACCGATGAGAAAGAGGAAATGGACGAGGAGGTGGAGGAGAATTTTGAGGATGAGGCCGAGTCAGACGACGAGGAGGAGGGCTTTGCCAATCCAGAGAAAAAGAAGAAGAAGCGTGCACCATTGCCAGACCACGGTAGCCGAGCCGAGGTCTTCGAGCTAGGCAAGAAGTACAAGATGCCAAAGGAGACAGACGATCCCGAGTTTCACTTAGACGCCGGTACGACCTTTGTAAATGCCTATAAGCAGCTCCAGCCCGATCAGATCTCGGCAATGACCAAAGATACGCAGGAGCTGATCAACACCCAGAAGCAGCTGATGTCTACGCTGAACACCCTCAAACCGCTGATGACGGACGGCAAGCAGATTATGGATACTTTCCAGAGCTACTTCGGTGCTGGCGGTATGCCCAATATGGGGGATATGGCCGGAATTGCCGATAAATTCGCCCCCAGTGCCAAGTAATTCATCTAACGTCTTGTTGATTTAAGAACTCCCTTCGGAGAAGGGAGTTCTTAAGTCAACAATAGTAATCAGCCCAGTCCCAATGTTAAGCACCCTTAAGGGTGCTTGGCGGTAGCTTTTATACAGACGGGTAACAGAGATGGAACGGATCAGACCACTATTTGGAATCGGATCGGTAGCAGTAATTCTGGTCGGAATTCTCTGGCTCCTGCAGCGTGGTCGCACAATTGAGATCCCCGAAGGGTTTACCACAGAGATCGATACAGCGGTTGATGTCATGAATCCTATAACGAAGATCATCAAAAAAGTGGGTGCTCTTTCCCTTCACTTTGCCAATCCTACTCTATGGAAAAATACCATAGAGACGTCGAAACTCTCGTTCACTGACCTTGCACGGCGGCAGATTGAGCAGGACAAGCACGCCGGCGCGGATAAAATAGGCGACCGGAATTAGTGAGATGCGTCGATCTGCAAAGCGTATGATTGGCGGAGCCGTCCAGGCTATCTGTCCGCCTGGGTTCTTCTGTATGGATACCGGTTTCATAGTCTTTGTTGTTGTAGTGTTCGCCGCTATCTTTGTGGGTCTCTGGACCTACAAGCGGGAGCAGATACAGGTGATTCTTTCGGCACCGGCGGCTGCTGCACCGGCGGCTGCTGCACCGGCGGCTGCACCACGTTCCTTTCAGACGCTCTCATCCACACAGCCTGGTCTCCCTACACCACCCGAACGGAGCTATGATACACAACCCGATTTTGCGGGTATGCCCCCGCCCGGCGTTCCCGTTGTCCCTATACAGATCCCGACACGCGGCCTCCCTGAGCAGTTTCAACAGATGGGCGTACTGACTTCGCCTGGTGGCTCGGCCACTTCCGCTTCCCCCAATCGCACTCTGCTTCCTCTCTACGGTCGCCGTACAGCGTCGGGTCGTGAGAGGTACAATTACTATACACGTACTGATGGGTACAATCCGGTCCAGGTGCCTGTCTCTTACAAGAATCGCACATGTGAAGACGACAACGGCTGCGACGAGATAAGTACCGGTGATACGGTGGGTGTGCCTCTGCTAGGACAGACATTTGTCGCAACGACCTACAAGTATAATGCACCACGATATATTCCGCTTATCTAGCGACTGATACTAAAATTAGACGAATCCGTCTAATTTTAGGGGGAGGGGCGGCTCGATTCACTGATAAAATTACACCTACTCATAAAGAGAGATGTCTCTAAGGGACCCAGCAACCGGATTGAATTGTACGGAGACACCGTTGCATCCACCACGTGCAGCATCTATAGGCGATATTGTGGGCTGCACGTCGTGTAATCTGATCATATCGGCACGCGTGGCTGGACCCAAGAATTATATTTTCAGAGACGGCAAGGACGGTATTGGGATAGACGAGTCACCTCTGGCCAGCCTAATCTATAACGGGCAAAATTACAGTCTGATCGACACAATTATCTGGAAGCAGGGGGCTCACCGTAATTTCAAGTCCGATAAGCCATATGACATGGAGATGAATCTCTATTTTCGCGATATCTATGAATCACGTAACCAGATTGCCGTTGCTATTCCTATCACAATCAAAGATGGACCCGATGGGTATTTCAGTGAGCTGACAGCACAGAACACAGCCAGTCGCTCCAAGACCCTGGAGAGCCTGATCGTCGCGGGTCCAGTCCTGCTCTATAAAGGGATGGATCTGCGAGGCCGGAATGCCGATGCACCTACTGCCGGTTCACAGTGTTCAAGTCTTACAGCCACCATAAACTGGTTCGTACTACCTGCCACCACTATCAGCCCTGCTAATGCAGCTAAAATTCGCAGCATTCAGAACCCATCTACGAATGACGCGGCCCTGAAAGCCGGTATGACTGCGGCACAGATTGCACGCTATCTGTTGTCTAACGCACTACCGCCAGCACCGGCACGCGAACTTACACTAGAGCGTGTCCGCAATATGGCTATGATTGTACCGACTATCAAGATACAGAGCCAGATAGACCGTGCTAATCAAGCCACTGCTGCCGCCGCATCCTCAAAAAATGGCGTCTATCTTACACGGGCTCTACAGTGCCAGCGGATCGATCCTATACGCGATATTAAAAATGATGCGGTCTATCTGAACGAGACTAATGGACCGACCACATTGAAGGAGGAACTGGACATGGTGAGTGCACTTGATAGCCCTCTTACTGATATCACTAGTTCCACGGGGGCACGGGCAGCCCAGATACAACGGACCGTCTCTATTATAATTGGTGTAGTGTTCGGTCTGCTGATCTTTGTTGTAGTGGCATTTTTATCTTTAAAACACTCTTATAAAGACTACGAGGCAACCATTGCTGAAAACAATGCTATAATTGCTGCCGCCGCGGCCGCAGCAGAAGCCGTGAAAAAACAGGCCCCACATTAGGGATGGCACCGAAGAAGGAGTTAAAAACCACTTACTGGTACGGCCTATTTGTACCGATTGTCATCAGTGTACTTATTATAGCATCGCTTCTTGTCTTGGTTACAGTGAACGTCGGTGAACCGCACGATCTATTGAAGAAGATCAGGTTCGCTGGTCCCCCGAAACTGGGCGTTAACGCTGCAAAACCGCCAGGTCTTCTCTACTGAATGCAGCCGGCGGCTTAATTTTCATCGAGCCTGATAGGATGTCGACCCCAATCTACACAATCGGCATAGCCATCTGCGTAATACTCTTTACTGTGATAGTTGCTACGTTCGGCTCGTTGAGTCAGAAGGACACTGCAAACAACACTAAGCTCCTCTCTATCATAATTGCATTTTCTGTAACCGTCTCTATCTTTGCATACGGTCTTGCACTCTACTACTTCTCTAAAAATCCCGCCATGCTTATCCAATTTCTACTGGCAGCCGTAATGTTAGTGTTGCTCCCCGGCACGCTTATTGGTGTCAGCGTAGCAGCGGTCTCTGTAAGCAACCTTCGCAATGCCATTGCCGATAGCTAATCTACAAAGGCACCGATCAGCTTCCACTCCATTCCAAAGGAGGTCTGATCTATCCAGAGGCCCGATGTGCGGACAAGAATTCGCCATGATCGCGGCTTACTAAGACCTGATTCGTTTGATGCGAACCAGCTCTTACGATGAGTGTCAAAACAGGAGAAGATCCCTGCATCTGGTATCTGGATCCTCCAGTCCAGATCGCCGTTCTGTAATTGGGTGATAGCTGACTTGTACGTCAGAGGCCGCTGTTGCGTAGACCACGTCTGTCGATTGAGCGTGGCGTGGCGGAGATTCTGTGTCTCTAATTGCAACAATTTACTGTAGAATTCCAGTTCCTTGGTGACCCGTAGCGTCATGTACGTGCCGTTACTGTTAGCATCAATTCTGTCACTCAACGGTAGCAGTGGCGTCAAGATGTGGAGTGCCTGACAGCGGATCTCCTTATTTGCATAAAAGATTGGGACAAATAGCCCATTTTCAATTCGTGTGTTTGTCTGAGCAAGTCCGTACTGTACGTCTGATACAGTTAGGTTCTCCCATGGTATTGAGAATTCCATTTCACTATGGAAAATAGGGCGTAAAGGTTTAAACCCTAATATGAGACAATGGAACTATCATTCCCTTGGTTATTTACAGGACCTGCCGGTACAGGGAAAACACGGCGGGCACGCAAGATGCTGGCAGACGGCCTGGGTGTCACAGAAGCGGAGGTCTTTCCCAAGGAGATCCGCATGTTTAAGGTGGGCGACGACTACGAATGCCGCGTCTACTGTTCACCCTACCACTTCGAGATCGATATTCCTGATATGTCTATGCAGGACAAGCAGATCCTTGTAGAGGTTCTTTCCATGTTGTTCTCGGCGGGTGACGTCTTCTCTGGTATGAAGACGAACAAACGTAAGATCGTCATTCTACGGCGTGCCCACTGTCTCAGCCTGGCGGCAGCCGTCCGTCTACGGTGGATCTTGGAGACCCGTGTCTGCATGGAGGGCGGCACAGGGATGATCTGGCTCTGTGCACGTGAGATTACGGGGTCGCTAACGGTGGTTGAGGATCTTTTCGTCCGTATCCGCGTCCCCATTGTCACAGAGGAGGCCTGGCGGCAGACCTGGTCGGCATACCCTGCGATAGCAGATCGTTATGTCGAATTCGATGGACGTATGGACAGGGCATCTGCACTGGCTCGTTGGGGGCAGGTCTGTCTGACCTCTGGCAGATTTCCGCGAATTATTGCAAACTGTTTTGAGGATCTGATAATTGAGATTATCAGGGGGTCCCTACTGGCTGCAATTCAGAAGGTTGATACACCACCCCTCTCATTGGCCATCTGGATCCGTGAGCGTGTCTACGATATACTGGGGATGTGTCAGACGGGTACTGAATTTCTAGACGGATACTCCGCTGCAATTGAACACGCACTACTGCAGAAGTACTGCTCCTACAGTATGTTTACTGCAGCTATTCACGCCGTCGCTATTGCCGAACCAAACACGAGTTATCGCAACCCGGTTTCGCTAGAGAAAATTCTACTAGACATCACACTGGCCCTCTGGAACGGTGCTGCCAGAATGAGCGACGAGGCCCTGATTGAATATAAATCGCGGCTACCTGTAGAGGTCGTACATGAAGCCCCTCCTACAGGAGATATGGACGACCCAGAGGGAGCAGTTGCGAAGGGTCGCAAAACCACCACAAAGGCCGCTGCAGCTAAGAGAGGCGTCGCCACAGGAGGTGGAAAATCTAAAAGCGGAGGGACGGGTGAAGAAGGGGGCGGAGCTGAGGTCGCTGCTAAACCAGCAAAGGGCGTCAAGCGAGTCACCAAGACTAAAAACCCTGCAAAATGAGATCTGGGATAACGGGCTGATCTCGGAATGGGTTGAACGTACCGACACGCAGTGCCTGGTCTATACGAGCCCACTACACACTCTGTTTCTCTGGGGTCTACGCAGTCGCACGTATACGGCCGAGGCCCATCACTGTTTCCGTATTCTGGAATTTCTCGGTGCACCCGCCGGCTTCACTGTGCACTGGTGGGCTATTCCTGCTGACAGAATTACCGAGGCGGGTAGATTCCCTACTCGGGCCGAAGTGAACGGTGGCTGGGCGTATAGAGCCCGGCCAGCCGTCTGGGTCTTCCGCGAAGAGGAGTGGGATCGTGTAGTGATACACGAATGTGTGCACGCTCTTGACTGGGATGTGCACCCCACTGCGGAGACGATCCGCTGTATGGAGCAGTCGCTGCATGGTGACATCACGGATGCCCTCTTTGAGGCAGCGACGGAACTGAATGCGGAGTGGCTCTGGTGTGTGATTCACTCGCCCGACGACGATAGTGAGGGACGGACTTGGACTGCACAACGGGCCTGGCAGATGAGCCAGGCGTCGGCCATTCTGCTGCGTCAACAGACGGGTTGGGCAGAGGACACGTCAGTCTTTGCATACTACGTTCTGAAGGCGGCGTTGGCCATTGAGATGGAGCAGTTTCTTCTCGGATGGCTGAGCGACACTCTGGACACGGAGGAGTGGTGCACCTACTGGCGTTCGCACCAGAGAGCCTTCTATCAGCTTGCACTCCGTGATAAACGCTCACTGGGGAAGGCTATATCGACTCGTATGACGGATCCGCAGCTGGAACGACATGACGTGTAAAACTCTAAAACTTGAGGCCGCGGATTCAGTTGTTCTGTTAGTAACAACACAACTGAATGGGGATCCGTGGACTAAACACATGTCTCATTAAGACAGCACCACACGTATTTGCGACCATGACATGGTCGCACGGGCAGCGTATTGGTATCGACATCCAGTGCTTTATGTACAGGGCTCTGAGCAGTCACCTGAATCCTGTAGCAGTGATCAGGGAGCAGTTGGCGGCGTTCACTGCACTGGGCATCCGTCCAATCTATGTATTTGACGGCCCACCACCGGTTGAGAAAGAGGCGGTGGTGGCAAAGCGACGCGACGATCGTCGAGCGGCGGTGGCTAAGATTGCCGATCTACGATCGCAGATGGGTGACGACCCTGAAACGTGTCTACGACTAGAGAATGAGATCTCTCTGTTGGAGTCGGCACATCCACAACTGACCTATGAGATGAAGGATGAGATCAAGGCACTGTTCGACGCACACAACATCGACTACATCAACTCTGCTTCCGAGGCTGACACAGTTCTGGCACATCTCTATCGGCGTTCAATGATCGACTATGTGGCGAGTTTCGATCTTGATTTCCTGGCTCGCGGTGTTAAACTGCTGATCCCCAACGGTATTGCATCTGGCCCTGGTCAGAACTGGACACTACTTGATCCTGTTCAGATTCAGAATGCACTTGGCCTCACCGATAGCCAATTTCTAGATCTCTGTGTTCTGATGGGGTCTGACTACACTCCCAGTCTCCCTATTGTACCCTGGTCCGTTGCTCTTCGATCGCTGCAACGGCACATGGGTCTAGAGGAGATCTGGTCGAGACACACTTTCAGCAACTGGCGGCGGCCAGGTGCTGATGTGGAGACGAAGACTGTCTCAGAGATCAGACTGCTCCACGACGCACGTAACATACTATCTGGGCAGGTTGATAGACCAGAGAATATGATTGAATCGTTCAGATGGGGTCAGCGTCTGCGTGTCTGACTACGCCGCTTGTGACTGCTGCGCTTGTGACTGCGTCTGCCACCAGGCTTTTTCAGTATACCCTTGGGTGCAGCGGCAGCGGCAGCGGCAGCGGCACGACCAGGTGTGGGAGCACGGCCCCGTACTGGGACACGACCAGGTGTGGGAGCACGGCCCTGTACTGGGACACGACCGGGTGTGGGAGCACGGCCCCGTACTGGGACACGAGCAGAGGCACCCGCCGCCGGATCATAGGAAGCTACAGAGGCGTCATCGGGTGCAAAAGTCCGTGCGTTGTTGTTGTTGTTGGGTGCATACGAACGAGCGTTATTGGCAGCTGCCGCTGCTCCTGCCAGGGCGGCAGCCGCCGCTGCTCCTGCTGGCCTGGCAGGAGCAGCGGCAGCAGGCAGAACAGGAGGGGCGTAGACACCTGCAATATTTGCAGCGGCACCACGAGCGTTTTTACCTGCAGCTATCTCCATCCGTTTGGCAGCTACACTATAATAGGATTCACCTGGGCGATTGTAGATCAGTATAGCCTGTGCAAAACGGGCTCCGTATTTTTCAAAGAGCTCGTCAAGTGAGTCCGTACACTCGTAGATAGACTCGGCCAACGAATCGATGTACGCCCATCTGAATTTCTCAATCCGTCCCCCCACTCGCTTACGACAGGAGTCCAGGTATCGTGACACAGCAGTCCAGTGAACTCCATCTATATTGATAATTGCCCCCATACAGTTGTCCTCCTCCAGGTGCCCTTTCAAGCGTTTTAGGTCTGTTGCCTTATGGCGTGCGAAGCCTATAACATCGACCCCGTAACCGAGGAGACTAGCAAAAAGCACTTGAATGACGTCCGTACTGACGTTGCCGTTGATCAGATCGCACGGGGGCATACGTGCATTGGCCGGGATTCTTTGTGCAGCTCTGTAATACTCAAAATACGTACCACAGAATTGGGCCAAATTGATGTGGGTGTCAGGATCCATCACATGACGTCTACCCGTCAAAAGCAGTTCACGGCTGCGGGGTTGCCAGTCAACCTTTCGTTCCTGTAAAATATGGTTGATGGCATGTTTGCCGCAGAGTAGGAGCTGCTGTCTCTCAAATACATCGGCTGGAGCCCTTGCTCTGAAATCACGCATCTCAGCAACTATAGGGGCTACTTCCACTAATATATCCTGCGACATTGGCGATTCCGCGGGCTGTCGTCGTGCCGCCATCTCCCTAATCTGACGGGCCAAAAAAACTTGGTCCAGGCGGGGTTTGAACCCGCGACTTTGGCGTGCCATTAAGTATAGAGTAAATCCTATAAGCACCACGCTCTACCAACTGAGCTACTAGACCATTTATCGAGATGTAAGACATCCCTATAAATGATATCGGTCCCTGTGGGTATCGATCCCACTACCTTCCGGTTAACAGCCAGACGCTCTACCAACTGAGCTAAGGGACCGGTCTCTGTAATTTGAAAATGCCAGAAACCGGTCTTGTATTTTGTTTAGGGGTTTTTACGCTTTTCTATTTGATTTTTGCCTAGGCTACGCTTGTGTACGCTTAGGCGACGGGGGCCTTCACGTAGTGGATCTTGAGGTAGCGCTGGAGGTTGAGGATGTTCACCACGTCGCCGTCCTGCACCTTGAGGAGCTTGCGAAGCGCAGCGTCAGGGTTGATCTGCTGCTTGGCGTTGAGGCCGTGCTTCTTCACGTACTCCATGATGCCGCGAGTCACGTCGGAGCGGCTCATCTCCGTGCCCTTGGCCTTGCCAAGGAACACGCAGAGGTCGTCCGTGATCTTCTGCGGCTTCGTGAAGACCGAGGGCTTCTTGGGAAGGGGGTTGCCCGCCTCGTCCACCGCAGGCGCCCGCGTGCGGCGGCGGCGGCCCGCCTTCTTGATCTCGCGGGCAAGACGCTTCTCAAGCTTCTTCATGTCCGCGAGGACAAGGCCCAGCGTGTTGCGGAGGTCGTTGACCTTCGTGACCTGAGCGTTGAACTCAGCCACGAGGTTGACCTCCTCCTCGGCAGAGGCCGCCGCCGCAGGGACCGCAGGGGCCGCCACGACGGCCGCCGCCACAGGGGCAGGGCTCGCCGCCGCAGAGGCCGCCTTAGAGCGGCCCGAGGCCGCCGCTACAGGGGCCGCCACGGGGGCAGCCACCTCCTCCTTCTTAGGAGCCGTCTTCTTCGCCGTCGTCGTCGTCTTGGGGTTGGTCGTCTTGGAGCTCATTTATACTTGTTGCCGGGTATTAATGAGTGAGTTTCTAACGCACTATGCCTTCTGGAGTTGAGGAACGGTGCGGTGTCAATTTTTGGACTCGCGACCCTCAAAGTCCACACAGGAGGCCCAGGTGCGGTCGACTTTCCCACGATAAAAATGAAAATCGCTCGGTTTCGGGCGCCCAGGCTTAAGCACTCGGACCCTTTCCAAGATAAATGTCATCCAAGACTAGGAAAACAATGGAGCCCTCCGTCTGTAAGAATATACGTTCTAGGCGGCATCCCGACCGGCGTTGTCCTAATCCTGCAACAAACGGCGACTACTGCGGTGTGCACTACAAGTTTCCTCGGCCCTTTCAGACCCAGTCCCAGATCGGCCTGCGGAAATCCTCCGAGTCTAACGATATTGTTATACCCGTTGATCCTGTAGAACCCACGCGGCGGATACAGAGATGGTGGGCGTTGTATCGTGGTCTGCGTGGATTCAATCGTCAGGGGCCCGCTCGATGGCTCCGTACAGCTAGTACAAATTCGGCTGATTTCTACTCCATGGAGGAGATCACCGATATCAGTGGCTCATATGTTTTCTCGTTCGCCGACACGGACAAGATTGTCTACGCGTTCGATATCCGCTCGTTCGCCACTCTGTTGGAGAAGGCAGGAAAGGAACCGCCACAGAACCCCTATAATCGGCAGCCCATTGCCGCTCGGACTGTTACGAAGGCGTTGGCCTATATTAAATGGTCTCGCAAACACGGTATCGATACCCGGTGGGCACCCATTGAACCTACCACACCCGACCAGCAGTTCGGGCTACGTGTGACCGACCTGTTCCAGAAGATCGACGAGTTGAGCTACTACACTAATACGGCGTGGTTTACCGGTATGTCAGCGGATGACCATCGGTGCTTCTACGTGGAATTGCACGATATCTGGTTTCACCGTGCCGAATTGAGCAATGAGATGCGGAACACAATTATACCACCACCCGCTCGCCCCTTTCGCCTCCTGATCCGCGAGGTCGTGGCACTGAAATCCCTGGAGATTCTACGAAAGACCAATCTGGATCTGATCAGGATGTTTGTCTCGGCGGCGACCGATCGGTCCGACCGCTCCCTGGGGGCCATGTACGTACTTACGGCAATGACCCTGGTCAACCAGGACTGTGCCGCACAGTATCCCTGGATGTTCGAGTCGGCGACGCCTGGGATCTACGCCAGATACCGCCTGTTCAATACGCCTGCTCCCACCGCAAACCTGATGCAGCTCTTGATGGGCGGCGGCGGTGGTAACCAGATTATACCACTGGCGCTTCCCCCACCAGCCCTGGAGCAGCAGTTGTTGGGAAATCTACTTGCACTGCTGAATGCACCACCGGAGAACGAGGGGGAATGAGAGGGGCTTTTCGGACCGAGTGGCCCAAAAATTGACAGGCCCGCCGACCGAGGAGGGTTAGGCATAAGAAGCTTCTGAACACACAAGAAATGGCCTCAACAATCGTACGCCCCTCTGACTTTGATTCTACCCAGGTGACCTTCGCTGAGCCGAAGACGATGGACAGCGGTGCCAAGCAGGTCTACCTCAACTACGACGGTCGCGCACTCCAGACGCAGACCGCCTCCATGGCGATGCCGTACGGCCTCAACGTCTACGACAAGGCCGGTCCCACGACCTACTCCGTCGACCTCAGCTTCCGCGGTACGGAGGAGGACCCCAAGCTCCAGTCCTTCTACGACATGCTCGTTCAGTTCGACGAGATGATGGTGGAGGCGGGCATCAAGAACTGTGTGAAGTGGTTCAAGATGAAGGACGCGAGCCGCGAGGTGATCAAGGCGTTCTACACGCCCTCGATCAAGGTCTCCCTTGACCGCGACGGCAAGCCCAAGCCGTACCCGCCCACGTTCAAGGTGAAGCTCCCCAAGAAGAACGGTGCCTTCGAGGCCCAGTTCTACGACTCGGAGAAGCGTCCCTACGAGGGCGTTACGGTCGACGAGCTCCTCGTGAAGGGTGCCCGTGCGACGATCCTCATCAAGTGCACGGGTGTCTGGTTTGCCGGCTCCAAGTTCGGCGTTACGTGGAAGGCGATCCAGGTCCGCATGGACTCGGTCCCTGCCAGCATCGGTCGCAGCTGTGCGATCCTCGATGATGAGGACTCGGCTCCTGCACCGCGTGCTCGTGCGGCGGCGGGTGGTGGCCGTGCGGCTCCGGCACCTGCTGGCAACCGCTTCGCTGCCGTCGATGACGATGATGACGGCGACGTTGTCGATGCGGTTCTTCCCACGCGTGGTGCACCGGTGGCGGCGACGGTCGACGACGAGGACGACGAGGAGGATGTGGTTGAGGCCCCGCCACTGCCGAAGAAGGCGTCTGCGACGGCGGCGGCTCCGGCCGGCGGTGCGAAGAAGGTGGTCAAGCGTGCCGGTGCTAAGTAAGGAGCACGCTTGACTGACTGAAAAACAAACAAAATACAATACTAATCACAAAATCTAAATAACATAGTGTATTTTTCACCCATGTATTTGAACTCCATAGGCGGGGGCTTGGCGATTTTGTCATCCAGAAGGAACTCCACCTTACCTTCACCTCTGTCTCCACCATATCCGGCCTGACAGAAGAATTCGGGGTTTGCGTTCAGGTTCACGCCCTGCTCTTTTATGTGGTCGGCAATATGCGTCTGCAGCTTCTCGTCTATGTACTGGTGTGAGCCTTCGTCAATATCCCAGAAATAGTGCTCATCGCGGGCCACGCCTGCGGCGTCTTTGATCTGCCCACAGAAGGCACCACTGTACCCGTCGCTTGCGTTGTCAACCTTGCCGTATTTGCGTTCTCCACCACGTTGGGCACCGCGTCTGGTGCGTCTGACCCTTCTGTTAGATCGACGTGTTGCCCTCATCTCTGCTATTGCGGATTATTTTGGCTGGAGGAATTAGAAACCATGGACTGCCAACAGCTACTCAATAAGCTTGATTCGCCGCCCCGGTGGGCGGCCAACTGGTGCTATTTCTATCTGCTGAGTGCGGCACTCCTCGGACTGAGCTCGTTCTTCACTCTGATAATGCTGATTTTTGCGTTCGGTAAGCTGAAGAAGGGGCAGACCGGGCTTCTTGTTGCGTACAGTATGGCTCTGGTCTTCCAGGCTGTCGGTGCAATGGTGATGTTCTGGATGTGTCGCTCGTCGCTGAACAGAGAGAAGTGATGGTGCAACGTCTATTATTAAGATTCTGAACTTCAGAATTATAATGATAAAATGAGTCGCTTAGAATCGGCCAGAAGCGTTGCCGCTCGACTGTGAGCCGTAGTGGAACGAGTAGCCGGCCGAATTGAACGAGGATGTTGATGTGCATCCTACCGTGCAGCCGAAACGAGCGTCTGCGGGTACATCGCCCGTCTGCGTATTGGGCTGTTCCGGGTGCGTAGAATTGTTTACAGGAAAGTTGGTGCTGGTGCGAAAGGCGGCAAGAGCACGCTGTCTGCGGAGACGGGTCGTCAAGGAGGCGTCGTGTACCGAGGTGGGCATTACTGGTTCTAGTAACTGCTGTGAAAATTATGCCGATTAGGACAATAGCTGCCTTCAGTATTTCACGGGCATAGATTAACTATTCCAAGCGCCACCATTTACACGTTATGGTATTTTTATGTTATTGCCATCCTTCAGCGGTGGACACAGAACTATTACGTGAATATAAAATACCGCCTGCACCGCCATTTAATTTAGCCCTCACAATAAATGGATAAATTGTACCTCTATTCAACGATGAACCTGTTGATGTGGTTGTAACGTGCTGCTCAAAAGTATACTGCCCATTAAAGATGTAATTAAACCCGCTCCAAGATGTGCCACCGTCTGTCGTGTATTGAAGCTCTATAATTGGGGGATGATAGACGTACAGACTCTCGTCGACTCTTCCGACTATTTTTAGATCAGTTCCGTAGTTAGTATTAACTGTAATAGTTATCACATACGGTGTTTGTACAAAAACAGATATCGACCCACTCGGTGGTCCTACGGAGGTACCGATTGATGCTCTGATTACCACATTATAATTGGTGTTGTTGGTAAGGGCACCACCGTCAGACTTTAGAGTTACGTTCGCACTAGTGGCTGTGGCAGCATCGATACCAGGTATAGTGCTGAAATTGCTACCATTATCAGTACTGTAATCGTAACGGGTGTAGGCTAACCCTGTATTGTTTGTACCAGGAGTCCATGTCATGGTAATATTCTGATCTCCACCAACTGCTGATATTAGGGACGGAGGGCTTGAGGCCGCGAGGTATCCATATGATTGCTGCGCAGCACTCATCGGTGAGTATAGAGTGCCAAATACACCACCGTCTGCTTTTACCCTTACATTAAATGTATATTGTACACTACTGAGTAGCGGTGTACCGTCTGATTTAGTAGTTACACGCTGCTCGCATGAGTGACTGCTATCATCTATGATAAAGGGAAATGCACCCCAAGTCGAGCCACCATCCGTTGTGTACTGGTTCTCAATGGGGGAGAAACCACCAGACTGAGTAGAGGTCACGTCGTCTGCCCCGTCACTTAGGCTGTAGCGGACGTTTAATACTACTCCTCCACTCTCAACTCGGGGTATGACGAAAGCCCGCACTCGAGGTACTATCTTAGGAACTATATACGGAAAATTATCTGAGGGTCCAGCAAACGGGTTTAACGCTCTGATAGATATTGCGTATGACACGAATTGTAGTGCGATACCTGTTGACTCTAGTGTTATTGATGATGAAAGAGTTGTCGTGCCCGTATATGTGAGGGAGCGCCAACTTCCCCCACCAGTAGAATACTCGTATCCAGTGATCGCTGGACCACCATTTGTTGCGGAGGGTGTCCATGTCACGACGATAGTCCTATCAGTGGTCGCAGTTTGCGAACCAAGAACGGGGGCAGCAGGTAATATGCGTAGATATCCATATGATTGCTGCGAGGCACTCATCACTGAGTACAGAGTGCCGAAATTATTGGTGTCCACTCTTACTCTCACATTAAATGTATATTGTACATTACTCAATAGCGGTGTACCGTCTGATGTAGTAGTTACACGTTGCTCGCATTGGTTATAACCATCCAGGATAAAGGGAAATGTACGCCAAGTAGTACCACCATCCGTTGTGTATTCGTTCTGTAGGGGAGCACCATCTATTCTGGTACTTTGACCATAGTTGCCCTGGTAGTGGACGTTTAATGCTACTCCTGTACTATTAACAGTATCGGGTATTACGAAAGCCGACACTGGAAGTATTGTTGGCGGTCGTGGAAGCGGTATGACATTGGACAACGTCCCGCTCGTGGGACTCGCGTCTACTGCAGTTCTGGCTCGTATCATCACGTGATAGCCGACCCCGCCCTGCAAAGGTGCATTGATAGAGTCTACGGTTATAGTCCCTGTAGTGGCACTAGTGGCGTCGATGTTAGGTATAGTCTGATAGTTATTTCCGTCGTTGGTAGTGAACTCGTAGATGGTAAATGGTGAACCACCGTTTGAACCAGGAGTCCATGTCAGAATAATACTCTCAATTCCGCCAACTGCCGAGAGTAGAGTTGGGGCTCCCATGGTTGATACAGCGACCGCAGTGGTCGCCGGTCCTGGAAGATTTGCGTTTCTGGCCCTTACCGAGATGTTGTACACGGTTCCATCCGCTAAGGCATTACCACTGGAATCGGTCGTAATGGTTGATGTAGCACCACTGAGCGATCTGTAAGACGTACTGTTGGAGGTTTTATACTCGTAACCAGTGATTGGTGAGCCACCGTTTGAGGCTGGTGGCGTTATTACCAGAGTGATGCTCTTGTTTCCACCCACGGGCTGGGCCAGAGTTGGGGCACCAGGAGGCCCCGCAGGTGTGACGGCTGGTGCAGTAATAGGGGTGCTTGGTCCTGTCTGATTTACAGCCACTATACGTATGGTGTAAGACTGACCGTTTGCAAGAGGCACTCCCTGAGAATCCGTCGTTATGATGGCGGGGCTTACGCTGCCAAGTGATATATATGTAATACCGTCGGTACTATATCTGTATTCTGTAATCGGAGCACCACCGGTATTGCTTGGTGTAGTCCATGACACCGAGATCTGACCATTGAGAGACGTGACTACTACGCTACTTGGTCCTGCAGGAGTGTCAGCAACCAAGGCGTCTTTCGATGTGCTCGGTGCACCGTGGTTAACCGTGTTTACGGCTCTGACGATTACAGTGTACGATTGACCGTTCACCAGGCCGACGTTGTTCGAGTCCACAGTGATCGTGGCAGTGATCGGCCCCGTACCCGTGTAGGTAAGAGTCCGATAGACTGAATTATTGGAGGTATTGTACTCGTAGGATGTGATAGCGTCGCCGCCGTCTGAAGTGGGGGCGGTCCATGACAGTGCTATACTCTGGTTTCCACCGACCGCCGAGTTCAGAGTTGGGGCACCAGGGACCGTCGCGTACCCAGGTGATTGCACAGGGGCACTTGCAACTGTGTATAGAATGCCTACGCCTAGTGTGCTGCCATTCAATTTCGCCCTTAGGTTAAAAGTATATTGTACATCACTCAATAGCGGTGTACCGCTTGACGTAAGAGTTACAGGCTGGGCGAAATCATTTGGCACTTCATTGACAGGAAAAGACGTCCAGTTCGCACCATCGTCGGTTGTATACTGGTGCTCTACTACGGAGAAATAACTAGCACCGTTGAAAACGACGTTTCCGCGTAATATAAGACTGGTGCTTTGAGGCTGTATCAGACTAATCTGTGACAGAGGCAATACGTAAGGGGCTATCGGTGAAAAGCTGCTTGACGGTCCCGCATTGGGGTTCAGTGCTCTTATAGAGACCGTGTACGGTGTTGCAACCAGGGAATTATTATTAGAATCGGTCGTTATTGTTGCTGTAAGAGTTGTGGTGCCAGTATACGTGAGGGCACGCCAATTTGATGTGTTACTGGTATTATACTCGTATCCAGTGATCGCTGGACCACCATTTAATCCTGAGGGTGTCCAGGTCATGGCGATAGTCCTTTCGGCGGGGAGAGTTTGCGAACCCAGAACGGGTGCACCAGGAGGTACAAAGGGTGTGACAGCTGATGCAGTAACAGGGGTGCTTGGTCCTGTCTGGTTTACAGCCACTATACGTATGGTGTAAGACTGACCGTTTGCAAGAGGCAATCCCTGAGAATCCGTCGTTATGATGGCGGGGCTTGTAGAACCAAGTGATATATATGTAATACCGTCGGTACTATATCTGTATTCTGTAATCGGAGCACCACCGGTATTGCTTGGTGTGGTCCATGACACCGATATCTGACCATTGAGAGGGGTGACCACTATGTTGCTCGGTCCTGCAGGAGTGTTAGCAACCAAAGCGTCTTTCGATGTGCTCGATGCACCAGGGTTAACGGCGTTTACGGCTCTGACAATTACTGTGTACGATTGCCCGTTCACCAGACCGACGTTGTTCGAGTCCACAGTGATTGTAGCTGTGATCGGCCCCGTACCTGTGGACGTAAGAGTCCGATAGAGTGAATTATTGGAGGTATTGTACTCGTAGGATGTGATAGGGTCGCCACCGGTTGATGTGGGGGCAGTCCACGACAGTGCTATACTCTGGTTTCCACCGACAGCCGAGTTCAGAGTTGGGGCACCAGGGACCGTCGCGGGTGTAGCCGCGATCCCTGGCTGGCTTGCAAGGCCTGAGTTTACCGCGTTTCTGGCTCTCACAGAGACGGTGTAAGTGGTCCCGTTCGTCAGTAACACACTACCGGCCGCCGAGGTGGTAGTGATAGTCTTGGTATTACTTGTTGTAGCCAGCGATTTGAACGTGCTGCCGTCTGTTGAGTACTCGTAATCCGTGATTGGCGAACCGCCACTGGCAGGAGTAGTCCAGGTGAGAGTGATGCTCTGGTCTCCGCGAACAGCCGAGCTGACCACAGGGGCACTAGGTACCGTGGCAGGTGTAGCAGTGAGCCCAGCTTGGCTCGCAGGACCAGCGTTGATCGCAGTTCTAGCTCTGATATAGACTGTATAAGCTGTTCCATTCGCCAGCAGCACATTACCGGAAGTGGTAGTGATAGTTGCAGAATTAGTAGTTGTACCCAGTGATTTGAATGCATTTTTGTTGTCTGTCGAATACTCGTAATCCGTGATTGGCGAACCACCGTCTGAAGTGGGGGTGACCCAATTCAGGGTGATACTCTTGTCTCCGCGAACAGCGGAGCTGAGAATAGGGGCACCAGGAACCGTTGCGGGTGCAACTGTGATTCCTGGTTGGCTTATTGGTCCTGGGCTGACCGCGTTTACGGCTCTGATATAGATCGTGTAGAGGGTTGCATTTATCAGCTGGAGACTGGATGAGGTGGTGGTGATGATCGCAGAATTAGTTGTTGTGGCCAGGGATTTGAACGTACTGCTATTATCCGTGGTATACTCGTAATCCGTGATTGGCGACCCACCGTCTGAAGTGGGGGGTGTCCAAGAGAGAGTGATACTCTGGTCTCCTGGAATAGCCGAGTTCAGAGTTGGAGCACCAGATACAGTGACTGGTGTGGCTGTGAGCCCCGTCTGGCTTGCCGGACCAGGATTGATCGCATTTTTAGCTCTGATATAGACTGTGTAAGGACGTCCAATCACCAGAGGGAGATTATCAGAAGTCGCAGTGATAGTGGCGGAATGACCCGTTGTACCCAATGATCTGTATAGACTACTGCCCGTAGTGTAATACTCATAATCAAGGATGGGCGACCCACCGTTTGAACCTGGGGCGGTCCATGTCAGAATGATACCATTGGCCCCACCTATTGCCGTATTCAGCGTAGGGGCATCAGGAACAGTAGCAGGCGAAGCAATAACTCCTGGCTGGCTATCAGGACCGTGGTTAACGTCGTTAACAGCTCTGATATAGATCGTGTAAGGGGTTCCGTTTACCAGATTGAGATTATCGGATGTTTTATAGATGGTCATTGTATTACCTGCCGTAGCCAGGGACCTGTAGACGGTTGTATTATCCGTTCTGTACTCATAATCCGTGATGCTCGATCCGCCGTCTGAACTGGGGGTGGCCCATGCCAAGGTGATCGTCTGGTCGCCTACGACAGCAGGGCCCACAACAGGGGCATTAGGAAACCGTGCGGGTGTAGCGGTGAGCCCAGGCTGAGTCGAGGGACCATGGTTAACGCCGTTAACAGCTCTGATATTGATGGTGTAAGGGGTTCCGTTCACCAGCTGTGCACTAATGGCAGCGGAAGTAGTAGTGATAATTTTAAAGTTACCCGTTGTTGCCAGTGTCTTGTATGTGAGACTGTGGTCTGTTGAGTACTCGTAATCGGTGATCGCCAACCCACCATCCGAAGCAGGAGTGATCCATGACAGAGCGATGCTCTGATCTCCACGCACTGCTGTAGAGAGAGTTGGCACACTGGGGACCGTCGCAGGTGTAGCGGAGAGCCCTACTTGGCTTGTTGGACCGTAGCTGACACCATTAACGGCTCTGATATAGAGAGTGTAGAAGATTCCGTTCACCAGTTGCAGGCCAGTAGAGTCGGTAGTTACACTTGCGGAATTAGTCGTTGTACCCAGGCTTTTGTATGTACTGTTGTCTGTAGTGTATTCGTAATCTATGATTGCCGAACCACCGATGTTAGGTGTACTCCACGTCAAGGTGATACGCTGGTCTCCTGGTACAGCTGAACTCATCACAGGGGCACCAGGGACCGTAACGGGTATAGCCGTCACACCGACAACACTCGGTGGACCTGGACTGATCGCTGTGACAGCTCTGATATAGACTGTATAGGGAGTCCCGTTTGCCAATAATATACTACCGGCGGCCGAGGTGGTAGTGATAGTTGCGGTGTTGCCGATTGTGGCCAACGATTTATACGCAGTGCTACTATTGGTTCTATACTCGTAATCAGTGATCGGTGATCCACCTGTGGCTGGAGTGGTCCATGACAGAGTGATGCTTACGTTTCCAGGTACTGCTCCACTGACAACAGGGGCCTCAGGAGGTCCGATGGGTGTAGAAGCGAAGACAAGGGGTAATCCTGGTCCATCGATGTTTCTAGCTCTGATAGAGATCGTGTAAGGTGTGCCATTAGAGAGAGTGACCGGTGTGGCTTCGGATGTGGTAGTGATAATTGCAGTTGTTGCCGTTGAACCCAGTGATTTGTAAATAGCACTATCTGCCGTGTTGTACTCATAATCCGTAATTGTTGCACCTCCGTTATCGGGCGCTGTCCAACTAACAGTTAATTTATGATCACCTGCTGTAACCAGATTTAATATGGGGATATGAGGAACCGTGGATGGAGTGGCCGTAACAGTAGCGGCTAGGCCTGGCCCCATGATATTTATAGCTCTGATACCGAATGTATACGGCGTCCCGTTTACTAGGGCCGCCGGTACAACCGTAGTAGTGGAGGTTACTGTTATAGACGTTAGCAACCCTACAGATACGTAGTGAGTAGCATCCGTGGTGTACTCGTATGATGTAATTACAGATCCACCATTGGAGACCGGAGCGGCCCATGTCAACGCTACGGCGGTGTTTCCTATTACGGCTGTATTGATGGTTGGAGCACCAGGGACCACAGCTGGAGTAGCGGTAAGAACGGTCGCTGGTCCAGGTCCTATTATATTTCGGGCTCGTACTGAGACTGCGTAGGGTGTTCCGTTTGCAAGATTGACACCAGCTGAATCCACTGTTATGGTGGATGTGCGGGCACCCGATGCGGTGAGTGTAGACGTTAGAGGGACATAGTCAGAATTATTTGCCGTATTGTACTCATACTGAGTAATTGCTGTACCACCACTGAACGCGGGAACGGTCCACGTCAGTATTATACGCTTATCTCCCGCAACCGCTGAAATAAGCGTGGTAATAGAGGGAGCAGTGATTGGAGTGGCTTCCAGTGGGGGGCTACTCGGTACGCCGCCGCCGCCACCCGTATTCATAGCTCTGATCACTATGAAATACGCTAGTCCGGTCGCAAGGGCCTGCCCGTTTGAATCGGTAGTTATGGTCGCCGTCGTACTTGTGGTTCCTAGAGAGCGATAGGCCTGTGTGTTCGACGTATTATACTCGTAATCGGTAATAGGGAGACCGCCGTCAGAAACTGGTGCGGTCCATGACAAAACTATATCATTAGGCCCGCCAACGGCAGTGTTCAGGGTGGGAGCTAGAGGCGGTGTAGGATTTGGGATCCCTGTGAGGTAATTACTAGAGGCACCCGTACCGATTATGGTTTTAGCTCTTACATAGACAGTATAGGCGTTGCCGTTTATCATAGCCGCAAGAGGTAACATTCCGTAGGAGGTTTTGCTTATTTTGGCAGTAATGCCAATTGTTCCCAGACTGATGTAGGTCTGACCCGCATCCGTTGTGTACTGATAATCCGTGATGGCCGAACCGCCCGTGTCGGTTGGGGGCCTCCATGTAAGTATGAGGCTCCCATTACTGCTGGTTGCAGCAGTCAATACGGGAGCTGAAGGGACCGACACTGGAATAGCCGCCTTTGGATTACTGGGAGCACCAGCAGATATACCGTTGACTGCCACAATCAGTATCGTGTATCCCGTACCGTTGACTAGTGGACCGCCTGTTGAGAGGGTGGTGATAGTGGCTGTTGTACCTGTTGTAGCAAGGCTGAGGTAGGTGCTACCATCTGTCGTATACCGGTAGTCTATTATAGGGCGGCCACCCGTGGATGAGGGAGCGGACCAGACAAGAGCGATTCTAGCATTGCCACCCGTTGCCGAGATCAGCGTGGGTGCAGTGGGTGGAATGGCCGGTATAGTACTGAGTGCATTACTTGGCAGACCAAGACCCTGTAGATTTCTAGCGGCGACTGCAATTGTGTAAGAGGTGCCGTTGACAAGCGACGGCGACGGTGATGTAGAAGGGGCGGTTATGGTGATATTTGTTGTACTGGTCGTACCTAGCGATTGGTAGGTCACACCGCCATCGGTGGTGTAGCTGTAATCCGTAATCGGTGTACCGCCAACATCAGTAGGTGCGGACCAACTGAGCACTATGGTCATATTACTGCCTACAGCCGTAAGTAGAACGGGTGCAATAGGGACTGACAGTGGTATGGCCTCCGCTGCAACGGCGTATAGACTGTCCCCTACAACGTTCCGTGCTAATATAGCTACTATGTAGGGGGTGCCATTTACTAGGTCGATATTTGATGAGGTTTTAGTGATGGAGGCGGTAGTTCCTGTTACCACAAGTGGAAGCGACGAACGACCCGCATCCGTAGTGTACCTATAGGAGGTGATAGGGAAACCGCCGTTTCTTGCAGGTGTGTTCCAAGTGAGTCCGATACTCCTGTTGCCTGGTGCAGCCAGAACGTTCCTGGGAGGGGTGGGTACGCTACGCGGTGTACCGGTCAGAGAATTAGAGTTTGCACTCAGACCAACCAGATTTTTCGCTACTATATAGATATCGTAGATCTGTCCATTTGTCAATGTAGAGATCGTTGCTGTAGTACCTGTCGTATTCAGAGAGGTATACGGCTGTGCTATATCGAAAGTGTAGAGGTAGTCGGTCACAGCATAGCCACCATTTGAGACGGGGGCAGTCCAGGTCAACGTAAGCGTCGTGTCCCCACTCACCACAGAGACCAGCGTCGGAACCGCTGAGATAGTAGTCCAATTCTGGGTACCGTTTGCCGTGTTGAAATTTCCGTTGTTATTAAATACCTCGGTGGGCGCAGTCGCCACCAGGGCACCCAGATTTGTCAGTATTGAGGTAGTGCTACTGTTGTCGAAAAGACCGCTGCTGTTGATTGTACCAGTTCTATTGTTCACTACAGTTCCCACATTTACTACAGAACCGGTATTTGTGAACGTCGCATTGTTGAGGATCGTATTACTGTTGTTGACTATGACGCCGCGATTATCGAGGTGCCAATTATTTGTCAATGTTCCATCAATTACCACTTGTCCCAATACAAGAAGGGTGAGGCGCGGTGGAATTATCAGTGTATTCAGGGGTGGGATGGTCAGCTTAGCCACGCTGGCGATTGTGGTATCGGAGTTCAAAGTCCAGGTCCCTGGAGGCGATTGAGTCGCTATATCAACTAGGGCTACAGGCAGGTCTACATGGTTGACAACAGACCCCTTATTCACGAGCGTACCGTCAACTGTAAATAGTCCGTCTATCACAATGGTACCGAAGTTATAAATCTTATATCCCGTTGGTAAGACCAGAACTGTGTCAATAGGTATAGTGAGTGTCTGTGTGGAATCTATAGTAAAATCTCCAGATATGGTCCATGTCCCCAAAGGATCCTCTGTTGCAATGGTCACCAGCTCTATTATACCGTCGGAGTTGTTGGTTATTAACCCTTGGTTATTAATGCTACCATTATTTGTCACTCGTCCGTCAATTACAAGGCGACCCAGTACCAGAAGAGTGATGGCCAAAGGGATTATTAGCGTGTTCAGGAGAGGGATGGTCAAGATTGATCCGAGGGGGACTATGATATCCGATTTCAGGGTCCAGATCCCTAGAGGAGATTCATCGGCAATATCTGCTAAATTCATCACGCGATCTCCGCGATTGAACACGGATCCGTTATTAACAAGCGTACCGCTGGTTGTAAATATCCCCTCTACCACGATGGTACCGTAGTTGAAAAGTCTGTAGATTGGTGGTAAGATTAGAAGCGTGTCCGCAGGTATTGTGAGTGTCTGTGTGTAATCGATCGTATAGTCCCCGCAAACCGTCCATGTCCCTGACGGGTCTTCAATGGCTATAGCAATAAGCTCTACGGTCCCATCGGTGTTGTTTTGCACAGAACCGTTGTTCTCGAAATATCCGTCCACAGTCAATCGTCCCTCAATTGTGATCTGGCCGTTGTTTATCAATCTCAAATTCGGTGGAATTAGCAGATTGTACCCGTGATCAATTGTCAGTTGAAAGCCTCGCTGAATCTCAAAATCGTATGAGAGTGTCCAGAGATTTGGCGGATCCTCGATCGCCATGTCCGATATGTAGGTCACAAGATAGTCCTCATGTGGTGTCGCCCGCCGTATAGTGGTCGGCTGGCTGGGTCCTACCGTGTTCACGGTTCGTATTGCAATACTGTACTGGATACCGTTCTCCAGAGATCTCATGCTTGCCGAGTAGGACGTGACATTGGCCCGCGTACTTATATAAGGTTGAACGGGGCGATACGACTTACCGCCGTCAATTGTATACTCGTAACCAGTGATCTCGTAGCTGCCGTCATAGGGAATAGTCCATCTGATATTGATCAGTCGGTTTCCTGCCCATGCGTCAAACGGCACCGGCTTATCGGGGACTCTGCCTGGCTGCAATTGCAATACATTGCTCGGTGCTCCTGCCCCAATACTGTTCACCGCATGGATAAACACAGTATAGACTGTTCCATTTAGAAGTCCATTGATAGTGCCGTACTTTTTTGTGGTCTGCAACGAGATGAATTCGTCGCCATTATTGATGGTGTATTCGTAATCAATAATTGCACTCCCATTTGCGGCAGGTACTGTCCATAAAAGTACAATACTCTCATCACTTATGACACCCGTAAGAACCGGTGCGTCGGGACTGCCCACTTTAGGTCGTATAATTGGTAGTTTCGGTACTGCGAAGAGTAGGATCGGGGCGATTCTTGCGTAAGGCTCATACTGAACACGTTCGCGTGGGACCTGCAGAAATTGCGGTGGGGGAACCGGTGCCTGAAACAGATCACTGAAACGGGTCGCTGGATCGTATGGATTGTTAGACTGTATCACTACTGCATCTCTCTGTCGAGCAGTTACAGTAGAACTGGGTTGCGCTGCTCCACCCCTGAGCTGATTGAGCACTAAAGCGGCCATCTCTACAGGTGCGTATGAATTTTCCCGAACCAATACAACACGGTACCCGAGTGCACCCCGATGGGGGCTTAATTTTCGTACTAACCGATAGTGAATGGTCAAGCAGGACCTACCTGCAACATTCCCTTATTTTAGTGTAGTCTACATAGTTCTCATAGCATTTGCGGCGTACTTGCTGATATCACAGATCACCTCGCTGCTCGTTTACGGTTGCGGTAGACATCGCCCAGGTCTAGTACTTGAGAGATTCAGTAGCGACGGTGATTCTGCCAAGCGATATTTTGATTCATCTTCAAAGACGATTGAGGCTTACAATACACGAATAACGGCTGTCAATGCAGCGATCGCTGCTGCCAGAGATCTCTACGATGGGATGCACAACGATATATGCAGCGTAATGACACAGGTCGACGATGGGCTTACAGGAAACTATGTGGGGAATGTTCCAGAGGAGGAGTATAGACTCCCTGCAGAGCAACAGGCCAGTCGTAAGGCTAAGCGTCAAGCTGGGGCAGCAACCCACCTAGCCGATCTGAAAAAACGATTCAGTGCGGGTTACGACAATGCACCTCTGGTGGAGTGTTTCGATACCATCAGTCCCGATGAACAGGAGAGTTTAGAAGGGCTACGCACAGGGATTCTCTCTGGACTGAACGACTTAGAGAGTTCCATGGGGGCGGCTGAAAAGGCCTTTACCACACTCCGTGCCGACGTCAATGATAGGCAACTAGCAACATACTATACGAGCTTGGCCTTTACCGATAAGAACATCACGAACATGCTGAAGGTGCAGGCGTCCGCTACAGAGGGTTTTGATGATGGTGGGCCGGTACTGACATTTACACCTCCAAAGCCTCCCGTGAGCGACCCGACAGCCGAGCCGCATGTGCGGCTCCCCAAAATAGCTGAGCGGCTTGCAGTCCTGGAACGCGATGTAAAGAATCTCGTATCAGGTCTACAGATAATGGCTAACACGATCGCTCTTCAGAATAAGATCCTGAAAAAGAGCAAACGCATTGTCAATGACACGGACGAGCAGAAGCGGCGTCTTGACGCACAGGCCGCAAAGATCTCTACAACTACCACTTAAAATTTACACGATCGTTTACCACAATGGCTCTGCAATCCCTGATTGATCGATTCTTTACTACATCCGAGACGCGGGCGACTGCCGACCTCATCCGTGATCATACTAAAGACTGTGATACAGTGCTGGAATTCGGTTGCAGAGGTGGGATGAGCGGTCTCCTTCTCATTCAGGGTCTTCTGGATGCCGAGTCGAAATGGCCGCGGCGGTATGTTGGCGTCGACCTCGTAGAAGACGAGTCGGTAAAAAACCTACGGGGGCTGGCCACGCAAAACGGTCTCTCATTCGAGTTCTGGTGCGGGCACTCCAAGACGTATCCGCTGCACGAGACAGACGGCTTCTGTTGGGATACATTTCATTGTGGGGGCAACCTGTTCGACGACCTTGTCAGGATTTCACCTTACGTGAAAAAGACGATCTTTGTGTTGGGTACTCGCTCACACGGCACGGCGTCGCAGGCGGTCGTGCGAGGTCTCTCTATAACACAGGTCGCGAAAGAGCTACAGATTACAGAGGAGGGCGTGAAGATGGGACTGAAAGAGGGCTTGCGGCGGTTTTTAGCCACACATCCCGAATGGATCGAGGTGGCGGAAGTAGGTGAAATCACGGTTCTGAGACGTGTTTCACCCATTTCAATTTCACTCTTTCAAGCTTAAACCGTGGTCTCATGTATAGAGAGTATAAGGATGCAGGTATTTATCAAGACCCTGACTGGCAAGACGATCACCCTGGATGTAGAGCCCAGCGATACGATCGACAACGTGAAGCAGAAGATCCAGGACAAGGAGGGGATCCCTCCCGATCAGCAGCGACTGATCTTTGCTGGTAAGCAGCTGGAGGACGGTCGCACTCTGGCGGACTACAATATCCAGAAGGAGAGCACGCTCCACCTTGTGCTCCGCCTTCGTGGTGGGCAGTAACGTCTTGTACCGAATTTAAGAACTCCCTTCTTGGGGAGTTCTTAGATTTGCGATACACAAACCAAGCCAGTCCCAAAGATAAGCTGGGGTGCTTATGACTTGGTGGATATTGTAATATAGGCTTGTACAAGACGTTAAGCACACCGTGGAGCCGTCGATTGATGTCTCCCGACTATTTAATACACTAAGAATAGGGATGGATTGGAAAGCAGTCCTCTGGAATATAGTCTTTGCCATATTGATCTCCTGGACAGGCGGTCTAGGGATACTGATCACCCGAATAGCTAAGGGGAAATGGTCAAATGTTGCTTGGAGTTACGTTCCCATATTCTGGCTCCCAGTGTTCTTCTCTTGGCCAGTTGCTATAGCGGCTCTGGTCGGTATGTTTGACAAATAATCATGTATTACCATAGAGATGGCAGCAGACGCTGCATCGGTCACTACATACCAGTCCGTTGAGTCCGCCAACGATTGGTCGCCGCCCAACTCTACAATAGTGGAGAAAACTGCAACTAGTCCGCTTCCTGTCCCCTACGGAACCAGGGATGCCATAACGGATAAGCTGATCAATGACGGTATGAAAATGGCCGATTTCTGTGGCGAACGCCATCACAACCGCTACTATTCACTAAAGACTTACAGATCACTTGAGAGCCCCAAGCGGAACCCCTTTGACAGAGCTCAGATCAAAGAGGTTCTTTATTATATTGCAACGGTAACACGCAAGTCCGCTCGGAACGTACGTGGTGGGCACCGGCGGACTCGACGCAACAGGACTCGGCGGCAGACGCGTCAGGTCCTCCTCTGGTAGACGTCGCGGATCAGTCTCCTGTCTCAGTTCGAACTCGAAATACGTGAAACCCTCGTTACCCATCCGTTTACGCATACCACTAACGCGATAATACCCAAGAAGTACGACGGAACCGTCTGACCTCTTGTGCAGCAGCGGGATAAGATTCTGGAGGTGCCAGCTCTGACGAAAGGCCACCTGCCTGTTTTCCATCTGATTACCGGCTGGGTGACCCGGTGACTTTCGGCGTCCCTCACCGACATAATAGATGACACGACCTAGGTTCGTACACTGATTATATGAATCCGCGTGATCTGTCAGCTTCAGAGAGGTGATACCTGCCGTCTCAGACCCATTGATCTCATCCTGGTAGGACCCAGGGAGATTGAGTCGCTCGTGTGCCTCTAGATAGGAGACAAACGGCATCTTTGCTCAATATGTGACTCTTGAATCTCTTCAAATTTACGAACCGAGATCATATAAACTCGTGACACCGTCTACAGATTCAGATGCGGCACGCTGTGGCGATCCTTGCTATCAGACCCTCCATAATATGGATGGATCTACTAAGCAGTTTTACCGAATACGATCTCTATATAGTCTGTGATTGCAATAAAGAGGACTATGGTGCTATGTGGACTGCGACCTATCCAAAAATCAGGTTTATTCAGATGCCTGCATCCGAAGCGTCTGATGCCGGCTTCTCCAACCTCTCTACGGCTGTTTCACCGAAGCAGGTGGTCAATGCATGGGATAAGGCGGTCTACTATTTCAGTAAAAAGCAGAATTATGAGCATCTCTGGTTGATTGAAGAGGATGTCTTCTTCCATCATGAGAAGACGCTTCGTGATATAGACCTACATTATAAGGATGATGATCTTCTCTCGGCCCCCATAACCTCAAAAAATCAGGATAGAGCGTCGTCTTGGTTCTGGCACTGGCCGGCGTTTGCGATCAATCTCCCTGAACCACACTATAGGGGGATGGTATGTGCTATTCGTGTTTCGCGGGGTCTGCTAAGATTCATACGCCAGTATGCGGAGAAGAATAAGACCCTCTTTTTCCTGGAGGCACTCTTTCCCACTGTGGCCAGACACTATGGCCTGATCTGTAATGAACCACCAGAACTCTCGACAATCACCTATATACGTGAGTGGCAGATAGAGGAGATCGGCAGAGTGAATCTCTACCACCCTATGAAGAATCTCATAGAGCACAAGGACGCTAGAGCGATTGAGCGATTTTTTTTCGGGTTAGACCCCTAAATTTGAAGGTTAAGCCTGCGGCTGAACTACTGGCATAGAATATGGCAAAGTCGGCAAAGAAGAACGTTATTGGCATCGATCTTGGCACGACCTTCTCCTGTGTGGGTGTCTGGCAGAACGACCGCGTGGAGATCATTGCATCCGATACGGGGAGCCGCACGGTCCCCAGCTGGGTCTCCTTTACGGCCGAGGAGCGTCTTGTAGGTGAGGCGGCTAAGTCAGTCGCGGCGGCAAATGTCAAGAACACGATCTTCGACGCCAAGCGGATCATCGGGCGCCCCTTCGATGACCCAGCTGTGCAGCGTGAGCTGAAGCACTACCCCTTTACTGTCAAGGACGACGGCAAGAATCGGCCCCAGATCGAGGCCGAGTTCAAGGGGGAGACCAAGCAGTTCTACCCTGAGGAGATCAGTGCAATGGTATTGCAGAAGATGCGGTCCATTGCGGAGAGCTACCTTGGTGAGACGGTGACCGACGCAGTCGTAACTGTGCCCGCCTACTTCAACGATGCTCAGCGTCAGGCGACCAAGGACGCCGGTCGGATCGCCGGTCTCAATGTGCTCCGCATTATCAATGAGCCGACGGCGGCGGCTCTGGCCTATGGTCTGGATAAGCAGAAGGGCGGCGAGCAGAAGGTCCTGATCTTCGACCTGGGTGGGGGCACGTTCGACGTCTCGCTCCTCACGATCGACGAGGGTGTCTTCGAGGTGAAGGCGACGGCTGGCGATACGCACCTGGGTGGTGAGGACTTTGACTCGCTGCTGGTGGACTGGGCCGTAGAGGAGTTCCGCCGCAAGTCTAAGATCGACATCAAGACAAATCACCGTGCACTTCGCCGCATCCGTAACTCGGCGGAGCGGGCTAAGCGTGTCCTCTCGACCAGCACGCAGGCGACGATTGAGGTGGATTCGGTGGCTGAGGGTGTGGACCTCAATCTTCCCGTTACGCGGGCGAAGTTCGAGCAGCTCTGCGATCACCTGTTCAAGAAGTGTCTTGCACCCGTGGAGCAGGTGATTCGCGATGCAAAAGTCTCCAAGACTGAGATCGACAACATTGTGCTGGTGGGTGGCTCATCGCGTATTCCGCGTGTGCAGCAGCTCCTCCGCGAGTACTTCGGCGGCAAGGAGCTCTGCCAGAACATCAATCCGGATGAGGCCGTTGCCTACGGGGCGGCCGTTCAGGGTGCAGTCCTAGCAGGTGTGGACTCGGCCAAGGTAAACGACCTGATCCTCCTCGACGTCGCACCGCTTACGCTCGGCATCGATACGGCGGGTGGTGTGATGACGCCGATGATCAAGCGGAATACGACCATTCCCACCAAGAAGACGCAGACGTTCTCGACCTACAGCGACAACCAGCCGCAGGTCCGCATCCGTGTCTTCCAGGGTGAGCGGGCAATGGTGAAGGACTGTGACATGCTGGGCGAGTTCGACCTTACGGCTCTGCCGCCTATGCCTCGTGGCGTACCGCAGATCGAGATCACGTACGACGTTGATGCCAACGGTATCCTAAATGTCTCGGCCGTGGAGAAGAGTACGGGCAAGGTCGAGAAGATCACGATTAAGAACGATCGCGTCCGCTCCAAGGAGGAGATCGAGGCGATGGTCTCTGATGCTGCTAAGTACGAGGCGGAGGACAAGGCGGTGATGGCCCGCGTGGAGGCCCGCAACAAGGCCGAGGCCTACCTCTACCAGGCACGCGCGGCTGTTGGCGAGGAGCAGCTGAAAACGGCAATCGGTGCCGAATCGGTTGAGAGGGTCGAGGCCCTTGTCAAGGAGGGGCTGGAGTGGCTGGACTCGAATCGTGATGCTACTGCAGAGGAGGTAGAGGAGAGGCAGAAGACGTGGGAGGGTGTGATTGCCCCTATTATGACGGCTGCGGCCTCTGCTCCGGCAGAAGAGCCACCAAAGGCCCCCGTTGTAGAGGAGGTGGATTAAACACTGATAGGCTTCAACTTATATTTTGCTCTTATTCTAGCCGCTTTATCCAAGGCGTAGTAGCCCTGGTCTCGTCTGAATTTTTTGTTGTCGGCAGTCCGCTTAGACTTTCTGTATGCCGCACCCAGATAGTGCTTCCCAAGCAGTAGATAGAACTCATAGCTCTCTTGCGGAGTCCAGTTGCTGGGATGGATCTTGTTTATCAGATCAAATCGTGCGTGTTCAGCTTTCGTCATACTCAGGTGCTTGGGTAGCAGTTTCCGGGTTGCTGTCCGTTTTGCCTTCGACGCCTTGCGTGTGGACATCTCCTATGTAGTCTCCCTATTTTGACGCGATGAATATCAAATAAAATCAACTCGATAGACAGAGATGTCCTCTTCGCTAACCTCATATTCACAGGTTGATGCATCAGTGCGATTTTTACGAGCCCTTGCTACAACCACAGTCTATACGCCGACTAAGGCTGTTGCCTCTAATATTCCTGTAGCCACGTTTAGTGCCTCCACTACTTCGTCCACCTACCCTTCCGGTACTCTTTTCAGAGATATGGGGAAACGCGTTGTTACGTTTGGTACAAATAATGCGGAGGTGGCATTCTATACCCTTGTTCAACCGCAACAGGGTCCGGCAACAGAGGGTGTGCCTCTGAATTATGCTACTAAGAACGCCTACGTTCAGGTCTGGGCCTCTTCGGATGTACCAGCGATCATCACTGTTGGTCGCGTTGGTTAACTTTGTAGACTAATATCAGAGATGAGACACACGTTTTCACAGACCAAGACTCGGAAAAATCTCTTTATCACCTACGGCAATACAGTCTGGCTCTACCCGCAAGTTGATATAGAGGCAGCTCTGGCTACAACTACATACCCGCACACCTACGACGGGGATTTCATTACCTGCCCCGACATGACAGCACTTGCTGGTGTCTATTATGACATCTTCGCTCAGACAGCTGCGTCGAATCCTACACCACCTCCTGTACCGGTTGGAGGCGGTAATCCTGGATACACCGTGGGCGTAGGTACACTACTTCAGGACATGGGTCGCGAATTACGTTTTCGTTTGTCCGGTGGTGAAGTAGTGGTTGTATGGCGTCTTGTCAAACAACTGACACCGCAGCGTAACCCGCCTCTTGCATTTGGCGTATACGGACAATCACTCAATGAGACAGTAGGATACACAACCACGTTTCTCTCTTTTGGAGTTCCGCCTAATACCGGACCTGGATCCGGTGTATTTGATGAAGTAAATCTAGTCCGTGTAGGGTAACGTTTTACAGAGATAGTGGAAAATTGATGAGACGATTCATAGAATTATCTGATCAAAAATGGCAACAGTGGCGTGCCAGATCTATCGCTCCGATGGTACTGCTGCACCGCTCATACATGTGTCACGATCAACAACAATTGCCGAACTGATCTCGGAGACAGGCGTGGTTCTATTTACGGGACCGCACGGCGATCAAGGGGGGACGCCTATCATCAATTGGACATGGACACTGGTAGACCTGAATATGTGGTTTCCTGAGCCCAGATATGTTGCCGAGATCTCTCTATATAAGGCAACAGATGTCCACCTCTATAACCGAGCACGTTATGAGATGTACGCCGGTCTGGATCGACCGCCTTCGGCAAAGCGAGCTCGTCTAGACTGAACAACAGGAATAGGTCTTACCAGCCAACGGGCTGCCTACACATCCACCCGTCTGATAGGTACAGACGCCATCTGGAAAATAGTAGTTGAAGGTCCCGAGCTGATTTGCACAGTAGGAGCACATCCAGGCACAACCCGTTCCGGCGGCCACCGAGAAATGCACACAGTTGTTAGCCGGAGATATACCGACCTGGGTGTAATTCTCATGAGCTGCTGTGGCTGCAGCAAGCAGGGTGACAAGAGCCTTGAGCATTTTACCTTCTTCAGTGTCATAGAGTTTAAGCCTATTTAAGCAGCGCGACTGTTTTTAAGGTCAGAACATGCTTCACGATCCGCATACCATACCCGAACCGATCCTGGTGCTCTCTGGTACAGCCTATCTCTTTCCCGCCTATCTGGCCTACCGGATCTCGGCAACATACAATATGTGGTCCTACCTCTTTTTGACAGCAACCACTATGGGATTTCACGGAACGCGAAACGAGATGCTGTTTCATCTGGACTGCATTGCCATATTGAATTTCATAGGCTGCTCGCTTCTCGAATCCTATGGTAGCTCCTCCTACGCTGGACGCCTCTTTGCAGCCAGTCTGGCCTACAGTCTCACCTCTTATTTTATAGGACGGCAGTATCGCGTCATGTCCTTCCATCCGGACTGGAACACGCAGATGGCCTACCATGCTGCCATGCATTTATCGACGGCGTACTCGGCACACGTCTTTATGAGTGAGCGTTCAGGAAAGTTGATGCTCGAGTGAGACGGTTTGGGTGGAGCAATGACTGCCATCGACTACAGAATAGAGCGCTTTCGTGAGCTACATAACAACAAGTGGTTTCATATTATGAACTGGATACTTGATGCGATGCGTGCCGTGGATCCAGAGAATCGATGGGCACTGACTAAGTACGGGTCGGTACTCTACTTCTGATCGAATTCGATATAAAGTCGCTCGTCCTCTATTTAGTAGAGATGAAGGTAGATGTGGGTAATGCCGGTTTTGTCGAGCTTATGGAGACGTTTGGCAGTGATCTGACGGTTGTCAACGCGGCGCGCGTCTCCTTTCACAAGGAGAGCAATGAATTCACGCCCCGTGACGATGGCCTGATCAAGTATCTGGCAAAGCACAACCACAACAGCCCGTTTTTTCATCCGCAGCTCCGCTTCCGCCTGAAGATGCCGATCTTCGTGGCCCGCGAGTGGTTCCGTCACACCGTAGGATTTGCCCGAAATGAGGTCAGTCGCCGCTACGTAGACGAGGCACCAGAGGTCTGGATCCCCACCGAGCTTCGCAAGCGCGATCCCAATGCAAAACAGGGTTCGCAGTCTGAATCTGTCGAGTTCAATGAGGCGGCACGCGAAGTCTATGTAAAGACGGTTGACGTCGCTTTACACTCCTATAAGTCTCTATTAGAGTCAGGTGTAGCACCCGAGATCGCGCGTGGTGTACTGCCACAATCCATGTACACCGAGTTCATCGAAACGGCCTCATTGGCTGGGTATGCACGTCTGTGTGGGCTCCGCCTAGATCCTCATGCTCAGAAGGAGATACGCGAATACGCCGAGGCCGTCTCGAAGCTAGTGGCCGAGCGGTTCCCTGCCTCGTGGTCTGCACTTACGCGGGTATCTCCATGATCGCCACCTTGAAATCTGAACGAAAGTGAAGGATGGTGGGATCGCGATATTTTTTCACCCACTCGTCATAACGCCCCCCAGATTCCGCTTGGACCCACTTGGACGCAAGAATTGTCAAGATATTATGGAAGAGCGTAGCCAGATCGCGGGCCGCCGCCTTGTCTCTAGTAGCCTCATCTATCAGATTCATCTGTTGCGGGTGACCTTTCACAAGAGCGTCGACCCCCAGTTCGCTCCATACTGAGTTAGCACGTTCCACCTCTGCGTCTATAGGGGAGAGTCCTGCAAAATCAATAATGCGGGGTCGATCACCGTCGTAGACAATGTTTCCCAGATGGAGGTCACCGTGTAGATAGATCGAATTCAGTAGATCTATCTTTGGAAGCAGCCGCTTTACCAGTTCTATCACAGTAGTCAGGTGACTGTAATTCAGATAGGTGTAGGCACGTGGATCCGGATCACCTGCTTCAGTGATCCCCTGGATGTAGAATTGGAAGTGCTCTGACCGGCCACTCTGATCAAGAAGATAGTCCAAGAGGGAGGCACCGCCATTTCTGAAGATCAGCTGTTCGAGTCGATCCGCTGCTGTTCTGTAATTCGCATTTGCCTGTTTCGGCAAGATCGCACATCGCTGCTCGGCATGAATCGACCAGTCTCCAGCAGGGTCCAATTGACGGATCAGATAAGAGGCCTTGTACTCCTGTTCCACGCCCGCTGCATCGGTCACTTTTGATACATAATCGGGAGACTGCCACTCCACATCTGCTACACCACTGCATCGAAGTGGTGGTGTATAGACCTCCCCTTCGACGCCTTGGCCTAGTCTACGTCCGCCGCGTTTTCTGGTGCGGCGGACTCTTCTCATCCCTAATTTTGGCGGAGAATTTTATAATTTCACTATCTTGAACCCCTCGTCTGCTGTCGGAGGCTCGAAATTCTTACGATAAACGTAGAAGACCACATCAGGGACCTTCGGGCCGCCCTCGGCAGCACGCTGTCGGTTCCGCTCCATAGAGTCCTCGATGCTAGTCTGAACCCAGAATACGCGAACGGGAAGGGCCTGCTCCTGGGCGAATTTGACAAATTCGGCTCGCTTAGCCTTGGTACCTGCAGTGGAATCGAAGACTATGCTGTTGGCGGCAACGTGCCCTTTTGCGTCGCGTACCATAGCAGCCGCTGTCTTTAACGAATCTCCGTCGACACGATGGTACCCCTCCAACGTCTTAGCAATTGTTGATTTCCCTGAAGCAGGGTAGCCAACCATTATGACCACCTCCTTGGTCTTGGACTCTAGACCCTTGGGCTTCGCAATTTCAGGAAGGGGGAATAATTCTTCAGGGGTCTTGAATTCGACCCCAATTGCAGCGGCGAATTTCTGATCCTTGTCGGACCAGTCTCCAGGTCTACCGGCAGCATCCCCTACGTAGAAGGCCTTCTCCTTATGGAACTTAGGATAGGCCGATAGGAAGAGGGACGGGTCGGGCTTCTGGGTTTTGACGCCCACTACAATTGTCAGGTGGTCTACGATCCCTAATTCCGCAATTACAGCCCTGATCTGGTCCAATTTCCAGGGCTTGGATTGGTCGGTGACAATTACAATTTGATGGTCCTTGGCGAATTTATGGATAATTTCTGGGACCGAGGGTCGCAGCCATTCCCAGTCTGTGGCCTTGGTGGGAAATCGTCGCCCCATCTTCGGTTTCACGAGTGTCCAGTCGAAATCGAAGATCGCGAGGCGCTGACGACGGGACGGGAGTCTGATCACTGTGTCCTCCATTCTCTGCTTCTAGGCCTCTATTTTTCGGACAATCAACTTTACAATATAATAGTAAGTAGGCTACCGCCAAGTACCGAAGGTAAGCACCCCAGCTTACCATGGGGACTGGCTCGGTACAAGACGTTAACCCCATCTTAACTTACTTACTTGGAGGTAGTATGGATAAACCAGTGCGATTACGTGAGAGGCGGATTGATGTACGTAGAGTGGTTCTCAAACTATAGAGGTGCAACTTCTTAGAGAGTAGAGAGAAGATGGACTGATCGTGTCTGTGCTGGCAAAACTCTGGTATATTGGCAGCATTGGAACGGCTATCGTCTATCAGATGATAATCACACGCTAGCTCATACCATTTAGAGACGAGCTCACTCGTCTCTGGGCAGACGAGGAAGAGAATTGCAGTCGCCTGCCTCTGGTCTGTATTAAGATGACAGGGATCTACTACATCTATTTTTCGAACAACGTCCATTTTCGACCATGATATCTCTCTATGCGGTGTGGTTGTCCCCACTAATCTGTCTAGTTTGGCTATTTCAAATGATTTCTGCATCTCGTGCCGTTTACTAACATCGATCTCACATCCTGCGTCTGCGTATAAGAGGAGATCACCGTCCTTGAGGGTCTGCATTGTCTTCAGAATCAGATAGGGTTTCCAGATCCAGTAGCCGAAACCACGATTGTGCTTCTCGATAAAGGTCCCGTGTTTAGCCCAGAACGCTTCATCTGCTCTCAGATCCACGTCGGTGAATCCTACGATGCTGTCAAAGAGATGCAGAGCTCGGGCCTGCCCCGTCAACCGTTGGACGGCCTCCAGATAGTCTTGAGATCCTGCGCCGAATGTGATAAAGACCTTCGACATCTTATTGAAGATCTCTATCAATAGAGTCTAAAATGACCGCTTCAGACCCATACATCGTTCAATAGTTGATGATGATTGTCTCCATGCCCCCTGTACAACGCCATCCATAATGAAAAATTTGAAATCTGATACTGTTGAGGAGGTAGGCGTGCAAGAGAATGTCTTCCTTCGAGTCCATCCTCAGCCACCTCGGCCCCACGGCACAGCCGCTCATGTCGTTCCTCAACAACAAGGAGGCGACCGAGCTGCTCACGACGAGCAAGTACGTCGCGGGATTCGTCGCGAAATACGCGGCCCGTTGGGGGTTCACCCCAGCACCGTTCAGCCTGCACGCGGACGGGGGTTTCACCCTTCGCACCAGCACGGAGGCACGTCGCTTCCGTCCGCTTCGCCACTGGGAGGACCTGGCTTTCCAGAAGTCCAGTACGTGGCTGCACGGCGAGTGCCACTACGTGGGGCTCGTCAACGCCATGACAACGTTCCCCTTAATCATCGGGTCGCGGACCGAGATTGAGGCTATTCGCCGCGCGATCCGTCCCTATCTCCTGGAACGCCGCAAACGCCTGCCCATCGAGGCTGCGGCCAAGGCCAAGGCGGACACCGAGGCTGCGGCGGCGGCAGCACGGGCCAAGTTCGAGGCGACGTATACGATCCGCGTGGGCCCGCCACCCGCGGTCAATCCGTGGATCCGACGGGTGCAGACACCGTAGATGCAGGCTCACCTAAACAGGTCCGCCCTTTATCTGAGTAATGAGCGTGCGGAAGCTCTGGGTAGACACCCTTTTTCGCATAGTTGAGAGACCTCTCACTTATCTTGCAAACGGAGAGACGTGGCCACTGATGAACGTGCAAGAGAAGAGAGGTCCTACAATAGGATATTTAGAGACCCTTGCCCGCATCACTGCTGGCGTCGCTCCTTGGCTAGCCAGTGATTCGACAGAACAAGCAACAGTCTGTAGAGACCTGGTAGTTCGTGCTATTATTGAGAATTACGATAAGATGAATTGGAACTCGATACAGTCGCTCGTTGAAGCAGCTTTCCTCTCACTGGGATTTATCAGAGCTAGAGCTGCATTATGGGATCCTCTACCAGAGCTTGTCCGTAAACGGCTTATTGAGCGGTTCAAGAAGGTACTAACCGACCAGAGAAAACGTCAGTGTACCTTGACCAATAATTGGATTCTCTTCTACGGAATCTGCCAAGCTCTCTTTGTAATGGTCGATGCCGAACCAGATCGCGAATTAATAGAGCAGGTGATTAAAACTGTAGAAGGGCTCTATATCGGTGATGGATTCTACAGTGATGGAGAGTTGTTCAGAATCGATTACTACAATTCGTATGTCTTCCACTCCTTGTATGTAGAGATGCTGACTGTACTGGGTGAAGATGCAAAGAGGGAGATTGCGATTAAGCGGATGATCCGCTATTCGGAATTTCTGGAGAATCTGATTGCACCAGATGGTACGTACCCCCCTCTCGGCCGAAGCATCGCGTACAGGCTTGCCGTTTTTCAACCTATAGCACACTGTGTATTGTTGAATAGAATCTCAGATAAACAGACGTACGGACAGCTCCGTCGAGCACTGACAAGTGTCTTGACGAATCTATTTATCAGACACGATCCCTTTAGTGACGGGTTTCTGACACTCGGTCTCTGTGGACACCAACCAGGGATTGTTGAGGACTACATCAATTCTGGCAGTCTCTATTTGACAACCCTGGGCTTCTCAGTGTTGGGTCTATCCGAAGACCACCCGTTCTGGTCCGCCGCAGAAGAATCCACCACACAGGAGCTGTGTTGGTCCGGCAAACCGTTTCCACCTTACAAGATTGCCGGATTTTAACGCCAGCGTAGCACCTTGATGACGATTTAAATAGAGCCCTCAATATCTCACTATAATGAAGCAGTACCGCCTCAACATTGTTGATCTCAAAAACTCGTCGCCAGAGCGCTTCGGCCGCTTTGTGATGGCCCTTAAGAACCTCGAGGAGTCAGATGACTGGTCGCGAATCTGTGGAATTCACGGTAATACTTTCAAACCCGATGACGCAGAGGTCCGTTGTCCCACCGATCCTGATATTGTGAAATTCGTTGCAGAGACAGGTGAACCCGTCTACTGCAAACACAAGGTCTACTCCTTTATTGCATGGCACACTCCATACCTCTACCAGTTTGAGCTTCTTCTCAATAAGTACAACCGCTCCCAGAACGATGACTATATTACCCTCCCCTACATCGATCTCACGTACCCAGCAGATTACGGATTTATGAATGATCCGACAATCACGATCATCTATGACAAGAAGCGGACAACTATCGATAACCCGCTTGCGTCGGCTTACTACTATCCTAACGGTACGAAGACCAAGACAACACGCAATGGGTTTCTGATGCCGCGGACCAGAAAAGAGCGTATGCAGTTGAATACCATCAAGAGGCAGCTCAACAATGTGTTGTATGCTCCTAATTACGAGATGTTCAGTTCACACCCCGTCTCCTTTGTGAAGACGGGTACGGTCTCTACCTACACGCCACTGGAGACACCACATAACTCGGTGCACGACATTGTTGGGGGCTCGGGTGGCAATATGAGTGACATCTCCATTTCGGCGTTTGATCCTATTTTCTGGCTCCACCACTGCAACATGGATCGCCACTTCTACAGCTGGCTTCACGCAAATACGGACGGCTTCAAACGACCTCTGGGTCCTGAGAAGATCACCACAACGGTGGCCAACGCGACGTTAGCCCCGTTCTTCAGTAAATACCCCTATAGTAGTGATGTTCAGTCCTACAGCTACGGGTGGACGAACCTCCATCCAGACTATCTGCTAATCAATCAGATGTTGGATATGAAACGCTACTCTTACACGTATATGATCGTAGAACCGACCGCGGCAGCTGCTCGTATAGGCGAGGTTGAACTGATTGATATTCCTATACCACCAGAGACGCTCGCGTTTGAGGCCTATCTTGTGCCCAAGGGGGCTATTCTTGACAGAGAGCAGCATTTTGCTGGCTCGGCCGTCTGGCTGGGATTGAACCGAACGACACGAATGTGTGAACGGTGTCGTGTTACCCGAACCAACATCAAGATCGATATCTCTGAGTATCTGAAAGAGAACGCGATTTCTAAGGCCAACATCGATACGTACACCCTTGTGATTGAGGGTGCGGGCCGGCTGATTGCTGCAGCGGATGGATATAAACGGTATTCACAGGAGGGACTCGTACACGACGGATCGGTCAAGGTGGTTCTAGACTAGAGAGAACTCTGTACGTTACAGAAAAATTGATGTCGACCAGTCTCTTAGTGTAGAAGTCAAATGGAACCAATGACCCGCCTGCAATTGTCTCAAATGAATGAGCAGGCACTCGAAGAGTCCCGCCTGAACAAAATCGACAACATCGTATCAAGAATCTACTCAAAGGCCATCTCTGCCGCAAAGCAGGGTCTAAAATCGTATAGATATCAGGTCCCGCTCGACTCACCCTCCAATAGCCTCTCATCGAGTAACACGTTTCACGTGAAATACATGAATGAGATTCTGGCTTCACTCCGCAGACTCTTTCCAGATTCACGGATTGTACATACACTTCTAGGAATGGGCCGCGATGGACGAATCTACGATATTGCTACAATGGACGACCGTATACTGGATCTGGTAATCAACGCATTTGCAAATTCGTACATCGTCATCGATTGGTCCTAACGCCGCCACCGGCACGAGATCAGATTTTTACCGGCACCACGACACTTCACAGTACGGCCACGCGTCTTCACTCCACGACGGCAGGAGACAAGTCGTCGGGCGGCGTTGCCGCATCCTGCTCTCTTCGTAGAGGCTCTCTTCGTGGAGGCTCTCTTCGTGGAGGCTCTCTTCGTAGAGGCTCTCTTCGTGGAGGGCGCGGGCCGCGAAGCCTTAGGAGTAGTCGCCTTCCTAGGAAGGGGCTTAGCACCGATGGGCTTGTTCTTACCAGCGTAGAAGGGGGCGTAGAGAGGCATTATCTACAGAGACCTGCGATTTTTCTGTTCGGGAGGGTCGTGTTGAAAAATTGAAATAGCACCTGTAGGTTCTGCAGATGCGAACCGAAACCAACAAAATGGTCTTCCACGTGAACGACACAGTCTATTACCTTCCCAACGGTGACCTCTACAAATGGTCTGCCGTTGTTAATGCCGTCAACCCGAACGGTTCTTACGAGATTCAGTTTGACGGGATCGAGACTCCGTCATGGGCCGGGACGCGCGGCATCCCTGGGCCCTTCAACTCGTCTGGTGCCACCGCCCACCACCTTCTACCGCGCGTGCCCGCACCAGACGACCAGGCAAAGCGGTCTGCCTGGAACAAGAGGGTCGCTGCCTGGCGCGCCTACAAGATGGGCGAGTACATCATGGCCAAGGCCGCCGGATTCGGTGTCGGGCGGCCCGTCTCAACTATGATCCGTGTTCTGCCCGATGAGCCACCCGTCGCCGTGGAGGGGACTGTGAGTTCGTACAATCCCGAAACCTTCTTCTTCGAGATCAAGATGGACGGCGGTGCCACAACGGTCGGCATGGTGAACGCAGACCTTGTTGCCGCCATGCGGGCACTGCAGACCTACGACCAGATCCAACCCGGATTGAAGGTCTCGTGGCAACACATGGACAGCGGCCCGACCCGTGCATTTGACAAGAAGCTGAAGGGCACAGTAGTCTCGATCAACCCCACCACCAACGACTGCTGGATCCGTTCAGAGACGTACGGGGTCACATCATACACCACGGTGCACGCCAGTCTCGTCTCTGGTTCCAGGTGAGGATGGACCTCCCAGGCTTTTTCGGCCTAATCGATATATGGAATTCACTTACTACACCCGTAAATGTATCAGCTGCTTAAACAAGGTACGCATCAGGATCCCTATTGGCGTCTACGTAACGCAGGCCCCTTGCCCCTGTTGCACAGCAGCTGTTCGTATCTTCCCCTAAGCATTGTTGATGCGTGCCTTTATCGTCTTCCTATTATTGGCCAGTGAGCGTGCCAGACGATGCCGCCCATTGGTCACACTGTAGAGCTGCTTCATTGTTCCGTTAATCTTACGTCCAGCCTTCGGTTTAGGTTTAACCACTATTGGCTCCGCCGCAAGCAGTGCGTTGAGATTAGCCGCCATCATCCGATTCAGGCGGGCCAGACGAAATCCCTGTTCACCCTTCTCCTTCAGATAGAGACTGCGATTCAATTTACTGTTAGCCGGGCGCAGCGAGTTCGCCCCGTTCAGAATCGGATCGGTCATCAGGATCTGCCGGATGTTCAGATTAGTTGCCATCTCTAATTTCTACCATAAAATTAGAGATGCCAAGACGCAAGACCCTTCGTCGTCGCGGTCGCAACAGACGTTCAAAGACCATTCGTGGCGGCTTCTGGCCGTTCAGCGGACTCTTCGGCTCAAGTAAGCCTACCGCAGCAGTCACTGGACCCCCGCAAGGCCAAGTTCAGATGACCGTAGGTGCCAATGGTCAACTGATTAGGACAGGCGGCCCCGATCTTACTGGGAGTCACACCAACACATCATGGCAGGTGGGTGCACCCGGTGGTATTCCCCTCTATGGTGAACGGTCATTCGCGAATGCAGAGGGACACAAGGCCTCTTACACTACGGGTATACCCCAGTATATTGCCGCTGCACAGTATGTTACCGAGGGCCACCCCAAAGGGCTCCTAGGGGCTAACATAACACCATCAGAGACTACTACTGGTGCACCTTTCCCTGTCTACCCCAGTATACTCGGTATTGACCCAGATCGACCCGGTTACACGCCAGAGAGACTGAGGGCCGCGTACAATTCTAAGAAGAACAAGGGGACGAACGCCGAGAGAAAAGTAGTACAGAACGCATATAATACGATGAGAGATCCGCAGAAGTACGCCGAATACAGTGCCAAAATGAAGGAGTGGTACACAGCACACCCACCTAAGCTCGGTAATGTGATCGCTATGCAGGGTCAGCAGGCGAATCCTCTTATTGCCCTCGCAACAAAGCCTTTTTAATCGCTGCAACATGTAGAATGCGCGAGTCTCTAGCCAACAAGTACTGCGGTTGCATCAAAAAGGTCCGCAAGACAGTGAAGGCTCGCAGCGGACGAACACCGCAGAACAAGGAGGGGGCAGCTATTGCCATCTGCACTAAGTCGGTTCTACAGAGCCGTGGTCGGACCCTACGCAAGTTTAATTGCAAGAGAGGTAAGCCAAATCTGAAAACGCAGCCGCTTAAGTGAAGTGTTGCGATCTATCTGATAGAGATGAATCACATTGATTCTGTCTATTGTATCAATCTCAGGCGGCGACGTGATCGCTTAACTCGATTTCTGGAGCGCTTTCCAAAAGCCTGGTTACCGAAATTGCGAATTTTTGGTGCAGTAGATGGACGAAATCACGTTTTGACAGAAGATGATCGCTGGTCTCTCCGATCGGCAAACTGGGAGATTGAGAAGGGGCGCGGGCAATGGGGCTGCTCCTTCAGTCATGTCGCGATCTGGAAAGAGGTTGTAAAGACGCAGACCACTGCACTTGTCTTAGAAGACGATGCTATATTTAGTGGATCTCTGGACGTCTTATCTGAGGCCATTCAGTCGATGCAAGCTGCATCGATCGGGCTCCTCTACGCCGGACCCAGTAATCATCCTGAAAACACTGCAACTAGACCGCATAATTTCACTAACTTGGTAGCACCGCGAATCTGTAGCATTGACCGTAATCTAGGGACAATGTCATATATCATTACACCGGCATCGGCGGCTGAACTCTTGCAAATCATCCAGGAGCACGGTCATTACAACTGTATAGACCATATTATGAACGATTATCTGAAGACGCAGTCGCGTTGGGTCTGTATATCTCCTCCACTCTTCTCCATGGATCCGGCCGGCGGCAGTGATATACCACCGGCCCCTTGGCGTCCACTCAGATCGGCATGATAATCCCAGGGGGAGCATTGGGCCTGCCATCGCGGGCGTTGAGCGACGGATCCGGTAGGGCTGGCGGTCTTATGTATTCAATGATGTACCGCATTGTTGCTGGCTTGATTTTGAAGCTGTTGACACCAAACATCTCTGGCTTGCGATAGGCAGCAAGATTCGCATCCTGGCTCCAGAAATTCATCGCCGTGAAGTGCACACCCAGGGCCTGAGCCGGAGCGAAATCCCAAGTGTTGGTGTCACCCTGCGGCTCCTCCATCGATGATCGGGTGACAACCAGATTCTGCTGGATTTTGGCAACGACGGTTGGTCTGTTTGTAGCAGGTGTTCCTAGTATCTCCTTCGGGCTCATCTCCAGAGCGAACGAGCGTGGCCCAATATTGATATAATCGCTCAAAGGCGACCCGTCAGGGGGATAGAGATTCGTCATAACGATCACTTTGTCCATGAATTCAGTAATAGGGGTCTTGAAAAATCGGTCCATGCCGCGTCCCTTGTAATACGTGAAATCAAGACGGAACTGCTCGATGGTCTTATTGAGTGCATCGGCGACCTTGTCAAAGGTTTCGGGCTTCGGCGACCCCATAAATCGCAGCATGATGAACAGTGGGTCGTGTGCATAGGGAGCCATACTCGTGTCAGCCGCCGCTTGCGGGCCGGCCATTCCATAGCTCTTTACCGCGTCCATAGCTGCACGGAAACTGATCTCGTTCATGGTGAGACGCCGCCATTTTGATCCCGCGTCCATCTCGGCAATAAAGGGTGCATGTCCAGTAGTGGCCCCGCCAGACCAGATTGAAAAGTCCAGATAGCGAGCACCCGCAGCCAGGGCTAGACGGACGGCATCGGGCGAGGCCAGTCCATCGCGGACGGGTGTGAACGTAGCAGCCGTATTGGCCGAACAGACGTAGAAGTTTGTCAAGGCGAAACTGGTGTCTGGTACACCTAATTTACGTAGGTCTTCGAGATACTGTGTAAGACTCCGGCGACTGGAGCGCTGGTCCCCGTAGAGATTGAACTTGTCGGTGAAAGTGCGAAGGCGGGTTCGGATATTGGCTGGAGTCTCTAGTGTCCAGTAGACCTTGCCGTAGTAACTTAAGCAGAGATATACCAAGATCGCAGCTAATATATAGGCCCAGAACGGGAGCCCGCCACCCGCGGCGGGTCTACTCTTTACGGCAGCGGCAGCCCCCTCAAAAAGTGCTGTAATTGCCGGATTTAATCTCGGACCTGCTTCTAGTGCGTCCGCCATCCCCTCTGCCTCCTTCGTCTATTTTAATCCTCGTCATCCATCCCATAAAGTTGCCTCATAGTCTTATACGTCTGCTCCATTTTGGTATTAGACATATTGGCCCGTGCAGCTTTTGCCTCCTTTTCTGCTTTTTTAGCTGCCCTCTGAATCTTTAGTGCTGAAGCAGCTGTGGTGACCGGTTCGGCGGCGGCGGCGGTGCCTGTACCGGGCACCACAGTTGGAACCGTTTTAATATCACGAGCTAACTCTTCATAGATGCTATCGATGTCTTCTATAGCGGCACGCACGGGTTTTGTATCGATTGTCTCGTGTGGCAGGCGGACCTCAATCGGTCCCGAGCGGACCCGTTCACACAATAGTACCACTATTGTGCCTAGCAGGTCCTTTCTGTATCGGGACCCCAATCGCATCCAGACGGTCTTTGTCAGTTCGATGGTCTGATGAACCGAGTTGTGGAGATCCAGGCCGTTTACGGCCATGTCGTCAAGGAGTGCTAAAATGTACCAGCAGAGCGATTTTCGTGTCTTACCAGTACACGTGGCGGGTGCCCGCTCCTTGATGACCGGATGCGTCTTCTGCCCGTCCAGTGTCAGTATCCAGACGATCCAGAAGAGTGCTCGCGTGGCCTGTCCTGTGCGAATAGCCGACTCGAGCTCGTTACCCAGCGTTCGCATTGTGGGAGCGTCTTCGCGCGTGTCCCAGACTCGCCCAGTAGAGACCTGATCATGTGATGCTCCACCACCAGCAAGACGGGCTTTTATGACGTCGGCCTCCTTATAGATGTCCGTCTGTTTCGGCATAGCAGGACGGGGCCGCTTTGCTGAAACCACCAGATAGCCGACACACTCAGCTATCTTGTTTCTGATAGTCGGGTTGTTGCGAAATGTTCGGCTATCACCCCCGGCACGGATGAATTCCGACCTCAGGGTCGCTATCTGAGCATGCCAGACGGCAGGCCACTTGGCCTGTGCCGCTCCGACGTGCTCACCCCAGGCAGCCAAGAGGACGGCCTCTAGACGGGAGACACCCGTCTCTGAGCAGAGGAGCTCGGCTGCCCACCGCTGTGCTCTGTTCATATCGCCGTTACCAATCGAACGGAAGAGTGCTGAATAGACGTCGTTCCAATCATATCCGCAAATGGTCTTTTTACCCGAGGCGGACATCTGGTTCGTTCCCTGTAAGAACAAACAAAACAGATTCCAGAAGGACCACGCACCATGCAGCTGGACTCTTGGCAGATCACTCTCTTCATTCTCCTAGCCACCCTCTTGGTCAACTATCTGTTCATCAAGATGTTCATCAGTACTGCAATAACGACTGAGATAGAGGACTCCGATGAGGCTTTTGAGAGTCGGGAGGGCTTTACCGGCGGCGTAGAAGAGGTGGCGGCCGACGAATATACTAACGAGACTCTCTACGACAAGTTCTATAGCAAGATCTACGACCAGATCGTCCAGGGCGATGTCAGAACACGTGCCGAGATGTTGTTTACGATGGGATGGTTGAAGAAGTACTGGCCCGACAACAAGGCGATCGCACTACTCGATATCGGCTGTGGTACAGGTGGGCACGTGGCAGAATTCAAGAAGGAGAAGATCGGGAGTGCCATCGGTATAGATAGGTCCGCTGCCATGATCGAACGAGCTCGCAAGGTCCACCCTGACGAGACCTACAAAGTGGGGAACTGTGAGTTGGCAACCACGTTTTCTGCTGGGCAATTCAGTCTGGCGACGATGTACTATTTCACGATCTACTATATCCACCACCGAGATCAGATTCTGCGGAACGTCTTCACCTGGCTGAAGCCCGGCGGGGGCTTTGTTGTCCACCTAGTAAATCGTGAAAAGTTCGATCCAATTCTGGAGGCGGCAAGCCCCTTTGTTGCATTTTCTGTTCAGAAATACGCCAAGGAGCGGGTCACCAAGAGCAAGGTCTCATTTGACAAATTCGACTATACTGCCGAATTCAACCTCCAGGACAACCATGCCGAATTCGACGAGACCTTTAAATTCAAGAACGGCAAAGTGCGCCGCAACAAGCACCACCTCATAATGCCGACAATGGAGTCTGTCGTTCGCGAGATCGAAGATGCTGGCTTCACGTTCAAGGAGTTCGTAGACCTGACGCCCATCGGATACGAGTACCAGTATCTGTTCTGCTTTGTTCGATAGGCCTAACGTCCAAGCGAAAAATTGAATGGACTGCTCATTGATAGAGAAATATCAAAGAGATGCAGGCAAGTTATATCGCGAATGGAGTGAAGTACGACGTAATGGGACTGCTCAACACGGCCCGCCACCTACCCGAAAAAACGGCACTCAAGAAGGGGCTGATAGCCGCTTTCTACGATCTTGGCGGACCGAATCTCAGTGCGGAGGAGAAGTGGATTGTCACGCACATGGTGCCGCTATTCAGAGAGGCAGACGCTGCAGGGCAGCTGGCTATTCTGACGGCGGTGCTTGGGATTTAGGGGTGAGCCACTTATTGAGGAGGTTCGCGAAGCGGTGGGTGAGCTCCTTTTTGAAGACGGTGTCGATCGGCCCTGCGAGCTTGATGACCCACCCCGTGCTCGAGAGATCGACCACGGTGTAGACGTCGGACACGCTCTCGTCAACGTAGAAGCCGTCGGTGTGGGTGTAGCGTTCCGTGCAGGCCACGAGCAGGTTGAGGGCCTCGTCTCTGGCCTCAATTAGGGTCGAGCCCGTCTGGATGTGGTTCTGGTAGAATCGGAGTTCGTACATTCGTTTTTGGGTTGTTGATATCATCGATTAATGGGACGATGATATCAATTTTTAGCTACCACCAAGTCAAGCTGGGGTGCTTAACTTCGGTAGTTGGCGGTAGATCGTTTTCGCTAAGAATATTTTTATAGTATCTTCGCAAGTCTTAGCATAATGTCTTCCATCGGGCATATAGTCCTCAAGAAAAACATCACTGTTACTATTCTCCAGATATCTGCCAATGTTATGTAGTTTAAACGGGTATTTGGTACTTAGCTGCTCTAATAGATTAACAAACGCAGCACGGTCACGAACGTAGTCGTTCGTGACTCTAGTTTTTAAGTTGAGATGCGGAATTATATGAATCCGTATACGCTCATTAAATACGCTCTTGCATAGTTCAATTATACGATTCACATCGTACTCAATCTCTTCATCTGTGAGGATTTTAGCAACAAACGTATAATCTCTATTTGGACTAAGGGTTGCATAATAGTAGTTTAATGGGGTGTTTTTATAGTACATAACCTTCCTTGTGCTTATCTCAAGAATCACCGCATCGATCTCTCTATCCAGTTTTTTTGCCAAAAACCGCATGGTGTGAGGTTTAACACGTGGATGATATATATCTCCAAATATGAATCTAGTCAGATCGCTTGGATGAGCCTCAATAACCTCCTCTATCTTCGCAATATGTTCTAGGAAAAATATAATCTCTCTAGTGGAATGTAATCGTGCCGGGAAATAATCCCAATCATATCCGTGCATATATCTACAGGATCCTATGTAGAGCATTATCCTATGTATACATCTAATATTACGTATGGATTCAGAGACACGCATGCGGGAAGAGAAGATCGCCGCTGAAAAAGGCCGGCGGCATCCAGTTATAGACGTGTGCCGAAAGATAGCCACCCCCTATCACCCAGTTCTCATCGGGTGTAACCATATTGCCTCGCGTCAACGAGTTAGAAGCAAAAAGAACCCCTGTTGGCGAAGGCAGTGCCACCGCAGCAATCTCTATAGGTCTTTTCAGATCCGTGAAATAGGGCTCGGAGAGATTAGCAGCAAAGACGACCTCCCAGAATGGATAGTCCTCCTTCACCGAGTAGCGATGTGTATCTGCTATACCCACTAGACTACGACCCACCATATACCAGTAGACGTCGTCATCAGTGGTGTCAGCCGAGAGTAGTGTTAAGGCCTTCTGGTAATTCCGATAGATTCGGTCTACAATTGGCCCCGCCACTTCGGAGCCCACTCGAGAGGCTCTGACCTGTAGTGGGACCTGTGTGAGTGTGTGGATCAGACGGAATCTATACTGCAAAACTGCGACCGGAAGTTGTGGGATGGCACCGCTAGGCGACTGGTGTTCGCGAAACCAGATTAGGAGGGCAGAACTCAGTAGGGGGCGGTCGTAGACAGATTTATCCATGTGTGCCAAAAGCAGCGAACCTAGACCGCGTTTGCGATAGGCCGTGTGAATTACGAATCCCTCCAGCAGACCACTTGTGCTACAGGGTCCTCCACAGACGAGCCCTGTCATAACACGACAGACGAATGTCCCCACCAGAGTTCCCTCCTCTGTTCTAGCAACCAGGATGAACCCCCGTTTCATCACCTGTTCTACCCCTTTAGCAGTTATCTTGAAACGCCAGGAATGATCTGCATAGTGGGTGTTCCAGAATGTGGCGATCTCGTGAGCTTCCTCTGGAAGGGCTTCAGTAGGGATGATCGAATGGCCCGAATCTAAGACGATCTCAGGGAGATTTTCGCGCGGTAGGAAACGCAGGAGACGTGGTCTACGATCCCAGAAACGGGCTAAATCCGAGAGGTTTGGACCTGCGTACTCTGCATCCTCCCAGAAGTGGTAGGACATCTCATCATACTACATCGTATAGATTTAAGCACTGAACACCTAGAGAAGGTAGATCGATGCCATGTGCAAAGTGTATCACGAAACCGGGTTATCACAATTTTGTGAAATTTGCCAAAGTCGGTGACGCCGACCTCTTCTATACCGCCCCAGCCAAGACCGAGGATTTCAACGAGGACGGGACCAAGCTGGCCAGCATCAAGCTCCATGTGAAAGAGGAAGCGTCCTCTGGACCATGGATCTGGGTGATGGACTGTGCCGACATGCAACTGAAGCACTATACAGAATTCTCGTTCAATCTTGGGCTACTCAGTCTGTTAAACGAGGATCCGCTTCTGAAAGAGGTCTGGATTGTGCGACCCAATATCTGGATCCGAACCACGATCGGCTTTCTACAGACGTTCAGCTCCGCGGCAATCCTCCGCTCGATCAAGTGGTTCGATGGATCCAATCTGGAGATTCATGCAGACCTCGCAACCACGGGTCTTGCCGATTCGAAGATTCACTGGCTCATCTCTCAGATCTGAATACGGTAACCAGGCCAGTCCCGACGCGCAGCCCTTAAGGGTGCTTAACTTCGGTACTTGGCGGTACCGGTGGTAGAAAATTGATCCCATTGTATAGGACCCCGTCCTGTTGAGAAGATGTCAATCCCGATGTTCAACCTAGCAAGTCTGATGAAGAAGATAGAGGCGAATTCGATCACTGTGGAGCCGGCACCCCTAGTAGAGCCTAAAAAGACCCCCTCTAACCGGTGTGAATGCAGCGGATGCAAGGCGAAGCTCAATCTGGCCGATATTACTTGCAAGTGCGGAGCCCGCTATTGCTCCAAGCACCGCTATCCAGAGGACCACAAGTGTACATTCGATTACAAGGCGGTGAGTCAGGCTCTCTTGACTGCAGCCATGCCCAAGGTGGAGGCGGCAAAAATGGAGCGGATCTGAACGTCTGCTCTGGAAGAAAACACGCTTTTTGCGGTGATCAATCGAAGGCCTCGAACCAGGCTGCACGCTCACCCTCCGGTACGGCGTGCTCATCCATTATCAGGCGGGCTTCTGCGATTTTCTCTGGCAGTGGCCGTGTTGAGGCGGCGATTGCGGACATCTTGTCCTGGAACTGCTCCTTGCTACATTGCGGGCTGAGAAACTCCTCGTGGAAGCCGACCATCACATTGGCCAGGCGCGTGATGTGCCCCTGTGCACAGACACCGATGGATTCGTTACACTCCTCCCAGAGGCGATTCACGAGTTCGTCATATACCTCACCGTGGTAGCTCTTGATAAGAGCCCACAGTGAACGCAGTGTCTTGCGGTAGAGATAGTCGTCGTCTACGTAGATGGTCGCGGTCCCTCCCCAGATCACCATATCTTCGTAGAGGGGCTTACATGCGGCCCAGGTGCGAGTGGTCATCCAGGCCGTCAGGATCTCGTCTGTTGTCCGCTGCCCAGCTGGGACCACCTGGCCCACCAGTAGGCCCATCGACTTGTGCGTCTGCTTGATCACCACTCGCGTGTGGACATTTTGCGAGTCGGTCACGAGCGTCTGGAGCTCGGACTTTGGGGGGGACGGCCACTGGCGTTCCCAGACGTCCAGCATCGACCAGAGGCGTTCCCCTACAGACGGGAGCTTTGCGTCGCCCCAGATTATCGCCTCAATCTCATGAACGGTACTACGACCCTCCTTCAGCCGCCGCTCGTATCGGTCTCGGAGGGTGGTGAACACCCGCTCTTCGATCACATGCCGAAGCGGTGCCCGCAAACGCTTTTCGTACTGCTGTATCCACCACTCCAAACTCTCATCGTTGCGGTCCCACTTGTAGTAGAGGTCAGCTATTGCACGCTGATGCTCGCGTTCCGATCGGATTCGTCGGGCTGCCATCTTTGTGGTTGGTATACACTGCCGCTGAAGCGGCAGTAATCAATTTTGCCACTTCGCACAGTATCTAAACAGAGGTTATGTATTCAGAGACAAGCCATGTCTCTAGTGACCTACAAGCAGAAGCACCTGGAGATCAGAGCGATCGACGCCACCATGGTAGAGCAGACGATCCTGGTGAACGGGTGGATCCGCAACATCCGGTTTCAGTCATCAATGCTCTTTGTTGAGCTCTACGATGGATCGTGCTCGAAGACCCTCCAGCTGATCAGTGAAGATCCCCTTATACAGGAAGTTCTGAAGCCGCTCTCTGTCGGCTCGGCACTCTCCGTCCGTGGCCTCGTCTCTGCACACCCTGTGAAAGCCGAAGTTGAGCTGAAGATTCTCAGTATTGAATATTCCTCCACTGTTGCCGATCCTATCCACTACCCACTGAATGCAAAGAAGATGAGTCTGGAGTTTTTGCGGGGGCACAAGGAGGTCCGTGTGAAGACCCGCACGATGAACGCTGTTTTCAGAATTCGGGCTGCACTGAGTCATGCAACCCACCTTTTTTTTGATGCCAAGGGATTTCATCATCTCAACCCCAATATATTGACCAGTAGCGATTGCGAGGGTGGGGGCGAGGTCTTTACGGCAACCACCCTGCTAGACAAGACCACCGAATCTATCCCAATTCTAGACAAGATCACCAAGAAGATCGATTATTCACGCGAATTCTTTGGAAAACCGACCTTTTTGACGGTCTCCTCGCAACTCGAACTGGAGGCACTCTGTGCTGGTCTAGGCAAGGTCTGGACTAGTAACAAATCGTTTCGAGCAGAAAAATCACGAACTTCGCGACACTTGGCCGAATTCGAACACGTGGAATGGGAATTGGCTTGGGCCTCACTCGATGATCTGATGGATTTTTCAGAAGAGTACACGCAGTATGCAATCAGCTATGTTCTGGATCACAACAGAGACGATCTGGAGGAGTTGAATAAGTTCAGTAGCAAGGGGCTGATTACGCGTCTAAAGAGCCTCGTCAGCTTCTCCTATGAACGGATCTCTTACGACGAGGCCCTTCGGATTCTTACAGAGCGTCGCGATCAGATGAATGGCGTTTTCACGATTCCGAAATGGGGCGAGGATCTGGGATCCGAATGCGAGAACTATCTTGCCGAGACCGTATTTGGCAAGCCCGTCTTTGTCTACAACTATCCTGCCTGCCTGAAATCCTTCTATATGCGAGCTAACGCGGATGGTCGGACGGTGCAGGGCTGTGATCTGCTGGTCCCTGGCCTGGGTGAGCTGATCGGATCCTCAGTCAGGGAGCATGACTACGAGCGTCTGATGAAGGTGGTCGCCGATCGCAAGATGGATATCACATCGCTTCAGTGGTACATCGATCTTCGCAAGAACGGCAGCACACCGACTGCCGGTGCCGGTCTGGGCTTTGATCGCCTGGTTCGCGTCTGTACGGGGATGGAGAATATTCGCGACGTAGTCCCATTTCCGATTACCTATTGAATTCTGCAAAATTTGATACACATACGGTTCACTAATAGTGAATCATATGATGCTATTCAGTACAGGTGACATTATTGTCTATAACCCCAGTCTGCCCGATCTAGTGCCGCCCGCTGAGCGACCCCGCGACATTGGTCGTATCAGAAAGCTGTACGACAATTATGCCGAGGTCTACTTTCCCGCTGCAGAATCTATTCGCACTATTCTCTGTGATGCCCTTGAACACGTAGATCTTCCACTTCCAGCTAGCACTGGGCTCTCTGAGATGGAGGTGGAGCGGAGACGCCTAGAGGAGCAGGCCCAGGTGGAGCAGGCCCAGGTGGAGCAGGCCCAGGTGGAGCAGGCCCAGGTGGAGCAGGCCCAGGTGGAGCAGGCCCAGCCTGTTGACAGCGCCGATCAAATGGAGGTATAATTCAAAGCAGCCGTTTCATCCAAATAGGCTTATTTTGATGTACAGACCTAGCCAATTCTATAAACCCACCCTTCGAATTTGATAAGAGTTTTTCTGCTAGACCCATTATAAACATATCGCATAACATATCTATGAATTTAGTATGCCCATCTATATTCGTGGAATGTAGACTTATATAAGCAGTCTCTTTCGGAAAAGTGGTAAAATTTGTAAGGTTCAACCCTCTCCTACGGTAAAACTCTATTGCGTTCACGTCGTCGGTTGCCACGTATATCTGTTTAAACGACCGTATCAATATCTCATTTGTGAAAAAATACTGTTCATAATCACACTTATAATCGGTGTTACGAATATGTATAGCTAAATACGGTTTGTCTAGTCTCTTGTAGCGATCTCTGAATATGTCGAGCACACCCTTGTGAAACTGTATTTTATTTAATAATGCGTATCCGCCTCCACCACCTGCCCTGCTGTGAATAAGTATATGTTCTGGTCGCTTTTCAACAGGAAGAGAGAGTACAGTGTTTTTATAAGCATAAATTGCCCTATCATTTTTTTCACGAGTAGGGTTTAGCAAAGGACTCTCGTCATATAGAGCGTTTAGCATATTAATCAACTCGCCTTTCAAATTGTTAGGGTAGACCGTGTAGTGTTGCTTACTGCATATCTTTTTAATCTCCTCGGTATCGATTATCATAGATCTAGCATATTCCGGTATGGCAAAGTATTGGCTAAAATTTATTCCATATAGGGTTTTCCTACCGTTCACTAAAAGTATTCGTTTTTTTTTTGAACAATACTTTAGTGTACGTAACACGTTGTATAGTATATCATTGAACCCATTTTTAGGTTCAAAATACACATACATAGAGACTAACATATTTTACTACCACTCCTCCTTAAGAGGTCTTGAGTCTGGTTACCAGACGATCCGCATGACTCTTAACAGAGTTATCAGTAAGCTCTATTCTTGTCAATCCCAATTTTCTTGGGTTGTTCAGATAGCAGTAGTGGTTGAAATATAAGAGGCTGCAATTCACCTGATGCATCGGTTTTCCGACCTTTACATGATGGACATCAAAGGTACGAACATTTTTTGGTATGACAAAACACTTCTCACGTTTCACCTTTGTAATTTCGTCACATGTATAGATCTCTAGAAATCTGTATCCATCACAAGGGAGCTTGTCTGGGTTATAGAAAAATCTATTGCGAATCTGAAAAGCGGAGATCTCTTCTGTATCTAACGTTTTAGATAGATCGTTGAATAAAGCGGTCAAGTCACTGTATGATCCTTGTGGATTCAGATACTCGTCTACATCCATCAATCCGATGTAACGTGCATCTCTGAACGCGTAGATTGAGTGATTCTGCTGCGTGACTTGGGCACCAGGCGACGACGGACCTTTAGGCAGCCAGTAGGGATAGGCCCATTTGATCAGAATCACCCTGCCTGTAGCGATATAATCCGCCAATAAGTCACCCAATGTATAATTAGCAGAGTTATCGTAGATAATGAATCGCTCTATACCGCGGTCCCTATTGTATTCAATCCACTGTATAATATAGTTATTCTGGTTTTTTACTAGAGTAGACATGATGATCTGCCCAGAGCAGTCTACGTATCTGTTTACGGAGAGATCGCTCTCTACCCCATCTATACTGATCTTAATCTGTCTAGAATAATCGGTAGAAGGATGCGTGTAGATATGTTGATATGGATTAGAGATAACTGAGAACTTGCTTGTTTCGCTACCCTCGATCAATCTAATGTCTACCGGACCTTTAAAAGCTGCTACGATTATGACTATTATGTTTTCAGGACTGTAGAAAACGTCATATATAGAGTGATTCTCAATATATGTCGGTGTCAAGTAGTTCTTCATACCTTATATTATGCGGATTCTTTTACCACCAACTAGAGAAGTTTAGCACCCCAGCTTAACATTGGTACTGGTCTGGTTAGTATTGCTGACTCAAGACGTTAGGCACGCGGCTTGATCAACTCCTTGATCGTATCGGCGTAGATACGCTCCACATCTATATAGTGGGCGGCGATCAGACCACGTGCCTCACGTACAATCTCCTCGAGCACTACACGGGCCGAGCCGGGATTCTTAGCAAATGTATCGGCGAAACGAACAGTCTGCTCACCCGTCTCCGTCTTGCCAATAGTAAACAGGCGATTCAGGAGGGCGTAAGCGTTTTCGAAATGAGCTTTGTAGGCGGCCAATATAGCTGATTGAGCACTCTCCAGAATCTGGGCACTCACAGGGTCGAGCATTACGTCACCCTGTGCTGTTCGCTTACCACACAACAGGGCCTTGAGTGGTTCGCTTATAGCCGGCATATAGACGTCGTCGAATGTGGAGGGGACCTTCCCTTGCGTATTTTTTGGCGGGGCTGCACCCTGGTAGATCCCTATGAAGTCGTCAACAAGTGCCTTCAATCCAGCTCTGTTCTCGGAGGTCATGCTACCGTCATCCTTGTTGAAGTAGAGTGCCTCGAGTGCGGCGAAAGGCTGTATATAACGGAGAGACTTGTCAGTCCAGTTATCTACACAGAGATACGAGGCCGCCGCACCGGCAGGAAGGGTGGGTCGAATATAGAGAAGCACCGCACGATACGAGGCGGGCGCAGCCTCGGTCCAGGTAGAGATGTCCAGGGTCCAACGCACCATCGACTTATAGGACTCCTGGAAGGCACGTGGCAGCGTGGTGGTGGGAGCGAGCTGTAATGAGGCCTCCTCCTGTCTCAGTGTATTTGCGGCAATATTGGCGGCCGATTTAGCAGTGTTTTTACGCGTGGTGTTCGCTTGTACGTTGTTCGTATTATATGGAATACCATACGCACCACCGGTGCGCGTAAAGCTATAGGGATCAAATCGCGAGCCGTTTCGGCGTGTCTGTGAATTCGGCGACCGAGGTAGAGGAGCTACACCCTGTATAGAGGTCGTTATCTGCTCTGGCAGCTCCGTGGTCCAATCCTTATTGAAAATCACCGGTTCCTCCTCCTTGGGTCCCTCTGGCTTAACGGAGAAGAGATAGCCGCTCTTATCTGTATTCACCAGGGAGCGGAAGAAGGGCTCCTTGGTTGCCGTGTTGTAGAGCTCCACCCAATAGGAGCCCTCACGCATGTACTCGGGTCCGACGTTATAGGTCTCTAACTCCTTGACGCCCACAAGTGCCCTGTATTCATACTGATTCTCTGGATCGGTGTATATTACAGTTTTTGTCGTCTTGTTGTATTTCAGTTGACCCGAACCCCCAAGAGACGCCATATCCGGTCGGCTTGTCGGTTTGAGGAATTTGTTCCACCACTGTTCACGCTTGATCCGCAGCTCCTCTTTCTCGACCAGAGAGAGGGGGACGTTCTTTCGCTGACGTCTCAACTCCCCCTGAAAGACACGGTTACGAATACGGTTCACTAGATCCGGGGGTGTGTAGATGCTCATAGTGAGAGCGGCTACCAATTGGAGGGCACGTATATAGAAAACAGCTAAGGCACGGCAGGCAACCTGGTCAGAAGGGGATTCGGTGGTTATTCCCTTTGAGCGAGCGAAGAGGAAGTCTTTGATGGCCGTCTTGCCTGAATCTGTCCCCTCCAGTTTGATCTTGCGAAACTCCTTATCAATGTCCGATGCCAAGAGGATAGTGTAGTCACCGCAGGCACCTGGGCCCTTGGTCAACGCACGGACATCCAGAATATCGGTAGACTTCAATAGACGTAAAAATACAGTTGAGAAGAGCTCAAGACGCTCCGTGTCCTTAGATTTTAGTTGTACGGGGCCCAGGTCGACCCCCTGTGGTGCACTCTGTGTTCCACCCATCTACTTGGTCTCGAGAAGATTCTGTCTCCAGACCTCTAGCCGTTTCAGGCACTTGTGCAGTGTTACTACACTGATATCGCACACGGCGGCTATCTCCTGAATACTCTTCTGGATCGTCAATGCACTGCAGGCCAGGGCTAGTGCGGCGGCAGTCAACGAAGGAGGCGTGTTCTCTGGACAGATCCCCATGTCGTCTGCCCGCGTGCAGATCTGCCGGGTCATCATTACGAGGGTCCCCGTAAAGTTTCGTGGAGCCTCCAGTTTAGAGACAAAGGGCTCGATATAGTGCTCAAATGTCGTGGTGGAACGTGAGATTGAGTCCCACTTTGCGCGGCGGGACTCAATATTCACGACGGGGGCAGCTGCACCACCGGCAGCCGCGGGCATAGTGTTCGTGTTGTGCCGATTCTCTGCTGCCACAACTCGCGTCCCCATTCGCTCGTCCATATTCAGAAGATTGGCGAACTGCTTCAGCCCCTTCGTGACGTGTCGCAGGTTGATCTGAAAGATAGTGGCGATATCTTTGGGCCTACGTGGTGTACCAGAACGCTTGAGGGACTCGTAGAGGCAGGCCGCAAGAAGGGCCTCCTTCTGGGTTCCGCGACAGACACATAAGGCCGATAACTGAGCGTATAGGCGTTTTGCCTCTTCTAGCACACCTATCCCTATCCCGGCATTGATGGCTCGCACGTGAAGCCCCTCGAAGATCCCCCAGAGGTTCCGCTCACGATACGGCATCAGATTCCACGTATGATACCGCTTAATCTTTCGCATGACATTGCCGTGATTTTTACGGAGCAGCATGGTCGTCCCCAACGATGACTCTGGAAGCAGAGGATTCTGCGGGGCCCCAACGCGTGTAGGGTCAGGATTGCGATCATCACCCGTGAACCAGCGATACTCGGGTCCCTGGTCCAGGATATTCTCGAAAATCTCACCGCAACGGCGGCAGATCACCGTCTCGGTCTCGACATGGATGTGTTCGTCGGTCTCACAGCCGTCGCACCACCATGAGCTGAGATCAACGGCCTCTTCGGTGTCACATGGGTCCAGTTCGAGACGTAGATAATCCAGCATACGTCGATCTTCGTCGGTTAGTCTATGGCCTACGCCAGGAAGAAGGTCGGCCATTGATACCAATATCTGGGTTTAGGTGGCGTATCAACTTTCACAGTGTTTTTTAGGAGGATGGATCTCTTTGGTGGAACCCCAGAGCAACAGAAACAGATCCGAGATGGAGAGGATAATATGGCAAGATACAACGACAAGGTCAAGAAGGCTGGTGCAGCCAAGTCGGGTTCTGCTGACAGCCCTGGTCTACTGGGCCCGTCTTATTCGTTTGCAGATGAGCTACCGGCACCCAACGAGATTGGCGTTCGTGCAGGTGGCGATGCGGGGGCGATTATGGATTCTGCTGCCGGAATCAACTACTATGTCGATGCAATCGGCTTCGGCCAAAAGACAATGTTCAATACGCGCGATATGAACCCGTTGGGGCTCCGCTATTTTATGTCCACGGGGTCTACGTGTTCAAACGGTGCACTGATGTGGGAGTACATTGATACCACACCCAAAGGCGATCTCCTAGGGAAACGGGTTGATTCGTCGTTACAGGCAATGGGTCTCCCACGTATGCGCGGGTTGGCACCCGGTATCCTTGAGGATGCACGCAATGCCCTCAATCCGCTGCCCATCTTTGGAGCGGCAATGGGCAGTGGATATCCTAAGTGCAAGCAGGTCACCATGGATGTGGGTGATCTGAACGGTAACGTAGTATCACCGCACGATTCAAGTGCGGTCTGGATAAAGGGTAGCATCGATCGCTCGAGTGGTCGCCCAAGGCAGACTCGCTGGGTTCACGATCGCGATGGACGCGGGAATCCGCTGTACATGAGCCGAGTCGATTTCGAGAATTCGCCAAAGACCTTCTATCCGGACGGATCTGCGATTGAGGGTTTTGGATCGCGGTATATCTGGGAGAAGTACGTTGACCGCAGAACCGCGGCGGGACTTCTGGTAGCCGGAATTGCTGTTGCCCTGGCCACTTTTGCGGCCAATAAGGAGTAAAAATCGTGATTTTGATGAAAAAGTTTGAAGAAAACACGATTTCTTCAAACTTTCTCAGGGGTACGCAGGACGCCAGGCCTTCTTAGACTATTGAGTTCAATTTTAGCAAAAATGAAGTCAACTGGCTCTTGCTGATCGGGTATAAAATGGAGAATAAGGAGTTGACAGCCTTCAGAGAGAAGTGGATGAGGGAGATTGCCGAGCGTAAGTCACGGTCGCCAATCGAAAAACTCAAGTCGGCTGCAAAATCAGCCCATGCGGCCTGGATTGAATCAGGTACAAAGACACCCAGTCCTGAACGGGATGCGTATCTGGCCGCTGCGGCGGCTCTGGCGGCGGCACTCTGATCTACTCCGCCTCCAGCCGAGCCCGATCACCCACCATATCACGCTTTTTCTCCACCTGCTCACGAAGACGAGACTCCGTGATCAGACGGCTGCTGATATTCATCGACTCCAGCTCCTGCAGGAACAGCTTGTACGCGTAGGGGATGCGGACCTGGCTGAAGCCCGTAGTGCTGGGGCAGGCCGAGCACTCGTAGGTACCGCGGACGGGGTTGACAATGCCGAGGAGGCCGCAGCCACGACAGATGAAGGCCTGGAAGTTGTCTGAGGCCTCGAGCATTCGCTCCTTGAGGAACTCGCTTGCCCCGTGAGCGATCATGCAATCACGCTCCATCTCGCCGAAACGGAGGCCACCATCACGGGCCCTGCCCTCGGCGGGCTGGCGCGTTAGCATTACGAGCGGGCCTGAGGCACGCGAGTTACCTGTCCAGACACCGGTAGTGGTCCCGTGCTTGCGGACAATGAATCGCTCGTTTGGCATTGTCAGGCAGTAGACCGACCCATCGGGTGTCCCCACGCTTTTGGTCCAGCTGACGATATCGCTGGTAGATCGCGTCTCCTGCGAGTCCAAAGTGGTGAAGACCATAGAGACCTGTGCCCCCTCCAACATAATATATACCTCCTCTGCCATCATGAACCGCCAATCGTAGCAGTGGTTCATGCTCGAACCGGATACAGTAGCCACCACCATGCGATGCTCTGGTGTCACCGTCTGACTACTGCCGTCAGCCGTCTGGAACGTGTACATCAGAGCGTGGTAGAGGAACTTCACGCAGGCCTTGGGATGCTCGTAGACGATTTTTGGTCCGTCAAAGGTCGCGACCCTGTCAGCAATAGAAATCGTCGTTATCGGCTTCCAGCCGTAGGCCGTCAGCACATCATGATCCGACGTGAGACAGTGGATCTTGTCGTCAACCATGTGCTTCAGCCGCTGGTAGTAGCACGGACCCATGAAGATGTTCGTCCGCATCTGCTTGCCCGTAGTGCCGCAGTACAAGACCTCGTTGCCGTAGGGCTCCATCTTCAGCTGATCCCGCAGGATCGTCGAGAGCTTCTCTACGGTCACCTCGTTGAAGGGGGTGCCGTCGCCGAGGAAACCCAGGCTGCAACCGACCTTGCCCATCAGCGTCTCCATCAGCTGGGCAATTGTCATGCGCGACGGGATACAATTTAAGACCGCACAACCCTGCGATACAAACGTGTGGGAACGGGCAACCCCAATGTCGAATACTGGTGCTGGTAGTGCCTCCTCCTTCTTCATGATCCCCATGCTATACGTTGGTGTATCTACTGCGTCGCGGAGCACCGTATACTCGGTCTTACTGAACCAGTCCGCACAACCACTCTGCTTGGCCCACTCGCTAGCGGTCAACATGTACGTGTAGTCGAAGACCTTCATCTCTGTCGAACGACCAGGCTTACGCCTATTACCGATCAGCGTACTTGTAAGCAGAGAATAGTAGTTGTTCAGAGGCTTCTCAGTTGTGTAGAGCTTTTTCACCTCAGCCAGAGCGGCAGGGTAAGACTTGACCGATAGCATAGAGGTGTCCACTGTGGCCATCGCGGCGTCGTGCTGCCTGCGAACCTCTTTACAGTACCCCTCGTAGGCGACCGTTGCCTCCAGGCGGAGCTGCTTGTCGATACAGTGGCGGAAGCCGATCTTCTCGTAGAACTCAGCATTGGAATCCACCACTACCTCGACGGATGCACGCGGATTGTTCTGGTAAGACTCGGTCTTCATGTGGCAGAGGCGGGTACGGTTGATCCTGGCCTTGACACCGACAGCCGCCATCAGATCTACAAACTTCGCCATCCTCTCCTCCATCGTATCGAGGAACTCAGTACAGATCGACTGGCTGAAGCCGACATTGCTGAAGAGGTTGCCGTTAATGTAGGTAGTCCAGCCGTCGCCACCAAAGCAGCCGGCCAGGAACTCACGGACTACAGACTTGGGGCAAGCTGTGTCGAAGAGGAAGTCGGGATAGACGGCCTCTTGCGTGGTGCGACGGCCGACGGTTATCCCTGAGAGATGAGCCATAGAATAGCTGAACTCATTTGGTAGATTAATCACGTAGCACTTGCTGCCGTTAGTAGGGGATAGACAGTCCCGAATCATCGGAGATTTCCCAGTAATGGTGTAGATATCGCCCATAATGCTTCTGGCATCCATGAGGCACCCCATATACAGTACACCTTTGTACTCGTTTCTAGAGTGCGTGAAACAGCCGTCAGTACTGAGGTAGCCCAGAATACGGGCGAATGCCAACACCCGCTCGCGACTCTCCTCTGTCCTCATGTTGAACAGGTAGTCGCCCATCTTCAGAGACCAGGCTGCCTCCAGAGGGCATGCCGTATCCTCCGTTCCCCGCAGGCTCATAACCAGACTGTCGGTGAAGGTCAGATCCCCTGCCATCTTGTCTACAGTCGTTCCATCCACGGTGCGAACCTTGAACTTGTGATCAGGGGTACAGCGGATAGTGCGACCATCATCCAGAGTCAGACGGATAGTCGGCTTGACACCGCGATCGCTCCGACCCAGACTGAATGACTCGTACACGTTGCCCGTCTCTGGGTCGAAGCACCAGACCTTCTCCAGCCCCTGCTCAGAGAAGCTGTCAATGCGGCGACTGAGCCCATTCGGAAGTGAGACCTGCGTCTCACCGGTGAAGCAGTGAGGATTAATGATGATATCAGGCACAATCCCGTCCTTGGTCTGGGGCATGTCCCAGGGCTCCAGGATCATCCCCACAGTGCCCTTCTGACCGTGGCGACTGGAGAACTTGTCACCGATCGTGGGAATACGCTCCGAGCGGACGCGGATCTTCACGAACGTGTAGCCCTCGCCGTTGCGGCCACGGTAGATCTTGTCTACGAAGCCCGTCTCGTTGTTGCGAAGCATCTTGCTGACGTCTTTGTACCGCTTACCGCCCGCGGCCTCCACTGCTGCTGCAGCGGCAGCACCAGACATTGCCTGGAGTGTCGCGTGGGTTACACCCGCCAGAGCCGCACCGTCAGGAGCACGAAGGCGGATGGGTGCGACCTTGCCGATCAGAACATCCTCCTGCGAGACGTACGTGTTCTCGGGTACAATGCCGTCCTCACCCAGCTTCTCGTAGTTGGCCATCTTCATCTGCTTGGTCAGCGTCTGATCCGGCTTACAGAACCGCTCCTCCTCGCCAGACGCCTGATTCTTCTTCTCCTCATCCTTGTACGTGCGGTAGAAGAAGGAGCGGAAGAGACCACGGTCCAGGGCGGCACGGTTGAACATGATGGAATCCTCCTGGTTATAGCCACCATACGTGGCGATCGCCACGATGATATTATTGCCTGAAGGCATGTCCTGAGCACGGTAGAACTTGCTCATGTAGGGGCTGACTAGCGGAAGAGAGGGATTGCAGAGAAGATTCCCCATCGTATCCATACGGTCGCGGAAGTTCAGGGCGTAGATCCCCATTGCCTGCTTGCCCATTGCCGACTGATAGGTGTTACGGGGCGACTGGTTGTGGTCGCAGAAGGGGATGTTGGAGGCCATCGTCCCCAGAATCGTACTGGGGTGGATCTCACAGTGCGTGAAGTCGCCGCCGCGGGGGCCCTTGAGGTCCTCTGGGAACATCGCGATATAGAGCGTCTCCGACTCACCAGGATCGATGTACTCGATGAGGGAGTGGCCCGCAGGGCTCGTCCACCGCATCAGGTCGTTCCACTCCTTCAGAGCGTCCCAAGGTCGAGGCGTGCTGGGATTCGCCTGCAGATCCCGCATGGCATTGCCCGTAAGAACAGGGCGGAGCAGGCGACCGCCCTCCGTGTTCATCCAGACCTCGTTCAGACGGGGATTGAAGATCACGCTAGTGTGCGGGTTCATCCGACCCGCGGTCTTGGCCTTGCGAAGCAGGCGGACCACCTCGATGCTGCTCATGGTTGACTCACGGATGATGCCGACCCAGCCGCCGTTGATATAGACGCGGCACTGGCTGTGCTTCTCAGCGTGCGTCGTCTCGCTCAGATTCACCATCCCTAGCTCGTCGTAGAGGATGTTCACGATCGGCTCCGGATTGGAGGGAAGAGAGACCAGAGCCGTAGAGCCCAGATTCTTCACTACGCCGACCGAATGACCCTCTGGCGTCTCCGCTGGACAGACGAAACCCCACTGGGTGTTGTGGAGCTTGCGTGGCGGAATCAGCTTACCCGTCTTCTCAATGGGCGTAGAGATGCGGCGAAGGTGGGAGATACCGCTGAGATAAGTCAGCCGATTCATCACCTGAGAGATCCCCATCTTGGTCCCCATCTTACCGCCGGCGAAGTTACCCGTTGCTAGCGACGATTTCATACCGATGTCCACGATGGTCGACTTCAGGATCTTGTAGATGTTGGTTGGGTTGATAATGTCCTCGAACTTCCCCGTGGCTTTCCACGCACCGTTGTGGATCTCCTTGGTGATCGTCGACTTCATGTCCTTGATCACCTTGGTACCGAAGAAGTAGCGGAAGAGATTCCCCAGTAGATTGCCTGGTAGCTCCACCTTCTTGTTGGGATAGGCATCGCGGTCATCGTAGGAGATCCGGTTGGTGTAGACTTCCAGGACCTTCTTGGTCATCGCCGCCAGGAAGCAGCCCTTCTCGTAGAGGGTATTGAAGCCACCGATGTGAGGAAGAAACTCCTCTGCCAGGATCTCGGTCAATACACCCGTCTTGGGCATCTTGGTGATCTGCAGCGTCGACGAGGTCAGTGCCTCACGGATGCTGGAACCGCTACCGATGTGCTTACTGAGAAACTCGACCGCCGCCTCCTGCGTACGGATCTCCTTGGCGTCCTGGATACACTCCTGAAAGATCATGTCGTAGCTGCTACTGGCAGAGCCCATGATCAGCTCAATAATGGTCTTGTCCGACTGGAAGCCGAGAGCACGGAACATCACGAAGAGCGGGATCTCCGTCTTGATACGGGGAAGGGAGACACGGATGTGTTCAGGTGCAGCCGGATTCTTCACGTTGTGCAGAATCACCACCGCAATCGACTTGGGGGCACCCTCGTTATCCAGGCCGATCGACTTACATTCGATCTTCTCAGCCTCCTTGTTGCGATTCTTGGAGTTGCGAAACACGAACATGCGGTTTTCGGCCATCCGCTCCTGGCTGATGATGATACGCTCGCCGCCCTGAATGATGAAGTAGCCGCCAGGATCCGTGCTGCACTCGCCCAGGTCACGCGGCATCTTCTCAGGCGTCTCGCAGAGCATACAGAACTTGGACCCGACCATGACGGGGATCTTGCCGACGTGGATCCGCTGTAGAGCCCGCGTGCGGGTCTCCTTCTCACCCGTTGCCGGATCGAATAGCGTAGTGGAGATGTGTAGATCGACGTAGACGGGGGCGGCGTACGTGATGTTGCGGAGACGGGCGTCGTTGGGGTACATCGGTGTTACAGCACCATTGTTCTCGAAGATGGTCGGCTTACGGATGTTGACGTTGCGGAACTCGATGGTCACCTCCACCTCGCGCGGAGGTGCCACGGGTCCCGTGGGCACCGCGACCTCCTCCACAGGGTCGATACTGACGCGAATAGCCGTACCAGCGGTGCCGGCGGCGGCACGCGTGGTCCCCGTTAGCGTCAAATCGGGACTACCAAGGATCTTGATAGGACAGGAGCGTAGGATCGTCTCTGAGACCTCCTTCTCCATAAACTGGTTGAAGGATGCGATCTGATGATAGATGATCTGCCGGTTGTTGTGCTGGGCAAAGTATCGCTCAAGAAGATCATGGTACATTTTGTTTAATCTGGGCTCAGTCACCTCAGTCTGTCAAGTTTAGGTCGATTTGCTGGCAAAAGCTCACCCCCGACATTTTGTAGCGTAGAGTTAGATAGGCTCAAATGGCCGATGATATCAAGAGGGTTGTATACGATGTACCGGCAGTACCAGTTAGGAACACTCGTAGACGGACCCGGCAGGGACCGGCTTCGAAGCCTAAGCCGGTGGCCGTGCCCAAGATCCCTGTAGCCCAGGCTGCTGGTGCAGCAGTGGGCACTGCTTCTGCCGTACCCCGTCCCATGCTGTCGACCACGACAGCAGTAGGTGGCAGCAAGAAGCGTGATCCTGTAGCGGCGATCGTTGCGGCTGGACCGACCAAGAAGCCGATCGTAAAGGTTGCACTCCCTTACAATAACTCACCTGCAGCTGCTGTGGCTACGCCCCCAAAACCAAAGACTGCACCGCCCGCCGTGAAGATCGTACATAAGCCGGTACAGACCCGTCGCGTTGAGCCCGTAAACAAGGTGAAGATCAACCCTGAGAAGCGTAAAAACACTACGCTGAAGCGGAAGTTCAGCGAGAAGAAGGTGGTCGTAAAGATCGAGAGTGCCTCCAAGGTTCGCAAGACCCGTGATGCTATCCGCCGCAAGGTGGCCAACATGAAGATTGAGGAGGTCTCTGAGAAGCTCCGTGCTCGTGGTCTGACACGGCCTAACGCTAAGGTCCCTGAGGAGATGCAGCGTAATATGTTGATAGACGTGATGATGTTTCCAGTGCACGTCTAAATCACAAATCTAAAAAGTTAACGGCCCGTAGGGTGATTGACTTCCTACATGACGCGGTCCTATAGAGCGACCGGCTTCACTGTGATTCAAGAGATCTATGCGATTGCTGATGAGTGGTACATCCGAGACTATATCGGTCGTGTCTACAGATTTGAGGACGTGACAGACGATGGTCTTGCCTTCGTTCCCTTCAAGGGATGGATCCAGATGTTCTTTCTAGAGGAGGATCACGAGATCATATCTGGAGCCGCGACCATGATCAGGGGCGACTGAAAAACCTTTTATCTGATTTGTATTTTTTTGCTTTACAGGGTCGTGCCTAGCGGCGGCGGCCGACCACTTTCTCCCACCCGTCGGCCTCCATCACCGTGCCGCGACGGGACACCCGCGGCTGCTCCTCGGGCTCGTCGCTCCTCGGCGTCCACGCCGACTCCCGCTCGATGCAGACCCACCGGTCGGCGTCGTTGAAGTAGCCGTACTCCCAGTCGTCGTCGACGTCATCATCGTCGTCGTCGCTGTCCCATCGGCCGCGGCGGTACCGCATGCGCCGGCTGATGCAGCGCCAGTGCGGCGTCGAGCGGCGAGCCAGTGCGGTCGCGGCCTCCGCCTCGGCGAGGAGAAGGGAGTTGTCGACGATCACGGGTGCAGCACCGCCGCTCACGGCACTCCACTTCTGGTCCGAGCACGACGTGGAGATCTGCTCGAACGGTCCCTGCAGATTCGTCACCAGATCGAGCAGCCGCTGCGCCTTCGCGACGAGGGTCGCCGCGACCACGGCCTCCAGAAGGGCGTATTGCGGGCAGTCCGGGTTGGCGAACGTCGTGGCTTGGATGAAGACCACGTCCCTGAACGCACGGTTGTGCTGCAGGATGAGCGGATTGGCCGCCATGAAGTCGAAGGTCGCACCGATCGCGACGGCCTTCGTCGGTGCGGTACCCGCCGCCGCCTCGGCCAGGAGGGGCTTGAGCCGGGCCGACGCCAGGCTGAGCTCGAGCTGCTTGGCGGCGTCGCGCTTGAGCGGCGAGCCCTGGCGGTCCACGGGCGGCAGGAGGAAGTTCATGCCAATGCGCGCGAAGTAGTCGTTGCCGACGAACGGGCGGATGACGTAGTCGATCACGTCGAGCGGGAGCCGGTCAAACAGGTTGGACATCTTGCTTTCTTTGAGCAGAGTGTGTGGCGTGTGTGATGCGATGGCGTGCGCGAGGGGGGCCGTGAATACTGATTCAGGGCGAGGTTGTGATTTCAATTTTTTCCATGTTATGATTCTTATAATGGAAAAACTGGGTTTTTGTGGTGTTTGGCTCAGTCCCCTGTGTAGATCGAGCCGCGCACGCGGAAGCAGTCGCGCCAGGCTCCGTTGTCATGCCCGCAGTCCCAGCAGTAGGTGTGCTGCCGCTGCCAGTCGACGACCTCACAGGACTCGCAGCAGATCCACTGGTAGGCACCCGTGGCCGCCTTCTCCGCAAGGCAACGACGAATGACCTCCTTCGCCGCGGCCTTAGCGGCCGCCTGCCCCTCGGGCGTGGCCGCGTAGGCCCGCATCGCCGCGAGCTGGGCCCGGGCAGCGGCACGCTCGGCCTTACGACGCTCTGGCAGGGCGGCCGCCGCGTCCTTCAGCGGTTGCAGGTCGCGACCGGCGGGCACGGTCCAAGTCTGGGTGGCGGCGGTCCAGCGGCCGCCCGCGGCCTTGATCACCTCCTTCAGGTCGAAGGTGTCGCGGCCGTTGATCGACGTCGTTCCGTCGGTGTTGTTCACGATGTTGAGCGACATTCTTGTGTGGCTCTGTGCGGTGACTATCGTTTCTGTAGCCGTCCTGATCCTTAAGCCAAGGATCTACTTGATTTCAATTTTCTCAATTGTAGAGGCTGACCATCATCGTAGACCCGTGCAGATTCGCAAAGACCGCCTGAGTCTGAAGCACCTTGCGGAAGCGTTCGGTAATCTCCTTGCGAACGGCTATACGCTTCTCTTCCTCCATACACTGTCGACATTCAGGGGTCTCCAACCACTTCAATCGAGCCAGAAGAATATCGTACGTCTCGGTACTTATAGTAATTTGCTGTGTCTTACATCGCGGTGAAATAGCTATGGTGTAGTTGTCGTTATTGGATGGGGGCCGCGGAGGTAGTGCACTTGTAGACCAGAATGGCATTTTGACCCTTACCGTGGTCTGTAAGGGATCTCAATTTTCTTCTACTAGATCAGAGCCATGCAGGCCTATGTGATAAATCTGAAATCCAGTCCAGAACGATGGGCAGCCATTAAGGGGCGTTTCGCCAATTCAGATGTGAAGCTGACTCGCATAGATGCAGTGAAATCCAGGTACAATGGGGCTCATGGGTGCTTTCGCTCCTTCATAAAAGCTCTGAAACTGGCTAAGCGAAATCACCTACCAAACGTTCTGATACTAGAAGACGACTGTCTCCCTGTTAATGGCTGGCGGTCCAAATGGCACAAGATCAAGAGCTGGTTGGATGCAAATCCCGAAAAATGGGATCTCTATTCGGGTGGTGCACATCAGATACATTACGCCCGAGAGGTCGGTCGTGAGGACGGTATAATCTACTACGATCCTCTCTGGTCGGTAGCCGCTCATTGGCTCTACGTACCAGAACGATCATATGAGACCTTATTGCGATATTATGAATTAGCCAGTTCTGGTACAGCTCTAATCCCTGATATGGGGATAGACGTTCATAACAATCTGTTCAAAACAGTCATCAGCGACCCTTTTATAGCCTATCAGAAATCGGGTCACAGTGATATTAACAAGATCTATCGCAATACAACTAAGCTCTTCAAAAATGCTGAAAAAGGTCTACGTGCAACAAGAAAACGCAGAGCGTCGGCTTAAACCGTGAACGCATAGTCTCTATAGAGATGAGCGTTCAGATGGAATCGATGTTCAAACAATACTTGGCTTGGTATCACCGAGAGCGAGCCAAATATGGAACGAACACAGCAGTCCTCATGCAGGTAGGGAAGTTTTTTGAGATCTACGATCGTCTGAATCTCACCACGAACCAGACCCAGACAAATATTCGTGAAATTGCGGATCTCTGTTCTCTGAACCTCTCTGAGGCCAGAGATCCACAGGATGACAACCTTCTGAAATTGTGCGGAGGGTTTCCAGAGCAGAGTCTCCCTAAATTCGAATCCCAATTGGTGGAGGCCGGTTACACAGTGGTGGTTGTAATTCAGGTGAAAAACGGAGCATCGAAAGTAGAGGAGCGGATCATTGACCACATCAGCAGTCCAGGGATCTTCGACGATCGCTACAATTCAGTCAGTAGGATCCAGTCCAGCCACGATGCCTGTCTGATCGGTCTACTCTTGGAACCGAACGATAAGACCAGTCTCTGTGTGGGGATCGCCGCCGTAGAGTCGCAGACGGGGCAGACCTGGAGCACGGAGCTGGTGATGCCGTTCCTGCAGGGACTCCCCAATATAGACGCAATCGAGCCCTTTTTTATGGTCCATCCACCCTCAGAGGTCGTTGTCTGGTGGCAGGGCCCTGACACCCCTACGGCGGCACAGCTACGGACCTGGTTCCGCTTGCCCAAACAGACGGTGCTGCACATCCGTACGGGACAGTCGCTGGTGCGGCCGGACGCAGAGGCAATGCGACGAGCCTACTCGATGCAGACGGCACTGCAGCCGCACGTGGTTCTGGGTCTAGACCGCCACCCCCAGGCCTATCGTGCTCTAGCCCTGACTCTAGAATTCATCCGCGAACACCATCCTTCTCAATTACGATCGTTGCGGATGAACCAACACTGGATCCCTGAAAATAGAGTCCGTCTGGGAAATGCAGCACTGGAGCAGCTCAACATAATTAGCGGAAATAGTGAGTGTCTACTTCACTGGTTCCGTAAGACCTTCACTGCATGTGGTGCCAGGGCCCTTCGTGAGCGTCTGGTCACCCCAATTTCGGATATCGGTGAATTGCGGACTCGCTTTTCTCGAATTGATCTGCTTCGCCAGCCGCACCCCACTCTTGAGAAGAATCTACGATCGGTCTACGATCTTTCACGGCTTCACCGCAAACTCAGTCTGGGTACGCTCGGCATACTTGAGGTGCAGCATCTTCTCTCCAGCTATGCTGCGATTTCAGATCTCCTCCAGACGTTCAAGAACACCCTCTGTGCAGCTCTCCATCTAGAAAAAATCCAGAAGTGGATAGATGATCGGGCTGAGCCATGGGACCTGGAGCGGATGAAATTAGCCGCCGCGGAGGAAATTCTCCGTTTTCACCCCTGGAAGCGTAATTTGTACACCAAACTGGATAATCTAGAGGACACGTGGGCCGCTTGTATTACCGATGCAAAGCAGTTTGCGGCCTCGTTCACAGAGCCCGTTCAGGTAATTCAGGGAGAGAATTATCCGATCGAGTTTACAATTACCAGGAAGCGATTCGAAAAGATTCAGTCCGCCGGCATGAGATTCCATCCGTTCTCCTCCAAGGCCACAGCGGGTCTCTTTGAATCCCCTAGGTCAGTAGAATTACAGAAACGGGCTCTTGAGATTAAGAGGATGTGGGACAGTGAGCACGACGCGGTCTGGTTTAGCAGTCTGACCAGTTGGTCAGAGGCCAGCAATGAGGTGCTGAACGGTAGACCAATCGCCGAGTACATAACTGCATGGATCGCCAACCTGGATGTAGAATTTGCCCTGGCTCGGTGTGCAACCGAGTACAATCTGGTCACCCCTGAATTTCTGGAGGATGCACCCGCCTCCTGTGAACTCAGTGGCTTGAGGCATCTGATCATTGAGCGGATCAGCAACAGTACATATGTGAAACACGATGTGTCTCTTGGTCCACCTGCTGCTGCCGTTGATGCACCTGGTGCAGCGGCGAACGGACTGTTGATCTACGGTACAAACGCGAGCGGTAAATCCTCCCTGATGAAGGCTGTTGGTATCGCCGTGTTGTCGGCACAGTGCGGTATCCCTGTTGCTGCCTCCATTCTTAAATTATCTCCCTATACTGCGATCTTCACACGGATCCTCAGCAACGACAACCTCTGGGCCAGCCTCAGCTCCTTTGCTGTCGAGATGACTGAGTTCCGAGGGATATTGAAATACGCTGACTCACGGTCGCTTATTCTGGGGGATGAGCTCTGTTCTGGCACAGAGACTCGCTCAGCGACTGCGATCTTCTCGGCCGGTGTCCAGGTCCTGGTCCGCCGCGGTGCACAGTTTCTCTTTGCAACCCATCTCCATGAAATTACGGATCTGCCTGAGATTCGCTCACTGGTGGGTGTGAAATTCGCCCATCTGGGGGTCAACTATAATTCAGCTAAACGTCTAATCGAATACAGGCGAACCCTGGAAGCGGGTCCAGGAGAGGCAATGTACGGTCTGGAGGTCTGCTATGGACTGGATATGGATGCTGAATTTCTTGAATTGGCAAACCAAAATCGCGAAAAGACATGTCGGTATAATTCAGCGGTGAAAATCACGAAATGTCAGGTATGTGATTCCACGCACGATCTAGAGACCCATCATATCAAATACCAGTCGGCGGCCAAGAACGGATTTGTTGATGGCGGCCAGGGGACGCATCACGCATCCAATCTGACTGTTTTATGTAGCTACTGCCACGATCGTCATCACGCGGGTCTACTGAAGATCCTCGGTTGGGTCGATACTAGTACGGGTCCTCTGCTGAAATGGGAGGCTGTCACACCGCCAGTGGTGCCGCAGGTACCTGCAGTGAAAGAGGAGTTGACCGATGAAGTGAAGAATACCCTGCGTCGTCTGATAGTTGCCAAAAAGAGGGAGAAGGAGATGGTAGTGGAATTGAACAAGATCACTGGTATCACTATTACAGTGGGTCTGTTGAGGCAGTGGAAACGTGCCTTGTGATTATGCTGACGCTATTATTAGTTTAAGGCTTATTATAAGCATTGAACTGATATAACCCAATATGGTTGTTTAGCTCGAGGCCGCTGGTGCCGCCTCACCCTTATCACCCTTATCGCCCCTGTCACCCTTCGGCCCACGGTCGCCCTTCGCACCAGCCTCACCACGCTCGCCCTGTGGGCCACGCTCACCCTGCTCACCCTTAGAACCGGCCTCACCACGCTCACCCTTAGAACCGGCCTCACCACGCTCACCACGTGGCCCAGGTGGCCCGGCTACCGCGGGCGCCGCAGCTCTGCTCGCCGTATTGGCTAGCTCACGCTCCAACGTGCTGACACGACGCTCCAGCACAGTGTTGAGTGCAATGACACGATTGATCTCGTTACGAAGGGGATTGTTGCCCTGAGAGTTCACCCCGCGACCGAAGAGTACTGAAGACATTTCTAAGCGACCCGGACAAAAGGGTTAGCGGTTCCAAACGCGGGCCCCGGCAATCTCTAATTTAGACCTAAACTTGAAGCCCGCGAATACAAGTAGAAGGAACAGTAAGAATGATTATCCCCGTCCGGTGTGTATCATGTGGAAAGCTATTGTCCGATAAGTGGGAGTTCTACAAGCGCCGGCTCCGCGAGCTCCGAGGGGATGCATTTGGTAAGCGAACCTACTTCAGCGGCGGAGAGGTACCCGAGACTGCCGAGAAGAAGATCTTCGACGAGCTTCATCTCACCCGATACTGCTGCAGAAAAGTCCTATTGACTCATGTGGACCTGATTGAGAAAATCTAATGGGGACACAGAGAGACATGAATCTGTTGATACCCATCCTGGCATTCGTCCTATTTTTGACTTCTGTGGCGTTCGCTACAGCGGCATCGATGGCACCGCTCGTGCTTCTTGTATCGTCAACAGTACTTTTGGCGTATGCGTACTACATGAACCAGTCCCAGTTTAAGACTGACTACAAGAATTCGACCTGGCAGAATGGTCTCCGGCCTATGGCCCCATTCGTTATGGTCGGTCTGGTAATTCTACTGGCCTATGGTGCATTTGCCATGACATCTACGTCGACGGGTCCTATGTTGGGCGGCCGCGGCCGCGGTCGCAATTGAGTACGTGCGTGTCAAGTGCAGAAGTTAAGAACCTCATTCGAAGAAGGTGGTTCTTAGTGAACAGGCCAGTCCCAGCGGGGCAAAATAACCCTATTTTCAACGAATGATTTTACTAGATTTATGTAGAGAATGCCCTCGAAGACACGGTCCAATAAGAAGTCTCCCAACCGTAAGTCCCGCAAGGCTCCGGCGAAGCGCGTTAACCGCCGCTCGACCCGCAAGGCGATGAGCGTTGCTGACATCCGTCAGAAGTTTAAGGTGATGGACTCCTCTATGCGTGATTTCATCAAGCGGAACAATCTGAACAACCCCCGTGAGCTGGGCAAGCAGGTGTCCCGGCACTGGGCTGGGCTCTTCAATAAGCATCTGTCCGGTAATGCAGCTGCCGAGCTAGGCAATCACTACTTGAACCTTCACGGTAAGCGGAAGGCTAAGCATGGCGGTAGCATGGCGGGTGCTCCGCTAGACTATGTAATGCGACCCGGTATGCCTGCTGTTGCGACCTATGCGACGTTCCCTACAGAGGTTGGTGCCGATCCCAAGGCGGTCCAGGACCTTGATGTCTACTACAACTCTGCCTTGAGCCGCAGCTGTGGATCCGAGAACACCAGTGCTCACGTGAGCCACGATATGGGGTCCAATCTTGTACCAGCGAAGGGCGGTGCCCGCCGCCGTCGCACTATGCGTAAGCGGGGTGGTGACTTCTTGACGGCACTGAGCGTCCGTGATTTCGCTGCCTCTAACCCGTCTGGCTTTCTGCAGCAGGCAAGTGAGGCGTGGATGGGTCAGGGACCGTACAAGACTAACTCTGCCGATCCCTCCACCAGTGCTGTGAGACTGGCTACACCCGGTTTTGCACCGATCAACCCAGATCAGATCAGCATTGTAAACAAGGACATCACTCAGCTTGCTAACCCAAGCCCTTATCCAGCGGTCAACTAAGAGACCGAGGTCGGCGATCCGGTTGGATCTAATATTGTTTTTCCTATAATGAGTAGCAAATGTCATACGAATCGGTATCTGATTTGCCTCTCAGAATCCTTAATGCTTATTATGAGCAGACACCACTGTTTCTGACACGTCACCACATAGATTCGTATGAGCATTTCGTTTTCAATGAGATGTCCAGACTGATTCACTCGATGAACCCTATTCTGATACTGAAGGAACCCTTGGCTCCCGATCAGGGGCTCTACAAGTACAAGACGGAGATCTATATCGGTGGTAAGGTTGCCGAGCCCAAGGATCTGCGTATTAATGTCGGTGCACCCATTATCACCCTTGACGGTGGTAAGACTGTACGCCGCATGTTCCCTAATGAGGCCCGCTTACGTGGGCTGACCTATGCTGCATTGATCCGTGCAGACATAGATATTGTTGTTACGCGTACTGTAAAACAAGGTGAGGAGTTTGTTTCGAGTGAGCGGACAATCCCCTTTACGAACTTCCCCCTTTTCAGGCTCCCTGTGTTGTTGCGGTCCAAGCTCTGCGTGTTAGGCGAGAGTCTCAGCGACGACGCTGCTATTCAGATGGGTGAGTCGCCTCTAGAACACGGTGGCTACTTCATCATTGACGGTGCAGAGAAGCTCCTGATCACTCGCCAGGAGCAGGCGTTTAACTCACTCTATGTAGCACGCAAGGCACCCACGGATCTAGAGACCTCTGTCTATGTTTCAGTTGTCTCGCAGAACCCAGAGACGAAGACGAATCGCCGGTGCTCGATCTACCTAGATCGCGAGAGCAGCGTGATGCGTGTGAGTGTCCCTTCCGTACGTGGTAACATCCCGCTGTTTGTTCTCTTCCGTGCCCTCGGCATCGAATCCGACCGTGAGATCATCCGTATGATCTTTCCCGATGAGACGTCTGCGTTTACCAGACTCTACGAGGATCTCCTGATCCCCAGTATTGAGGATGCGTGGCCTATAACTACACAGGCGATGGCCATTCATTTTATTGCATCCTTGACACATCAGGGGTCGGTCGCGTCAGTGCTGGATATATTGCGTAACTCACTGTTCAGCCACGTACCGAACCGACCCATGGCACGTGCCTATTTTCTGGCCGAGATGGTCCAGAAGGCGGTCAAATCAAACGCCCGTATTCTGGCCAATACGGATCGCGACGACATTCGCAACCAGCGACTTCTGACCACGGGTACACTGCTTCGCGATCTCTTCGCGGCCGTCTGGAAGGACTGGCAGAAGGCTGTACGTCTGGCCATTGATACACAGTACAACTACAACAAGACGCTCTATGAGGGCGATCGTTTTATCGATCTGTTCTCGGCCGGTAACGCCAATGCGGTGTTCCAGATCGACGCCCTACAGAAGGCTATTATGCGCGGGTTTCGCGGTCGTTGGGGAACAAATCCAAAGAATGAGAAGGCTGGTGTGTTACAGCCCGTAGCACGCATCTCGTTCTATGATGCGATGTCGCACAGCCGCCGCATCTTGTTGGACTTCGATACCTCGTTGAAGCAGAAGGGCCCGCGGCAGCTCCATCCCAGTCAGATCGGCTATTTTTGTACTAACGAGACCCCCACGGGTGCTCACATCGGTGTGACTAAGAACTATACTATGTTGACATATGTCTCTTTGGCCGGCCCTGTAGCCCCTGTATTGGATTGGTTGGAGAGACGTGGTGGAATGACCTCCATCTTTTCGGCAGACCGTGCCTTACGGGCAAGCGGAACCCTGGTGAAGATCAACGGCGGAACGGTGGGTTTCGTGAAGGAGCCTATCAAGCTCTTGACTGTGCTCAAGCTGCTGAAGTGGACCGCCTGTCTGGCCCCCACCGCCTCCGTCAGCTTCAATACATTCGATCGTGAGATCCGCGTTTATCTGGACGAGGGTCGCCCCCTTCGCCCACTCTGGCACCTGGCCGAGGGCGGGCAGTGGCCGACCGTGGCCAAGGAGCTGATGGCCGCACCCGATGCGATCCCCGTCTGGCGTAATCTACTGATCGGTACACTCCCTCTCACTAAAGAGCGAACCGTAGCCGACGTGGACTTTATCGATCCACTCTACGACACACCGGCCGCCACTCTGGATGACTACATAAAGGTATTGAAGCCCCACGCGGGCGTTATTGAGTATGTCGACCCATACGAGTCTAACGAGGCCTTTATAAGCTGGTGGGGCTCTACCGATCTGGGTGCACAACACACGCATGTGGAGATCCATCCCTCCACAATGATGGGTCTAATGGTGAACATGATCCCCTTTGCGAACCACAATCAGTCGCCACGTAACCAGTTGTCCTGCTCGCAGTCCAAGCAGGGCATCGGCTATTACGCCACAAACTATCTCCAACGTTATGATACGTACGCTTCACAGCTCTGCTACGGTGAGGCACCCCTGGTCCGCACCCTGGCGTTCGATCACGCTGGCAGAGGCCAAGCGGCCTACGGATTCAACTGCATTGTGGCTATGGCCTCTACGGACGGCTACAATCAGGATGACGGTATCCTCTTCAATCGGTCCGCTATTGAACGTGGAATGTTCCGCTCACTCAGTTTCCGTTCATATGACGCCTTGGAGGAGATCGATCAGCTCTCAAAGGTCGAGTACAAGATCGCCAACCCGAAGCTGATCCCTGCATGGACGGATATTCGCCCAGGCTACGACTACAGCAAACTGGACGAGCAGGGGATTATTCGCGAGGGCGAAGTGGTAGAGGATCACACGATCCTTGTGGGCCGCTACCTGGAGGATCCTGAGACGCATCAGATAAAGGACTCCTCTGTGATGCCCTCTGTCTTCACACGCGGTCGTGTCGACTCGGTTGTGGTACTTCACCAGGCTAACGGTATGCGTCTAGTCCGTATCCGTATATTGGAGGAGCGGATCCCTGAACTGGGCGATAAGTTTGGCAGCAGACACGGCCAGAAGGGTACGATGGGGATGTTGATCGCCGCCGAAAACATGCCACACACGGCAAGTGGGATTATTCCAGACGTGATTGTGAATCCCCACGGCTTGACCAGTCGTATGACTGTAGCCCAGCTTTTGGAGGTTCTTTTCGGCCGTTTCGGTGCCGAGACGGGTGCCAAGTGTAACGCTACCTCCTTCTTCAATCGCGAGGATATTGTGAAGACGATCGGTGATTCGTTGGAGGCCATCGGACTCAATCCCTATACCGAGAATCTGATGTACTGTGGTACTACGGGCAAGCAGCTCGCCTGCTCAATCTTTATGGGACCGCTCTATTTTATGCGTATGAGGCACTTGACACAGGACAAGCTGAACTCGCGTGGTGCTGGACGACGTGAGGTCCGGACCCATCAGCCCACGGGCGGACGCGGTAATGAGGGCGGCATGCGTATTGGTGAGATGGAACGCGACGCCGTCCTAGCCCACGGTGTCTCCCTTTTCTTGCAAGAGTCGATGATGAAGCGTGCTGACGCTACGGATTTCTGGATCTGTAACGGTTGCGGCACTATCCCCATCTACAATGAACGTGAAGGGCTCTTTGTCTGCCCTATGTGCGACGGTCCAGTGGAATTCAGTGGTACAACGGAGGAGAATATCACCTTGATCAAGCCCCTCAAGCGCTCGCGTGTCACCTTCTCTAAGATCGCAATGCCGTTCGCACTCAAACTCTTGGATCAGGAGATCACTGCTTTTACGGGGACGGGCTTCCGCTACGTTACGGAGCGATCAGTCGGCAGACTGAAGGATAATATGCTCAAATGGTCGAGCATTGACAGCAGTAACGAGAGCAATCATAGCGGCGGTGGACCGCCCCAAGATCCCCTATTTGTGAAGGCGGCCACGGCGGGTCTAGAGCTGCAGAAGACAGCATCGCCTTCTGACGGGTTGCCCGGCCCACCCAACGAGATCATCTATGAGGAGGCGACTGCGAACCAGCACGGTGGTGCCGCCTTAGAAGGTGCTCCTGTCAATGCAATAGATCCTGTGCCAACAGAGCATAAAATGGAGGGCGGTGCGAACGCGTTTGAACCACCCACTGCCTCTGAACAGGCCAGTCTGGACACAGCCCTGAAGGGCACCGATCTTGGAGGAACAATTAAATACAGTGTAGAGGGACCGTGTCTGCAGTCGGGTGGTGCAGGTGCCCCTCTCAACGAAATAGGGACAGATATCAATACATCCGCCCTCTATGAACCCGCCCGCGGTGAGCCGACGTTCACAATACCCAACCCGTTAACATCGCCCCCTATACAGAAGGGCGGAGCATCAGTCGAACCGACACCAGCTGTTACAGTCGGTACAGAGATCAATTCGGCCACGTTCAATGAGCCCGCTCGCGGCGAGCCGACTTTCACTGTGGCCAATCCCTACACAGCCCCGCCCCTACCGACCGGTACAACAGTCCTGCCTGGACCCCAGTCGGCAGCAGCCGAGGCCATCTCTACCTTCGAGGTCCCCAAAGCCCTGCAGGCCGAGGTCGCACCAGTTGTACAGCAGGGAGGGGGCGATAGAAAAATTGTGTTTGACGACGCCGAGGTCAAGGTTGTTCGCATTGAGTGATCACCACCCACTTCTCCTTGTTCAGGGAAGACCAGCCATTGTAGTAGAGATAGATGGCTGCGACTAGAGCAGCAGGAGGCACGATTCGCCCCTTCTTGATATCTTCAATCAGATCGCCACAGAGTTTGTGTCGTTTAGAGAGAGATTCCTGCTCCTTTCCAGCTGTTGCAGGAGTGTAATTGTCGGGATTCCATCGTACGAAGTATACTGGAATACCGCCAAATCCCTGCCCAATGTTCACCATGCGGGTCTGTTCACACTCACATGCCCGTTCTCTGTGTTGGTGTTCATCGCACTCCAACACAATGATCTTGTCGCCCAGATCATAGACGCGATCGGGCCGCTCCTTACCGCATTCACCCTCATTGACAACTGTATCCGTACTGTCACCTGTCAGACCGCGGCCATCCAGGTAGGCCATCAGAGCGTTCTGTTTAGCCAGCTGAGCGCTTCTGAAAGAGGCAGGATCACAGTATTCGCAGAGATTTTTGGCGTTTAGAATCATCAGTGATCCGTGAACGTCCCCCTTTGCATCTAGCCCCTGGCACGGCCGCTCCACCAGATTCTGCTCCTCGTCGGTCTTGTGTGCCTCACAGTGATTAGGTGTCCAATTTATACCCCAGATAGCAGTGGCTTTGCAGACTACACACTTAGCTGTGGGCTTCTTGATCATCCCTGCCAGTCTGTCCTTTGAACAGTGAGTGGGTTGTGACCCAGGGCGACCATATACGACTGCCTTTTTACAGCCTTCGACCAGACAGCGACGAGTGATCAGGTCCACCATATCTGCCAATTTGTGTTTGCTACAGTACATCTTCTTACCTCCTGGCAGACCGTAGACACGGTGAGCGTCGCACCCCTTATTCAGGCATCTTAGGGACTTTACGTTGACCATATCGGCTGCTTTGTGTTTCCCACAGAATCGACCCTTTCCACCCTTTACATCGAAGAAAGCATTAGAATTACATCCATCCGTCTGGCAGAAATTTGCAGTGACACAGATCATCCCCGCGTCCTTGTGTTTCGCACAGAACTTAGGAGCACAACCTTTGGGGCCAAAGGATGCCGCTTTTGTGCAACCTGGGCCCTGGCATCTGTTTTTTACGTTCACCATGTGAGCCTGTTTATGAGAGGTGCAGTACTGTGCCTTACCTCCCAATACCCCATATCCAGGCATCTTCTTACACCCCTCATGTTCGCACAACTGTTTAGTGACATCCACCATATCGTCACTTTTGTGTGCGGCACAGAACTTGGAGGCTTCACCCTCAAGAGCATATCGTCTAGTGGCATCACATCCCTTGAATCTACATCTACTCTGATAGAGTCCCAGCATATCGGGTTTCTTGTGGCTTGCACAGAAACGTTCTCGGCTGCCCGAATAGCCGAACTTGGGGAACTTATCACAGTTCTTGTGATCACAGCGTTTTGAGACAACGTTGATCATCTCAGCACTCTTGTGTGCACTGCAGAACCGCCCCTTCCCGTCAGGAAGATCAAACGCTGCCGATTTAGTACACCCCGCCTGTTCGCAACAGGCGATAAGCACATTCACCATCTCAGCAGTCCTGTGCTTTGTGCAGTATTGTGCATCCTGACCCTCCATATTGTAATAGGCCTTACCATCGCACCCCTCTGTCACGCACCGCTTCACTCTCACGTCGATCATCTCTGGAGTTCTGTGTTTAGCACAGAACCGACCCTTACCGCCAGGTAGATCGAATGCAATAGAGGAGGAGACGCAGCCCGTGTGCTCGCAGAGCCTGACGCCGACCAGGCGCATCTCACGTGTCTTATGCGTCTTACAGAATCGTCCAGGTCCACCGACAATGTCGAAAGTCGGCAGACCTTTACAGCCCGTCTGTTCGCATTGCTTATGCTTGACGTCCACCATCCCTGCCGTCTTGTGTTGATCGCAGAACTTCACCTTATTTCCAGGATGATTGAAGAACGGCACCAGGGTGCATCCCTCATGCTCGCACCGCTTGGTTCGTGCGTCGATCATCCCCTCCATCTTATGCTTAGAACAGAACTTGATGGGTTGGTTTATAAAGTTGTAGATAGCCATAGCCATGCAGCCCTTATCTGCACACCGCTTGGACTTGACATTCACCATGTCCGTCGTCTTGTGTTGTCCACAGAAACGCCCCTTGCCGCCGGCAACATCGAACGTCCGCGATGCTGAATCACAGCCCTTGTGTTCGCACATTCTGCCCGTCTGTCGAATTTGTATAAAAAGTCAAATTTTCTGCTATATCAAGCTAGAACCACTTGATGACGTAGACACCTAGTTTGCGATTCATCTCGATATCGCATTCAGGAAATAGGCCTCTCAGTTGTTCTAGGATCTTGGGCACATAGGTCGCTAGCGGATAGACATGAATGGGTAGTAGGGGCTTGAACGCATGACTGTAGCCCTCCTTTCGCAGGGCAGCGGCGGCAAGGGCACCACCGTAGATCTCACGTACAGTCTGTGTTATGTAGCGATCAGTCTCCGCCTGTGTGTAGTCGGTAGTGTAGGTCTGCATAACAGTACGATTTACGGGCTTCATCTCACGCCATCCAATGAGATCACCAGCATGTCTCAGTTCGTTGACAACAGTCGTGAACATCGCAGCACTTGCGAACCAGAGGGCAACCGTAGTCAGAATAGCCATTTTGTAGACTGTACAAGCTGGCAATTATAGATCAATTTTTAATATTCTATTGGTCTCTCTACCACGGTCATGTCGGTGCGATAGATAGAGTAGTATGCACGAAACTCTACAGTGGGTCCAAAGATCCACTTATCAGGAGCGACAACCGCCACATCCTCGTACTGACTGAGGTAGGACCCCCACCAGTAGAAGGTTGAATTAGAGATAATATAGCGTCTAAAGAGGGTCATGAGAGCTAATTGTGCCTCGTCGTCCTCTAGACCTAATTCGAAAAATCGGAATTGCGGCCCCACAAATCGCTGTTTGCACCACTCAATATCGTCAGAAGCAATATAATATCGTTCTGCGGGCATACGGAGCATTGCTTGGTGATAATAGGTCATACCACATGGATTATGCACAGTTCTATTGTAAGGTGTCATATAATCACCACGACGTATTCCCATAAAACAGTAGATGTGATCCACTAACAGCTCCTTGTAGAGATCTGCGATCTCTGGGCGTGATCTGTGCAACCATGCAGTATACCCTTCGCGGGGCGTAAACAATCTCTTTATAAGATTCTGCCGGTGAATAAAATAGAGCTCACTCTGGTAGTATCCTTGTATGCAGACATATCCTCTATCGCGTAACATCCCCTCTACGCGTTTGCGTATATCACAGTAATTCCACGATTTCTCCCACACGACAGCCTCATCTGAATAGAGTGGCGTATCTAGAAAACTCAATTGATTGAATACTGCTGTATAGTGCTCAGGTCCTCGACCTTGAACCCCTGCACCAAAAAAATTACGCTTTGAGATTCTGAATTCAACGCCCAGATCCTGGGCAAGTGCGTAAGCCGTAGCTATCTGAAATAACTGATTACCAAGACCGCCTGATAATATGGCTGTTATATATGCCATTAGGTCTAATCTGTAGCAGAAGAGTTTAAATGGTAAGCCCGTAATATAGGTAATAGATGGTCTTTAGATACATACAGCGTCTTTTTACCATCCCTGAAACAAAGCCAGTCACAACTCTTCTACCTACGCCATTACGTCATATACCCGATAAGACTAACTCACTAGAGCAGAGGCGAAGTCAGGCTCCTGTACAATCACGCGACGATACAGTAGCGTCATGCATGGTCTGCTACATCTGCTGTGGCCTACTAGCCGGTTATGCATGAGATTATCCCGAAAAGCCGACTTAAAATTGAGACGGTAAACTAAAACCAGGAGTAGCAACAGATGGACTCAGAGGAGCTTTTCGATCTTATCGCACGGACTCGTCCAGTGATTCTCGAGATGTTAGAGGAGCAGGGTTACGACACGAAGCCCTATATGTACCAGTCACCAAAAGACATAATGCAGCTAGCAGTGGGTGGGTTCGCCCCTCTTCGCATCCGCGTCAACGCTAAGGCCGAGACGACGGCTGCCGCCAAGCGAGCACAGGTCTTCTATTGGGTCTTCGATAAGGTGAAGATGTCACTTGAGCGGCGTGTCGAGGAGCTCTGGGACGTGGAGACTGCGGGTGATGCGTCGGCCGATCCCGCGACCGATGCCGCCTTCGTTATTCTCAATGAGCCTATGCACGACGCTTTCCATGCAATGGCCATCCGCCAGTGGGCGGTCCACAAGCGTCGGATCTTCTTCTTCAGCATCAAGCAGCTGATCGCCAATCCCGCTAAGCACGTGCTTCAGCCTAAATTCCGTAAGCTCCCCGAGCCGGAGGCGGTTGAGATCAAGCAGCTCCTCCACGTGAAGCAGATGAAGAACCTTCCGCTCATCAAGTTCCACGTAGATATCATGACACGTGTTCTGGGTATTACACCCGATGACATCATCGAGATTGTGCGACCGTCGCCAACGGCGGGTGATTACAAGATGTATCGTATCTGTGCAGTGTAATGCAACCTGGCGACACGCCAGCCATATATGGAAAGTTAAGTGTACGGAGCACTTAACTTTTGTACTAACCGGTAGGGAAGATGGACCAGATACGAAAGATGGTCGATGAAGGGATAATCCTGAATTTTGACGCATGTGTACAGAATTCACGTGTTAAAGCACTTGTCCCGGACCAGAGTCCTGCCGGTAGCAATACACGTAATGGACTCTGTGCCCCGTTCTATAAGACTGGTTCGTGGCGAGGTGGTATCAGTCCAGGAGTTGACGATCGCAAAGATACTATACAGAGCGAGTGGACTCAAGAACGGACTAACCAGTTTACTGCGATACGCGAACAGATAGTAAGTAATTTCAATAACGCCGTAACCACTATCAACTCACGTACAGCTGCAGCAGCCCTTGACTATCCTGGGGCCGCTAACGAGATAGCACAGGCAAAACAGACTGCTGTTAACTCCATCTCTCGTCTAGCAGCTGAGGGGACACAGATAGGGACTTTTGTCACATCAATGCAACAGTCGCAGAGTGGTGAGCTGATGATGAATGTGGCCGAGAAAGAGGCAGCTATACGCAAGATGGAGCACGAGAACAAGGCTTACCGTTTTCAAGAGGAGGCAAGCAAGGAGCGTACAGAGGGGGTCTATAACAAGTACGAGGGGAATCAACATGACGTCGTATTCTCTTATGCACCGTTTGAGGTGAGCTGGTCAGCGTGGTACTCATGGGCCCCGTACAACCCCTATGTCAACCTAAATCCTATGAGTCGTTCGGGCCTACTCTTTCTAGCGTTCTTTTTTGGGTTCTTAGCCGTTATGGCAATCGGTGTAAAGGCATTCACGACCTACACTAAGTTTGCGGCGACGGCGGGTATAATGTTCAATCCGCCCACGTTCTTCTCTAATCCTTTCAAACAGCCGTCCCTAGCCTCTCGTGCATCCGCATTACTACCCGGTCGAAGGGCACCCGATATTTTCAGGTATTGATTCACCTGATCCACCTTTTCTAACCTCTTCTTTTACGAGCTCCATAAAAGAAGATAGTTAATATATCAGAGAAGGACCCATGAGTGGCAACTACTTTGTTAACAGCGTCCCCGGCCTCGCAAATCCCGGTCTGTGCCCCGCGTCAACTGGCACGTTCGATGTGAACGGTCTAACCACCCCCTACGCTGGGGGCAAGGGTGGTATCGCGACTACAAATCTCACTCCTGATCCTAACACAAATCGGATTCCTACTGCTCAGCTTCAGACCTACGTCGCCCAGCTGATGTCTAAGGGCGTAATTCCTAACCACAAGCCCAAGCCAGGCTCCCCGGCCTCGGCAATGGCAACGGATATGGATGCCCTGGTGGAGGACGATACCGCTTTTTTTACAGCGGTACGCGACGAGTACTGTTACTACGAGGCCCGTTACGCGTTCGCCCTTAAGCGTTTTCTTACACTCTCGACGAGTCTGGACAACACGCAGAACGACGCGGCAAAGCAGATGTTGAACATCAGCACGATGTTGAATCAGAAACTGAATAACCTGTTGGAGGTTATCTCCTATGTTACGGAGTATCGCGTCGGTCTCATCAACAGCAACAAGGACAACATCAACAATTCTAATACGGGGATCAACAAGACGCTCGGCGACCTGAAGAAACAGTACGGTATGTTGTCGAGTGATAATGCGATCATTGAGACGCAGAAGGAGATGGTCCGCTATACAAAGGAGAAGAACGACAACGTACTCAATCAGCTTCAGCTCTTCATTGTGCTCAACGCTTTTGCGATTGGTACCGTATTTGCCATCTACCGTGCTGCTGCAGGTAGTTAGGCAAGCACCCCCAGCGTATGACTCGGCGGTATGAGTAAGTGCCAAAGTTAAGTACACCCAGTACACTTAACTTCTGCACAAACCGATTAATCACCCCGGCCAGGAACTACAAATAAGTCGTATCATTAGTAGAGCAACCGCGATGGGCAACACTATGTCTGGTTCAAACCCTTATATCCCATTGACTCAGACTTTCCAGGAGATGGAGAAGATCCAGTTCAGCTACGATTTGCGGAAGAACCCCGACGACTTTAACAGGTATGTCTCCGAGCGTACGGATCGCATTGCCAAAGAGACAATGGAGAAGAAGCGTGCCTCCTTCCAAAAAGCACACACTGATCTGGGCCGTTACATGGACATGGATCACAACGCCGGTTACTACAGCAACCGCAACAACGACCTTCTCTACGTCCAGGGCAAACTCCTTGAGCAGTCCCGGGCCGCGGTCTCCGGCATGAAGCATGACAAGGATCTGACGCGTCGCCAGACAGAGATCAACGAGTGGTACTTCAATGACAAGCTGGAGACGCTGTTTTTCCTGCAGATCTTCTTCATTACGATGTTGGGTTCGGCTATCGTCCTCTATTTCCAGAAGAACGGCATGATCAGTGCACCCTTTGCCGCGTTCCTCACGGCTATCCTACTTGCAATTGTCATCGGCACAGGGCTCTACCGTAACCAGTATACTGCCAACACACGCGACGCTCGCTTCTGGCATCGCCGCAGCTTCTACGACAAGAAGCTCTACATCCCCACTAAATCAGAGAGCGACTGTGCCTGTGACAGCACGTCCAATCTTATACCCGGTCCCCTCTCCCAGTGTGCCCAGAAGGGACTGGATGCTGCCAAGAATGTTAACAACGCTGCACAGCAGTACGCTGCTGACTCCGCTAAGCCCTACGGTCAGGCTGCTCTTGCTGGCTGGCAGAGCGTCACTGGTGGTGCCGATACAGCCGGTTCTGGTATCGTCAGTGGTTGGAACCAGGCCACAGGCGGTGCGGGTATCGCCCTTAGATCTATTGGCTCGCAGGCTCTATCGGACTCTAGGGCGAACTACAACCGCATTGGTGACGCAGCGTCTCGCGTGGAGAGCCAGTTGGAGGCTGATGCTGCGGCCTATATCACCGGTAATGGTATCAAGCGGCCCAGTAAGGGTAACGGTCTCACATGCCCTTTCTAAATACGATTCAACGAGATTGATTTTACTATTGGTCTGTTCAACAAACCAATAGTATTGGGAGACGTTAGGGAGACATGGGAGGACAAATCTCAGTGCCGCAATTTATTGCACAATTACCTAAACCAGTGCCACCACCACCGCCGCCGCCCCCGGATCCACGAGTGATACGTGAGCAGAAACGGGTTGAACTGACTATGGCTCGTAATGATTTGACAGGAAAGCAGCAGGCGTACGATGTTGTGGCTCCTGACGAGGCCTCGCAACGCAAAATAAATGAAGCAAATGCGGCAACAGCACTCTATGTAGCGGACATACAGAAGCAGTTCAATTATGAGACGAGGCTGTTCAATCAGAATCTGAATCAAGCTATCGCGCTCTCTAACTCTCCCACGTATAAGTTGGCTCAAAAATACACAAAAGTCCTTGAGCAGAAGCGTATAGAGGTTGAGCACGATAACATCAAAAATAGAGAACAGGCCTTCACTAACAGACGCCGCTTCCTAGATGCTGATCCCCAGTCTGGTGTACCAGGTATGGGCGGATTTCAGACAGTCGATGAACAGATTATGTTGGCTTTTTGGATCACTTATCTGTTATTCACCGCTATTTTGATCTTATATGTGATCGAGACAAACATATCGACTTTTGGCACCCCACCAAATATGAGAGACGCCCTACTGACCGGTGTTATCAGTTATATAATCGCTATATTCGTTGCACACAGGGCTATCCGCTATTTTGCGACCTAGGTGGTGAACTGAGCTCCGCCCCCCACATAGTTACCACTGATGTCCTCGCCGTCCAGAGCGACACGGACATCATTGTATGTGCGACCACCGTCTGTTGTCTTGAATAGACGCGTCATCCGCTCAATCAGCTCGGGCTTCTTGAGCACCTTGCGACCCGGCTGCGTAGAGATCCAGTACTTGTAGCGACTGGAGATCTCCGAGAGACTGGCCGTGCTACCCGTCTCGCGGATCAGCGTCTCGTTTGAGAAGGCCACGAACGAGTCATTGTCCTGCTTGTAGCGATTGATCGCCTCCATCACGCAGGGCGGGGACTTCTCCAGGCCGTGCTTGAGGTACCGCGTCTCCCAGTAGTGGAGCAGCAGGCGAAGAAACGCCGCCCGCATGTTGTTCTGCTTGAACTTGTCCTCCAGGTTGGAGTCCTTCTCGTAGATGTGGTTGGCCGCGTCGATCAGTGGATCGCCAGGATCCTTGAACGCGGAGACGAAGGGGATCACCAGCATACGACGCCACGTACCGCCGTCCATCGAGCCGACGGGTGGCAGATCGTTGGTCGAGAAGAAGATGCGACCCATGATCTTGAACTTCTCCTGATCAGCGAAGAGACCACGGGCCTCTACCACATCACCACCCGTGAACTGCTTGATGCGAGCCGTATTCAGCTTCTCACCCTCATCGGGCTCCTGCATATAGATGAAGCGCTTGGCCTTCAGCGTAATGATGTCAGGATTCGCCGCACCTGACTCTGGTCGCTTGCGAGTCAATGCAGCCGTGTTGAGCGACGTCTGATACTCGCCCAATGTGAACCGCATCATGTTGATCAGCACGGACTTGCCATTGCCGCCTGAGCCCGTCATAATAATGAACTTCTGCTCACGGTTGTCGCCCTCCAGACAGGAGGAGAGAAGAGTCAGCATGAACTCGCGAAGCTGTGCGTCAGGGAAGACCTTGGAGAAGAAGTCCGCCAACTCACGCTGCTCAGGCGTGTTGGGATCGAAGGGGAGCAGATCGCCCGACTTTGAGTCGTAGTCCATCACAATGGGCTCCAGCTCATTCTCGCGGCCCATTACGAACGAGATGTAGTCGTCGGGTCGCCCCTTACGAGCGTGGACCTTGGGCTGTGCACCGGCACGGATCTCGCCCCCAGGATAGTGCCGGAGCTCGATGACACAGTTGCCACAGGCGAACGTATCCTTTCGCTGATTCAGCTGATCAACAAAGTTCTCATCGTAGAACTTCTCATTGCACTCCTTCATGATGTTGTCCTTGAAAGGAGCACCCTCCAGAAGATTACAGGACTTCAGAAGGATCTTGGACTTCTCCTGCATCGCCTTGGACTTTGCCTGAGCCGCCTCGGCAGTCGCCACCGAGGCATCCGTTCCCAGAAGGGCACCGCCCGCCAGGGCTGCCAGACGCCCCGCCTCTGCCACAGCGGCCAGGTAGACACGTGCTACGTGGATAGTGAGGCGTGCTCGCAGCTCATTGTTCGACTTCAGCTTCTTCCAGTAGTTCCCCACGTACTGGAAGTAGTCCAACCGCTTAGGACCTGTAATAGTGCAGCAGAACTCGTGCTGATACATCCGCCGGACCAGCGTAGCCACCTTCACGTGCGTGGCATCAGGCTGGTTGATGATCCAGCCCACGTGTGACCGCTCAGTGATCTCCTTGTAGCGGCTCGGATTATCCTCCCTTGCCCAGAAGTGGAGCGAACCCAGGCGGATCTTCTTGATACCAGGGATGTTACTGAACGACCGCCACTTCTTGGCATAGACGTCGTCGTCCTCACCACTGTAGCCCTCGACCCGACGACTGAAGTCCACCCACTTCTTCAGCATCTTCTCGCCATCATTGATGTTGTAGAGACAGACACCCAAATCGATCCAGGAGCCGTAGTCCTTGGCCCGCCGCTCTGGATTGAGACACTTGTCGACCAGCTCACAGACCTGATTGATATCATCAGCGGTGTAACCGGGCTCATCGTGGCCCTCGGTTGCCTGGGCCTCGTTCAGTGTAAAGTCGTCCCCTAGGATCTCGTTCTGGGGCGAGGACGCTCCACCCAGAAGGGGTGTGACAGAACTTGCGGTCTGTGCACGCCCCGCCGGCTTACCAACACCCCACTTGGCCCGGTGAGCCTCCCACTCGAACTTACGATCCTCAAGGATCTTCATCGGTGTGAGAGTTGCGTGGCCGAGACGGATGCTGAGGGTCTTGGTCAGATCCCAGTCGTCGTACTCGCCAAGATCCTCCTCTTCCACACTCTCCTCCACGGCGGTGACCCGTGCCTCCTCACCGCCCACACCGACGTCAAGGTCGGACGGCACGACGATGATATTGTTGACGCTGTACCAGGCCTTGTCGGGTTTGGTGGCACCGTAGATGAACCAGTTATTGCTGTGAATCACGGACTTGTCGAAGATCTTCTCCTCGGTCTCGTAACCGATGGCATCGCCGAAGACCGACGCAACCATCCGCTTCTCGATCAAGTAGCCGCGAATAGTGTGCTGCGTCTGTGGATCGAGCGTGAGGTCAGGGCAGATGATGTGAACACCGTCCTTGTGGTTGGTCTTCTCCTTCTTGGTCTCCACCTCAGGAGCCGGCTTCAACATCACGAAGAAGCGAAGGGGCTTCCCGTTCAGGACGGAGAGGTCGAAGAAGCGATAGAGTGCAGCGGCATACTGAACCACAAAGTTGTTCAGCATCTCGTCCTCGATGCGTCGCTGGATATGCGAGCCGGCGGTGTACTTGAAGTCAAGATCGATGCAGATAGGACCGCCATGGGGCAGATGCTTCTCCAGAAGACCACAGGCCTTCGGTTTGTCACCAAAGATGGTATCGTGCACCATCTTGAGGAACTTTTCGTAGTCCTGTTCTGGGATAGCATATTTTCCCATAGTTGTACCTGCCCACTCGGTGATGTTCTCCTCCCCCTTTCCTGATACGCGATTGCGATCCAGGCATTCACGGAGTAGCAGATAGTCGTCCTTAACAGTCTTAGGCGGCATGATTTTGTATCACAAAAGTATGTCGACTTTGCCACTCAATTTTTAGCTCTAAAGAGTAAAAGCCCCTTCAGGTGATAGGATTGTATGGGACCGATCCTCCTCCTCCAACATGGATCCGCGGCACAGCCTCGCGTATATTGTCACCCAGTGTGGAGAACCTGTAGGAGACCGCCATAGAAAAAAAGTCGAAGACTTCGCTCTTGTTATCATAATCGCACATCTCTACCGCCAGATCAATCATCCGCTGTTTATTCTTGTAATAGTGTTCCAATATCTCGTCGTGGAATTCGTGTGCAAACGCGGGCGGACCTGTAATCATCTTCAGAAAGGCCGTCTCCAGATTAGCGTGCAGAATCATCCGCGAATAGATCTCCCCCTCTGTACCCAGTGCTCGCGTCTCAAACCCAGGCTCGTTCGCCAACGGCTTATCCACCAGCACAGAGGTGAGCACACACAACAGTAGTGTACTCAGACTCTGGCATCCAGACCATCGGTCACCCACGTGCCATGTGTTAAGTAGGGAGAGACAGACTTTGCCTTCGCGATACATATTCGGGTTGAATCGCGTGCGTCCGTCCTGTGTAAGTGTTAACATCGCAGGTGGGGAAAATGGATAGTCATTCGGAAATTTAATAGAGAAAAAGTAGTACCCGCCCTCATAAGGGGTATTAGGAGGTCCTATTACCAGGGCGGTCCCCTTAGTCATATCCGATTCATCAATGTGATAGTAGATTCCCTGTCTACGCATATCGTCTGATCCCACGTTTTTTATATCGGCCTGTATTCGCTTTCTTGCAGTAGGACTCAACATCCCTTATATATGAAAAACACTCTATTTTATTTAGGTACTGATTCAATCTCCCTGAGGATCGCTTCAGGGGCGCACTGGGCGGGATCGACTTCTGGTCGTCGCAGAAAACGATAGATCCCTTCGTCAAATTCGATCTTCTGGAGACGTACAGAGGACGGGATCCCGTGAGAATTCAGTCCTAGCAACAGGTCTGCCACCCCATACTGATATTTCACCGTCATCCATCGGCGTACAATCGCTAGCAGCTCAGGGCTGAGAAACTGGTCTAGTGGAAAATAGCAGTGGATGGAGTAGATGAACTGACAGAGATCACGCCCCTTCTTGAAACAGGCGTAGCGTGATCCGAAATAGGACCCAGCTTCTATCCTACTCATCTCAGCATCAGGGGCTTGAGGCCCCTTTGCAATACAGGCAAATCCGTAATCTATCAGTACCAATTTAGGAAGTACTTGGTCGGGGTCACGTATCAGAATGTTATTGATCTTGATATCGCGGTGATTCATGCGTAGCCGCCTCTGTAGGATCTCTAATAGCGTTGCCATCTGTTTCAGAAAATGGAGGAAGAGCCTGTCGTTGTATTCGACCGCAGTGGGTCTGAAATGTGCCTGAAGAAAGATCATCATTGTCCGCCCGTGAATATACTCCATTGCTATACAGACAGACTTGACATCCAGGAAGGTCAGTGGCTTAGCGACTCTGGCGTGGAGAAAGACCTCGTAGACTCGCGGAATAGCGTACTCCATGGGCGTCCCTTTCACTGTGATAAAGGCCATGGTCAGCACAGTAGCCTCGTGAATATGTGTCTGAATGTCCTCCTCGATGATTCTGGTCCGTTGCGATTCTGTCAGGAGCAGCTCCTCTGCTGAGAGATGCACCGGTGATTCTTTCACAACAATAGTCTCTCTGGTCGATTCGTCTACGCTATAGCCACCAGTCTGATCCCTGAAATAGAGTTTTCGTATGACTTTGTAGACTGCTCCGTAAGTCCCTTCGTCCATCTTAGGTCCCCATTCGTAGAGTGGTAGTGATTCGTTACCACTCAGGTCCAGAAGGGGTCTGGTGTGGTGTTCAACTGAGCTGCCCTGAACTGTCTTTACAGTTATCTTGGCTATATTTCGCCAAGTGGGCATCACCGAATCGGCAAAATCCTCGCCGACGGAGCAGCCCACGAATCCGTGGACACCCAAGTCAAATACCATCCCTAAAATGACACGTGATTAAAACCTGCTCCAGAGTGCAAATCTCTCAGTCATCTGGTGCCGGTCCTGTTTAAAATTACGTCCATACGACGCAACCAATCTATAGCGATCGGCTCCTGTTCTGTGGAGAGATAGATCTCATGCCAGTCCAGCTTCTCCAGGACTAGACTCGTAAGGGCATCGTTCTCTCCCGCTGTAAACTCCAGATGCTCCACAATGGTGTCCGTCTCACTCACAGACGCACCCATAAATCTCACCAGCTCCACCCCATTCGTCATAATACGAGAGAGAGCATCGAGCCGCTCGTTCTCTGTCAAGAGACTGTCGTTGCTGCCTGCATCCATCGTCTCCAGATATCTAGTAAAGTCCTCCCATTTTCTGAAAGCTCTATAGCCCAGCTGTCGCTGTATAGAGACAAGATCATTCTCGTATTCCTGTCTCTTGAGAAGGTGTTTCATATAGTGAATCTTGGACTTGATGTCGGTCCGGAAGGACGGTACTGAATCCTGTTGAAGTGAATAGAAGTGGTGTAGGCAGATGATTGCCGTAGCTTCTCGTGTCATAACCGGTTCTATAACCTCGCCACTGATTGTGGGTGGTGTCATAAAATAGAAACAGTCACCGTCGCATATGGCCTCATGGTAGGGTTCAAACTTAAAGTAGATGTACGCTGCACCCCGCCAGTCACAGCCGTCGATATTGAAGTTAGTGTTTTCGGGCTGCAGATTCCCAGAGAGATCCGTACTACGGATGGAGCCCGATGGACCCACTGAGACGGATCTGATCAATTCGGCATTCAGTGGGCGTCGCATGGATTTGAGCGTAATAGCCCGATGCCGTATCGACTTACGTGTGGTGTTCATTAGAACAGAAAGATAGCTTCATTTTAAGCACTAACAGTTTAAAGTCGGTAAAATTTGACAGATAAAACGTGCCAGATAGTAAGGACAGATGGAGGCCGAATATGAAGAGACATACGACGACGGTGCAGAGGAGGTTTACGAGCCCGAGGAGGGCTTCGAGGATGATGTGGCAGACGGCGTTATTGATCCGGTCGCCGGTGGTCCGAAGCCCTCTTCAGAGACCCAGGCACTCTTGACACACCACCCAGAGATCTGGGTGGACTACGCCGAGGCCATCACCGAGAAGCTCTTGAAGCCGAAACGTACGTGTTACCCCTTTCTTACGCAGTTTGAGCGGACAAAGGTGCTCAGCTTCCGGTCGAGTCAATTGGCTCAGGGTGCTAAGCCCTTTATCGAGGTGGCAGACGACATCACGGATGTCTACACGATTGCACGTATGGAGCTGAAAGCGAAGAAGCTCCCCTTTATCATTAAGCGGCCGCTCCCGGATGGCGACTATGAGTACTGGCGTCTCACCGAGCTGGAGGTCTTCGATTAAATTGTCGTATCGCAAACTCAAGAACTCCCTTCAGAGAAGAGAGTTATTAAATTCGGTATAACAGGTTAGGTAAATTAACTGCAAGAGCGTAGGATGAATATTAAGATCAGGGTAGCCTACAGGCTCGGTAATTTTCTTAAGCAACTGCGATACGCTATACATATAGGACTATTTTACAATTATAACGTAATAATTCCCGAGCACGCCCTACTGAATACTACTTATCTGGTAATTAACAATACCATTACAATGGATGCACAAGAGATTACGAACAAGGATGAATTTTTTTATAGTAAGAGAATTGATAATGTTGATAAATCTGCATTTTCAATGAATAGAGCGAAGGTGAGAAACATGATTAAAGAGATCTTTATACTTAAATCATCCCCCATAAACGGGAGCGATCACGTTGTGATACACATACGAAGCGGGGACCTATTTAGTGAGCGGCGACCGCATGGAGCATATTTGTCACCGCCATTATCATACTATACAGATATAATTAGCACCCGCAGTTACGAAAATATATATCTAGTAGCCGAAGACAGGAGGAACCCCTGTATTAATCGGCTATTAGAGTTGTACCCAAAAATTGTATTTAAGTTACAGACGTTAGAAGACGACATTAAGCTGATTTTGGCAGCTAGCAACGTCATAATGAGCGTTGGGACATTTATACCCGAACTCCTAAACCTATCAGATAATATAAAATCGATACATGCACCGAGTTATTGGCAGCCTAGTGTAATCGTCTGCACTGTTCACAAGACCGATTTAAGTCATTATCACAAAATTATGTCTCCTTGGAGAAATATCCCCGAACAGCTACAGACAATGCTAAGTTACAGGCTACCGCCTGTAAATCAGGTTTCCCTATCAAAATAGGATGTTTGCCGCAGCAGCAGACCTGTGAGCCAGGTCAGCGACCCCATACATCGATTCGCTCTTGAGGCGGAACAAACCCAGGTTCTGTAGACCGGAATCCGAACGCCTCGTAGAACGCGTCAAAGTGTTTCAAGACCACGTTGACACGGAGCTGAGCGGGTGGGTGTACATCTGTTTTTACGTCCCGTTCTCTCTTTGCCGCATGCTCCTTTGCAGCCCAGCTCTTCGCATATTCTATAAAGTACTCTCGCAATTCCTCGGGTCGCCCTCCACGTCTCTTAATCACATCGATACCGATAGCCACTGCTCCGAAATCCGCCAGGTTTTCACCTAGTGTCAACTCTCCGTCTATGGGTATTCCAAAATAGGTCTCTTTGTCATAGGCATCTATCAATTGACGGGTCCTGTTCTTGTACATCTCCACGTCCATACTGGTCCACCAGGGGTAGAAGTTCCCCTTACGGTCGTACTTGTGTCCCTCCTCGTCGAATCCGTGTGAGATCTCATGACCAACAATATTGCCCAAGCCAGCTAGATTCTTAACGTAGGAGGCCTGGAGCGAGAAAAAGGGCGGCTGAAGAAAGCCCAAGGGGATACAGAGCTCGTTCATCTCAGTGAAATAGTAGGCGTTTACTGCATAACACGGGTTTGCCCATTTACGTCTTTCGCGTGTTGATATACCGTTCAGAAAGCGGTTCTCTATTGCTGTCTGCTGCTTCCGTACCATCAGGAGGTTCATCAGGAAACAGGAGCGATCTACGGCGACCCCCTCTAACTCGTTGTGCCAGACGTCAGGATAGGCAATTTTGAGACCCATGTTATCGATCTTATCTTTTGCCACGGCCTTGCTTCCATCAGAGATCCAATTCAACTTGTCAACCCTCCGTTTCGTTGCAGCAATAATTGTGCTGCATAATTCGCTCGCCGAATTACGAATTCGTTTGAAATCAGCAGGGGCAGTAGCAATATAGAGACGCCCCAGAAGATCTGGACAGACTTCGTCGCATACTGTAAAGACCCGCCGGTCAACATGATAGGGTTTTTTCTGGCCGCTGAGAAATCGGTTGAAGAATTCAAAATGAATTGTCTCGAACGGCTCAGGAAGGATCCCCGTTAGTGAGATGAGGACCATTGATTTAACCATAAAAGCCCAGTCAGCCAGGGTCTTTCGCTCTACCCAACTATTGAGCAGTCCCATAAATTGTGGATTTGACACAATAATTGTCGCAGAAGCAGATATGCTCTCGGGTACACCGTACGCCGCGAAGAGGGCCCCAAAGTCTATGGCAGGGTAGCGGGCCTGTAAGAGAGAGAGGTTGTGTGGATTGTAGGTGATTTCGGTAGAATCTTCATCTTTAGGCTCCCAACAGGTTTCAGCAATTGCGGTCTCTAATTCTAGGAACCGTTGTGCAGCCCTGCCTCCAAATCTGGTAGCTGCGAAAAATCGGCGTACGTAGACCTCGTAGGCCTTATAGACGGGTCCCTTCTCCTCGAACTCCTCTTTGATAATTCCTAAATTCGGATCCGAGAGTACTAGATTGAAGTGATCGTTATTGTAGATATCAAATGTGGTACCGACCGTCAGGGGTGTTCGAAGTGCGAATGTGTTGAGGCGACCAATTGTTCTGAAACAGTCTGATATCGTGGTCCACGAGGCACACTCTCTGTCTAACAGATCCGTTATGAAAGCCAGGTCATTGGCACGGCCCGTGTAGGTACTCTCGATAAAGTCGCCAAAGCGGGTTCCGCGGTGCCGCTCCTCCCTAATGCATCGGATGCAGGTCTCACGAACACTCTCTTCAAGGAGTTCAAAGACACTTGTAGAGTCGCTGTCAGTAGGTATACTGTGTTTAGCCAGCCAGGACTTATTGAGATCCTGATAGAAGGTCCTTAACCTCATCCCTACCGGTTAGTGTGAAAGTTAAAGAGCTAATAACGTCTTGCACCGAATTTAAGAACTCCCTTCTTCGAAGGGAGTTCTTAGATTTGCGATACAATAGTAACCAAGCCAGTCCCAAAGGGTGCTTATGACTTGGCGGTAGCTGTTTAACTTTGCGCCAAGTACCGCTCTTAGCAATCGATCAGAGTACGTAGAGGGTTTTAGGAGAGTGAGAGGGTGAGGTTGTTGCCGACGTTGTTGCCGATGCAGCCGCAGAAGGCACGGCGGTCACCAATGCAACATTAGGGTGCTCGACACGTTTCGGTTCACTTTGCGACCGAAATACCACGCTACGCCTACCACGCCCTCTGGAAAGATCCAGGGGTCCTGGAGCAATGGGAGCGTACCCGCCATCGTCCCCATGAATATTCAACATCTCCTAATTGCTGCCTAGCTATTTTTAATAATAAACAGCAGACCATTCATAAAACGCCGGAAATCCTCAATAAGATCGGACTGAGTAGCAATAAACAGTATCAATCCAAGGGACCCAATAGGCGTTCGGAGTTGATTAGCATACGTTGTGCTAGCAAATCCCAACACCAAGCAGATTACAGCAGAAAGCTGCACTACAAACCGACCAGACTCGCGTACCAAGGCCGGAACATTGCTCTTAAGAATAGTACACCGTGTCTCACCGTCCTTATAGGAACAGTGTTGAGACCCCACGAGCTGCGTAAAAGTAATATCGATTACTGATCCTATAAGCAGCGGTGCAACAATAAAGAGGATAATTAGCATATAGAAAGACGGTTCGCCTGTAGCTGTCAAGCTGGTTACTGTATAAGAGTTCATCCCTAACGTCTTGTACCAAATTTAAGTGCTCACACTGTGGGAGCATCAGCGTTCTCCGACCAGCTCTGTCTGAGAAGAGTCGTAGCGGGCGGTGCATCGGGCTGTAGAGGACCTGATAGAAGTTCTGCCGTTATCTCGTGAGGATGTTCATTCTGATTCACGTAGGGTCCGAAAAATGCGGTCCAATCCTCGGGAGCCGCCTCAGTGATGCGACCCGTGGTCGAGTCCCACCAGCGAATCACTGTGGCTTTTAATGTGGGGCGATTAACATCACTGTAGACAGCTACAGGCCACCAGTGATTCTTCCAGCAGCACCACGGTGCGTCGGCTGTATCGGGATTGGCTCGCCGCCGTTCAATCAGCTCGGCTGGCATCCCCACTGGCGGCTCCGAATAGATCTCATAATGCCATTTCTGACGGTAGAAGCGACGCCAAGACTCTCCGTACATCCGCTGGAGCAGATGGATCTTCTCGTGTGCAATTATATGCTCAACACGATGTTTAGGTAGGTCGACGGGTAGTGCGATTACATCGATCCCACGAGTGTGGGGTAGGCCCTCTTCACATGTTTTGGGCATCATCCAGATCCATGTACTCACGTGACCCAGCTTGCGTTGAACCGTGTAGACGGCCTTACAATCGTTGCCTTCACGAGCCTTGCGATCCAGTGTTGACCACTTATGAGACCAGTCATAGTCAAAGTACTCCGCTTTAGTACCTAACTTCGGCAGCAGCTTTAGTGCCGAATAGACTAAGTAGACTGTGACCCCCAAAATGCATCCGATCACTGTTATCCAGAGTGGATCCATTCCCTAACGTCTTGTACCGATTTTAGGTCAACAATAGTAACCAGGCCGGTCCCGAAGTTGAGCCTAGAGAATGAACTCCAGAACCACGTGAATGGGCCAATGATCGCTCCACCAGAGCCGCGACATAACCTCTATATTGTGTATGACAGGTAAGACGTAGTTCATCCACCTACGTGGCACAAAGGCAACATGATCTAGATCCTCGCCAGTAGGCTCAAACGTGTGTTTGCATATACCGTTTTTAGGCCCTGTCAGATAGACCAGCTCATCGTGTACCTCGTCCTCGGAGTTCAGGTCGCCTATAATGAGCGAGCGACACTGACCCACAGTCTCTAGATACGCCATAATCTGGTCCATCTGGTGTTTTCGTATAGGACGCGTATCCATACAGCCGGCAAAGTAGTTGATGTAGTGATCTGCCTGCATATGCGTGTTCACTATAATCAGGTCCAATGCGGCAGCGTCTCGAGATCCGAGTTTCAGCCAGTGAAAACCCTTGTTTGCAAGCTGTTCTGCACCGGCAGACTGTTCATAGGCCACAAAGCCACTCTCTTTCACGATCCATCGATCCGCACGCACAGCTGTCACTAGACCCGACCCTAGAAGACGTCGTGCCCCCAGATCGTTGGGTCTGAGTACAGTATATCCGTTTGCGACAAGGCTGTTCGTCAGACCTTCGACACGACCGGGTGTAAAAGCCTCTTGAATACAGATGAAATCGTAGTCGCAACCGTTAAACCACTCGTAGAGTGGTTCTGTCCATGAATCGGGCAGAAAGGGGAGCCCGTGAATATTGTACGAAAAAATTCTGAGCCGCATCTGGGCACAGCCTCACCTAGTAGATTCGGGGTTTACTAGGTAGAGGCTTTGCCGCACGCCCGTTGTACCAGTACGGCCCTGAACCGTTCCGTAACGTGCTTTCTCTGTACTACCCGTTCGGTTTCGCTCATTAACGCGCGGCAGACTGCCGTCTCGAGGTACCTGAGTTCCGCAAGCAGCCGTGCGTAGGTCTCTCTTTTTGGGACCGCGATTCGCAGGGTGGGGTGGGGCGACATTGTGGATGACACGTCGCCAAACTCTAAAAGTGTTTTCAATTTTTTACTGCCGCCACTGCTTGCCGCAGTTCAAGCAGCGGATGAAGATGGTCATCGGCTCATCTGCAGAACGGGTCTGCATCTCATAGTACGTACACTGCCGCTTGTAGCACCGCCCGCACTTGAACTGATCCGTGGCCATGTCCTTGTTCCCCTCCAGAAGCTTGGTCTCCCGCTTCATCTGCTGGTCCATCAGCTGTTGCCAATTCTCAGGATAGAGCTCGCCGTAATTCATAAACGCAATATCGTGCGGTTTGAACTCCCCATCCTTCAGTCGCTCGAGTAGGCGGGGGTTATTCACATAGGAGCTGGGAACGAGGTTGGTGATGATCCGCCGTGCCAGAATCGTGTAGAGACTGATAAAGCCAGGGCTCTCCCAATTCTTGCGAATTCCGTGCTTGTCGGCCTCCTGTAGTGCGGCGTTGTAGATACCGATCTCTAGGTCCTGCTGCTGGATCTTAGTCAGATCCTTGTCGAGGAGATTGCTGAGGGTCAGACGGATCGTCTCACGGGCGGTCATTTTATCTCGTACTATGTCTCAGCAAGCGAATCAACTTTAACCCATTTTATAGATTAATTATAGAATGATACTTATGAGTACCAGACTGCCTAAAAAAGAGTTATATACAGTTAATTGTCTATCAGGAGTATCTAGGCGTTGCGATTGGTTTATCAATGGTACCCGCTTGCTGAATATTAGCAAGACATCTGCCCCCAAAACAGTATTTCTAACAGCGTACAGAGGAGGCAAGGGCGTCAACTATCTTGTGGATAAACTGTTGCCTAAAATCACAAACCGTTTTGTATTGATTGTAGCCTCCGATGACTTCACCTTTCCATCCGGTAGGGGTGATCTGCGTAAAAACCTATATCGCTATTCTCAACAATCGATTGCTCGGCTTCTGGACTCGCCTTATCTGATACAGATATATGTAGAGAATCTGGATACCGAACATGTTAAAATGACCCCTATACCACTCGGTATACTGCCATGGGAGAATACTGAACATCCTATTGAGGAATCGGTTGATTTCACCCTTAAAAACACGCTCTGTCTCTGTAGACACCGAAGCAGACCATTGGAGAGCAGACAATGGAACGACAGGTTAACTGTAGACCGTCTCTGTAAAACTGTATGGCGTGATTTTGTTAAGTTGATAGAGGAGGAGATACCCAGGGAGGATTTTATAAAGGAACTCAAGCAGGCTAAATTTGTCTTATGTATTCACGGAGGTGGCTATGATCCGTGCCCTCGGTTTTTTGAATGTATTCTCTATGGAGCTATTCCAATTATTCAGCATTCACCGCTAGACGAGGTGTTTTCTAGATTCCCTGTAGTGTTTATCGAGGATCTAACAGAGGGGTCCCTCTCTGAAAAATTTCTATTGGGTAGACTGGCTGAAACAAGAGACTTCTATACGGGTGAGAAACGGAAGCAGGTCTTATCGATGCTAACACTTGATTACTGGTGGCAGATTATTACGAGTAGACTATCAAATAAAAATTTACTGATAAGTAGAGATGTCTCTACCACCACCGTTTGTTCTGAAAATGGACCGACCGACCGTAGGACCTGACGGTGAGCGGATCATGTTCACCCTCCCTATTCGAGATCTGGAATCTGCACTCGAATGGTTCAAGGGCAAGATGGTGATCAACGAAGCCCTTGCAGGAGCCGCCGATGGGATCTACACCTGGTTATTGAAGGATGGGGGGTTTGCGGCTCTTCCCGTAGAATCAGAACAGGAGATTGGCAGTGTCCATGCGAATCTCTGGTCATGGACACCATCAATGGGACGAGTCGTAGCTGCAGGTGAACTACGCAAAGAGGGGGCAACACTCGATTACAATCTTCAATCAGGGAGTTTTATGAAACCCTATCTGAAGACTGTCGATATACAGCAGCGCCTGGTCGCTGCTGTTAGTAAGAGATTCAGAGAATTAGGTCTTATGCCATTCTTTCTGAAATGTAACCCAAATGGGATTGTAGACTGCACACATAGGTACGAAGCTCTATCCGGTAAGAGTATTATAGACGAAACGCCAATTGTAACACCATCAAAGGATCTGTTCTTCTATAGAGCATTTTTCACGGAAAAACAGTTAGACAGACCCGGTTCTATGGGTGGTATAGCTAGGGCTTTGGCCAACGAACCTGTGATTGGTGGCCGGCGCGGTCGTAGTCGCAAGACTAGAGGACGTACTCGTCGGGTACGAGTTCGGCGACGTGCATCCATTTAGGGATCTTCTTGAATGCCACACCAACAACCTTTGATTTCAGTACAGGCATCTCGTCCTCCACCTCCTCCTCCTCTTCAACTTCGCCTGGTGCAACATCGTCGTCAACCTCCTCTTCGTCAATCTCGTCTTCCAGGTCCTCCTCCTCGTCCTCGTCCTCGTCGTCTTCCTCTTCCTCCTCCTCTTCCTCTTCGAATGCACCGGTTTTGGAATTGTAGAACCGCTTCCAGTGATCGGCCGTGAGATTCACTACAGTAGACCCACCCTTCTCGAGACTCCCCACAACACACGCGTCGCCGAATAGCACAGTGGTGTCAAACGGGACAGGCAACTCGTGCTTGTTCTCTGTACCTGCACGTCCCTCCTTATAACCGTAGAGAGTGAACTTCATCTTCTGCCAAGTCCAGGACCCGACAAGAAGTGGCCCCTTTGCCCGCTTGAAGGCTTTAGCAATGCCCGCCTCTACACCAATAGTGGTGTCGAGAGTGCTGACCTTGATACCACCTTTAGCAGTCAATACGATAAAACTTGACATCTTTGAATTGTCTATTAGGCTGTTCAAAGGGTTCAAATCTTTAGGTAAAAATGGTTAAAATTCGTGTTGAAGCCTCATACAATCTGACTGCGGAACCTCTCGAGTTCATCCCTGTTGCCGTGTCAACACGTACAGTCTACCTCTGGTCGAATAAACGGTCCCAATTTGTGAGCGAACAGATCTGGCAGGTGATGATGCGTGCATCACACTACGATGACGAACCACCGACCGCCTTCGTAGAACTCTGGCGACCCGCCTTCGATGAGAACCCGCCAGTAGAGGTGGATGACACATGGATCGAGAACTATAAGTCTATTGAAAAGGAACGGGTCACGCTGGAGTGGCATCCTTCTCATAAGTCGCTTCGGGTTGTCTGGTCCCAGACGGAGGAGACTCTTCGATCAGGGAAGGTTCTGGCTTCCGCACAACAAGAGGTTGTACGACTGGCTCTATCACCCCTGCAGCTACCGGTGATGGACTGAAGCTGAGTCTAGGGAGACACCTGCATACACGAGAAAAGCAGCCCCGCCGTGGTACAGGGCGAACGGGGTCATTCAACATTGCAACGTAATGCGGTAGAGCCTCTGTCATAAATCTCTCTATTTTCAAGCGTCGCTCATTCGCAAGGGTTGTAAGATGCGCCTTCACGAAAGCAGACTTGTATAGCAGATTGAGTGTAGAGATAATGATCTCTATTTTCTGCTCTTCCCGGAATTTATCAAGACAGGGACCGATAAACTCTGCAGTCTCGGTAATCAGATCGAGACTGAACTCCGTCTCTTGCATACGGTTACGAAGATATCTCTCGGCGGAAGCGTATACGGCATTAACAGCCGATGCCACGGGCTCCATATCTAATCAACAATCTCGACCCCGGTTTAAATCGTGGCGCGTTTTCGCGTAAGTCCGATTCTGTCTAACATTTAGAATAGTGAATGCTTCAGATACTGATACTGGTAACCGTGATCGCCGTACTGGTCTTCTCGATATATTCAATTATAAGCGTTGTATCGAAGAAGCGGTCAGCTCCCATTAAGGAGACCATGTACGATGTACCTTACAAGTCGAGCCTAGACGAGCCGTCGACCGTACCTGTAGCCGTGCCTGCCCGCGTGATGCAGCCTCAGGTCCCCGAATCTCTGCCGGCGTCTCTTCGTGAGCCGGTTGCGGATTCTGCACTCCCTGCCTCTGTGCCCGGTCAGACCAGTGAGGAGCTGAGACAACCGGAACCACTCCAGGAACGTGTCTATCAACAGACAGAAGAGGCCCCTAACGCCAGAGATCCGTATGATCAAAAGGACAACATGGCCCTTTTCGGGTCAAATCTCCGCCATCCCGAGGCGATCATGAGTAATGCGGCGACAGATCGATTCGCCACACTGGATACTGATGTAGCGTCAGGAGTAGCAAGCGAGGTGAAGCGACCTACGTCGTTAGACGAGCAGACGTTCTCGGCAGAGATGGCTCAGAATGGCGGTCAATTCATGAACGGTATCTTTGCATTTGATAACACGGATACGGGTACGCAATTCTCGGCGTTTTAACCGCTGAATGAATTAGGGAGATGAGATCCAAGACGGACACATTTATTAACATACTCCTCATATTGATAATAGCGGTTGGAGCGGCATATCTGATCCACAGCTACATGCCCAAAACACTGGAGGGATTTGAAGAGAATCAGACCCCTCTGAACCAACTTCCTGTTGATGCAGTAGTCTACATCAACTTAGACGACCGTACCGATAGGAGAGCCGAGATTACTGCCGAGCTTAAAGCGATCGGTATGCCCGAAGAGAAGATTCACCGACTCTCCGCTGTAAAGCGAAAGTGGGGTGTATTGGGTTGTGCTCTGAGTCACGAGGCAGTGATGCGATTTATCATAGAACGGGGCTGGAAGCGTGTATTGATCCTAGAAGACGATGCCGGCTTTGAATACAAGGATCGTAAGCGTTGGAACGAGGGTGTTGCTGACATAACAAAACTGGTGGCGGGCAGCGGTGATACGAATCTGGACGCGACATGGGACGTTATCTTTTTGGGTGGATTTATCCGTGATCCGTCTGGACCCGAGAAGACGGAATATCGCACGCTCTGGCATACCAGAAACACCTCATGTCTGCATGGGTACATTGTTCGCGGCGAATATGCTAAGAAGATCCTACCTCACATCGAGGCCTCTAACCAGATGTTGATGAAGCACCCACCCAATGTGGCACAATACTACGTCGACAACGCAATGCCCAAACTGATGGAGACCGATAGATGGTTTATCTCTATACCCACGTTGGCGTATCAACGTGAGTCCTATTCGGATATAGAGGGGAAGAATGCGAATCAGAACGAGCCCTTACGTGGTGAGGTCGTGAAGGCGTGGAAGGCAGGGTCCGTACTGGCTTAAACCGTCGCCGCGTTATATCAGTAAGATGAATACGAAACAGCAAAAGCCCCTTATCAAGCTACAGCGTTGGGGAGGCTCATTTCAAGTAGAGGTCGTCAGTGACCCATCCGTGAAGCAATCGCTTTTCGGATGGATGTCTGCTCAAGAGCTAGGTCCACAGTCGGCCTGGCGATTCGCTAACATGTTGTCTAGTAAGTCGCTAGGTGTGGTCAAGCACGCCCCAATGTTTGTCAGTAAACGGCCGGGTCCTGCACGCACAGGGTATCTCTGTTTTTATACCCCCTTGAAGGTGGCTATCTATATCGAGGATGTTCCCGTCGATCCGAAGATCTGTATATTACGTATGCGGCATTCGCCGTCGATCTACACGGCGGGTGGTGCTATCTTTGCGGCCACCCTCTCAGTTCCTGAGTCAACTCTCTGGATCGAGGATATTCTCTTCTGGGAGGGCCGCAACCTCTGGTCATCTCAGTCCTTTACACAGCGGTGGTCGATTCTGAAAAAGTGGTTTGAGACGGATTGGGCCGAGGACACGGCTATTCAGCGTGGACTCTCAATTAAGCCTCGGCAGCCGCTTCCATTGACCAGCTTCAATCCAGAGGCGGGAGACGTATGGGAGTTCATTCCTGACGACAACAGCCGCAGACGCCTGATCTGGAAGGACAAGCGGTTGAATCGTGTAACGCTGAACTCCTATCCTCAGAAGCCCAAGCCGCGTATCGAGCGTCCTGTGGAACAGACGCAAGCCGAGCAGGCCAAAACGCAACAGCAGGTCGTGACTAAGACCTTCCAGGCAGGGATCCTCGACACATATTTCCCCACCCTGACGGGACCCTCAGACGGCTCACTAGTGGCGATCGCCAAGAAGGATCTTACGGGTCCAGACGTCTATTCTCTTTTTACCGCTGACGCAAAGTCTCTGGGGATTGCTGTGATCCGCAAGATGGCACTCAGCCACGCAATGCGGACTCATTGTACAGAGAAGACGACCGTACGTGTGGAATGGAACTCCTCGTTCGACCGTTGGGAGATTCTGGATGTCAACGTTACAGCCAACCCGTCGCCCCATAGCGATTTCACAAAAAGTCTGGCTAAGAAGTAGAATGGTGCGACGCAGCACACGCAGACGCAATCTCAAGCACGGTGCAGGCTGGGGCATGGGTCCTCCCCTCAGTACAACTGCGTATTATCTTCCTGAATACAAGAGCTCTAGCAACTGTTACAACTCGGCTCGCCCCGGTGCTATACAGAGTAATCCTGATCCGGCCAAGGCTCAGACACCGATGGCAGGAGGCAGGTCCCGGCGCATGCGAAGCAGCAGACGCACGCGGCGTGTGCGTGGTGGTGGCTGCGGTTGCATGAAGATGTCTGGTGGTAGCCGCCGCCGTCGTTCGGTCAGACGCGTCGGCGGTGGCTGCGGTATGAAGTTGAACGGGGGTCGTAGGACGCACAGGCACCGTGGTGGCCGCTACACGGTTGATGTAGGCCAGAGCATCGGTGGCGACGGCCCCAATGTCGCCGCATTGCACTCCAGCATCCCCTGTGAGGGCCACCACGCTATGCCGCTTAACCCCACATCGGCTGGCATGCTGACCTCCACCACCGATCTGGACGTCAACGTCAGCGGCTTGAGACCCGGTGCGGCAATGTTCGGCGGCGGCGCCCCTGCTGGCGAGCACCCGCTCGCCTACACCGCCCCTACAGCCGGCTACTCCTTCACTCCAAACATCCGTCAAGGCCTGGAGCTGAATCCCGGTCAGATCCCGTATCAGGAGGTCGTACCCCAGAACTCGCTCTGCACGTCGAGCACTTGCGACACGGCTATTGCGGCGATCAACAAGCAGTAGAGCATCCTGATTGCTAACTGTGGTAAAACTCATTACTCATTTGGTGGCTATATTAATCCCAAATATAGATCATTACAGAAATATTGTAAATACTAGATAGAGGTTACCCCCAGTCTTAAGCACCCCTACAGGTGCTTAATACTTGGCGGTATAGATATTACATCTAGTATCACTAAATGCTATTTAAACACGTTAACGGTGATTAGTTATACTATGGAGGCACCGCCAGCCGCCAAAATCTGTTTTATTACAGCTATATACGGTGGTTACGAAAAGACCTGTAAGCCGTATGCAAAGCAGACAGTACCAGCCGATTTTATCTGCTTCACAGATAGTAAAACACTAACTCCAAACGGATGGACGATCGACAACACCCCATATCATCTAACAGACAAGAGCCACCTAGATAACGACACATACATAAACTCGCTTTCTAATAACACGCACACATTCAACGTTGCTAAGTACTATAAACAGGCATTTCAGAACATACCCATCCTTAAAAAATACGACGCGATCGTATGGCTCGACGGATCCGTTGAGATTATATATGATAAAACAGCGGAATACATACTAAGCAGAATATACACCCATAAAATTATTGGTTGGCACCATGAATTCAGAAATGGAGTACTACGTAACGAGGCTGTTGGTTCAGGTGATAGTAGATATTCAAGTACATTTTGGAATAATCAGCGCCAACCACGACAGGACGTAATGGCTCAATATAACGAGTACGTTCGCAATGGATACAGTGAGGATTATTTCAAATCGCTCGGACCCTGTAGCCCTCATTTAGGGGTATGGATAACGTGTTTCGTGGCATTCTTTAATAAGGACAGTATTGTGTCGGAGTTTCTTGATTTCTGGTATTTGCAGACGCTGATGCATACAACCCAGGATCAAGTAGGATTTTCATATGCTTGTCAGAAAAAGAAGCTGATTCCATATACGCTACCCAATAATGAGATCAGCGGACAAGACCCACATGTTGCTACGCAGATCTATCGCAAGCACGGACACAATGAGTAACCAAGCCAGTGCCAGAGATAAGCACCCCTATGGGTGCTTAAGACTTGGCGGTAGTCTCAATTCAGTCGCTAATCAGACATCCTGCTGTCGCCGCTGGTGGCTCCTCTGCAGGAGCAGCAACAGTCTCAGCCGCAACCTCCCGTTGACCAAAGTTCAAGACGTGTACCTTATAGCCACACGCCTTGTAGTACGCCTTGCGTTTTTTGTACTGACCGATACAACCCTGGTGTTGGTTGTCCAGTACGTCCAAGATGACAGGTGCAAATCGCCGTGCATCCTTCTTCTCCCGTAGAATCCGACCCACCGACTGCTCGATATTGGATTTGGGTGTCGCCAGTAAGATCGTATTCAGGGCCGGAATATTCATAGCCTCCGAGGCCATAGCAAAGGTCCCCAAGATGACGGCTCGTCCTTCGGACTTATCTAGATCGTCTTGCTTCATTCCGCCGACGTAGTAGCCGATGTCCGTAACGTCCAGCTTCTTCAGTTCGCTCTCGAAATCAGCCAAGTGCTCGCGTCTGTCGCTCAACACAAGTAGCTTGCGGCCCGCCTTTGCAAAGTCCGCCAATCGCGAGGCAAGATAGACCGTCCGTTCCTTGAACTCCGAGATCTGATTGATCAGTCGAGCACGGATCACCTCTCCACGATAGTTGGTGGGGACATTGGTGTAAGCCGTGTCGGCCGACTCAAAGCGGTAGACAATCACCTTGACGCTCTCGTCGGCCTCGCGGTGCTTGATCCGATAGACAATCGGCCCGAGAAACCAGTTGAAGACCTTTGTCAGTCCGTCCGTCCTATCGGGTGTTGCACTCAGCCCCAACATGTGTTTGGTCTGAATACGAAGTAGCGACCTGGAGAAGTGCTCCGCCCCCAGGTGATGGCATTCGTCGAAGACGGCAAAGCCGAAGTCCTTGAACGTATTCGCGTCGTAATCGCGACTACAGAGTGTCTGAATCATAACAAGAGCACCGTCAAATTCGGGTCCAATTTCGCACGCCGGCCCCTGAACCTTGCCCAACCTGATCCCAGGGACCAGACGGACAAGTTCCCGCTGCCACTGTGCCATCAGGAACTCCTTGTGGACCACCACCAGAAATCGCTTCCGTAGCTGCATGGCCAACCAGATCGCCATATAGGTCTTACCATAGCCGCAGGGGACACAGAGGAGCCCATTGCAATCAGATCCAACATACGCCGCGACCACGGGCTTCTGCTCCTCACGGAGTTCGCCTGTAAATCGCAGCTCCTCCCGGAGTGAAACACCGTCAGAACGCGTATCTCTATCGGGTTCACCAAATGTCTTGATAGCCCAGTCGCGGGGCATATAGATGCGGTCCTTTGATTCGAAGTAGATCGGAAATGCCACATTCCCCATGTCATACTGGGGCGGTGACTCGGGTTTCACCGTCAGTGCTGAGCGGAGCCATGCGTCTTGCGGTGGTGTCAGACAGGCCTTGGGGATCGAATAGCCTCGCAGCGAGAGCAGTCGCTCATTGGGCGGCACAACTACAGTGGGTACAGTTGGAGCAGTGGTACGTGGTGGCATTTTGCTCGTATCTGAGCCGCCTAGAGGGCATTCAAGTTTACCGCATAAATAAACAAATTGGTTTTTAGGGAATCAATGGAGACTTGGGAAGTTGTAGCCATTCTTGTATTAATAACGCTTGCAGTTTCAGTCATAGCCAAACAGTATATCCCATACAGATTGATGGGGCTGCTAGACAACACCATGTTTCAGTTGGCTATCATCGGAGCTACACTGGGGTTGGCTGCAGTCTCTCCGGCAGTTGGAATTGTTGCTATTGCGACCATAGTGATTATCTACTACATTCGCAATCTGTCGAAGATCCAGATGGTGGAGGCCGAAAATATAGAGCGTGCCGTAGCGGACATGTTAGAGGACGATAGCCCCCGGCTAGTCGTAAAGGAGCAGAAATTCACCCAGCCGACCAACGCGGCGGCGACCCAGGATGTCGATACCGAGACCCCTGTAGCTACCACGGATCTGCCTGCGGTAGCGAGCAGACCACACGATCACACCAATGGTGATGTGATCTCCGCGGCGTTGAAGGAGCACGAGAGTCGCCCACCAAGCTACGCTCTGAACCGTTCTGTGGGTAACCGTGCTTCTGTAGGTGGCGGATCCCCTCCAATGCTAAATGCGACGGTCCCTAGACAGGAGAACCATCCCAATCCTCGTGGTCCATCTGACAGGGCCGAGCCGTTTGACACGCAGGCCAGTTTCAATTCGGATGCCCCAACCGGATCTCTAGAGACCAACGTGGTGGCCCCCAGTGTGGATTCCGATGTCTTCACGCCCGCCCCTTCCAATGTAGGCAGCTATAATGAATTGGGTGCGGCTCCCGCTATCCGCCCTTTCAGCGATGATTCTGGTCAGTACACCATCAGCAATCCGAGACCGCAGTCCACTTACGGTAAGTATGAAATAGCGGACTATGCTCCTGGTGCAGATATGGGTCTGAATGAGTTCAAGCCTGTGGGTGTCAGCATCGATGACAAGGTCAACAATCTCAAGCTGGGCATCACCCCATCGTCTGCACCTCCGCCCAACTTCGATCAGGTCTCCCCCGCTAGAGATTAAATTCGGTACAAGACGTTATATTACGCGTTAATCCAATAATTCACAATTATTAGATTAATCAGATGATGTGCGATCAGAGATCAGCAGACCGCGACGTCTCAACCTGGCTTAGATCGAGGAGTCTGTCGTTAAAGACTTTATTGTACACATCGCAATTGATGATGTTTTTGTCCGGATTTATATCTGTAAGATAACCGACCGAACGCAGGCTATCCAATACACCCCGTGCAAGACAGTTCCCGTTAACACCAACACAGAGAGGGATCGACAGATTCCTGGTTCTAGAGGTTGATCCTCTCATTTCAGGGACCATAGCTGTCCCCGCAGGGCACTGCGTCTTCTCCATCAAGAGTGCTTTCTCGCAACTTGACGGCGTGTTAAAAAGGTTCTGTCCGCTACTGAGACCAGTACAAGAGGTTCCAGCTAGGCAGTCTGTACCACCGGCAGCAAGTGGTCCAGCACAGCACTTATATCCGGAGCCGCTCATTGTAGCGTAATTAGGAAAGGCTCGCGGGCACAGTTTGCCACTCTGTGCCTGTGCCTGCTGTTTAGCGATCAGTTTGCACTCTGGATAGTGCGGTGCACCATCAGGATCTCTGCTATCGGGAATACCGGGCGACATTGCACAGATACTCTCTGAGCCCGTCGCCGCACAGGTGCGGCTATATATATCGATATTGCTACTGGCACAGCAGAGGGCGCTGCCGTTCAGATCGGTAAAAGTAGTGTAACCGACGGGGCAAGGACCCGCTACCAGTAGTGTGGAGAGCTTGTAGCTCGATTTTGCACTTACAGCACTGTATGGCACGGGTCTGTTAACCCCGTCTGTGGAGCAGCTCTCCTTCTTACTGATAATCCTCTCCAATGTCCCGTTACCGGCCCCACTGGCAATGGCAAATCCCAGCACTACAATAACGCCGATCAATCCACAAATTATAATTACGGTTGTCGGTACCATGGCCCCCTGAGAGCGTGTGCGAATTTATCTTTTTAGAATGTAGGTAGATGTCCGATAAGGCGGGCAACATGGATTCCCGAATCTGCAATCCCGCTCGCCACAGAAAGCAGGGCGAGACCTGTCTGTCACTAGAGGCATTGGAGCGTATGAAGCAGGTCTGGAACAAGACACACCCTGACATACAGCTCCCATCAAGTTCGAAAAACGCCACACGTAAGAATTCGGGGACCCGTCGATCCGCACTCTGGCGGAATCTCCGCAACGCTATGAAGAGTTATTACGAGTGCGACACCGAGTTCTGCGTAGTTAAGAAGCTTCCTGGTATAGATAAGAAGGAGCGTGATCGACTGACGCGTAAGTATTTCAGACCCGAGAAGCCCGCGGAGTGGAACGGTAAACAGACCACGTGGTTAGACAGCTTCAACATCGAAGACGTGATGAATCAGTATGAGGAGGCGTATGATGATTTTGAGTTTATTGGGCCTGTTCCGATCGACTTCGACGCACCGGCCAGTTCCAGCAACCCCCTGATGGGCGAATGGGGGAAATGCATAGTTGATGAACTCTGCAAGCTCGACATCAACGACGCTAAGAAGAAGGGGACAACTCGGATAGGGATCATTTTCAATCTTGACAAACACGACGAACCCGGTTCCCACTGGGTCTGTGGGTTTGTGGACTACGCAAAGAAGTCCGCATACTACTTTGACTCATACGGCCTACCGCCCCCGCCTGAGGTGGGTCGCTTTCTTGAACGCTGCAGAGCACAGGGCTGCGAACACATTCTCTATAACGACATACGTCACCAACGCAAGGATTCCGAGTGTGGTATGTACTGTCTCTACACAATCATCTGTCTCTTGAAGGGTCGCACCTTTCAGAATATCTGTATGGATGTCGTGAAAGACGATACGATGAATGTTTTCCGCGACGTTCTATTTGCCTCTGAGAGCCCACGTAAAGAGGCTCTGAACAAGGTGGTGCAGAGACTCTGCACATGAGCCCAACGTCTTGTACTGAAGTTAAGTGAACCGTGTGCAGTTTACTTCGTACAAGCCGCGATGCGTAATCGCTTAAGGGTAATATTCCCCGTAATTAATAATGAGCCAGGGCAAGCCAACCCCCGTAAGTTATCAGACTCGACAGCCGCAATCGGACACACAGCGGGTCTTCTTCAGCAGTACAAACTACGCCCGCGTGCTTCAGCCGCTGAGAGAGCAGTATGAGAAGAGACTGAATCGAGTCGAGCTCCCCGACGATGTCGACAAGCGTCTGCAGAAGACGCTTCAACATTATATGGGCGAAGTCTTCCGCATCAATGGACCATCGGCCTCAATAAATATGCTTAATCAGGAGAGCTTTCGCGAGACGTCTATGAATACTGACGCATGGCTTGCTCGTCAGACCAGTGCACCAGTTACGCAGACCAGGGGTCCCGTATCAGACTCCATATTCGAGAGCGTAGGTAATCGCTTTGAGCGAGAACAGCAGAGCAGAGCACCGCCCCCTGCCGCACCCGGTGGTAGCGTGAACTTTGCTTTCCCTCAAGAGAGTGAAGAGGAGAACGAAGACCCGCTAGAAAAATACGAGCGTATCCGCAAGCTTCGTGACGCTGAGACGAAGGCTGCTGTTGTGACCACCACACCCAACAAGCCGCGAAATGATATCTTGTCCGAGCCGTCTGCCCCCACCCCTACGACCGTACTTCCCGCTCTACAGAACAACAATCCACCAGCACCACCCCTCCTCGCCCCTAGACCCCAGGACTATGTTATAAAGCAGGAGGACGTCGTAAAGTACAGAGAGATCGAGTCAAACCTCTATATCTATAGCGGGGACCGCGACTGGTTGAACAATCGTGCCGAGAACAGATACAATTTTACGGTCGCCTTCAATCCGGCCAACAACAGTAATACGGCTACCTTCTCACCCTCCGTAAAGGAGCGGTTCAAGAATATCGTCCGCATGGAGCTTGTAAAAGTGATATTTTCGGCAGAGTCGCTCGGTGTGACTGTCCGACAGGTACCGGCCCCATCAGGTACCACTGTCGTAAGCGACACTGGTCGTATATTGAATGTGTTGAACTACCCCTATCTGATGGTTAGGCTAAATGAGTGGACGGGTAACGGCTACGGTACAAACGCTAATATCGATAACACCTTTGGCTTGATTCAGTATGACCAGACATGGAAGTCTGACCCGAAAGCAGACAATGTCGGCTATATCTCCATGACACCACGCTATCTGAAGGCTCAACGGGTCTATGCCCCGACACCCTTGGCCACCCTACAGAAGCTCTCTATCACTCTAGAGAGTCCAGATGGCAACCCATTGACCTCTCTTCTCGATACCGTGGAGATATCGCGGATCTATCTAGCTGCTTCGACGGCGGTGGCGACTGCACCTGCGACTAGTGTCTATTCAAGCAATCCAAATACAGAGTCTTATATCTTTATAGCCACCAAAGCATTTTTCAGCCGCTTCAGTGTGGCCGAAGGTGATACAATCCAGATCCGTGGATATGATGTAGGTATAGACACAAATGTCACCCCATCTCTCCAGAACGAGTTTAACAGTTTTATAAACAGGGGCGAGGGACACGTGGTAGTGGGTACAGCCTGGGGGGCGGGCGAGGTAGCGTTACCGGCGACTCCGCCCGTATTTCTAACGGACGGGTCTAATTCAGTAGGATACTGTAACTATATAGTGATACGTTCCCGATTCGCAGATCCCACCACGGGGTCTACGGCCCGCAACTACTTCGGTGGGGGTGGTTCACAGGAACTCCTCATAAAGACTCGCCTAGAGGGTGCTACTCAGTCCACGAACGCCGCGGCCCTGAACCGAAACCGGCAGTCGCATCTCACTATACGCGTAATCACGCGCGAAATGGACTACGGATCAAACGTGCGGCCCGATAACACGTAAGCCTTCCGGCTTGCACCCGAATGTGTTCCAATATGACTGATTGTATTCGGGTATTTGAGAAACCCCCCGACAGGCAAAACTCAGAACGACTCAAAGTCCCTCTGAGTTTTTCAGTAGACTTAGGCGAATCATAAAGATCTTCTACTAGTAGAGCCAGACTAGATGAGGTCACTTAAGTTTTTACAGAAGCCTGAGGTACTCTATCTTCTGATAGGGCTTGCCGTGATTATCATTGCAGGAATAGTCTATTTCAGTATGGGAAAACATGGAGAGGGTTTTGCTGGCTATCCACTGACACAGGCACGCATCGAAGCAGGCGAAGTAGGGATGCGAAGATACAATGATTTCACTGATACGCAGGATGTTGAGAAGATAAATGTCATACCCGAGATGACACCCGGCGACCAGCTGCTTAATGGTGCATTGGATACCCCTTCTTACGAGCCGGATTCGAATATGGGGTCTATGCAGGGTCTGAATTACAACAACGAGCGTAAGTACATGGCCCCTCCACAGATCCCCATCTTGCTTCAGCGGATAAAGAGGTGCGAGAGCCTGAGAACCTGGGATTGCCAACAGTTGAGCGACCCTGAGTTTGCCAAATACTGCGGTATCTGCTCTAAGAGAGGGTTAGACCACCTTGGTCAGCCCCACATTGGTGGTATGTATATAGATCCTGATAGAAAGCAGAAAGCTGTTGACGATGCCGCCAAATCGGGTAAGCCTGCTTTCTATTCGCCTACATTCGGTACATGCAAAGGTGAGTTTCTCGTAACAAGACCTTATTGCGATGTTCAGCACGACAGAGACGACTGTAAAAATTCAACATCACTAAACGATCCTACTACAGCGTCTAAATGTGGTATGTGTGTAGCAAATAACCAGTTCGTCTATCTCGGTTCTCGTGGCAATGCCGCTGAAAATTATGCACTGAGTGGTAATCCGGTTAAACACACTATCCGTTTACGGATAGGTGTATCTCACCCCAAAATCGCGACGGTCAGTGTGAAACGTGTTGCGGACGGTTCGGATCTCAGAGGGAGTTTCTCCAGAGGATCTCCAAATGTCTATCTACTGGACATTCGCGACACGTTCGAGGGTGAACAGTTCACAATAAGCGTAAAGTATCCTGACTGGCAGGACTACACTTTTACACCTGAGGAGCAGTCTCAGATCACTGCGATGTCTGCACCGCCTCGCGCACCGTTGGTCCGTGCGGCATATGGTCCTAATATCGGCGACTATTCAAAGGATTCCGACGACGGGGCTAAGGACGTAACAGACTATGTCCAGTCCAAGTTTAAGATGCTGGATTGCTCCAGTACCGCTGTTCGTGCCACAAACGACGGGCTAGGAGGCGATCCTTACCCAGGTATCTATAAGCAGTTGCGGCTGGCCTACAGCAGCGATGGTTCCAATTTCGCCTACGCTTACGCCAGGGAGGGTGAGGTCTCTCAGCCTGTGGTCGACGATAACTTCAGAGCCCTCTGCCCACAGGCAGTGTCGGCCGATGCGGCCAAGACGCAGGTCTGCGAGGTCCTACCTGGTGGCACTGACACACCGACAGGCCGCGCCTATGTAAACCCACCTAACCCGTCGCAGTACTTCGGTTCCACTGGCAAGACCTCGTGTGTAGCTCCTGCACCGAAGGTCCCGCGCGGCATTGTAGGAACGTGGAGTTCTGTTAATAATAACAGCCGCGTAGTTCCTCTCGATCTCTCCGTCCGCGAGCTGAATGGCTTGACAACAACTGTCGATGGAATCTCCAAATACGGTACTCTTGCTGGAAGTGCACAGTTCAAGCGAATCGCACCTGCAACCACCCTGGCACCTATCCCCCCCTACCTCTTCTGGTTCTGGGGCCGCGATAGCACGGCAAGCAGCTGCACCCTCCTTGTTACCGTCCCCGCAGTATTCCGCGACCCCACTGTCCGTGCTGATATTGCCATCTGTCCCGCTGGTCCGATCTCTACAACGGCAGAGGGGTCTAAAAATCTCCAGGCAGGCGTGTGCGAGAAGTACGTTAACGGAAAACCCCAGGGTCCTGGCACCTACACGGATGACTGTATCCGTTCGCTCTACATACAGGGCGGTTGCTCGACAGGCGGAAAGGCTTACCCCAATTCACCTGCTACTATGGCTGCTGTACGCAAGGATCCAATGGGCAGAGATCTTGATGCGGATGGTGTAATTGGTCAGGTCTCGACCAATCTATTCGGTCCCGCCTCATCTGGATTGGACCAGACAGGACAGCAGCTGGACATCGATACCTATGCTAAGGCGAACATGGACTGCTTTGGTAAGGCGATCAACAATGTCTGTGACACGGCGTTCAAGGAGACGGGTCCTCTGACACCGGCCTGCTTAGACTACCTCTTCAAGAACGCAGGGAAGGATAATCCCACTATCGGATCGACCTACCCGAATGTCTACAATCGCAGCTCGGGTACCGATAGAACTGCTTGGTCACCTATAATGTACTGCCAGCGCACCGGAACTATGGCGCCTATCGGTGCCGACGGTAAGTTGAATATGGAGGCCATTCAGACGGCTAATTCGAAGGGCGGTGTCTCGGCTGTACGCGACTTCTATCGCCAGATCCACTACGACGCTAACTTCAATATGGACCGCAACCAGCAGAAGGCTAACCTGCAGAAGTGCTACGGCGTTGATGTGGTGGATGCTGCCAAGCCATGCCCTCCCCTAGCCCCTCGTCTAGTCGACATCGGTCCCCCTAATGCCGGTTCAGTACAGAATCCCAACGTCATACCTAACATCGGTGGTCCGTCTTGGGGCCAGGGCTTGGTGAGTTCCACCGTCATGCCCGATGGAATAGTACCTGATAAGACTTATACAGTTGGTGCCACAAAACCCATCACCTTCAAAACCGTTTACAGGGGTACCTACAATAACGAGCAGACCTACAGATTGGGTAATATCATTGAGCACTCAGACGGTGTTACTTATATGAATCTCGCGTGGCCCGATCAGCGCGGACCGGCCTATTCTGGAACGTTTAGAGACCCGCCCAACCCCAGATCAAAGGCCTGGATGAAGGTGCCGCCCATAGTTCCACCTGCCCCTACAAATTCGGGCAAGAAGCTCAGGATAGTTTCAAACGGTGACGGCCAATTCTATGAGAATAACAAGCAGATAGTGGTGGAGGATGACAATTATACGAACGGTGGAAACAGACGTAACACAACAAACGTCGGTGGCGGGTTCCCCAGTGGCAATGCCGGTGTCGGTTTAAAGATTACTGGGCCAGGTGTACCGCCAGGGACAATTGTTACCGGATACCGTATGGGGACCTCAAATCCCAGCAGTATGGCGAATGTGATATTTATGGATCTTAATAAATCTGTATCAGGGGATGAATTCTACTATTCAAAGTGAGTTGCGCCCCAACCTCCTGTACCGAATTTAAGAACTCCCTTCTCCGAAGGGAGTTCTTAGATTTGCGATACAATAGTAACCAAGCCAGTCCCAATGTTAAGCACCCTTAAGGGTGATTAACTTTGGTAATTGGCGGTAAAACTAAAATTACTACTACATAGAGTGCAGATGCGACCGCTTATCGGGTATCTGCTAATTCTGGTAGTAGTGACCATAGGTCTCATTGTCTACCGGCATTTTGGCAGAGTCAACGAGGGGTTCTACCCTGTTACAGCGGATAGAATTGCCCTAGGTGAATCGGCAAACCGCCTGTATAATGACTACGCTGATACGCAGCGGCCGGGCCAACTCAGCGTTGTTGGTGCAGGTCCTACAGGAGACGATAATCTTAAGAAGTTCTTACGATCTCCCGCATACGAGGGAGATAGCAATAGCCAGAGCCTAGCTGCCCCCAATTACCACGACGAATTCAGATACAGGGCCCCTCCCGAGTTGAAGGATCTCTTAGCCAAAATAGCAAAATGCGAATCCGTCAAATCGTGGGACTGCTCAGCATTTAACGACCCCGAGTTTCAGGCCTACTGTGGTATCTGTACCAGCGGTGGCACAACACACGATAATAGAGAACAGATAGGCGGGCTCTACATCGATCCACAGGCCGCCGCCCAGGGTGCAGCAGAGGAGGCTAGAACGGGTAAACCCTATAAATATGCACCATCGACGGGTTTCTGTAAAGGGGAGTTTATCAGAAAACGTCCTTATTGCGACACACAGAAGGATCGGTACGAGTGTAGCACAGCCCAGAGCTTCGACGACAAGGCTGTCCAAGATAAGTGTGCCCTCTGTGTTAATGCAACTAATCCGAACACCTTTGTCTATATCAACGACCGTTTAGGGGAGGCTGGTGCGTATGCATTGAAGTCCGCTAAACAGATCCGCTTCCCGTTAAATCTCCGTCTCTGTTTTGCTAATACAGGAGGTATAGAGGTTGTTATCACAGATCAAGATACACAGACGGTCGTCTCTAAGATCAACCGTGCAAACGGGTTTATCGGTAGCTCTGATACTGCGCTTATCACGCTTCCTGATTGTTACGAGGGGAAGCAGTTCAGTGTGAAGGTCCGCTTACCACAGTACAGAAATTACAGTTTGACGAGCGACGACCAACAGCGACTAAGTGAAATGACCTCGCCTGAACGTGCTAAGCTGGTCCGTGCAATGTATGGCCCCAACATAAATGACTATACAAAAGATGACGAGCGTGCTGTAGACGTAACAAACTACATCAAATCTAAGTTCGGTATGAACGACTGTTCTAAGTTCGATGTGATGGCGTCAAATGACGGTTTAGGTGGAGATCCTAACCCAGGTATCTACAAACAGCTGCGTCTGGTCTACAGTAACAACGGTACGGACTATGCGTATGCGTATGCGACCGAGGGTGGTGTCTCAAAACCCGTCCCATCTGATAATTTCAACAAGCTCTGTCCACCCAATCTACCGCAGGCAGCGGCCGCACAGGCGGTCTGCGAGAGAGATGGTAATGGTGCTCCCACAAATCGCACCTATGTTCAGGGTGATATCAGTAAATACTATGGTGCTACGGCCGCTGACACAGGAAGTAGTGGTGGAAAGGTTGTATTCTATTCGCAGTGTAACTATGCCGGCAAGGCCACAGAACTCTCTGTTGGCGACTACCCGTTCCAGAAATTGATGGCAACAGGGTACGTAAATGATACGCTGCAATCTGTAAAGGTCCCGCCAGGGCTCTCTGTAACCCTATGGGAGCATGATATTGGTGGCGGCCGCGAAGTCACTCTAACAGAGAGCAACGCCTGTCTCATCGGTATCAATTATATGAATACGGCATCCAGTTGTCGCGTAACAGCTTCACGACCAGGCCGCTGTGTGGAGCGGCTACCAAAAACTGTACAGGGACTGGTGGGCAGCTGGGAGAGTGTAAATGGACTTGTGAAACGCAGTCTCCCTGTCAACAACACGGTAGTCTCAATCAACGGGTTCAGCGTTGGTGCAAATGGCCCGCCTATTCAGGGGACAATCACTGGTAGCAAATACCACAAATCCAAGCCGAAGTCCCTAATAGTAGGTCTTCCAGACTATCTTTTCTGGTTCTGGGCAAGGGAGTTAGAAGCCGCTGAATGTACGTTTGTTCTGAGCGTCCCCGCGACCCTACGCGACCCGACAAACATCGATGATATGAAACTCTGCCCATCGGGTCCTCTGGTGCAGACAAAGGAGGCTGCCGCTAAACTACGTGTCTCTCCTTGTGAACAGCTTGTCAACGGGCAGCCACAGGGACCAGGAACATATACGTTGGACTGCCTCAAAACGGTATTTCTAGGTTCGGGCTGCACGGCCGACGGTAGTGGAATCCCTACAACTGCAGAGCGCGGTCGCAGCATGTCTAAGGATCCTATGACAGGTCAGAATCTGGTTCTGGATGATATTATAGCCGCGACTGACGATATCTATTCTATCTCTAAAACCGGCCTCTATGTGGATGGCACAAAGGCCGGTTCAGCCGATTTTGCAAGTGCATCAGATAAGTGCCTGGGCAAGATCGTATTAGATCCATGTGATACACCAAACAAGCAGACAGGGCCACATTCGCAGGACTGCCTGGACTATCTTTTCAGGAATGCAGGCAAAGCCAATGCAGAGATTGGTACTACCTATCAGGGCGTGTCAAATCGCAGCTCCGGTTCCGACAGGACAACTGCCACCCCAATCATGTACTGTCAGCGAAAAGGGACAATGTCACCCGTGGGTGCAGATGGTAAGCCGAATATTGATGCTATTCAGACAGCTAACTCATTCGGTGGTATAGGTGCAGTTAAGGAGTTCTATAGACAGATCCACTACGATGCTAATTTCAGTAGTGATGCAACAACTCAGAAAGTGGGCCTCAATCAGTGTTACGGTGTAGCCATCAATATCAAACCGCCCATCTGCAAGGGTGTGAAGACTCGCTATCTGATGATACGCCCAAGTCTAACCACAAATAATGCCTACATTCAGATCTCTCATCTACAGGCGTTTGATGTGAACGGTACCAATGTGGCATACAACCAGCCTACATCGTCTGCTTCCTCTTGGGAGCCGGCATCGGTTGCATCAAACGCCGTGAAGGGCAAGGCGGAACTACGTACTCATCCACTGGGTTACACATCTGCAACACCAAATCCCAACACTGAGTGGTGGAAAGTGGACTTTGGCAAGACTGTAGAAATAGCATATGTGGTCTACTACAATCGCAAGGACTGCTGTCAGGATCGATCGGTGGGTATGCGGTTCCAGTTGTTAGGTGAAGATCTCTCAGTTCTCAAGGAGAAGAAGTTACAGGGCGGGGCGGTAGAGACAGTCATGTTCTCTAATGCGAAGCCCTCGGGTCTGGTTCGGCTGAACAGCGATATAACATTTACTCCCAGTAAATACCCAGGATCCGTTCTCTCTGGACAGTCTACAGGTGAGGTCCTCATAAGTAAGCGACAGGGCATCAATGTTGATACAACAGAGTTTGTAATATCTACACCTAATAACAATACAGGTGGCTATTTCAGCTTCAAGCACAAGACGACCGATAGATGGATCCGTGTCCAGGGTTTCCGTGTTCGTCTGACCGCCGACGATGGTTCTGGTGCATTCAAAAGCGAATCCTCTTTCAAGGTCATCGATTCAGTAGCAGGTAACCCCGGTGAAATCTCGTTTGAGTCCGCGATCAGCCCTGGGTCGTATCTAGGTGTATCGGACAATATGGGGATCTACGTTGGGCCTGCTACAAGGGGTGAACAGCAGAGACTGGCCTCTTGGAGGTTACCCACCACATAATAGACCGAGACCCATTAAAAAGCTAAGTGCACTCTGTGCAGTTAGCTTTGTACAAGGCGGTATGGAAAGATGGAAAAAAACAAAGGGTTGAATAGTAGAGAATGGATAGACTTCCAAAGATGGTCTCAAAATATCTTGGGGCGAAACCCGCATTGAAGATTCTTATTATTACAATCCTCTTGGCGGTGGGCGTCTTCCTTGTCTATCGAGTTGCTTCAAATAGCAAAGAGGGTTTTGCTCCTGTTGATACCTGGAACGCCTTTACTGGGCCTAATAAGGACTACTACTGGAATAAGTTCAATCGCGGTTTAGTCTATACAGATGGACTCCAAGCCTCTATTGATAAGATTGACAGTGCTACCCAGATCGTCGACACGCAGTATAACACGATAAATAAGCCAAATCTACAGAAGTACTTTTCGGTCGATCCTCTTCCCGGTCTACAGGTCCAGAATCAGCAGTGTGCTAAAGTGAGCGAGCCAAGTCTTCTCCCACCACACGACGAGAATACAATCAATGGCTGTGGTTGGTGGTATGTAGACGACGATGCCATACCGTCTACCGCGGCACGCGGTAGCAGCAGTGGTCCTTTTGATACAACGCTACCGAACAGAATACCTGGTGGTGTCTGGATCTGGGATCTTGAAGAGGCCCAGAAGCGGGAGGATATCAAGCGGTGCCGTCGTATGAAGACATGTGATACAGCAGACCTCTTCCCTGGAAAATGCGGGTACTGCACTACACTGTTGGGAGGTGTCCCTATTGACGGGTATGGTAGCTCCAAATACCCCGATGATCCTAGGTACAGCTGCGGTACACGGGTGATAGTGAAGCCCTCAATGTGCCCCGCTCCTGAGGTCCCTCCACCGGTAGTGAATTCCGATGGGACCTTTACGCCCTCGCCCGTGCCGCGGGCCATATGTGAGCCGGTGAGTGGTCAGTTGAGTGCAGCCTGCCTTATCTCGCTTGCTACGGCCGTGGGGCTCTCAAATGCTGGTGCCATCCTCTCTATCCTCCAGGGTGACGCGAATGGATATACCTCAAATAGTGGCAATAACGCCTACAATTTCACGTCTGCTAATGCGATAGTAAAGAAGGACTGCAACATAGTCTACGAGCCAGCGTACGTCGGTAACGGCACATGTACCAGAGAGGCTGCAATGCAATACTATTTTAAGATCTACAACGCAACACGCAGTGGGGCAACCAAACGATGCAGAGATGCGGCTGGATTTTTGGCGTTCGGTACTGACTTCGACCCATGCGACTATGAGCAGAAGCAGGTCGGTCCGTTTGATCTCCCTTGTCTTGTCCGTACATTCCGCGAGGCGGGCTGCCAACCGGATGGTGCAAGCTACCCCACTGAGGCTAATAAGAGCCAGGTGGACTCGCTGACCTGGAATGCCGTTGCGGAGTTCTACAGGAGCCTTCGTGAAAAGTCTAACTCAAGCGATTATGCTGTTCAGGCAGATAACGCCAAGCAGTGTCTGGGTGTGACTATCACACCAAAGCTCTCTGACTGCGGTGATACGCGTGGATGCGAAGTCCTCTGGTATGCTTGGGAGAACGACTACAACTTCCCTATAAATCAGAATACAAAACAGACTTTTCTGGGTCGCCAGATCTCATCCACCCTCCCCAATTTCAACGTAACCGACGATAGCTTCAACCCGTATGGACGTTCCACGACAACGTGTTTCCGTATTCGTACACGGATCCACAGTCAGGATCCTACGCGAACTGCCACTATCTGGGTTATGACGGACGATGGTATAGCAATAAACTCTCAGGGCAAGAATATACTGAGCCAGTGGCGTGATCAGGGCCCCACCGCCTATACCTCAAATCCTTTCGTCTTGGCAACTGGTTCACCGGCTCCCCTGGATTTCTACTGGTACCAGGACTACGGCGGAGCGACCTTTGTACCTAAACTCTCTAAATCGGATGGCTCCTACGATTTTATCCCCCCCTCTGTTCTACAGATGGCGGTCGCGTCAGGATTCCCTGTCTGCAGATGGGACTTCTATATGGGGACCTACAATGAGCGTAATTCGGTCTTGACCAGCAAGCCGAACAGTCTGAGCTTCGGTAAGATTGGGGGGCGAAAGTGTGCCCTATTCAATGATGCAAACTCCGCCATCATGATCACGAACCCAGTACGTGTAGGTGCCTTCAAATCCTACACATATATGATCAATGTAGCAAGCATCCCTGCTTTCTGGTCTCGTCTCTTCTCGTTCAGAAGAGGCACGGTGAACTGTGATTCTGGTGCGACTTTCAACGGGACTGATGCTGTGGAGGGCGGTGTGTGCAATGATGGCAGTGTCTGGTTGGGTGTCAAGCCGGTCAATGGTGGCTGGTCTATCTGGCTTCAGACACCCCCTGGAACCATCACAATGAACCAGTGGGTCCATATCACCTACACCTTCGACGCTGACAACAGGGGTGCTACCATCTTTATCAACGGTACAAGGGCGGCGTCAGTGCAGAATGACCGTGTTAACGGACAGTTCCACGATCAGTTGATCGCTACGACCACGTCTATAGGGATTGGGCACTATAAAATGGGTTGCAACGGGCAGCCCATCAAGTGTGCCCTTGCCTGGGTGCACTGGTTCGACTACCCGTTCACGGCGGAGAATGCTCAGCAGGATATGAGTATGATGTTCACTAAGTCCTCTGTCTACCCCGAAGACCCCAACAGTGGTTGGGTCGCTAAGTTCTGATAATGTTCGTCAAATCTAAAAGTTGCGTGCACCCAGTGCACAGAACTTTTGCGGTTAATCGACAATTTAAACGATCCGAATGAGTAGGGTATGCTGCCACTAAAGAGATTGACACTGGTCTCTGGACTTATAGTAGCACTATTGATAGTTGTCTCTATCGTCTTCTATGTGCGAAGTTGGTACACTGAGGGTTTTGCCACCATGTCGTCGCCCACAATGGCGGGCCGCAATACATTTGCCGGCAATCAGAACGAGTACTTTGGGAAGAAGTTCAATAGGGCCGTGTTCTTAAACGACGGTCTTGCGAGTCTGCTTCCTGACGTAGGGAAGATGTTTGCGATGACTGACGTTGCGGCAAGTCTGAATGGTCCAGTCGATATCTCGAAGTACTTCGACAAAGACCCCTTTCCCGGCATAGCCGCTAATAATCAGGTCTGTGCCAGTGTACTTGAACCGAAACTGCTTCCGCCTAGAAATACAACAGGGGTAGACGGCTGTGGCTGGTGGTATGCAGATGATAACAACGCACAATCGGTGGGGGCACGCGGTACGCAACTAGGTCCGTATAACACAGACGATCTGAGCGCGAGCCTGCCTGGTGGTAGATGGGTATGGGATCTGGTAGAGGCACAGAAGTTGGAGGATGTGAAACGCTGTAGACGGGTTCAATCCTGTGATGTAGCCGATCTTGTACCGGGTCAATGTGCTTTCTGTCCGCCTCTGAACACGGGGATCCCCGTAGACAGCTATGGAAACAGTAGATACCCAGATGACCCAGCTCTTAACTGTGGGTCTGCTGCTGTCTCCAATCCAGCCAACTGTCCAAGACCCGAGGCCCCTAATACACCGGATGGTGCACCACCGCAACAGATAGCTCTCTTATGTGATCCTAATCCAGCTACGGGGAAACTCAGTAACGACTGTCTTATTGCATTGGCAAAAGGGGCGGGTTGCAAGGAATCTGGTGTAATTATCAATATCCTTGCTGGGGACTCGAAGGGTTATTACAGTCAGCCGGGCCAGAACAACACCAAATTTAAGATGGCCAAACAGGTCTTGATGGAAGACACCTCTATTGCTAGTAACGACGAGTATGTTGGCTATGGATCCTGTCTGAGATCAGAGGCGTTAGGGTATTACAATACACTAGTGAAACTCTCTCGTACGGCCTCCACAAAGAAGGCCCGTAACGCGGCGGGGTTTCTGGCCCTTGGTCTGGACTTTGATGAGTGCGAGATGCCGGATTCCCAGATGGGCCCGTTCTTTCTCCACTGTCAGCAGCGGGCAGCCAGTGAAGCCGGCTGCCAACCCGACGGTAGCGACTATCCAACAGATACCAATAAGGGCGACTATGATGCTATGAGCTGGAAGGGTGTAGTTGAGTATTTCAGGGACCTACACAGCAAGATGAGTTCGAACGATATGACCACACAGGTGCGGTCGACGAAGCAGTGTCTGGGAGTCGACGTGGTGCAGCCAGAAGCCGACTGTGGTGACGTGAACGGGCTCTCCATCTACGTGTACAAGTGGGAGTACGAGTCGGACATCGGTCAAGGAGGAGTGGCGGGTGGCAAAATCTCTAAGGCAACGTATTACGGTCGTATGATAAACAGTACGTACCCGAATATCAATAATAACGGACCGTATACACCCTTTGGAATAGGGACAGATCGGATCTATCTGCGTTTCCGTGCCAAACTGATCAGCCCTAAGGCCATTACTACACGGTTCTATCTGATGACAGACGATGGTGTCTCGGTGATCCAGGGCCCGCCGATGCAGGGTGGTAAGAACATTCTGCGAAAGTGGTGGGACCAGGGGCCCACTTCGTACGAGACGCCTCCAATAGTTGTAACACCTACTCAACCGCAGGAGATCACCACCGACTGGTACAATAATTATGGTGGCTATGTGATCGTACACCAGCTCTGGCAGGACGGTGCATATGCAACCATCCCACCTAACATGATACAGCAGGTCCAACCGACGGGTTACCCGATCGCCCGCTGGGATTTCTACGAGGGCATAATTCAGGACCGGTGCCGTGTTCTGGATTCAGAGGTGATCGGTAGTATCCCTATCACCACGATGGGTGGACTGAAGTGTGCACAATTTCAGGGGCGGAGCTATATCCGTATTCTGAATCCTATAGCGACCACCGCATTCAAGACTATCACTATGACTATCTATATAAACTCAAACGCCGCCCCCTGGCCCAGACCCTGGGAGTTCAATAATTCGGCACTCGGTAGTTACAACGCGGGTCAGGGTAACTGGTGCGAGGACTCGATCTTTGGGTGCTTCAGTCCTAATAACAGTCTAGGTGCAGGGTTCTATTGCCAGCAGCGATGTGAAGGTCCCAGTGTCTGGACAGGATCAGGGACGATGGATGTCGGTAAGTGGTATCACTACGCCTGGGTAATTGACGATGATATGAAGGGCTTCTCTATCTATATCAACGGTGTGAAGCTACAGTCCTATAAGAGCCCGTCCTTTAGTATGCTGATGAACAAGATCTATAAGAACTGTTACATCTTCAACTCTGTCGAGTACTGGAACAAGGATGTGGGTGTCGGCTGGTTCCGTATTTTCGATTACACGATGACACAGGCGGATGTAATTGCCGACAGTCAGAATGCCTGGTTCAGCAACAGCCAATTTAAACCGTCGCCAGGAACGGGGTGGGACCGTGTCTCAAAGGCCCACGCGTGATTGCGTACAGTCAAATACAGAAGTTAATTGCACAGGCTGCAATTAACTTTTGAACAAGTGCACACAATTTCGGTTTCGTTAGGCCCGTCGCACCGAGGCCCCTGAGCTGCTGATGTCCTGGGTGAGATCAGGATGAAAGAGCGGCCCAGTGGGATTAGTGTCGAAACGATAGCAGGCGGCCACGCCGTTTTCAGTGGCATTCAGCTCGCAGTCGACGGCAGCACGTTTCATTGCCTCGAAGAGGGAATCGGCCAGTTTCTTTTTATCATTGGCAACGGACAAGATCGACTGATCTGTCGTCTCGCCACCGTCCTTGATCAATAGGGTCTCGTCGACGCGACGCTCCTTCTTCTGTGCTGCACCGAACTTTGAGATATAGGTAAAGACCTCCACCGTCCGCTCATCGAAAGGGAGGGATTTGTGAGAGCAGATACGGATAGCACGTCCCTTCACCTGCTCCAGGCGGACGTAATTCCAGTAGGGTTCCATCAAGTGGACCTGTCGCACGTTCTCCAAGGAGATACCCTCGGCACCGGATTGGGTGATCATAAAGACCTGTGCGATCTTACCGCTGATATTGTTTTCGGCGCCGGCCAGATTGCGGATTGCCGTTGCCAGCTCGGCAGGCATCTTGGTCCAATTTGCATTGAAGATGTGTTTCAATAGGTCGCGTTTCTCGGCCTTCTCATCGCCTGTGTATGTGATGTAACGCTTTTTATCGGCATTTTCAGGGATAAGCAGCTCTGGGCTCAATGCCCAATTACCGCTTGCCTGGAGCTGGATGTCGAATTTGATGTAATTCTTCTGCAATTCAAGGGCCATGCCAAAAATTCCTAGACCCTCCAGGGTCTTGAACTGACTGTAGAGGAGGGCGGGACCCTTTGCCGTCTCCAGACGATCAATTATAGCCTGGAATTTAGGGCTGTAGATCGGTAATTTGTCGGCAGCAAACACGGCTGCACCCTTGGCACGGAGGCTGGCTAGGGCAGCACGGATCGCCTCCTGATAGGGATCTGCTACAGCCACCGGTGCAGCCTCTGCTGCTCCCTTGCGACGGGGTCGCGCTGGTACTGGTACTGGGGCCTCCGCCACGGGCTCCTCCACCAGCTCCTGCTCGCCCTCAGCCATAATATCTCCGCCCTGCGAGTCGCCTGAGACGGCATGACCGAGATCGGCCAGTGCCGCCGCCTCGTCACCGGGTCTTGGTCGAGCAATATCCTCTGGGAATACGAAATTACAGCATGCACGGCTGAAGATCTTAAATGTCCCCTTCTGAGCCTTCAATACCTCGTCGTAACGGGCCCCAGGAGCCCGCGGTGCCGGTGCCTTCTGTTTTCCCTTGCGATCCCGCTCCTCCTGCTTGATCTCCGTCTGACGGACGATCGTATACTGTTGGAGCTGCCGATCACTCATCTCTACCTGAACCACCTCATCCTTCTCTACGCGGGCCACAAGTTCGACCTTACCGGCCTTGTAATAGGAGATCAGTCCACTTAGGCGCGCCATCAGTACAAGATCATTGGGCGAGTTCAGCGTCAGTGTCTCCTTGTTGATGAAGGTGTCAACGAATGGCTTCTCTATATCCGGTAGACGCTGATTGATGCCATACGTAATGGAGTTGAAAACTGTCCCTCTGGCCTTCACCAGGGGCCGCAGATCCATCTCCACACGATTCATCCATGCGGTCAGATCACGTTCGCGGCTGATCTCGTCGGTGCCGGCCGCTCCGTCCTCGTTACGGACAAATCCACGGGCAACACCTGTTGCAGGGTCCACCACCTTGCGATAGCCACTGGGAACAGGTGTCAGTCGCATGCTGACGGCCCCCTTACCAGGAAGGATCTCATAGATGTCGACCTCAGGATGCTTAGCCAGAGCGGTCTTGACCGCCTCTACGTCGATACGAGGCGACAGCATACCGCTGGCATACCGCATATCGCCAGCAAGTAGGTTGGCCATAATACCCAGCTCCTGGGGGTAGTTGATAATTGGCGTACCGGAAAGAGCGACGATCTTGGTACCCACGGCATTACAGAGAAGACGGTAGACTAGGTAAGAGATCCTATAGCGTTTACCCGTCATGCAGAACTTCGCCTTGTACTCGGGTTCCAGGGGCTCAGTCTTATAGAACTCTTCTAACCGACTGTTGTTGATGGTGCGGATCAGATTGTGTACCTCGTCTATAATTACGACCGAACCGTCAAACATCGTCGGTGTCTTACACGCCCAGTCGCGAACCCGTTTCTCAGTTAGACCGTTGTAATTGATAAAGGTAAAGCGTGCCTCAATATGACTTTGGATCTGTTTTGTGATAGTCGCCTTTTCAGCGGCGGAAAGAACCTCCCAATTTGAGGGAAGAGTGGGATCGGGCACCCACGCCCCTCCGTTCTTCTTGATCCAGTTGATCGGTAGACCGATTGTATCAGTCAGAAAGGTCAGCTCGGCAGTTACTGGCTTTACCGAGGCAGCCAAGAAGGTCCAGTAATTCTCCTGTTGAAAGGCAAAATAGCCACATTTGGTCAACTCACCGCGGTAGTTGCCACTCAGTGACGCGGGTGTCATGATAATGATCTTACGGTTACCGGCACCATAGAGTGCCTCAGCTGTCGCAATTGAGGTGCAGGTCTTACCGGAACCGAGTCCGTGGTAGACAAGGAGCCCACGATAGGGCGAGGCCCGCTGTAAGTAGTCGCGGACGAAGGCCTGATACTGGAAGGTCTTGAGCTCCTTGGTGGAGGCTTTGGCGGCCTTTGTACAGGTCTCTGGGTCGGGGTCCTCAGTCAACGGCGGTAGAATATACTGCTTGAAAGTCTGAATAACGAAGGGCTTGAATCCACGACGATTCTCAGGCACATAGAAAGCGGGCTTCACCATGGGTGGCCGAGGCGGGCCTGTTACAGCCTCTGTGACATGTTGCATGAGCTCTGCATCAGCGGGCTTGAGAGCAGCTGACTGCTCGGCGTCCTCGACCCTACCAAGAACCACCGGAGCCGCTGCAACCTCTGCAGCGGCTTCCACGGCCTTGGCAACAGCCTCCCCCTCAACGACAGGAGCCGCAGGCTCAAACATAGAGGGAGCAGCACGCTTTCTGGATGGGGGCTTAGCCACGGTTGGTTGCGGCTCGGCTGCGGGCTTCGGTCCCGTGAGAGCCTCGTCACGAAGCTCTGCGTCGGCGATTCGTGCGGCCTGAACGGCTTCTGATGCGACTACGACCGGGACTGCCTTTGCTGCAGCACCGTCGAATGTAAGTGGTGCTATCTGTGTAAAATCCTCGGTTACATTAGCTTCTGTGGGTGCTATGTTTGCGTCAAATCGAACAGCTGTCCGCTTCAGACGGGCAAACTTAGGGGGTCCTGCTGATGACATGACTCTCTAAATTCAAATATCTATTTTATCTCCCTGTCTTTCGCGGCCACGCGGGTAAAATTGAGACTCATAATTTTGATAAGAGGCTGGGTAATGCCCGCTCACACAGAGATAGTTAAGTGCCCAGTCTGTCAGATAGAGAAGCAGGTAGGGTTAGTCTCCCACCACATCTATCGCAGTCATACGCACGAAGGACGATTTGATGCTGACCTGATCAAGCAGATTACAAACAGTCCTGTTGTCGGACCCTTTCATCCAGAGGTCTCTATTGGAGGACGGACCTTTACCCTCTGTCCTGCATGGATCAAGGAGGCAAAGGGCTTTCGGCATGAATCGAAAAACAAGAAAAGCCTGCAGAACCAACACGCAGACTGTACGCTCTGCTACAAGAACTGGCTACCTCAGTCCAACGTAATCCAGCCTGATACGCTGGTACTAGTACCTGCAAAGCCGGATCTAAATCTGGAGGCTCTTCTTCAGGAGAATCAGCAGCTGAAGGCAGAGCTGACGAGGTTCAGGGAGTGGATGAGATCGGCACCGGTGTCGCCCGACGCAGCGGTCCCAAACGCAGTGGTCGCAAACGCAGTGGTCGCAAACGCAGTGGTCGCAAACGCAGTGGTCGCAAACGCAGTGGTCGCAAACGCAGTGGTTCCTAATGCAGCGTCCTCTAACGTAGTGGTTACAGCACCAGTCAAACTCCACCGAACCACCGTAAAGGCCTCAAAGAAGGAGACCGAAAAGGGGATGTGGTGCACGCGATGCACGAGCTGCAATACCACCGCACAGTTCGCCACAGATCTCAAGCCCTGTGCAACGTGCAAAAAACTCTGCCATTTCAACGACGATCTGAACAGCTGCTACCACTGGGACTGTGAGGTCTGTGCTAAGAAGATCTGCAAGGAGTGCAACAAGTCGAATGGCGGTAACAAGATGCACCCACTCTGCTCACCGGACTGTGCAAAAATCTATAAGGCGAAGCGGGCCTAGTCGTCCTCAAGCTGGTCCAACTGACTCGGGTCAGTCGTCCTCACGCTGCGGTGAATCAGCACCGATCACACCAAATTTCACCAGCGCCCGTCGCGACGCCTCCTGCTCGGCCACCTTCTTGTTTTTCGCAGTGGCCGAGGCAACCACATGGTTGTCGGGCGACAGTACCCCCATCGTAAAGGTCCGGTTGTGAAGCGGCCCCTCGACAGCCACCTCCTTGTACCGCGGCGGCTGATGATAGGTCGCCTGGTAGTGCTTCAGGAGCTGATCCTTGTAGTTGGTGTTCTGCGAGATCAGCTGGGCAAAGTCGACGTGGGCCTCAAAGAGATTTGTGATCCAGTCGAACGCCCGTGAGAAGGCCGCCCCTCGGTCCGTTACGGAAAGGTCCCGATAGAGGGCACCGATCCACGCCTCTAGCATTGAGCCCAGGATACGCAGATTGCGACGACCATTGCAAAGGTCCTCGACGTGTCGACTGACAATCAGCCAGTGCTGCATACCGATCTTCTCGGCCAGATGACCGAGCATCTTGTTGTTCACCAGATTGGAGCGAAGTGAGGTCCAGAAGCCCTCCCCCTCCCCAGGGTAGCGAAGGCAGAGGTATTCCGCCGTAATAGCCTGAAGAATACCATCACCGTGGTGTTCCAGCTCCTCGTTGTCAGCAGCCTTGAGTGGCATCACCCCATCGGGTCGCGGGATCACGATCACCTTCTCACCAGTGGTCTGCACACTAGGCCCCTCGGGTCGATCCACGTAGGAGCGGTGAACGAAGGCCTGACGGAACAACTCGTAGTGACGGGGCGCATCCTTTACGCCATAGGCAGAGAGGATTCGTCTGATCTCAGAGTCAGGCACATCGCGATTGGTGGGGTTCCAGGGATTGTAGAGCTTTACGTCACCGTCAAACTCAGCCATTTTGTTGGCTATCCTAGTAATAGTGGATCTGTTCAAATTTTGACTGAAAAACCGGCGGCCGCCGCCGCCCTTCTCCTCAGTAGTCGTCCGGCTCGCCGTAGGCACAGACCCGCGAGCACCCGCGCCCGCCGTAGTCGTAGCCGTCGTAGGCCCCGCCGCAGCCAGGACAGGGTTCGTCCTCGTAGTCCTCGACCACGGGGACCACCGCCGCCGCGGGCGCAACGACCTCGTCCCACGTGATCACCTCGTCGGGGTCGGCCGTGAGGAGGACGTGGAACTCCTGGCACGCGGGCTGGTTCTCGGGGTGGTGGTGGTGGTGCCCGCAGAGCGTGCAGTTGATGCCCGCGTACTCGGCAATGTGGTCCGAGCAGATGCCGATGAGCAGGCCCGGCTCGGGCGAGATGGGGCGAAAGTCCTTCTTGGGACACATGTTGCAGCAATCGATTGCGTTGGACATGTTGGCTTCTCCGTGCCGGTGTGTAGTCTGCTGATCCGGTGCGGATGATTTCAATTTTTTCACCAACGAGCAGGGTATCTGAACTTAAGTGCACTCCGTGCAGTTAAATTCAGTAGTAACCTGTAGAGATGCCCCGCAACCAGAGCACCCCACTAAAGCCCATAAAACCCGCCAGTGGAATACAGACCATGCCTCTACCCTCCCTAGGACAGTCGATGAAGGAGGGGTTCGGTCTTGGTATCGGTATGTCAGTCGCCCGCAACATAGTTGATCGTGTAATGGGCCCAGCGCAAGCACAGCAGGCCCCAGCGCAAGCGCAGCAGGCACCAGTCGCACCACCGGCGACGCCCCTGACCGAGTTCAAGAAGTGCATGGAGTACAAGGCCGACTACGAGTCGTGCAAGATTCACTTGGAGTGAAGTGCAGACCAGATCTTCTCTGCTAGAACTTTTCCGACCGTGCGTTTACCCACGTTCAGAGCAGCAATCTCCTCTTGCGACTTCTTGATAAGATCAGCAAGAGTACCACACGCGTCCATAATAGACTCGCTCATCTTACCGCCGCAGCCAGGTATTGCACATAACATGCCGGCCGCAACCCGTTTCAGATTACGGTTAGCTGATTTTTGGGCGGAAAGAACCTCCGTATATGCCGCAGCCACCGCTGTAGCGTCCCCTGTAGCAACACTCTTGAACACATCGACATCCGCCGCCACCATGCGGACAAGCTGCTTGATCAGTGCCACCGAGACGTGTGCGTCCTTGCTCTCAATTACGGGGATCCCATAGCGTAATTGCAGACGTAATACAAGACTAGCAAGTGTGGTCTCAGGGATCTTACCGGGCCAGACTCGGCCCAGGTCAGGGGACCATCCGCTACCGACCTCGAGAAGGTAGCCAATTACAATCCCCTGACCCCGCATGGAGAGGAGCCGAGCCCGCTGCTCACGATAGCGACCGTCGCGATTACTGGAGGCCAGATCACTAAAAGTCTTACGCTCCAAGACAAGTAGTGGCTCGTCACCGTTGCAGATCATAATATCGCCGACTTCAAGGCTGATAGAATCCACCTTGCAACCCTCGGTTCCCTTCAATAAGTCGTAGAGTTCGGTCTCACGGAAGTCGATATGGACAATGATGTTCGACATCCTTGTCTATAGATAAGAGCTACTGGCTTAAATACCATCTTCAGGTGCAGTGCGGTTGCCACCACGAGCGGCCAACATCTGACGCTGGGCCGGTGTGGTACAGACGCAGCCACCACCGCAGCTGAACGAGGCACCACAGCACTCAGGTTTGCACTGGTTGTTCTTGAACATGAAGAGGTTGTCGGGAGAGGGACCGGTGAACTCGGGGCCCGCCAGGGGCTCGTTGGGGGCCGTATCACGCCACGCAGAGACACCGTTGGCAGGGACCTTCTTCACGTTATCGTACGCACCGATCGCCTGGTAGTTGTTACCGCTACCGGCACCACCCAGCTCGTAATTGGCAAAACCCTCACCCTTGAACTGGGAGGCAGGCGTGAAATTGCCACCACCGTTCATGATGTAGTTTACGAAGCCCTCCTGGTCAGAGGGGTAGTTGGTGTAGCCGTAGAGCATCAAGGCGTTTGCCACCGCAAGCAGGGCCAGACAGGTGATAAGAAAGACCATGGGCCAGGGCGACTTAGTAACAGCCATTCTATCTAATAGCAAGCAGCATTAAATTCCGCGGGTCAGCTGACCAATAGTGAAGGCGTAGGTCTTCTCTATCTCACGTAGCCCTACATCGGTGAAATCACGCATTCTCACTCCAGCAGCGTTAAAACTACCGGATTCAGTAACTAACATCACCATCCTGTTGACCGGGAGCCGTGCAACCCAGCGTTTGGACAGAGCAGCCCGTATCCAGCGACCCCCCTCCTCGACCCAGCACGCACCTGAACAGACGACGCCATCTATAGAGCCCATATTACGCGTTTCGGTTCCGTCGAGCAGAACCGTACCCATAACCTGTGTAAACCCCGCGCCGTCAGGAATCCGATCTCCCGGTCTGATCGAATCTACCGCTACACTGCGATCACCCAGCTCTATCACTGTATCAAGAGCTAGCCCCGATTCGGATTCTAGAATATCAACCGAAGACGCGGACCCAACAGCTCCGTTCAAAGCCCGTTGAACCAGCTGCTCCCACTGGCCCATGTCGCAGTTGTCAAGCTCCTCCCAATCGGCAAAACTCCAGACGCCTCTGTCACCGGTCACCCCTATTCTGTGACTGGTTGTGTTGAGGCAGTAGACGTAGTGGGGCGGGGCCACCTCAACAGCGTCAGGTAGGCTGTTAACTGGGACGGCCACCCCGTCGCGATAGACTAAGTGGGAACCGGATACATGGATGCCGTCCACCCTGTAGAAGGCCGTAGCCGAGTCTGTGGTAAATCTCATAGTCGCAGTGACACGCGAGCCGTCCTCCAATAGGTCGCCTATGGCGATCGCGTGGATAGGCTTCGTCCCATCGCCCGTCCGCACACGCGTATCGCCGTCAAAACAGAAAGCATCCCCCATCCCACCGACCGAACCGGCCATTGATGTTGCACTCAGGGCACTGATGGCTATCAGAATTACGGGGATGGTGGGTGCAAGGACGAAGAACAGGAAGATCACCAGAACGACCAGTATGACCAGAATAGCCACAGAGACAATCATCATCAGCTTGAAGAGGTTCATAATAGTGCGGATAACGCTGATACCGGCGTAGATAGAGGCGTTCGCGATTGCATTTGCTTTGGCAATAGCCGATAGCTGTAACATAAAAGTCTTGTGGAGTTCGTGGATAGTCAGATTGAATCGTCGTGTGAACACGTCAAAAATCCGGTTCAGTCCGTTAAAGAGATTAGAGGCCAACGTACGCAGGTTCATGGTGAAACTGATGGACTGGATGGCCGAATTGGTCATCTGATAGAAGACGTCCATCACGGGTTTCAGAGCCACAGTCAATACCGATTTTGCAATCTCAGAGGTGCAAAAACTGAAGTTATCAAAGGCAAAATCGAATCCGCTCCGCGGGTCCGTATCGGGCTTGAAGAGACCGGCTGTCGCCATGACCTCTGGTGCACAGCGGTACGCCGCCCACTTTGCTTGTATCTCTTTCATATGCTGACCGACCATGATACGGGCCAATCCGTAGCCGAGTGCCAAGGTCATGATCAGTGCCACAATCATTGTAGCCGAGTCCCCTGTTTTTAGCGAGGCTTTTCCTACTGTGATCTGACGCACGGTCGGGAGGACGATCAGATCACAAAGTTCTCCATATCATCGACGTCGACCCTTGTCAGTAGCGGAACTGCAGGTGGTTGCACGAGCGGAAGTACTGGCGATGGGGGTCGTTTGCTGTTATTGAGGATAAACCCCACAATAACAACAACCATAGTGATGGCAAAGGCGTAATCGTCACCGGTCATCTTCTTACGTGCCGCGCCCGCGGTACTGCCATTTCAATTTTGCCATCGCGGCCGCTTACTGAATCGTATTTGCAGCAGCCTTACGCTTCTGAGCTAGGGCAAGATCGCCGTCATCGAACATGCCAAGGGGGGCAGCTGATTCAGGGACAACGGAGACGGGGGCATCCTTGGGTCCCACAGCCACAGAGGCCCCCGTGCGAACGCGGGCGTTGGCCAGCCGCTCACGCTTCTGCTCCTCGAAAAACTCATCCTTCTTCGACTCGTTCTCCTTGTAGCCCTTCATGAGCGTATTGAGCTGATCCTCAGCATACTCCTGGGTCTGCACCTCGGTCGTCGCGGGATCCCAGGGAAGCCAGAAACCGACCTGTCCTACGTAGACATTGAAGCTGGGGTCGAGCTTCTGCAATGTCTTCGCACGGAGACCGGCCTCAGCGTACGTATCGTAGCAGCCGCGGATCTTCAGCCCGCGAACCGTCGTGCGGAAGTTGTTCTTTGCAAAGAAGTCGTCCTCGAGCCTCTTGCGGTTCTTGAAAAGAAAGGTCTCGTAGTTCTCCTGGATTGTCGTGATCTTGAACTCACGCATGTTCTCCTTCACGTGGGCCTCGAGACCGGCGGCCACGTCGCGCACAAGAGCCGCCCGAGCTACCTTAAAGGATCCCGTGGCACCGCTGATATCGGCCACCAGTGTCGCTGCACCGCTGATGTCGAGAAGCCTACCGCGGACGGTCTCAAGCTGGTCCTCGGCCTTAGACAGTGCGTCCGATACACGACGCATCTCCTTCATCAGGAAGTCCTCGGTGGCCTTGATTTTGTACTGGATCTCGAAATCATTGACAAAGGCCGTGAAAAAGGCCTGATCCTTGTTTGCCAGAACACTCTCCGGACTTATGAAACTCAGGCAGACGAACTTCTGGCCTGGGATCTCCTTGTCGGCCTCGAGAAACTCTTCGCGGGGCTCAGCCATCTTCTATAGAATATTCCTGCCCGGACTAGTTTAAATGGTTTACCCGGTCCCCCGGCCAAAAATCCCGCATGTCCTAGTAGAAACAAATGGACCTGTCTGTCACTGAGTTGGTCACGCGTGTTATCAAGTACCTTCTGGAGGGCCTTGCTGTGGCCGTCGCGATGGTGATCATCCCCCGCCGCGTTCCCAGCCTTGAGGAGATCATCAGCATCTCGGTGGTGGCTGCCCTTGTCTTCGCCATCCTGGACCTTCTCAGCCCCTCGGTCGGCCTTACGGCCCGCCAGGGCGCGGGCTTCGGTCTTGGTGCGAACCTCGTGAAGTTCCCCGGTGGCGGCCTCTAAACTGCCAGGTGAGACAATCTCTGTATCTATCGAAATCATAGACACAATGTCTATAATTTCATATAGATCATTGGCTTTAACGTTTTGTTCTTAGGTCAACAATAGTGACCAGATCAGTCCCAATCTTAAAGGCCCCCGCGTATAACTTGGCAGTAGTGTAGTAATAATCTACCATATAGACAGAGATGCCGCATAATCGGGTCTGGCTGAAGCGGGATAATCCGTTTGCTGTTCTCCATAACAACAGCAATAACGATTCAAACGCTGCAGAGGGGGTTGATAACAGTGCTCTTGTATTGCGATCCGCCCTAGCAGACGTGAATCATGTGGAGTATTTTACCGAATCATTTCCCGCAATGAGCACCCTGTCGGAGGACGCGATCAAGGCGAGTGTAGGCCTTGCTGCTTCAACGGCTGTGCTCAGGTCTAGAACGCTTAAGGAAAATTTTAAGACAGCTTTACTGGATAATAGAATTTTGCACTATCAATTCCATAATGGTGCGTTTGATAATGATCCAGAGGCGGCAAAGAAGTTGGTTATGCACAACATGGCAATGCAACGGTACCTGTTCGGATTACCACCGTTAAGTAATTCTCAAGCGGGTGGTGCCTTTGGCCCGCCCGCCGCACTCGCCGCGCCTGCTCGACGAGCGCCTCGAGCTCGGCGAGGGTCTGACCCACACGTCCTACGCGTGCTTACGCCAGCCGAGGAGACCGCCGCGGCAGCCGCGCGCGCCGCCGGCGCCGCCGCGGTGAGGAGGGAACACGAGGTAGCGGCCCAGGATGCCGACGGTGGCGAGCCCGGGGCGGCCGCCGTTGTGGCTGAGGCCGCCCGCGACCGTAGGGCTGCCTTGGCCGCAACGGCGGCCGCCGCGCCTCCGGGTGGCGTCGCCTGGCTTGCCGCCGCCGCCCAACGCTTTGGCCCGCCGCCTGGCGCAGGTAATGGCGCTGCAGGTAATGGCGCCGCAGGTAATGGTACCGGTGCCGAACTCGCCGGCCGCCCGCCCGCAGCCCCAGGTGCCGGTCGCCCACCGCTTGCACCGCGTGCCGCCCTCGCCGCCGCGTCGCGTGCCGCCCTCGCCGCCGCGTCGCGTGCCGACTTGGCAGCGCTGCGTGAACGCCGCGCTGCGCACGACGCGCGCGTCGCCCTTGAAGCAGCCGCCGCAGGTAGTGCCGCCGCGGCGGCACGGCGCAACGCGGGCGCCTCGGCTGCCGATATCATTGCCGCCGCCGCCACCGCCGCCGCTGAGTACGCCGAAACCCATAGGCAGAACCCCACGGCGGTCAACGCGGCACGTGCCGCCGCCGCCGCCGCCGCCGCACCTGCCGCCGCCGCAGGTAACGCCGCCGCCCGTGACGCAGCGGCAGCACAAGGTGCGGCAGCACGTGCGGCGCGGGCGGCGGCTGTGCGCCGTGCGGCAGAGGCAGGCGCGGATGCTGCACGTGCGGCACAGGCCGTCGCGGGCTCTACACTTGGTGCGATCACCGCTGCCGCAGGTAAAGCCGCGGCAGCGGTCATGGCCGCCGCCGCTGTCGCACTCGTAGAGAAAGCCCAACGCAATGCCACGGCTGCATTCACCGCACAGGTCGCCGCCGCCGAGGCCGGTGTCGCCGGTGCAGTTAGGAGAGGAGAAGCTTCTTATGCTCCCCCATCAGACATAGATTTTGCTGATAAGATAAACGGTTTAGATGCACAGTTTAATATAACCGCTAAGCGGTTAGAGGATACAGCTGAGCTCGATTGGTGGCACGAAAATGAGAGGTTTTTCAAAGACGTGTTACCGAAAACCTTTATCTCTATATATAACGAGTTGAAATGGGCACTCGGAAGCGTTAAGAGCTATACAGACGCCAATAATAATATTATAAAAGCCAGGCGCGAAGCTATAAAGTTGATATTACAAGGAACGTTTTGGACGGCAACACCCACCTCTTTAGGGGCTCTGCAGGGTGCAGAAGTAGCTGAAGCGGGAGCGGAGGAGGCCCCTGCCGTTGAAAAGGGTGCCGCCGCCTTAGCAGTGCCAGCTGAGCGGCTAGCAAAGGAAGAGGACCTAATGGAAAAAGCGTGGGGTACAGGTGCTATATCTAAAACTACCCTAGAACAAGTAGGTCTTACATACCCTCTGCCATCTATAAAGGACGACATAGGCAGACTTTTACGGTATTTAGACTCCCGTGGCGACGATGCAGATACATATTACGAACTGATAGACAGATTAATTAAACTGATACTTAATCCGAGAACCAGGGATTGGGATATACCAAAATTTTTAGCCGGATTTAAGGCTTTATATGAAGTCGAATACGACCCAAAATTTGATCAACCCATTGGAATGACATTGGCAACACACCTTAAAAGTCTGTTTGCATCACGAGCAACAGTTCTAGAACAGGCATTCGTATATTCATATAATAGTCAGGACGCCAATCAAAAAGCGATTGATATTGTCGTGGAGAAATTTTTCGACTTTTGGGACCTCAGATGTAGAGAGATAGTACGACATCTACAAGATGACACCAGATACGCAGGGTTGGAGCGTTATGTATGGCGATTTGGGAGCTGGATGCCGAGCGCCAATTTCTTTAAGAAAACCTCGGCACTAAAGGCTATATACGAGACCGGATTTGAAAGGTATTCTGCACGGGCGGCTGTGGTCGCTCGAAAAGAACCAGTAGAACAGGTGCAGTACCCCAGTGGTCCTAACAAAACTAAGTTACATAGAGGAGTCTCTATTGTTGATACACAGGGGCGATGGACTGCAGATCGTGACGGGGACTTCTATCCCCGACGTACTAGAGAGATCTATACACAGCTATTTTACGAAAATCCTAACGAGTTTTTGGGCCCAGACACACTATTCTGTGTGAAACCAAACGCGGTCTTTGTCGAGTACATGAGACATCTTGATGAGTTGCACGCACAGAATGGGTTCGAATTAGAGCTGGGTCGATTGGAGACGATCCAGAAGAAAAGGGCTGTTATTAAAGCGATCGCCCAACCTGTTTTAAGAGCAGCGGCTGGCGAGGCGGCTGCCGTGGCAGCAGATCCAGCAAGGCGCGCTGCTGCTTTAGCGGCGGCACAAGCTGCACTTGCGGCAGGTCAGGCGGCAATTCCTGGTGAAGCGAACCGTGCGGCGATGTTCAAGAAGGTAGCGGGTATAAGCGCGAGTGCACAAGATATCGCGAATGATTTAGCCGCGGCGGCCGCATCAGCGGTTGCACCGCTAATGGTTAAAGCTGGCGTAGGTGCTGCTGGTGCGACGGCGGCGGCGGCGGCGGGAGCGGCGGCGGTACCGGCGGCGGCAGGTGTCTGTGTAGGAAGCCAGCTTCTATGTACACTTGGTGCCGCTGCACCACCGGTAGGTGCAGCCCTCCTCGCGTCAGCTGCTGTCTATGGTATATATAGATACGCGACCGCACTTCCTCCAGTTACAGATGCGGTCAAAGAGAGGCACATAGAGATGACCAATTTTATACGTCGCCGAGACATAATTGCAGGACTTGTCAAACCCTCATTTAGAGATGTCCGTGAGACACACAGGGAAGAAGGGGTTTTTGAAATGTTAGCCAGCGAAGGAGTAGCATCATTGGTAGCGGCAGTTCAGATAGAGGTAGGTAAAAGAGGACTGTTCGCAGATAGTGTCACTAAAGGGGTTAGTAGTATTTTGCAGAATTTTCAATTGTGTAAACAGACCGCCCAAGCCAACATTGAGGCCCGTAGGAACTTTATTGCTGTTAGGGCAGCGAATGCTGTTGCTAGGGGTGTGAATTGGGCGACAGGGTCCCTCCCCCCTGATGCGGTGCATAGGTGTGTCGATATTGCACTTTCAGAGGCCAACGCGTATTTAGCGACATTACGAAGACATAATGTGGCTGGTCGTCAAGTGGGGTTAACAACCGTACCGGATTACGTACGTAAAGGTATTAGAGATATAGAGACGGCTTTTCGGGGTGCCACTCCTGCAGGTAAGGTAGTTAAATATGAAGAGGATCCTACCGGTTCTGTCGGAATTTTTCTGTTACAGGATCAAGGAGCCGTGGACGAGGCCGAGCGAGCGCGCGCCGCTGCCGCCGCCGCCGCCGCCGCCGGTCCTAAGGCGGGCCTGGCGCCAGCGGATCAACTACTACTAGACGAAGCGAGGGCGGACGAAGCGGAGCGGTTGGCAGGTAGAAAAGGTGAACGTAATGCTGCTAGACTGGCACGTGAGCAAAGGGAACGAGAGGCTGCAGTACAACGTCGTGCCGCCGCCACAGCGGATCGTGACGCCGCCGCCGAGCGGGCCGGTGCAGAGGCTAAAGCCAGGTCGTTAGGAGCAGAGAAAAGAGAAGTAGATCCTGCTACTGGCAATACTAAACCCCTGACTGCTGAACAAATGGCTCGCGGCGCCGCCGCCGCCGCCTCTGCTATTGAGGAATATAAGGCACGAAATCCAGTACTAGGTGGCGGAAGACGCAAGAGTCGCAAGGGCGGCGCGGCAAGATTTGGCCGTACGACGGCACGCAGCACGGCCCTCTACAACGTACCCAGTACGAATACTATCGAGGCTGTAAAGGCAAGAATTCAGAATAAAGAGGGGATCCCATCGAACCAGCAACGCCTGATATTTACGGGCCTGAACAATTCACCAATTACTCAAGGCCCTGTGGATCTCAATCTACCGCCAGAAGTATTAGTACTAAAATATGTTGATCTAAATCGTCTATTAGTTGGCACAACTCTACAGGAGTTTGTCTCCAATCTGTTCGACATCGTATTAGATACTCCTCAACTCAGATACGTCGCCTCATACTACACCTATAAGGTCAACACACTCACACACATTATGTTGCCGAAGTACATGCCTGTAGACAACCTCGACACACAGCTAGTATCTATGAGTAAGCGTTTTACGAGCCCGCTACGTGGGGGCGCCGGTAAGCCGCCTAGACCACCGCCCGCTGCCGCTCCTGCCGCTACAGGATTCAGTATTGGTCGTGTGCCTGTTGAAAGATCTGCACTGGTTGCACCGCCACCCTTGCCCGCAGCTCTTGCGGCCGCCGCGGCTAAAGGGGATGAATTGGGAGCCATGGTTGCCGCCGCTGCAGCCGCCCCTGTAGCCCCTGCCCATGAGGATGTAGCCGACCCAGAATACGAACCCACAGCAGCAGCCCCTTCAAATTGGCCGGACTACCTTAAGAGAAGAGATGAGATATTAGAAAGTCTCCAATCTAGTCTATTGGCCCGACTAACAGAGGACGCCCCAAGAGTCCAAGCTGTTCTGAAAGAGCAGGCGGTGGCGTATAATGGAATACTGGAGACATTTACCAAGGATCGTGCTGTAATAGCAGGAATAAAGGAGAGGGCAAAGGCCGACGCGGCCGCAGCAAACACAGCTGCCACCTCTCAGTGGATGAATCTAGCAGGCGGAGTCGCACAGCTTGCAGGTTGGGCCACTGGATCGAGTACATTAATGGAGATAGGAAAGGGGGTATTTGGTGCAAAGAACCTCACAACGGCAGGTGCCGCCGTATTGGCACCTCTGACAAGAGATGGATTAGAGGCGGCTGCAAAAGCGAAGCAGCAACAGGCAGAAGACACGCTCAAGGCCAAAAGCGCGTCCGCTAGCGACACCGAACGAGCTGCGGCGCGCAAGGATAAGCATGCTGCTGACATCGATTATATAGGATCATTGTTGATGAGTGATAAAGCGGTTAAAGAAAAATATGCTGCGTTAGAAGCAAAATTAAGGGCGGCAGCCCCCGATGACGAGGCGACTATTACACTTTATTCAGAGGCCTTAGTAATTCTCATTGACGGTGAGAGCTCCCTCAATGATGAAGCAAAGGCTGCGTGGAAGGCGGCTGTAGGTACTATTATTGAGACAAAAACAAAATTTGCAGCAGTGGTCGCAGCTGCACCAGCACCAGCTGAACTAGCCAGTTCTGTTGCAAGACGCGAATTAGCGGCACGTGCCGCTAATGCACGTGCCGCTGCGGCGGCGGCCTCTTCTGGTGCTCCTCCACCCCCTAAGTCTGCTACACCTGCACGAGCACCTGCAGCACCACCGCCGCCGCAGCAGCAGCAGCAGCAGCAGCCGCCACCACCACCACCAGCAGAAGTCAATGCACTGGCCGAGCACTTACGTGGGATTTCTGCAGCAAATAGACTGGGGTTTTTCACCGGCACCCATCCAGACCGACTCAAGGCGGGTAACACACCCGCACAGAAAGCTGCACTATGGGAGTGGGCCACGCAAGCAGGTGCGACAGGTGCCTCACCAACACGCAAAAACGCACTGATAAAGAAGGTGAAAGAACAATTGGCGAACCCTGTGGCAGCAACGGGTGTAGCACCTGCAGCGAATGCCGCCGCTCGTGCTGCTGCTCTTGCAGCTCCTTCACCCGCGGGCATCGTTGCAGGTGCACCAACACCGAGACAAGGGAGGAGTGCTGCAGTCGCCGACGCCGCTCGCCAAGCACCACCTGGTGGCAGCCGCTCTACACGCAAGAGAGCACATGCAAAGAAACGTGTCTCAACTAGAAAAAGCAGCCGGTCAGTTAAAAGCCGCCAAACCCTAAAAAATCGTCGTCGGCGGCGGCAATTGAGAAAGACCTATCATTGAAATAGAGGGCAAGTTGTCTTATAAATATCTAACGTATTGTACCGAATTTAAGAACTCCCTTCTTCGAAGGGAGTTCTTAAATTTGCGTTACAATAGCAAGCAAGCCAGTCCCAAAGATAAGCACCCGTAGGGGTGCTTAACTTCGGTACTTGGCGGTAATTATTTCACCAATAAGCGAAATAATTAGATGACATAGGAGATGTAATCACGCGGGTGCCGGCGTATTGATCCACGGGTACTTGTCCACCGTATCGGGCAACTGGTTGAACGCCTCATCTGACGGATAGGCCTTGTACCGTAGCAGGGCCTCTTGATTCTGGAAGAGACCCAGCTCCTCACGACCATTATAGAACATACTGCGACCCACCTCGTCGGCCCGCGGCTCCACACGTGGCCCAGGAGGCGATCCAGCAATCCAGCGATAGGAAATACCCGTAGGCGACAAGAACACGTGAGCACGATAGGTCTGACCCGGCTGACCCATCACAGCAGTCTCTAACATCACAACCGGGGGCACATAGGTCGAACCGAGACCCGTATAGTAGGCGGAGGGTAGGGTGGCCATCGCAATAGAGAACGATCCATCGGGCGAATCCACAGTTCCGTTATTGGGCGACCCCTCAAAGGCCTGGTCGGCGTTGGCGTAGGGAAGGCCGGATCCATTGAAACCGATACCACGGGTAGGCTTCTGCGGGGCCATCCAGCGGATAGTCTGGCGTGCACCGGCGTATCGCGTCATGTTGCCCGATACGTAGATCCGACCGGCAGCATCGCGTGTTACTTCAGCTTGGACACCATCACCACTGTATGTGCGTCTGCTCATCTCTATTTAGCCTATGAGATAATAACTTCTGTTAAGAATTTATCAACTCATATTACGACCAAGCTCAGGCACGAGGTCCGCTATAGGGGGCGGCACGAGCCGAGTAACCCTTGGGTGTATCGAGGAACTTCCAGAGCTTCTCTCTGTCATCGATCGCACACTGGCTGCCCGTGACATTCCCCTGCATCGAGAAGGTGTTAGGGACCTTGGGCAGCGTGGCCAGAGCCAGCCCATCGGGGTCGTCGGCAGCAGCAGCCCCATCGGGTATATAGATACGGCCGGTACCGATACCGGCATAATGGCCGGAAACAGTGGTGCAGCCACGCCACGTGCAGACCCGCTTATAGAGCTCGGGTACCATTGTGTCCACGCACGAACCCTGGACGGGCCCCAGCTTCTTCTGAAGCAGCGTCTGTGCGTCGGTCATCAGCTGGTCGCCACCCTGGATCATCTTCTGGCGACCATCGTGCTCGCCGAACTGACCTGTCACGCGAAGGGGGTACTGGAGGCAGCGGGGCCGGTAATCGGTAAAGCTACGGCCATCCGCCATACGAGCCGGGCCTTTGTCGGAATTGGGGTTGATAGTTGTAAAGCAATCGCCATCAGACGGCGTTGCAGGTCCGAATGATAGCATCCTCTCTGCCTTCTGGGTGCGTTTTTAATCCGTCCCTGCGGCCCCCGTTTCACTCACCATCAGGGGCGGCAATATCGTCGAAGCTGATGATCTTGGGGCCATCGTCCCCTGCAACAGCCTCAGGGTTCACAATCGTGCTGACCTTCTCACGTAATGCACGGATCAGGTCCCGCTTCTTCAGCTCACTCGAGCCGGGAATTCCGTTGGCTTCGGCCATACGACGGAGCTCCTTGATCGACATGCTGTTTAGCGGCGATTCGATCGACGTATCACTGAGCCGCTTCCCCGTGTCAGGCGAAGCTAGACCACCGGGCTGGAGCTCGTCGTTAACGGGTGCCACCACAGCCGGTTCTACGGGGGCAGCAACAGCACCAGCAAAAGAGTCGAACTCCAGTTCCGACGCCATTCGCTCGGCCTCCAGATCACCGGCAACGGACTCAGGGGGCGGTGCGTAAGGGGCCGTCGCAACCGGTTCCTCATGCACGAACTCGGTATTAGTGTAGGCCACGGGTGGTGTCCCAGAGGCAGCCGGGAGATTAGCGACCAGTGTCTTCATCTCGTAGACAACGTTGTCAAGCAGGTTCACCTTACGCTGGAGATACTGAAGCTGCGTCCAGAACCAGTAGATCGCACCCAAAAGCAGGATGGTTACGCAGAGTGCAATGTAGAACGTCTCTGGGAGATTCATTTGAGAAGAGGCTCGAGTTTTAGCTCACCAGAAGACCGCGCTCCTGAAGGATCTCGCGAACACTGCTCACTGTTGATATACCGGGGACACAGCGGTACGTGTACTGAATCCCTGTCTGCCCCTTATCATGTGCCTCCATACACCAGGTCTTGGCTAGCGAACCGAGATGGTCGGGCAGCTCACGATAGTGAGTAGAGACCAGCGAACCCACGGCCGCCCCACCCTTCTCATAGAGCTGTTTCAGAAAGATCAGCGACGCCTCTGCACCGTCGTGAGCATTTGTAGAGTGGAAGATCTCGTCCATTATGATAAGCAGGGGCCCTTCCTGCTTGTCTTCACGTGCCTTCGAAGCACAGCCGATCAGATGCTTAGCAAACTCGATCTCGGCCTCAAAGAGACTTAGCCTACCCAACGTATCTGCCGGTGCCAGGGCCGTCTCAAAGCGGACAATGGGCACAAAACTCATAGAGCGCGCCCACGTGATCCCCCAGCTCTGGGCTGTCATGACAGCCAGGCCAAGCGATTTACAGAGGGTGGATTTGCCACCGCGATTCGGTCCAGTCAATAATATGTGGGAATCCGAACTGTAGTCGTTCAGTACACGACGCCCGGCAGGTACACCTGGGTGGTATAAGCCCTTGATCTGCAGCTTGAACCCACTGCCAGCCACAGCAGAGGGAAAGCAGATCCCTTTCAGCCGCGCTGTCGCCACACGTAGATCGATCTCGGCGACCCAGTCTCTGAGTCGTGCTAGGCCGCGCGATTCATTGTACATGATGCCAAAGGCACCCAGTGCATTTGTCTCCTCAGTGAAACCCACCGAATCGGCGTTGGCCCGCCCTTCGTCGCTACCCAGCAGAATAGCTAAACGCCGTGCTGCCGACACATAGTCCAGGAGCTGCTGACCTCTAGCCCGAATATCGTGTGCTACAGATCGCAGATGGACGGCCGCCTGTATCTGATTCCAGATGTTGGAGACAAAGACACCTGCACTCATCAGGACATACAGATATTTAGCCGCCTGTGCTACCGGCGATTCAGCGTCGCCCATCGGGAGTCGTGGTGCATTAGTCAGTAAGAGGCGTTGCAGGACCCTACAATAATCGGTAACTGTGATTGGCATACCGAACATGTGCCGCAGCAGAAAGTACGGTATAATAACAACTAAAAAGGGGACTAAGACGGCAAAACCAGGCAGAAAGAGTGTTTTGTAGAAGAGAATAAATTCAATAACACGCCCCCACGTATTCATAAAGGACCCCAATGTTCCCGTCTTCCAGTAGACCTGTTCCACTGTCTCGGCAATCCGTTTATCGATCGTATCGTACTGGATGATCTCGTTGGCGGCCACCTCGGCGCCCCCTATCTCTGCCAATACAGCACATACGCTATGTTCCAGGGCCTCATCTAAGCGAAAGCGTCTACGTATAGCAATAACGGGATCTTGTAGGGTTCGCAGTCCCGCCTCGGTATCAACGGGGTGCTTAAATCTATGAGCAGCATACTCACGGCCGGCTGCAGTATGGAGTCCTAGAAAGGCGACAGCCCCAGATAAGTCTAGATCAGCGTGAACAAACTGACCGACAATCATGCCCGCCATCCTTATTCATCCGCCCTGTCAAAAAAATGAAGGACTACCGCGACCGTGATCAACAAGCAAAACGCCCGCGTCAATAATGAGTTTGCAAAAAAGCAGTTCTAAGCAAGTGATGCTCCCCGCCAATGTTGCCGCTGTCCTCCGCATCCGGGACAGGACGGATCTTGTCTGCCCCGAGGAGATCCTGTCGCGGCTAGACAGCCTGAAGATCGGTAAGATTGTCTACAGCTACAAGACGGGCACGGCGTCCCCTGTGACGCCGACACCGACAAACGGGATGTCGGCCTGGCGTAATAATACGAAGCCGTCTCGTGACTTCGCTGCTGGCGGCGGCGGTCACAATCGCCACGCCCACAACGAGTCACGGCACGGAGGCGACAGCAGACAGGGGGCCTGGTCTGGTGGCTGGAGCAACAGCCAGATGTCCATCCGCCGCGTCCCTTCGGAGACGAACTCGTTCTCCTCACCCAGCGAGGAGACCAGTTCGCCCAGCTTCCGTCGCTTTCGTGGTTCGCCGACCCCTCCTGCTGCTGCACCCCACGGGTCGGGTGACCATGCACCGTCACCCTACCCTGCCGGCGGCCGCTACGTCAGCTCCATCGTCAGCGATAAGAAGGTCGAGGACCGGATTATCGGTCACATCCGCTCCAAGCTGAACAAGTTCAGTGCCAACAACTACGATGCAGTGAAGTCATTCCTGGAGCAGATCATGAGCAGCGGAGAGACGGAGTTCATCTCCGAGTTCATGGACCTGCTCTTCACAAAGGCCGCCTCAGAGGAGGCCTACTGTGAGCTCTACGCACGTCTTCTTCTGGAGCTGACGGACAAGTTCCCCCACTTGCGGACGGAGATCAAGGCCATCTACGAGAACTTCATTGGGATCTTCATGGAGGCCCGTGACGTGGTCGACCAGAGTACGAGCGACTACAAGAAGTTCTTGGAGGCTCAGGAGAAGAAGAAGTTTCGCAAGGGCTACAGTCACTTCCTAGCTGAGATCTACAACAAGGGGCTCCTCCCTGTAGACGCGATCGAGACGACCATCACGATCATTATCTCTTCGCTGGGCAAGTTGGAACAGGACGCCTCTAATACCCTGCTAGTAGAGGAGTACGTCGTCTCCCTCACAAAGATCGTACTGACGATCACCGAGGCAAAGACCGCACCGATCCCGCCCTATCTGGTCAATCTGGTGGACAAGCTGAACACGATTCTGAAGAAGCCGAAGGCGGAGACACCAGGCTATACCAGTAAGGCTCGCTTCTCCATTATGGATATTGTAGATGCACTGCCTAACTAACGTGAGTGAAGGGTGTTCTCAGGTTTCGCTACCACCGCTAATTTTTTACTGGCATCCAGCTAAAAATTGAGCCGTGCTCGTCAGAACTGGAAACAGTTAAGAGAGACCTATTATAAGATGCCTAGACCCCCGAACAATCGTCGCCGACTTAAGAAGTCAAGTCGTTCAGAGAGTGAGTCAGACAGTAGTGTAGATGAACGGGGGAACATTCGCAACCTGATCGATTACGACTACGATGAGGAGGCCTCGATGAGCGATTACGAGACGAGCTCTGTTGACGACGCTCCGCCCAAGCGACGTGCCCTTCCTAAGCGTAAGGCGGCAGTCAAGGCCGCTCAGAGGATCCGTCGTTCATCCGTCTCCTCCGACTCGGACTACGAGGAGCCTCCAGTCAAGTCCAGAAAGGCCAAAGCAAAGGTGGCTGAGCCAATGGAGGATGAGAGCATGAGTAGTAGCTCTGAGGAGCCACCGCGTCGTGCTCGTCGTAAGCCGAAGAATGAGATCGTGGAGGCCGAGTCCGAGTCCGAGTCCGAGTCCGAGTCCGAGTCCGAGGCGGAGGAGGCCTCTGGTGACGAGGGCGGTCCCTTCGTCGGTCTCCGTATCAGCGGCCTGGGGATGCAGATGGACCCCAACAAGCCGAAGAAGCACAACATGAAGGAGCAGCCCGAGATTGTCAAGAAGTTTGTCAAGCTGGTGCAGAAGGGCAACGACAACGAGGAGAACGCGTCACACATAGATAACGACATCACCTATTTCAAGAAGCTCCCCCAGCCGAAGCAGACGCAGATCATCGAGAAGATGGAGCGGAAGTTCTCCATGGACGACGATCAGGTTCCGCTGAAGTTCCGCATCCTGGAGAAGCAGGTGCCGCAGCACGTGGAGAAGGTGGCGATGTCCAAGTACAACGCCCTCAGCAACATCGACCCCTCCACCACGGAGTATTACAAGTGCTTCCACTGGATCGAGGGCTATTCCAACCTTCCACTGGGCGCCTACCGCGATCTACCTGTGAAGCTGGACGACGGCCCAGAGGCCTGTGCTGCCTTCGTTACCAAGGTCCGCGACTGCATGGACGCGGCCATCTACGGTCACGAGGAGCCGAAGCTGCAGATCCTCCAGTTTGTCAGCAGCTGGATCGCCAACCCCAGTGGTGCGGGTAACGTGCTGAGCATCCACGGTCCGATGGGTGTGGGTAAGACCACGCTGGTTAAGGAGGGTGTGGCAAAGGCCCTCGGGCGCCCCTTCCATTTCATCTCCCTGGGTGGTGCGACGGACGCCAGCTATCTGGACGGGCACTCCTATACGTATGAGGGGTCGACGTGGGGACGGATTGTGGATATCCTGATGCAGGCCAAGTGCATGAATCCCATCATCTACTTTGACGAGTTGGATAAGGTCAGCGACACGCCGAAGGGCGAGGAGATCATGAACCTTCTGATCCACATCACTGACGGGTCACAGAACGACAAGTTCCAGGACAAGTACTTCTCGGGTATCGACATTGACTTGAGCCGCTGCCTCTTCATCTTCAGCCACAACAACCATGAGCGGGTCAACCCGATCCTTCGCGACCGCATGTACAACATCAAGGTCAACGGGTTCAACCTGAAGGAGAAGCTGGTGATCGCCGAGCAGTATCTTGTGAACGGTGCGATGAAGAATGTCGGCCTACACGAGAAGGTCAGCATCAGCAAGGAGATTGTTGAGTACATCATCGAGAACTTCACTGGCGAAGAGAAGGGTGTCCGCGAGCTGAAGCGTTGCATGGAGACGATCATGAGCAAGCTGAATCTGCTCCGTTTCTACAACAACCCCAAGCAGGTGCCGTTCGCGATTGCCAACTTCGCCCTTCCCTTCACCCTGAAGAAGGACCACATCGGGCTCTTCCTCAAGAAGCGTGATGACGAGGACATGAGCCACCTGAAGATGTACTGCTGAATACACGTATCATACAAAGTTAACTGCACACTGTGCACTTAACTTTTTATCACTAAGACACTCAGAACCCAGGCATCCCCACATTCAACTCCTGAAGGGCTTCACTGACACCCATCGACTTAAGGAACCCGCCGACCATCTGGGTGACACCGTCAGTCGTGGGTATCAGAGAACTGGCGGCCGTCTCGTCGCCGCCTTTCAGGCCAACATCCTTCAGAGTCGCATTCATGTCAGATTTCAACATACCCATGAGCGTAGATCCGTGCAGATATCCACTGGAAAGCAGCCAACCAGCAAAAGCACCGACAAGGCCGCCGGAGACGAAAAGCTGGATCATCTCGTTCTGCTCTGGCATCTTGGCGGAAGAGGCTGACACATACGCCGCACCTACGGCTACTGCGATTCCACCGATCAGAACTGCAGCAATCACTATGGTCCAGAACTGATTCATCTTATTTATAAGTGGGAGACCTTAAAAAAGAGCTCTTTTTACCGCTCAATCAAGGATCTCGTCAATCTCGAGCTTGTCGTTACCGGGTGCATCCAGACTCATAACGGAGGTATCCTCGCTCAAGGGGATCTCGGACCCCTCCTTTATCTCAAGGTGGGGAGTGTCGTCGGTATATTTTGGTACGTATTTGAAGGTCCCGCCTCTACCGTCTTCGAATTCATTGTCGTAATTGCTGAAGTGGACAGCGGGCTCTGCGTCGATCACTATCTCCTCTGGTGCTGCAGCGGACACAGGCGTAGCGGACACAGGCGTAGCGGACACAGGCGCAGCGGACACAGACGGTGCAGATTCAGGTACAGCGGTCTCAAGCGTAGCGGTCTCAAGCGTAGCGGTCTCAAGCGTAGCGGTCTCAAGCGTAGCGGTCTCAGACGTAGCGGTCTCAGACGTAGCGGTCTCAGACGTAGCGGACACAGGCGCAGCGGACACAGACGTTGCAGATTCAGGTGCGGCGGTCTCAAGCGTAGGGGCCTCAGGTGCAGCAGACACCGGTGCGGGTGCTGCCACAGGAGCGGACACGGCACCCCCAGCCGGTGCAGCCTCAACCTCCTCGGCCAAGTCCTCGGAGAGGTACTCGTTGAGGATATTCTTGATTGGTAGCAGACTGCGGACGGCCGAACCTATAGCGTCATTACAAAGGGCCTCCGCCTGAAGAAGGTTCTTCTGCATCTCGATCGGTTTGGCATCCTCGAGGAAGAGGTAGGGGGCCTTCCAGAAGGACCGAGCACACTCAGAGAAGATCCGATGAAGAAAATGGTCCAGCTTGGGTAGCGTGATCTGCAGCTTCTTCTGTCGACTGGAGATACGAACCGCAATCAGAACCTTGGTATGTGCAATAAACACAGCCGACATCAGCTCCTCAAGATAGTCGCAGCGACAACTGTCAAGGAGCTTACCTACGTGCCCATCAATAGTGTCCTGATTCCACTTAGGGACCTCGGCACACCGCTCCTGAAAGACCACCATCACCCGCTGATTCCCACCAGTCCGCAACGAATCCGTCCAGATCGTGCGATAGAACTGAATCATATACGGAGTAATCCAGGTGTAGAGCTGCTTGAGATACTCGTTGCGTGCCTCAGAATAGGTGGATACGGTCTCCATATTAGCAGTGTTTCAGCTTATCCTTACGTGGATTCACCGCACATAGCAGCCAACCAGAGAGCTCGTCCGCTTGCTCCACCGGGGCGATTCCACTGTGAGAGAATACGCAGCGCCTGTGTATCGGTCCCCATCTTCATCCGCATCATAGCACGTGGGTCGGCACCCTGTTTACGCAGAATCCGTATGGTATTACATGCCCAGATCCCGTACTCCGATCCCGTAGATGGCGCCGGTCGCCGTGCCCACTGCTCTTCAATCGTGGCAAGACCACAGCCGATGTTCTCAACGCTGGTACGCCAGATGGCCAAGGCCTGGTTGATAGCAATTCGCACGTTTCCGCAACTCTCCTGAGCGATCCGCTCAGCCTGGTCTATAGGGATCTCGTGATTCGTACGACGGAGCACCTCGTAGCGGATCTCGATATAGGATGGTGCCTCGATATTACAGAGAGAGCACCGCGACAGTATGGGCTCAGAAATAGCCCCAGATTCACGCACCTCAAAGATGAACCGTGTGGACCCAGAAGCCGTCTCCAAAAGTCGCCGCAGAAACGCCTGTGTGTCCGCCGTCAACGAGTCTGCGTGCTCTAGGATCACCCACCTGTGATGCCCGCGTCCATCGACGCCACCCCGTGCGAAAGAACGGATTGCGTCGCGTACATCACGCAGACCTGAATCGGCAATGCAATTATGCATCATGTACATGTAGCCCTTCTCCATTATAGCGGCCTTGATAAAAGAGGATTTGCCAGTACCAGAGGGTCCGCAGATAATAGTGTGAGGGCAGGCCTTGGAATCGATCTTGCGGGCAATATCGCTCCAGATGTCGCTGTTACCCACAATGTCTTTTATTGACTTTGGTGAATTAGGATCGATCCGTTCCGTGTCCATCTGACTTATAGTTCAGACGTCCATTTAAACCAGTTCGCTGAGTGATCTGGTTTAAAAATACGCGTCAGCGGCTCAGAAAGCCGCCACCACATGATTGCCGTTCGCATCAAAAGTACTCTTACCTTCAGTGATCTTCTTGCTGACGCTGTGGAGCGGGATCGCGTAGGGGTTCGACTCCAGACCGGCTACGACCACGGGCTGATTCCGCTCAGAACTGACGTCCAGCTTCAGAACAGCACGCGGTCGCATAGCACCAATGCTGGTCTCGTTGGGCGTCGGTCCGACTACGCGACTGGCAATGGGTGCACGATCATTGATGTAGTCGGACTCGAGCTTGGCATGCTTGACATTCATATAGTCCTCGCCGTTGAACAGAGCAATATTACCAGAGGGGGTACGCCCCTTGGCCACGTTTTCACGCTGTGCGTAGTGCCGCATCGCTCGTTCAGCCCCCTCTGCACGTGGTGCCTTGGCATTTGCCACACCCGCAGAACCTGTGTAGGCAGACCGAGCCGATACCGCTGCCTTCTGCGTTGGGCGAGCACCGTCCTGATAGGGATTGACCAGTGGCTTCTTGTCCTCCGAATAGCCCGAACCCGTGTAAGCAGACCGAGCTGAGACCGCCGCCTTCTGCGTCAAACGAGCACCGTCCTGGTAGGGGTTGATCATCCCCTTAGGATGGCTGGGATCGGAGTTGCCGTAGTACTCGCTGACAGCAGAAAGGGCCTCGCGATCGGTGACGCGGGCAATGTCAGTGTAGGGAAGATAGGCCGCCTCAGGAGCATCGCGGCTGTAGTTGCGATTATAGTCAACATCGTCGGTGGTGTTACGCTGAGTCACACGAGCTATCTCTTCGGGGTCATAGACCGTCAGCTTCTGAGGCTGGTTGGGGGCAGAGATACCGACGTAGCCATTGTCCTCGGTCGTCTCCTTGATTGTGGTACGTGCCACGTCATCAGGATCGTAGACCGTCAGCTTAACAGGGCCTGCCGCCCCACCAAGGTAGTCATTGTCCACAGTCGTCTCCTTGATCGTGGTGCGGGCTACGTCATTGGGATCGTAGGCGGGTCCCTTCTGTACACCGAAGGAGACATAACCGGCCTGGTTAGGGTTGCCGATCATCTCGTCCTTGCGGGTCTGGCGTGGTCCGTCTTGCTGAGGGAGGTAGACCTGACCCGACTCATTGGGCTTCAGATTCAGTGTAGTCGTACGATCACCCGTGTAGTAGCGTTCATTGGGCTGAATCTCAATACCGGACTTACCGTAGTCGTTCTGGGGCGAGTCCACGTCCTTGTCCTGGTAGTTCGTGGCATCCGCATTACGGAATCCCCACGAGCCCGCTTGCTTCACCATAGGAGCCCGTGTAGAAGGAACAGTATAAGTCGCATTGAACGAGGCCGATTTTGCTGCACCACCGTACTCCACGGTAGTCTCTGGGCGGGTGGTATCACGTAGGACCTGCACAGGTCGCTCAGTCGCCTTCAGATTCGCACCGGTTGTCTTGAAATTCCGCTCACCGTTCTGATTGAGATAGAAACGATCGGGGGTGTGCTTACGAACCTCACCAATGTTCTCCAGACTCACGGGCTTTGTCACGAAATTCTTACCAGGGACCACCACACCCTCGTAGGTCGTCTTGGGGTTGTTGACAGTACGCAACTCGTCCGTGGTTCTAGGGCGTGCATAGACCAGTGAGTCCGCCTGCTGAAAGCCGCCGCTACCGAAACTGGTGAACCCCTGGCCGAGTCCCTTTGCCACACGCACCTGTTCGAAGGGTCGCTCCCCTGCACGATTCGTGGGACCTACTACGCGCCCCTGCATAAAATCCGTGGCGATCTCCGAGCCAAAGGGGGTCCCCGTGGGCTCGCGCTGCGGATCAAACATCGGTCCCTGCTCGCGCTTCTCCTGCTGGAAGTACCCTCCGCCCGTATAAGTGTCTAGTACGTTACGGTTGGCCGTATCTGTCATATTCTGCTTGGGTGATCCGCGAAAGAAGGGGACCATGTTTGCGTGTGTGAACTCTTCGGGCTTCATGGCTTGACCACTGAGGGGTGACACGAATCTGGCCTCATTTGCAAAGGTTGGTGTCTGTTCTACACCGTCTGTCCGCTGCCTAACCGTAGCAGTAACCGCCTCAGTGGACCGCTGTGCGGGTGCTGCCTTTACAACGGGAACGGGGAACCCCAGATAACCGCCCTGCACATCCGATTTGGGTTCACTAGGGATTCGTGAACTGGCAGGAAAATTGTAGAGTGTGTCGAGCTCCTTAGCGGCGGAGGAGCGGACTCCCAGTGGGGCCTCGTATTTGAGAGGCGGTTGCTGTACAGCCACACCGGGTACGATAGACGAATAAGACGTGTAATCTGTCAAGACGGGAGCGGGTTGCGACGTAAACCCCTCTCTCTTTTCACTAGATGTAGATGGTTTCTGTAGTGCGTAGCCGAGGCCAAGCATCCCTAAAAAAGCGGCTGTCTCCATGGCCTTCCTGCCGGTCTCCTAGTTATTTCTTTCTTTTGTACAAAAGTTAAACACCCAGGGAGCGGTTAACTTTTCATTGTTGCAATCACTAATTACTTGTCTTGAGTGTAGGACCAGGTAGCACAGCACCCATCTTGTCGCTGGTCGCCGTGGTATTTGTGTTGTAGACGCCGCGAGTGTAGTCGTTACGCTGCCAGGCAACGGAGGGCGGGCCCGTGGGTACAGGGAAGGGGACGCCGCTGATGGAGGGGGCCTCTGGCCAGGCAACATCACGTGTGTCTAACAACATCGACGCCTTGTTGTCAGTGACAGCGTAGCCAATCTGGGAGGCAGATCTAAATGACCCATCGGGAAGGACACGAGCCGGGACCTCGCCTACACCAAGCGACGAGGCGTTGGTGATAGTTGCTCCGTAAGCACCGGGTACATCAATTGCCGTATGGGTGAGATGAGTAGGGGCGGGCAATACGGGGTGAGGTGACATGGGTGTGGGGATGCAGGGGCGGTGAGCGTCCTTGTGGAGAAGGCGACCGGGTATATACCAATCAAACGGCATCATCACGTTCTCTTGGGGATTCTGGCAGAGCCACTGCCAGCGGTTCCACCCAGTCCCTCTGAGTGTACAGGGCGGGTCATTGAGGCGAGAGTCCGTCTGAGGGAAGGAGGCCTCCTTGATGTTCTTCTTCCCAGCAGCGTTCATGCGATTGTCATTGGGATCGTACTGTCCACACGCCGCCTTGGAGGTAGTGCGGTTCATGTTGAAGAGATCGGACTCCACGTCGGTCTTGATGTAGCTGTTCACCTGAGAGGCCCCCCACTTCTGCTGGCGAATAGTGGGCTCAGGGGCGAAAGCGGCGTTGCAGTAGGCATTGGGAGCTTCGGATACGTAGCGACCAGGTCCAGTCGTAATGCGAATATCGTCCTCGAGATGGCAGTCATCAGCGCGATTTCTTGTCCAATTTCTAGTAGCCGGGGAAGCCATGTTCTATTCTAGATTTTCAATTTATAAACATTGTATGTCGATAAATTCAGATCTGTGAGGAGTTCAGAAGCGGTTGATCTCACACGTCTCCTGACCGTAAGGGCGGGGCACTGGGGTACCAGGGTACGACCACGTCTGGCAGGTGCGAAGGTGGGCAGGCTGAGTCGCAACAGTGCGAACCTCGGCTGTGCTCTTGTCCTTAAAAGTGATGTTCGAAGGGTAATCAGGGCAATTACCGCCACCAAGCGGGCACGACGGGACATACTGCTTGGCGTTGCACTTCGAGTTGAGGCGGGTGATACCTCTGAGATCGGACTCGAGGTCGACAATATTCCCCTTGACGTGGGAGACCTCGGAGCCGCCGACCATGCCAAGGGCGTTGCGGCACTTATTGGGGTTCTCCCACTTCTCGGGGATCAGTACATAGGAATACGCGTCTGCGGACTGCTGGTCGCGAACATTACCACCCTCAGTGGCACCGATGCGTGTCCAGTTCTGTGTCCAGAGCGGTGTCTCATTCGTATTGGCGGCAACAGGGCCCTTCGGGGGGACTTCTGCATGTGAGCTCATTCTCTGCCTGAAGAGAGGATTTTAATGTGATACGGATGTTTACATATTTTGCTGTAAATATTCGTATATATATACGTTTAGCAGTTCAGATCTCTTACGTACTGCCTGCTGGGGATGCCGCCACGTATCCAGCCAGCTGCCGCGACTTCGGGGACAAGATTCTTGGGGTTCTGAATGTTCGACTGCAAGTGCTGAATCAGGGGAACAAACTGCGACTCAAAGAATGTCTCGGAGACAGTACCACACTCCCTACCGGTCCGCACGAACTCGGACTGCTGAAGCTTAGACTCAAGCTCCTGGTTACCGCGCCCGCGGCCCATAAAGGGGACGGTGGTGAAAGGCCGGGACTGGACACGTAGAGGGCAACGCGAGCGACCCTCCAGAGTCGGGTTATTGCGTAACACACTGTCTTGATCAATCCCCTTCATGTCGAAGCCGAAGCCCTCAGCAGCCGTGATAGTAGGATTAGAGAGCGACTGGGGGATCACTACGTTACGGTCTGGTACAAGATTGGTCACCGCATAGCGACCGGGTCCCACAGACTCGCGATACTCATTGTTGTAGGAACAGACATCGTCCCGCTCTCTCGTAAATCCGTTAACTTTGAACTCCTGAGACGAATTGTTGTCAGTACTCATGGGCACCCTTCTATCCACTGCGTGTAAGAATTTTCGGAACTCGCGCTCTAGTGATGCGGAGTTCTGAAAATGGAAAGTGAATTTAGCTCTGGTTGAATATAGGCAGCGGCGAGCCGCTGGAACCGCTTTTGCATGCTGCCATATTACCCTCCTTGCAGGTCTTACCGGGGATACGATAGAGCCAATTCTGATACGAATCGCGGTCATTGGGGACAGATGTAGAGGGAGTTGTATAGAACTGGCGTTGACCCTGATTACGATTCCACACATCTCCAGGATCACTATAGACCTGTACTGCGAACTGCTTGTCCAGACGCTCGCGTACATCACCAGAGGCAGTGTATTTAGCAGGGGGTTTAGTGGGAAAGTCGGAGATCTCATTGAGAAGAACGTTCATGAAAGGGTTAGGTCCAGAAGGATCTGTTCGTGTTTTAGTACCAATGATATCTTCAAGCATCTTGCCGCTTGCAGCGCTGCCCTCTATGTCCTGGAATCCCTCACTCATAGGACCGTCAAGTAGATCGGGGGAGGCCCCTGTACGGAGTGTACCCTGTTGTCTCATTCCATAGAAGAGGGCAATCGCTAGAACAGCAGTCAGTACCGGGACACCCAGATAGACTGGCATACGAGTCAGTACTGTTAGAAGTATACCAAGATAGAGACCAAATCGTGTTAAACTATTGAGAGCAGTAGTAGAACAGACTTTTGCATCCTGACTGAAGGGGAAAAAGTCGCTAGCATTGTCTACAAGGATCCTTGGATTCTCAGTCCAGAACAACGGGCATTTTGCTATTTCAGCCATCTTGCTGATTCCTAATGCTATTACAGGTTAAAAATCACTTCTTTTTCTCGGCATCGGGCTTCTTGGCTGCTGCGGCGGCGGCCTGCTTAGCAGCCAGCTTCTCGCGAAGGCGGTCCACGGCTGCCTTGCGGCGAGCAGAGGGCTCGTTGGACCCACCGCCCATTCCAAAATCGCCTGCACCACGTAGGCCGGCGTTCAGCTGCTCGAAGACCTGCTTGAACATCGGATTATCCTTGAAACCCTGCATCAGCTCCTCGGCCTCGGCGATCAGCTGTTCGCGAGTGACGGACCCGTTCTTGAGTTTATCCTGGATACGCGAAGCGATCTTTTTCGCCCCACGCATAAGCAGTTCAGGGTTCTTAGAAAAGATCGTTTGCAAGTACTCAAAAGTGGCGGCTGAACCACCCCCTTCAAGCATCTCGGTGGAGAGGCCAAAATCCTCGGGCTTAAATTCACGGGCAAGGTCCTCTGCGATCTTTGCAATATGCCCCTTGAACATCTTCTCAGGAAATGGGTTCTCGCCGCTAATACCCATTGATGCACCGAACTGCTCCTTCATTGTCTCCGCGGCCTCCTTGATACCGTCAAAGAACGATGAAAATGACTGACCCGAGAACTGCGAGCCGAGAGTCTCGAACATCTTGCGAAGGTCAACATCGGCGCCGCTGACGTCGAAGAACTTGCTGAAATCGGGCTCCTCGGAAGCACCCCCATCAACAGAATTTGTTGAATGACGCTTCTCGTAGGAGGCTAGCAAAACAAGGGAGCTGAGGAAATCCCAGATCGCCTTCTGTGTGGCCTTACCAGCGTCCTTCCAGAGCTTCTTTGTCATTACTACACCAGGTGCAATGGCAGCACCCTTGTCCGTAAAGATAGATCCGTCGCGAACAGCGATCTGGTGGAGAACAGGGGCAACGGCCTTGCTGAACTCGGCCCACGATGTGTTCTTAAAGGCGGCGGCTGCTGACTTCTCTAGCTCGGGGAACGTCAACTCCATCTCGCCAAGAAACTGCTGATAGACTGCGGCAAAGCGGGGCGTAGACATCTTGAATGTGTTCCGGAAATAGCTCTTAAGTTCGGAACGCGACCGGTGCGTCGAGCGACCAATCCACGTAGAGGTTGTCCTTCTCAATATAGATCGAACTGACAGAAAGGCGACCCTTCAGACGCTCTACTAAGTCATGACTGTCAGCACTCTCCAATTTATAGACCAAAATCCGGTTTTTACGCAAGTACTGCTCCTCTAATACGGAAAGGACGATCCGTTCTACATCCAGATTGAGCCGACTCTGATTGTACAAAAAGGCGAACTTACGTGTATCCATCTCGATCAGGTCCTTCGACGTAATGCTCATATTATCACTGATAACACGAGTATTGTTTAGGCCCCCTCGTTCACGTGACCTTCTCCGCTAGCACGATAAGGACATTGCAGTAGTCCCAGACGTGCTTCTTGTTCGCCTCCGTCATGGTCTTCCAGTGCTTATCGAAGATCCAGAACGCAAAGGCCATGTCAGAGTACTGCGAATTCAGAATCTCGTGAGCCCGCTTTACCAGGTACTCCTCATCCCGCCTAGCAATAGGTTCCTTGAACTCCGCGTGTACGACCTCCATAAACTTGGTGTGAATCATTCTAGGATTCATCTTCTTAAGGGCCTTAAGGGCCTCTGCCGCCGACTTGATATCCTTCTCTTCGGGATACGTCTCTGACATATCGTCGAAGAAGGCGATAAGCTGGGTATTGAATGCCGATAGCGCTGACATCCCTGATAATAGTTTTCTTGAATAGTTTTCCGAAACCTCGCCGCGTCTTCAAATTTAGCGACGAGCGGGGGCAGAAGGGACTTCACTGTTCCGCTGTTTCATATAATTGTCATAGGCCGAGTTCAGTGCCTTGGCCTTCTCGGACTGCGGCTCGGGGATCGCTTGCTGTTGGTGTCTGCCGCCTCCAGCACCAGCCGGTCCGCCGTCCAGAGAGGCAAAATTTCGTTCAATACGGCTAGTGCCCACACCCTTCTCAATACTGAACTGATCGTCAATATAAGAGTATGCATCGGACCACCTGCCAGAGCCGGATAGCTCGAGTGAGTAACTGTCGGGGTCCCCTGTAGCCGGTGGCGGTACTACCTGATTCGACTGCTGTGTGGCGGTTGGTCTTGTCTGTATAGGCTCGGGCATCCGTGTTGACTGTGGCGGCGATGGGTCGTAGGCTGGCGGGACCACTGTCTCCTGGCGACTACTCACCTGTGATTTCAGCAGATCGGCACTGCCCCCGCCGGATCTGGATGCCGGGGCACCATTCCCCTGAATGCGTCGCAAGGAGAGCCAGTTGAAGACTTTTTCATCGGTAAGAGGATCGGCCTCTCCATCGATCACAAGAGTGGGGACGGCCTTCAACCATCCAGGCAACTTAGGTCGGCTCGGAGAGGGATCTACACAGATATACTGAAACTCCGCCGTATACGGTGTACGGGCCAACTCCTCCAGAAAGGCCTTTGAGTGGGGACACTTCTTGCTGTAAAAGCAGACGTGAATAGCTCTTCTACTCATTGTCTTTTCAGTCTATTTTTGCTGCACCTCTTCTTTCGCACCGCCCTGTTTTTGTGGCAAAAACGGTATAAAGTTGAGATTTATCTAAGTCTCAGAGAGAGCGATAAAGAATGGCTGCACCTGTACGATTCACTGACTATACTGAGGCCGGGCCTTCGCTCTTGACCAATCCGGATCGTAAGATTCAGGCGTCGTTCCGTGCGGCACCGATGCATGTGACGGTCGCTAACACTATCCGCCGCCAGGTCCTCTCGGCTGTCCCCACAGTGGGATTCAAGACGGAGCCGCCAGAGGCATCAGATATTCACATTGAGGTGAACACGACGCCCCTTGTGAATGAGATGCTGATGCATCGTATCGGTATGATCCCTATTGCCGTCACTGACCCCTCCACCTTCAATCCGGAGGAGTACGAGTTCCGTATCAATATCGAAAACGTCGGTCGCACTCCTGTCAATGTAACGGCCTCCGATTTCGTGGTGGTCAAGAAGATGCTGGACGGGTCACCGGAGGTTCAGCTCAAGACGGCAGATTTCTTCCCTCCCGACCCGATCACGAAGGAGACTGCGCTGATCACTGTGTTGCGTCCTCAGTACAACATGGATTCACCACCAGAGAAGCTCAGCATTCGAGCTATCGCCTCAGTGGGGACGGGTCGGCAGAATATGCGTTACTCCTCTGTAGCCCAGTGTTCGTATGAATACACCCTGGATCAGGATGCATCAAAACGGAATGCCCTCTTCTTGAGCTGGATGGCAACTAGCAAGAAGGTTCCAGACCCGAGTAAGGTCTCCCCCGATCGCATGGGAGAGTTGCAACGGGAGTTCGATACGCTGGAGGTGCAGCGTTGCTATCTCCAGAATGAGAAGGGCGAGCCATACGACTTCACCTTTCACGTGGAGTCGGTCGGTGTCTTCAGTGTCGGTACGATTCTCCATCGTGCGATCGTGAGTTGTGCAGAGCTGGTCACTCCTTATACGGCTCTAGATGTTGAGCTCCCCTCCAATGTGGTAATCAATAAGGCGGTTCATCGCATGGCTGGTGGGTTTGAGATGGTCTTCCAGAACGAAGAGCACACACTGGGCAACCTGATTCAGACCTATCTGATTGAGCGACACGTGGAGGGCACGGAAATGCCGCGTCTGGCGTACGCCGGCTACAAGGTCCCCCATCCGCTCCGTCAGGAGATGGTTCTTCTCGTCGCCGCAACCGACGGCGAACAGGCCACGGTGATCAAGGCTGTTGCACAGGTCTGCACTCACCTGAAGGCCTACTTCGAGTCCCTTGCCCAGACATGGGAGAGTGCCCCGAAGGCCGACGAGCCTAAGCCGGTCCAGAAGACGGTACAGGCGGCTGCTGCTGCGCCTGCTGCTGCAAGGAGGGCGACCAAGAGGAAGTAATTTCCTAATAACCAATAGGGATGCTTGTACTTGGATATTTAGCACTAATAGCACTGATAGTTGCAGCGGGTCTATTTTTCAGAATGTATCCTCGGATGCCGAAGAACCGTTATGAGGGATTTTCTAGCCCGGCGGTCGCTCCTGCCGAGCCTAAGTGCATTCAACGCAGCCTGGATGCGCAGACAATTCTGCGTATATTGCCGCCATGCACCGATCCGTCGCCCACGGAGGATGCAACGGATCGTGCTGAACTTGCACTGATCCTCAAGAAGCTCACGTGCTTAGACGCAGACGTGGCCAACAACGGTGTAGCTGGCTACAACACACTCTCGCTACAGTACAATACCAGCCATGATGCCGAGCCTCTGACAAATTTTGTCGGTCGCTGCTTGAACAACGGCACACAGAGCCGTGATCTGGAGATTGTGATAGACAAATACGATAAGCGTGGTAAGGTACTATTAAATCAGATCACGAAGCGTTTGGGCATGGACGCGTCGTCTCTGATGAGTAACTACGACGCTCTGCTCAACACTACAATGAAGACACTGAAGACGAACTGTCTTGCACCCCAGTCGCACCTAGACATCCCCTTCGGGCCACGTGATCCTGGATATTCGACCCCCTTCTCTGTCGCCCGTCTGGCATCGTATTAACGTCTTGTACCGAATTTAAGAACTCTCTTCGGAGAAGAGAGTTCTTAAAATTATGGCACAGAGTCTCTTTACATGTGAGCGAAGGGGATACGGTGATTACGGCGAACAGTGGAGTTCAATCTAGCCGCCATCAGACCGGCATTTGCACGGGGATTGGCAGCATTTTTCAGAAGATTATTCAGGTTGCGGATCTCTTCATTTAGACTCCTTATCTCTAGATTCTTCTGACCGAGCATCTCCAACGCACGGTCGCGTTCTTCACAACAAACCCGTATGTTGTTGTTATTTTCTCCCTTGGGTATGTTGTTGGGCCCAGCATGGGCTCCACCGCGTCTAGCCTTACGTCTAAGTGTCTTTCGGGGCATTTCCTACATGATCAGGAGAAAACTGCCACTGGATTCTGTCAACAATCCGTTGCACGGACTGCTTGCCAAGCAGACACATGATCAACAGCCGGGACTCATTAGCGAGATGAGAAGAGCAAGTCCGAGGATCTGCCAGACACTCTTGACCGGTTTGATGAAGGGCATCAGGACAATAAGGACGTCGTTCCAGAGGAACTTGCCGACAAAGAGGAGAAGAAACAGCACGACCAACAGGGTCAAAAAGGAGACAAGAGCGACCTTGTTTGACTCGCTCTTCGATTCAGCCGCACCCTTGGGCGACTCGAATGTCTCAGTAGTGAAATACGGGGTTACGGCGTTATTGATAGCGGAAGAGATAAAGCCGGACATTCTAAATATCGGGCTTATTTAATTCTTAGTCTCAGCCTCCCCCTCCTTCTGCAGCTTCAGATCGTGCTTCTCCTCCTCCTTACGCTTGTTCTCGATAAACTCGAAGATCTGGTTGGTCTTCTCCTCGTCGCCCTTGAAGTACTCCTTGAGCCCCTTCTTCATGAACTTAGCCGAGATGGCCTCCTTGATCTTACGCTTACGATCCACAACGGCACCCTTGTTAGTATTGATCTGCTGGACCTTGTTACCCTGCATAATGCGAAGGATGGTCTCCTTAAAGGCCTTGGACTGCTTCCGCTTCTCACGTAGGGTCGTATTGATAGAGGCTATCTCCTCCTCAATCGCGATCCAACGCTTGAGAAACTGCGGTAGCTCCTTGATATCAGGGACATCGTTGGTGGTGGGTGCGTCGGCTGACATCTTTATATCTATACAATACACTGCTTTAAGCATTTCATTTTTACCGCACTTTTCTACTAACCTCTATTAGGATGGCGTGCCCGAACGAAGAGGAATACACGCAGATGATGGTAGCCGTCCAGAAGCGGCGGGCCATAAGACTGGGTTCCGGTGCCTTTGGTCAAGTCTACAAGGTCGGTGACTATGTAGCTAAACGCATTGTAATCAAAGACGATTACGACAAACGCTCTTACGATGCAGAGGTCGCCACATGGGAGGAGCTGACAGCAAACGGTCCGTTGAAACCCTATCTTCCTGCGTTCTGTGGTGCTCGACAGATCACTACGGACCTGCCCCCAAAACCCGATATGCCGGTAGGGACATCCCCAGACGAGATGCGTGCACACTGGCGTGCATTAGAGGCGTGGATGAATGCAACTCATGGTAAGCCACGGGCCTACGCATTTATCTTCCAGAGATTCGAGCCAGTCAGGGACCTTGAGGCACGATTCAATGAATGGCGGCTAGCCCCTCTTTCCACAGAGAAGGGTGTTGAGCTCTTTAACGCACTGGTCGGCGGATTCAATCTCTTTCACAGGGCCGGCTACATACACCGTGATATAAAGCCGGCCAATATTCTTATCCGAGACGCTGATCTATCTCCAATCATTGTTGATTTCGGTCTAGCGTGTAAAGCACCGTGCAACGAGACCGGTGTAGTAGGAACGCCTTCTTACCTCCCTCAGAACCTCTTGGAGAGGAACAACGCTAACCGTCAAAACAATGTCTGTCTCTTCCCCGTGAAAGCCGAAGAGGTTGGGTTTCTAGAGATGTTAAGACGGCGCATGGGATGTAGTCGTAAACGTGCCCGAAAGACCGCAGTCAGAGTGAAATTGAGCAACAGTGTTGCTGTTGCCAAGTATAATCGTGCTAGCGACAGATACGCACTCTCGTTAGTACTCAAGGAGTTGATCTCTATGACCAATTGGGACGGCTATGCCGGTTGGAAAGAGGACTGTGAACGGCTTGTGGGACGTTACCGTGCAGCAATAGTCCCCTTTTTGGCAGCATCGAAGGTCCCTGTAATCCCGGCAACTGCGGAAGGGACGGTGCCAGGCGGCAGCCGACGTAAGACAAGACGGCGTCAATTGAAGTAGATTCGCATCCGCTGCTGAATCTGAGTCCGACAGATGAAACAGACGGAGAGGTTGCGTGCAGTACACGACGAACAGAATGTGTGACCACACGGTACGAACACATGGCTGACAGGTCCGTCGATGCAGACTGTACAGAGTGGATCCCTGTGTTCGGGTTCACTGGCGGCGGCTATACCCATAAATTTCTTATAGACCAGAAACCGTCTGTATGCAGTAATAAATCGCTTGAAACAGCTCTCTAATTCGTTCTCTTTATAGAAGATCTGTAGATAACGAATGAGCCCCTTGTAGATCTCATCTGTGGCACTGTTTGGTTCCAGCGATGTGATACTCTCTACATTTTTACCTACAGCCTCGAACGCAAGAATTCTATTGTTGAGTGCGTCATTGGCATCCGTCATCTCTCTGATCACGTTACTGTATTCTGTAACGATACGTGTTATAAAGGTCTTCAGATCACTCTCGAGCAGCTCGTCACTGGGGCAGCCACTTACGTCAATCGTCCTGACTATCTCTATGGATTGCGGGTTGAACAGGTCGCTACCCAGAGTCTTCAGGACACGATTGAATCGTGTAAGCGTAATCTCCTCTATATTTTCTTTGATAAAGGGTGTGATCTTGCTGTTGAAGTAATTAGAATTATAGAGTTTCAGCAGTCGCTTGATCTCTGTGTAATTTTTCTCATCTACACTCTCACTGAGCCTGTTACCAAGAGTTACAAAGACGTTTTCGATAGCAGTTCGCATATTGATCGTATTACCGCGGTCACAAATTGTTGAACCAGCATCCCCGTCCCTGAAATTAGCCGCAGAGAAATTACCGCCGATGCCAGTGTCAGCACCCTCCAGATCAGCAACGCCCGTCTCAAATTCGTTATCGCTACCGACGTATTCCATCTCCGTAGTCTATTTTATACGAGTTTAAATGCCGTATAATTCTCTGTGTAGTGATCAAGGATGAGTGGCAAACAGGATGCCCACAAATTACTCAGAGAATTGGAGTCTAATATGGACGAATTACCTATGCATCTCTATATTCTGATATGGTCGATCTCAGAGATGGATCAGCGTTTTAAGATCTCCCCTGCTGATCCCGAATTTGGCAAGATCTGCTACCCCTTTACCAAGGTCCCTCTTTTCAATAAAAAAGAGGGGGAGAATCTTGCAGATCTCTGGCGCAAGAACATAGAACCAAACAAAGGACTCTTTGCAGCCGTACCAGAGCCACGTAAAAAGGCACAGAAGGGCGGTAAGATCCCCACACTCTCCGAGATGAAGCAGAAGTCTGCACAATTCGGCCAGGCAATTAATTTTGCAGTAAAGGCACTGGATCCGAAACTGATCTCACCCGATTATCTGTTTGACTATACTACAGAGCTTTTTGACAATATCGACTCGGGTCTACATGAGGCCTCCAGCACCTTTGGTCTTATAGCACTTGAATCGACAACACCCGATCCGACACTGATAATTCCTACTATTCCACCGGTTCCCGTAGTTGTACCCAGTCGCACAGTTCTACCAGTGATCAACGCCATACTGGAATCTATCCGTATCTGGTTGGGTTTTGTGGGTATGATTGATCCATTGGGGCTGACCGTGATCCCTAGATGTCTAATAACCCTCATTATGGTTTTAATGGATATCGGTCGTGGTAACCTCTATCACGCTATATTCACATCATTCGGGTTGATCGGATCCTTCCCTATGTTTATAGGTATCGGTCTTAAAATTATCCGCGACGGGCTGATGTTGGTTTCACCGGATCTCCGCACAGAGCTGCGATATCTCTTGTTCAAATCCTCCAAATCCATGGTGCTCGGTTTTGCCATCTGGCTCTTCACAACACTCTCCCCACAATTTGTAAAAGCCCCACTCCGAGCCCTTTTCGATTCCGTGGCTGTAACAATAGACAATATGAACCAGCAATTGGAGCTGGCTGAAGTGCAGGCGAACCTCTCTCCTGCTGGGGTCTTAGCAACAATCAAACTGCCTCGAATTCCTGGCGATAAGATTCCAGATGTGGACAACCTCTATGCTCTGCGTGAAGCTATCCGTGAACCAATGATCTACTGTGACCCTAAAATTGCCGATCTGATGAGTGAATTGCGCGGTGTACCACCCTACGCCCTATTCTTTGATTTGGCACTCATCCCTGCTCCAGGTACACCACAATTTATAGCGATGTGTGCACCGTTCAAGGGGCGTACAATGTCAGATAACCTGACAGCTGCAGCAGAGCCACAGATAATTCCAAAGCAGCTGGCACTCCCTCCAGGAGCATCTGCAGCATTAGGCGGCCTGGCTGCGGTACAGTCAATTGCTAGCAATCCGCAGGGTGCAGCCCTAGGTGCCTTGGCCTCCTCGTCGCCACTAGGTGCCTTGGCCTCCTCGTCGCCACTAGGTGCCTTGGCCTCCTCGTCACCACTAGGTGCCCTTGCAGCCCAGGCAGCGACCGACCCGAAGGCGGCAGCCCTAGGTGCCTTGGCCTCCTCGTCACCACTAGGTGCCCTTGCAGCCCAGGCAGCGAGCGACCCGAAGGCGGCAGCCCTAGGTGCCTTGGCCTCCTCGTCACCACTAGGTGCCATTGCAGCCCAG